>Ga0316217_10005417_pt1 | contig 13250 bp, 12 predicted proteins | sample 1anoAmetaG_FD_203633 | JGI IMG/M metagenome (GOLD analysis project Ga0316217, IMG submission 203633) | Freshwater microbial communities from Trout Bog Lake, Wisconsin, USA - 1anoA | ecosystem: Environmental > Aquatic > Freshwater > Lake > Hypolimnion/Profundal zone | place: USA: Wisconsin...
ATTTTCAACACTGATGATTATTGATCCTGAACCTTCCAGGTAATATTCTGTGTTCTCCACGATTTAACCTGACGTCCATTCTGATTACCAGGAACCCATTTAGGTCCTTTCTTAATTACTCTTACAGCTTCTTCAACTGTTCCGTAATCGGCTCCACCACCAACAGGAGTACCGCTTACATCACTTATGTTACCGTTTTTATCAACGATAAAAGAAACTGCTACGGTATAAGTACCAGCCGGAGCACCATTGTTCCCCGGAACCTGATCATCAAGATTTCTGATTAAGTATTTTTCCCATGCTGCTGTTCCTCCAGGAAATGAAGCCTGAATTTCAACAGAGGTAAATGTCTGATCCCAGTTTTCTTCTTTAGGAGCTTCTACTGTACCAGTACCTTTACTTTCTACAGGAGGGGCTACCACACCATTATCTTCAGTACCTTTCTGATTGAAGTTGTCAATCTTAGCTTTGTCAAGATCTTTTTGATCTTTCATTACTTCTTCCGGTTTTACTTCCTCGTCTTTTACAATTTTAGGAGGCGTAAACCTGGCAACTTCCACTTTTGGAGGATCTGGTGGTTTTGGTGGCGGCAGAGGTGGTGCTTCTATTTTTTTCTCTTCTTTAGCCACATTATCCAACACTACATCGGCTACCACAATGTCGGCCTGTTTGTGTTTTACGTTGTTGGCAACAAAAGAGCCTAATAAAAATAAAAGACATACCGCTACCGTTCCAATCAATGCGTATGTAATACGATGATTGTATGTTTTCCTTAACTCGTATGCTCCGTATTCCTTATTTCTTCCTTCGAATAAAATATCGAGAAAATCGGCATTTAATATTTTATTGATATCCATAATTAAATCTATTTATGAAAGAGATGCACTACTAAATAAAATTCACAAATTATTTAGGTGTGCCTGCTGCTTCCGTTATTTTTATCAATTGAGTTTCAACGTCTGTAATATCAACCAATGCGAATTTCTTTACATCGTTAATAGACATTTCATCTAAAGCGTCTACTACATTTTTATACGTACAATCAGCACCAGGTTTGATAACTACAACAAAATCATTTTCAATTGTTGAGGCTCTTTTTCTCATTATCTCCATTCTGATGCCATCATCTCCGTTTCCAAAATTTGCTGACTTAAACTTTGTTGAGGCGTTAGTATTATCCATGATTCCTTCGTAATAGAATACATGGTTATCTTTCCCCAGCAATATAGTTAAAGCACCAGAAGCTTTTGCTTTAGTCTGATCCTCTGGTTTATCAGAATCTTTAGGTAAGTTCAGTCTCATTGCTGTAGGCTGACTCATAGTAGTGGTGAAGATAAAGAATGTAATCAGTAAGAATCCCAAATCCACCATCGGAGTCAAATCCACCCGCGTTGATAATTTCTTTCCCTTTTTTACGCCCGGCCCTTTTTTGTGTCCGCCTCCCGACGAGGTATCCATTTCTGCCATAGCTGCAATATTTTAGTTTATTAATATTATTTACTCATCTCTTTTTACGCCCTTGATGTTACTCTTCCAGAGTTCCGATCCAACAGGAATACTTTCCGGATTGGTAACCATCTGAAATTTCATCAGATCGTTTTTCTTAAAGGCATCAATCACGCTTTTGAAAGCAGGATATTTTGCGGCATTATCTCCTTTCAGCAACAAATTCATTTTGGTTCCTGAATAAACCTCTTTTATCATTCTCATCCAATCTGTAAATTCATTGGCTGCTTTAGTAGAATCAGTAGGAATACCCGGCAACAAATCACCTTTACGGCTTTCTTCCGGAATATTCAGAAAAGATGGTAACTGAGCAAAAGAAGAACCCCAGAAATGTGCACTTACAAATTTTGTTTTATCAAAATTGATCTGCTTTGTCTGCATAATCATATCAGCAAGAGCCTCCTTTTTTGATTTATCATTTTTGTCATCTCCCATCGATAAAAAAACTTTACCGGTTGGGTCGATTGTCACTAAAACCACATCCTTATCAGGAGCAATTTTAGAAGCAACCGAACTAGGTGTAGTAACTGCAATTGCTTCTGCAGGTTTAAACTTAGTTGTCAGGATGAAAAATGATAACAACAGGAATGCAACGTCGCACATGGCAGTCATGTCGATCGACGTACTTTTCCTTGCTATTTTTGGCCTACCCATTTTATTTAATTTAGATTTCGATAATTAAGATTCAGATCTTCATTTATTCCACAAAACTTTTTTACCAACTACTATTTGTAGTTAGCAGCAAAGCTTTGAGTTAAAGTAAAGCCTGATTCGTCAATACCGAAAGTAACAGCATCAATACGGGTAGTAAAAATATTGTAGGTAATAATAGCCACAGCCGAAGTACCAATACCCAAAGCAGTATTAAACAATGCCTCGGAGATACCCTGAGAAAGCTGTTGAGCCGCTTCACCACCACCAGAATCTGCTAATTTAGAGAAAGAACGGATCATACCCATTACGGTACCTAACAGTCCTAATAAAGTTGCAACAGATGCGATAGTAGAAAGAAATACAAGGTTCTTTTCCAGCATAGGTAATTCCAATGCAGTAGCTTCTTCTATTTCTTTTTGTATAACGATAATTTTTTGTTCAGTAGTTAATCCATCAGTAGTAATCATTTCTTTATACTTGTGGATACCACATTTCATTACATTACCAACAGATCCTTTTTGTTTATCGCATTCAGCCATAGCTTTATCCAGATCTCTGTTAGCTAAATGGAATTGTACTTTACGGATAAACTCGGTAATGTTGCCGGTACCAGAAGCTTTTGATACGGTTAATAATCTTTCGATAACGAAAGTTACAACAGTTAAAAACGCTCCAATCAATAAAGGTACCAGAATACCACCTTCATACATTTTTACAAATGCGCCTTTTGGTCCATGATGATCAGGCCAGAAACCGCCTGTTTTATCAGGTGCAGTAAAGTTACTGTCTGCGCCCAATGCAAAACGCCAGATAAGATAACCTAAAACAATACAAGTTAATGGTGCAATCCATGAAATAGAATTACTACTTCTTTTTGGTTGAACTGATGAAGTTGCTTTTGGTGCAACGGATGGTTTGATGTCAGCCATGATCAATTTAATTTTTGTTTTGAAATATTTGTTTTGACATTTATTAAATAAGCAGCAATGCTAAATAAAAAAAGTGAATATAATAGCAATGCCGAAATTTTTCTTTGTTTTTAAAACCCTGATGATATTATAAAGCTTTATTGAAAATATTAAATGCTCTGTATTTTAATTTAATACAGAGCATTTGATGCCTTTCAATTAATCGGCTTTCTTTTCAGTTGCTTTTTTCTCGCATTCTTTCTTGTCACCTTTTTTGCAACAAGCCTTTCCTTTTCCTTTACAACATTCTTTCTTGTCACCTTTTTTGCAACAAGCCTTTGTGCTATCCTGAGCCATAGCTATACCGCTTATCAGAAAAGCAGAAATAGCAATCATTAATACTTTCTTCATATAATTTTATTTTTAGAGTGGCAAATATATATAATGGTTATCGGATGAAAAAGGGTTTCTTGTAATGTTTTGTGAATTACCACGTCGCCAACACCGTTACTCCTCCCTGTACAACCTGGTTTAACGCAACGTTTACAGTAGTTCCAACGGGTAAAAGGATGTCTACACGACTTCCAAATTTAATAAACCCATATTCCTCAGTTTGTTTAACAAACTGACCAACCTCAGTATAATTACAGATTCGTTTTGCCAATGCGCCCGCAATCTGCTTGTATAAAATAGTTCCCTTGTTGTTCTTCACAACCACGCTCCAGCGCTCGTTTTCAGTAGAACTCTTAGGGTGCCAGGCTACCAGATATTTACCTTTATGAAACTGATTATACATCACTTCACCGCTCATAGGATTTCTATTTACATGCACATTGGCAGGGCTCATAAATATGCTCACCTGTATTCTTTTATCCTTGAAATATTCCACATCGGTTATCTCTTCTATCACCACTACTTTACCATCGGCAGGACAAATAATTTTATTTTCATCAATTGTTAATTTTCTGTTTGGGATACGGAAAAAAGAGACAATAAACAAAAACAGACCCAAAGTTACTATTCCGGTAATACAGGAAATATAGCAACTGTTGCCTGCCAGTTTATATACTATTGCATTGATTATGGCCATTGTTACAAACGTAATGGCAATGGTAGCATTCCCTTCGCGATGAATTGTCATTCTTTATTTATTAATGTTAAGCCGCAAATATAGAGAAGATAATAGTACTTAGACCATTACAAGGAGTAAGGAGAATACAGGAATACAACTAACCATGTATTTATATTATTCTGTTCTCCTGACTCCTTACTCCTCTCTTCTGACTCCTCTGTTGTTCACCATCACCGATATCAGTATGGATGATCCTATACATAATAGTATTACCCCTAGTGATAGCAACACCTGCAAAGTATTGCTCATCAATTGATTGATATAATATTCGCCCAGCATTTTTATGCCTATGAATATCAATACTACCGCAATGCCATGTTGCAGATAAGCAAACTGACTGACCGCCCCTTTCAGCAGAAAGAATAAACTACGCAAACCCAGCACGGCAAATATGTTGGAGGTATATATGACCAGCCTGTCCTGCGATATGCCCATTACCGCCGGGATGGAATCGAGGGCAAACACCAGGTCGATGGTGGACAATACCACCACTACCACAAACAATATGGTGTATCTTGGAAATCCATTGGGACGGATGATAAACCTTCCTTCGCCATCGTGGGGTACAATGGGCAGAAAACGTTTCAGAAACCGGTAAACCTTGTTTTCTTCGGGCTTTACTTCCTCCTCTTCCTTGCTGAAAAACATCCTGATGCCGGTATATATCAGGAAGGCCCCAAACACATACAGCAACTGATGGAACCTTTCCACTGCAGCTACCCCAACCGTGATGAACAATACCCTGAAGACTATGGCCATCAGTATACCTACCATCAATACCCTTCCATAATACTTTTCTTTTACTTTAAAGGCATTGATGATTAATACAAATACAAAAATATTGTCGATACTCAGGCTCCATTCCATCAGGTAACCACTCAGGTATTCCAGGCCCGTCTTGCTGCCTTTTTGTATGAACAGAAAAACAAAGAAAGCCATAGCCAATGCTACCCAGAATATAGTCTGTATCAATGCTTTGCGCATGGTGACTACTGTGCTCTTTACACTCAGTAATCCCAGATCGAGAACCAGGGCACCCATCAGTACTATTCCAAAAACCAGATATGCCAATTGATCTTCCGTCATAATTACGTTATTCTGTCCGCGAAAATATTGCAAGAGCATCAACTCTGAATATTTGTTTTATTTGCAGCATATTAATAACAGCATAATACATGGCATCAGTTTCTGTTCAGTCTGCAAAACGACTCATGGTATTCGCCCTCCTCTGCGAAACCATCAGTGCTACCTATATGCTTAGCTTCCCTTCGCTGGTAGGCGTCGCCACTATACTGTATGCCATTGCGGGTATCACTGTTGGAGTGTTGTTTTTGTTGTTGCCTGCTTTCAATGTTATCAGCTTTCATCCGCGGCATATCAATCATCATACCCCTTTATACTGGTACAAGAAAGCGTTTCTGATAGTACTAGGTATCCTGGCCGTTAAGTTCTCGGTGCAATGGATGGAAGATGCCCCCATGGATTATCACGATGCCGATATGTTGCCCATCATGAAGATCATGTGCGAAAGGTTTATTGCCGGCAAAGGAAGTCATGTGTACGATATTATACTCGAAATATGGAAAGGCATACAGCCTGTTTACTTTCCCGCCATGTGGATGCCTTATTGCCTGGCGGTACTGAATCATTTCGATCTGAGATGGATCACCGTATCGGCTATCTTTTCTGCTGTTATTCTCTACTTTGCATTGCTTCGTCCGGCAAAGCATCAGATACTCAGTTTAATCATGTCCTTTTGCGTATTCATCACCCTGTGGTGGATACTTACTTCCGAAGCTTCGGGTATCATCCCATATACCGAAGAAGGTATCATCATCTTCTATTACAGTCTGCTGGCAGTGGCCTTGTTTACCGATAGTTTTATCTTTATAGGTATTGCCATTTCCCTTTGTGTCCTCAGCCGTTATGCCCTGGCCGGCTGGTTGCCCGCTATGCTGATTTACTGGATATGGACTAAACAATACAAGGGAATTATTACTGTAATACTCACCGGGTTAACCTGCTTTGTATTGCTGATGTTATTGCCCTTTGGCTGGACGGTATTTCAAAGATTGTTTTTCCTTCCGGGCGAGTATATCGACTTTGCCCGCCGTGTATGGAACGATGCTCCTCAGCTATTTTCCAAAACCCTTGGTTTTGCAAAGTTCTTTGGCAAGGAAGGCATTCATCTGCAACACAGGTTGCTGATTGTATCGGCACTGATACTGCCAACAGTATTCATGACTATTGCGTTATGGTTGTATAAAAAGAACTCGCAATATATTACCCTTACTAATCTACCCATCGCTATCCTAAAGATAGGCCTGGTTATTTTTTATTGCATGATAGATGTGCCCTACCTGTACCTGTTCTATACATCCTTGTTCTTTAGTTTTATCATGGTAGTCATGAGTATGAGAATAGAAGAAAGTAAGTAGGGAACCCTGGCGATTTATTAAGGTACAATCAGTTTGAATGCTTTAGGAATAATGTTCACATTAATCATCTCTTCGGTATCTACAGGCTCTCCATCTATATGAAGTTTGGCCAGTTTAGTATTGTGAATTGTTATAGAAGGTGTTTGAAAGTATAGTATAGTACTCTTGCTTACTCTGTCCACTACATCCTGCAACCGGTTATTGCCTTTCAGTTGTTTTATGATGGCAAAAGGTAGTTTTGACTTATGCATTTTCTGCACCACCACTATGTCCAGCAGACCATCGCTAAGGCTGGCTTCCGGAGCAATGGTAAAATTGTTGCCAAACTGATTGCTATTGGCAATGCTGATAAAAAAAGCATCGGTGAAGAAAGAAAAGTCCGGTAAATCTATCTGAAAGAAATAGGGATGTGCTTTAAAATAATTAATAATACTTTGCTGCGTATAGGTCAATAAACCCCTTGAAGATTTTTGTGCAAAATCGTGTGCTACCTGCGCATCAAGACCTATTCCACTCAACATACAGGAATAATGATCATTCAACATAAAAGCATCCACTTCTATAGTATTTCCCTTAAAAACATTGCTCAATGCTTTCAGTATTCCGGTGGGAATATTCGCAGCTAAAGCAAGACCATTTCCCGAGCCCATAGGTATAATACCAAATGGCAATTGAAGGTGTTTCAGCGCTTTGGTTATCTGATTCACTGTACCATCTCCTCCTACAATAATAATATCGGTAAAACCCTCGTCCATTATTCTGTGCTCTGCCTGGTGATAATTACCTTTTGGGTTTGTATAGGTAATATCAAAATCAATATTGTTATTAATACATTTCTGCCGGATAATAGATTCCAGCTTCTTTTTATTTTTAGTCCCCGAAATAGGGTTTATAAAGAATAATAATTTTCTCATTGTATGATGACTATTGCCATTGAATGGTTGTTAATAAAACTGGTTTTACTCTCCATGTTCTGGCAATCAAAGAGTCTTTAGGAATACCCGTAGTATATAATGTAAATGTTTGTTCTCCTGTAATTTCTTTCAGCTTTATTATAGGTATCTCCACATAGTTCTCTTTATTTTCATAATAGAATCTTCCAGTCTCTCTTCTTTCCGAATTCATTATCAGGAATGTTCTTTTCCATTCTTCAGGATAACTATCGCAGTTATAAACCAGCTTAATACTTCCTTTTTCTTTACGGGAAATTACTGTTGTTTGTGTCTTATGTAGATTGCTTTTTATTAATGGTTTATTGTAGACCAGTATTTGCCAGCAGGAAGTATCCTGAGCATTTACTATACAACAGATTATCAAAAAAAAAGAAACCGACAGCAATCTCATACTTAAAAATCAGAGCGCAATTTATAATTAGTTCTGATAACCTTTTGCTAAATAAAAAAGGCCGCCCTGTGCGGGCAGCCTTTTTTTATAAAAAACGATTAGATTTATTCCTTTACTATTTTAATAGTAGAAGAACCTTCATCAGAATTTAATTTAACTATATAAATACCTCTGCTCCAGTTAGAAGTTTGAACTTCTAATGTACTGCTGAGGCTGTTTACATTTTGATAAACCACCTTACCGCTTGCATCAGTAATTACTATATTGGTATTGCTGTTAGATCCGTTTTGTCTTTGAATAAACAGATTATCTTTAACTGGATTAGGATAAATATTTACCCATTTGTTTCCACCTAAATAAGCAATAATAACAACAGAACTATAAGTAAACTTACCATCTTTATCCTCTTGTTTTAAACGATAATAGTATTTATTTCCTTTAACAATAGAATGGTCATTGTAAGTATAATTGTTCAGATTAACACCACCAAGACTATTAACCCATCCAATATTGGAATAAGTTTCTCCATCAGTGCTTCTTTCTATTTCAAATCCATTGGTATTAAATTCATTGGTTGTTGACCAGTCTAATTCCACATAATTTTCTTTCAAAGCACCTTTAAAACTAATCCAATTTAAAGGAAGAATAGTAGTAGGATCCACTAACATGAAGGTTCCTAACCCTTTAGTAAATACTGTAAAAGTATAAACGCTATCAGTTATTGATCTTGTTGTATCAACAGTTGGAGTCAACAATACAGAATTACCTGAATTTAATGTTGAAGTATAGTTTACTCCATCATTTACCTGTAATACTTTAAGGCTGGAGATTTTAGAACCCCATACCGCTAACTCAGCTGTGGTATAATAGAACACAATACTATCTAATGAAGCATTATCAACTGCAGTTCTTGCTAATTTATACACTTTCTTAGCTCTGTTATAAGTACCTGCTGCTGTATTAAAAGTAACCTGAGTAGTACCTGCATCAACAATTGAAGCTGTAAGACCCGACATAGCAGTAGGCCCGTCTTTAAATATTAACATGGCATTGTTATTAGAACTTCTGTACACGTTGTAACTTAAAGCAGGAACATCAAATCCATAGCTGCTGCTTAACGTAGTTTCCACTTTAAATGGCATACCTCTCAAAACTATTGAATCAATATTAAATCCTGGTTGTTTACCACCAGCAGTAGTTCCTGTTTCAAAATAAAACATCTGAACCATTTTCTTATTAGGCATGTCTGCAGTAGGAATTAAAGAAAGTCTTTTAGCGGTTGTTTGAGATACATAAGGGCCGTATCCTGTATTATTACCAGTACCAGCAGCACCATAGTAATCCCAGTTACTTAATGTATCATGTATATCATAGTACAAGGCATAAGCATCATCAGGTCCAGCAGCAAGTCCACCTATTTTATATGTAAAAGCAAACGTATCCAACGACACCATACTTAAACCATTTACTAAAAACTCTAATACACAAGCACCAGAAGTACCTGTTTTATAAGTGTTTGGTTTAGTTGTAGTATTGCTCGTAACATAAGCATACTGACCAGTCATACCAGTAGAAGCAACACTACCAACTACAAATGAATTAGGGTTTCCAGTAGATCCAAAAGCATACCAGTTAGCAGGAAGTGTACCGCCTGAAGTACCGAAATTCTGATTTACCAGACTAGTTCTGTTCTGACCAATTTTAATATTATCATCATCTACTATTGTTACTCTTAATGTTTGAGAAGAAGATCCGGCAACTACACCTGTTCCAGTAATTGTATAGCCCAAATCTAAGTATCTGTCCCCATCAATAGTAGCGTTATCAAATATCCTCAATTGAATTGCTTTATAACTATCTCCTTTAGCAAAAGAGATATTAGGATTCATTATCTGATAATCAACACCAGCTACTGCAGTACCTGTACCCAGATCAACAACAGTTAATACAGAAGTATTATCAGAAGCAGCCTGATCGATATTCAAATTGATAGAGGTATCTCTGTATCTTGGATAAGTACCAGAAATTCCACCTTCTTTTACAACGATTTCTCCACTACATTCTTCAAATGCAATTTCATTGTCACCTACAGGGTCTACCATAGCAACTGCATTTGGTAATGTTTTTCTGTTAGTACTGTTTGCCATTACCGTTTGCATTCTGGCAACCTGATCAGCAGTAAATGTTGTCATACAATGGTCATCGGAGTAGTCCATATAATCTTCAAATATTTGGTCAGCAGATCCACAAACCTTATCTGGCTCTGGATGAACAGGTGTACCATAATTTGGATTACTGGTAGGAGGAGTATCCCCTACATAGTCATTACCACATGCTGGTTGAGCATCACCCCAAACGTGTCTTAAACCAAAGTAGTGTCCTAACTCGTGTGTTGCAGTTTTTCCTTGATTATAAGGATTAGATCCACACTGACCAGCACTATTCAAACCATTCTGACTAGGAGCAAACACACTACCAATAGTTGTATAATCAACAATGATACCTGCATTGGTAGCTGTTTCATTAGCAGGAGTTAAACCTGGTACAGTAGTAACACCTGCAGGAATAACTGGGAAAGTAGAAATACCTACTATACCCGCAGTTCCACTGGCAATATCAGCAACCCATACATTTACATATTTGGTTGGATCCCATATCGTGGCTTTCTTAATAGTAGTCCAGAAGTACCCGGTAGAAGTACCAGCATCATTAAATGGAGGACCATCACTAGACCATCCATTGGTAGCTATATCCTGACGATCAATACCCGGCTCCGCTAAAGTAACTCCCGAAGGATTTACTGCTGCTAATCCAAATTGAATTCCAGTACTGGAAGCAACAGCATACTGACTATTGGAAAGATCTGCATAGTCTTTATTTAACTGCAACACCTCTTCAATAATCGATGCCTGCGATACGTTACTAGCCGTTCCTTCAGCTTCTCCATTATAAATAATGTGAAAAACTATAGGTACTTTATACGATGTAAGAGTACCATTCTGTGCACCAGCATTGTGTGTCTTTTTGAATTGATAAATAAGTGGTTGTAACCAGTTTTCAAAATCTTGATCAGTGGCTGCTGATGGATTTGTTTTATTAAATTCCTGCATATTCTCTGCAGTATAACATCTGATCTTTTTCTTAGGTAGCTTAAACTGCCCCTGAGAAAAACCTTGCCCAACAAACAGCATGAGAACTGTAATTGGAAGTAATAATTTGTGCATTTGTTTCATACATTAAAATGTTTTATAGAGGATAAAAATATATATTTTTATCATATACCAAATTAAAATTTATACTTTAACCAACTTTTATGGAGTTTCTAATCTCTTTTTATTAATATATTCTATTATTAACTTAATCTGCTGATCAAATTCTAAATTATTTGTTTCAAAGTGTTATGACCTAAAAAATATTTAATGATAAATAGAATGATTGTAAGGTTGAAATAAAATATAACAAGGTAAGTTGTGTTGTTGGTATTAAAAAATCTTACACCTTGCGTACCTTCAGGAACACCTCAGCTATCCAGGGAATTGTTGGATGAAATGGAGGAATAGTTCTGCATACCATATATTCTTCCTTGCACTGTTCGAGGAGTACAGAGTATGCAGGTTGTTGTTGCTAAACTGTGAGGACAGCATTCTATATTCTGAGCATATCCCTTCAGGTTGTGAGTATGCCCTGATAGGTTATGAATTTATCCTGCTGGAACGCAAGCAAGCCCTGACAATATTCTTGCAGCTCCTAGAAGGATCCAAGGAAGCCCTTGAAGGTTTTTTGCATTGCCTTCCGATATAATAGGATTACCATTCTAGTTGCTGTGTTTCCCAAAAAAGCTAGAAATATGCTTTAAAAGAATTTTTAGAAACTGTAATCAATACATTTGCATCTGTTTTTATTAATAAAGATATAGTATTTTTTATATGGGAAGAATTTTTGAAGTACGTAAAGCTACCATGTTTGCCCGTTGGGATAAAATGGCCAAACAATTTACCCGAATAGGTAAAGAAATTGCAATTGCCTGTAAAGCAGGTGGAACCGACCCTGCTACTAACCCTGCATTACGTAGGTGTTTTCAGAATGCCAGAAGCGTAGGAATGCCTAAAGACCGTGTGGAAGCTGCTATAAAAAGAGCAATCGGTAAGGACATGGTCAACTTTGAAGAAATTCTTTACGAAGGGTATGCTCCCCATGGCGTTGCTATCCTTGTAGAAACAGCTACCGACAACCATGTCAGAACAGTAGCTAATGTAAAAAGTTGCTTCAATAAAGGCAACGGAACATTAGGTAATAGCGGCAGCGTAAGTTTTCAGTTCAGGAAAATGGGTGTATTTAAACTTAAAAACGAAGGTCTTGATCTTGACAATCTTGAACTGGAACTGATAGACTTTGGTTTGGACGAAATGGGAGAAAGTACTGACGACGAAGGTAATTCTATTATAGTCCTTCGTAGTTTATTCCATGATTTTGGAAAATTACAGAAAGAACTCGAAGATAAAAATATTACGCCAATCAGTTCAGAACTGGAATGGATTCCCGACACTACCGTTCCTGTAACCGATGAACAGGCTGAAGATATCAGTAAACTGATTGAAAAGCTCGAACAGGATGAAGATGTAAGTAAAGTGTTTCATAACATGGCATAGAAAGTAAAAAGTAAAAAGGCAAAAGTAAAAGAGAGTGTAATGTTTTGATTTTTGGTTTTTTACTTTTTACTTTATTTCTCTGGTTCCGTAGTACAATGGATAGTATATGAGTTTCCGAAGCTCCGGATACAGGTTCGATTCCTGTCGGGACCGCATCTTTTTTCGATTTTCGGCGTAAAATTTCTTTTATTATTTTTAATATTAATTGGTTGACCCAAAAGTTGACCTATAATTCTATATAAATTTATATTGCTCATTATTCCTTTTCGTGTTTTATTATAACTAATTTCTACTGAATTCATAAGAGTATAATAATAGTTAGTTTATCGTAAATCTTGATTTTTTGACGGGAAATTTAGAGACTTTTTACGCTGTAAAAGAAATACAAAGTAAAACACCTCCAAATTTTACTAACTTAACGTGAGTTTTGGATGTAACTGATTAATAATGAACATGTTATATTTAGAGATTGTTATGAAAAGATATAAAGCTGCTCTTTAAACGTTATTAAAGAAACGCTTTTTATGTTATTTGATGAGATGAAGTTAATCGGTATTTTCTGTGATATTGATGATTTTGTAATTGCTCTTGAAAAAAATATAGGGTTAAAACTGATTGG
>Ga0316217_10005418_pt1 | contig 13249 bp, 10 predicted proteins | sample 1anoAmetaG_FD_203633 | JGI IMG/M metagenome (GOLD analysis project Ga0316217, IMG submission 203633) | Freshwater microbial communities from Trout Bog Lake, Wisconsin, USA - 1anoA | ecosystem: Environmental > Aquatic > Freshwater > Lake > Hypolimnion/Profundal zone | place: USA: Wisconsin...
TGCTAATCCAGTTGCTGGATTTGGTGATACTACTGCAGATACCTCAAAGGTTCTTCAGTATCAAGTTCGTCAAATTCGTACAGGTAATGGTCCAGACGGTGGACTTGAGACAGAGCAATGGGATGGTTACTTTGCTCAATACCAAGGAAACCTCAACCAGACTCAACAGAAGAACACCAAGCAACAGCAGTGCTAACATATGCAATTTTCTCCTGTTAAAATAACAGCTGATGCATTAATTACTAGATCAGATGGCACTAAGGAATATATTAGTGCCATCGATCTATTTGAGAAAGTTAATATAGAAGAGAATGACAGCACTACTGACCACTCAAGCGAGAAGTGATTTAACTTCTGTAGTTCTTGGAAACTCGTCATCTATTATTGTACCACAATATATAGAGATTGGTTATGGTCCGGGTGCTGTCAGTCCTTCTGATGAATCTGTATTTGGTCCACTACAAAGAATTTCTGGAACAGTAGGAAGTTATACTACAGTTACTTCTGGAGATACTTTTAAGTGTTCTGGAACGTTTGTTTTTGATACAGCTCAACCAATCAATAACATTGGTTTGTTTGATGTACCCACTAGTGCACCTACTGGTACTATTCTCAGACAAGTTAATCTTAATGATACACAAGTTGTAATATCGGGTTATAATAATTTCCCCAATAATTCTTACCCCTTTGAGATTCAAGTATTATCAGAGGTAATGACAGTAGTTTCAGGTAATGGAACCGATACCTGGAATGTTATTAGAGCAGTAAATGGTTCCTCACTTACTCTTAATCCAATTCCTACTATGACTCAAGTTGTAGGTGGAAACGGTACCACAAACGGAAATATGTTTTTTAAAGCTTCTTTTTTACAGTTGACTTTGGATGCAGGTTCCACAATAGAATTCAACATATATTTACAATTTGTCTAAATGTAAATACAAGAACTAGTCACTATAGTTATAGAACAAGGAGAAATTATGTCTTACTCTTCATCTTACGTATTCCCACAAGAAGGTCTCGATTACATGATGAGCGTCATTCCAAAGAATGGTGCTGTTGATGATCCAATCTACCTAGGCCTTTGGGGTTCATGGGACGGTGACAATAATTATGTTACTACTACAACATGGAATACAATTAGTGGTTATGCTACTAACGGTAACATCGATATTACACTAAATAGCGGTACCTATACAGTTTACGAAGTAACTGGTGATATTCCAGGATTTACTGGTTATACATCACGTACAGCACTTAACCCAGCCAACTGGGGTGCTAATCAAACTACTACAGTAAATGTTCCAGGTAATGCTGCACTTCCTGTTCGTTATTCAACTTATACTCCAGCTGTTTCATTCACCAATGGTGGAACAACAATCAGTGGTATTAATGGTATTTTCCTTGCAGTTGGTGCAGATGCTGGTACAGTTGGGCAATCTAGTGCCCCTACTTGTACTGTTCTTTGGTATGCTCCATTCTCAGATTATTCATCAGTAACTCTTGCTTCTGGTGACTCAATTTCAATTACACCAACTTGGCAATCAGCTGCCTTCCAGTCTTAAGTTAAGAGACTAGAATAAATTAAAGGTAGTCAATGGCTCTACCCACAAGAACAACTATCCGCTCATATGCGGGTGCTGCAACTCCAACTTACCTTACTGGCGTAATAGCCAGTGGTTGGTCTGGTGGTCAATACATTAAAGTTAATGATACTTCAACTTGGTATGAAATTAATTTTGACGGTAGTCCCTCTACTAATCCATTAGGTACAACTGGTCCTTTTACTCTTGTAGTAGATTATGGTCTATCAACTGAAGAAAAAATTCTTTGTGCTAGTGGAGCAATAACACCCGGGCTTGGTACTGAAATCCCAGTCTATGTTGGGTTTCCTCTCCCTTCTGGGTCTTATAATGAAGATAATTATTCAGGGTTTTGGGATTCTAATATAACCTATATTTCAGGACAGATTGTAAGTTCTGGTACTCTTTCTTTTACTGCACAACAAACAGCATCTGGTATAGTTACTAGTGATACAGATTATTGGACAGTAACAATTCCAGAAGATAATGGTAGAGGATATGATGGAACGCCCATCAATGCCCACCAGCCTGGTACATCAGCCAATTATGATGTTTTTATAGTTTCAACTGCTGCTGAACAATTTCAATTTAATGTAAGTACAGCAATTTCCCTAGTCCCTGGATATCCAGCTGGATTAACAGTTAGTGGAATAGCTGTTGGAGACCTTTACGGTACCTATCCAAATCCTTCTCTTAATCCTAATTCATTAAACGTTCAAAATATTATTTCAAATAATGCTTCTATTACTAATATTAGTGGTAGTTTAGTCTCTCTGACCAATAGTGTCAACCTAATTTCAGGTAACCTAGTACAAACTCAAATCGATGTTGCAACAATTAGTGGCAATACTAGTGTAATTTCTGGAATAACCTATGAAAATCAAACAAACATTGCCACATTAAGTGGTTATGTTTATGGTACTCAAACCAATAGTATCACTGCTCTTATTAGTGGTCAAAATCAAACTAATAATAATGTTGCTGCTTTAAGTGGAAGTGTTGCTTCTATTAGTGGGACAGTTGCTCAAATTTCAGGTTCACTCAGTACTGTTAGTGGCACTGTAGCTCAAATTAGTGGAAGCTTAAGTACAGTTTCTGGAACACTATCTCAAATTAGTGGAAGCTTATCATCTGTTTCAGGTACGGTTAGTGCTTTAAGTGGAAGTATATCTACTATCAGTGGAAGTCTTTCTACCATTAGTGGAATTACCTATAGAAATCAAACTAATATTGCAACACAAAGTGGACAAATTTCTTCAATTGGAGTTGCATTAGTTAATATTAGTGGTTATCTCGCTACTATCAGTGGTTGGATTGGAGTAGTCTCTGGTGAAGTAACAGTACTAAGCGGAAGTGTTTCTACAATCAGTGGAAGTCTAAGTACTACAGTCTCCGACCTTGCAATTTTATCCGGTAATGTATCAGTTATTTCTGGAACATTAACTACAGTACAGAATGATTTAGCAACTCTTTCAGGAAATGTCAGTATTATTAGTGGTCAAGTCACTACCAATACTTCTAATATTAGTACTCAAAGTGGTCAAATTAGTTCAATTATTTCTGATCTATATACAATCAGTGGTGCAATTGGAACTATCAGTGGTTGGATTAGTACTATTAGTGGTGAAGTAACTCTATTGAGTGGTAGTGTCTCTACTATTTCAGGCTCATTAAGTACTATATCAGGAGTAGCGTATACTAATCAAAGTAACCTTGCAACTCTATCTGGAAATGTATCAATCATTTCTGGTTCATTAAGTACAGTTTCTGGTGTAGCTTATACTAATCAATCAAATCTAAATACACTTAGTGGTAATGTCAGTTCAATTAGTGGCTCACTTTCAACAATTAGTGGAATTACTTATACTAATCAAACAAACATCTCTACACTATCAGGTAATGTTTCAATTATTAGTGGTCAAGTGTCTACTAATACTACTAATATTACAACCCAAAGTGATCAAATCAGTACAATTAGTGGAACATTATCAACTACAGTTTCTAGTCTTGCAACTCTATCTGGTAATGTCAGTAGTATTAGTGGTAGTCTCTCAACTGTTTCTGGTGTAGCTTATACCAATCAATCTAATCTATCTACTCTCAGTGGTAGTGTTAGTAGTATTAGTGGTAGTCTCTCAACTGTTTCTGGTGTAGCTTATACCAATCAATCTAATCTATCTACTCTCAGTGGAAATGTTTCCACCATTAGTGGTCAGGTATCAACCAATACAACAGTTATTGCTACACAGAGTGGACAAATTTCTACAATTAGTGGTAGTCTTTCTAATACAATTACAAGTCTAAGTGGTTATGCTCAATTAGCTGGTAACCCAACATTTACTGGTAATGTTACTTTCTCAGGATATGCTTATTATCCATTAACTCCTTCTGGTAACTATGAACTTGCCAATAAAGCATATGTTGATGCTACTGCAGCTGGATTGAATGTTCACCCCTCAATATTTGTTGCTACTGCTGCAGCTTTGCCAGCCTATACCTATACCAATGGTACAGCTGATCAAAGTGGTGGTCTGGGTATTGGTGCTACTATTAGTGGTAATGTAAATGGTGTTTTAACCATTGATGGAATAGCTGTAACAAGTGGTATTCGTGTACTAATTAAAAACGAAATTAATTCTAATGCTTATGTAAATGGTGCTTATACTGTCACTCGTTCTGGTGGTAATGGAGCTGGTAACCATTGGTTGTTGACCAGATCTACAGACTATAATAATAGTATTGCTGGACAGGTGAATGCTGGTGACATCTTTTTCGTAAGTTCAGGGCAAACTCAAGCTTCAACATCTTGGGTTCAAACTGATATTGGTACTCAACCAGATGGAACAATTACCCTTGGTACAGATCCTCTTGCTTATTCACAATTCTCTGGACCTGGTGAATATCAAGCAGGAAATGGTCTACAATTAACTGGAGCTGTATTCTCAGTACTTACAGCCAATGCTGCAGATATAACAGTTGCAGCTGGTGGAATTGATCTTGCAAATGCTGGTACTGCTGGTACTTATGGTAGCCCATCAAATGTTTCAATTATTACTACAGACTCTAAGGGTCGTGTAACAGCAGTTACTACCAGTGGTATTCAAATTACAGAGAGTCAAGTTACAAACCTTACCTCTGACCTTTCAACAATTAGTGGTCAAATTGGAACTATTAGTGGAAGTCTTTCTACAGTTTCAGGAATAGCTTATACTAATAGATCTAATATTACAGCTTTAAGTGGTAGTGTAAGTACAATTTCAGGTACCGTAGCTCAAATTAGTGGTAGTCTAAGTACAGTTTCAGGAAGTCTTAGTACTGTTTCTGGAATAACTTATACCAACCAAACCAATATCTCAACTCTCAGTGGTTATGTAAGTAGCATTAGTGGACAATCAGGAACAACAACATCCAACCTTGCTATATTGAGTGGATACGTCTCAACCATTAGTGGTCAATCTGGAACAAATACTTTAAATATTGCAGCATTAAGTGGTAGCGTCTCTACAATTAGTGGTACTTTAAGTCAAATTAGTGGAAGTCTTTCTACAGTTTCAGGTACCCTTTCACAGATCTCAGGTAGCCTCAGTACTACAAGTGGTACAGTCAGTGCAATTAGTGGTTGGGTGGTATCAATCTCTGGTACAGTAGCACAAATCTCAGGAAGCCTAAGTACCGTTAGTGGAACACTTTCTCAAATTTCTGGAAGTCTTTCAACAACTTCTGGAACTGTAAGTCTTATTAGTGGTTGGGTTTCAACCATCTCAGGAACACTATCAAATGTTCAAGCTAGTCAAAATACAATCTCTGGTGCTCTTACAGCAATTAGTGGAGTTGCTTATGCTGCTCTTCCAAAATCTGGTGGAATAATTACTGGTAACCTTACTGTATCTGGTAATACAACAGCTGCAAGTGGTCTAGTAGTTTGGACAGATTCTCATAATGGTTCAATAAATACTTTAGCATTAAGAGATACAACATCTGGTAATTCAATTTATTTGAGAGCTGCTGACCCAGCAGTTGGTGGTGGTTTCCAAATTGTCAATAGTGGATTTACAGCCTCAATATTCCAAATTACAGATGCTGGTAAGATTGCAGGAATAAGTGTTAGTGGAGCTACTACACTCAGTGGTACAAATACCATTTTTGGAACTGTAGCATTAGGAACAACTATTCTTAATAGTGGTATTTATACTAATGCAGTAATTTCTGGTGGAGTATTCCAAAATAACCAAGTAACAGTTGACTCAGGTAACATTGTTGCATTGAGTGGAAGTGTTTCCACCATTAGTGGAACTGTTACTCAAATCTCTGGTAGCTTAAGTACCGTGTCCGGAACAGTAGCTCAAATTTCAGGTAGCTTAAGCACTGTATCTGGTACTGTAGCTCAAATTAGTGGTAGCCTTTCAACCGTATCTGGAACATTGAGTCAAATCTCTGGTTCATTAAGTACAACATCAGGAACAATCTCAGCTATTTCTGGATGGGTAACATCAATCTCAGGTGCCCTTGTTACAGTTAGTGGAGTTGCATTTGCAGCTAGTGGTGTAGCTTATGCTGCACTTCCAAAACTAAACGGTACAGCAACTACTCCAACAATTATTTCTGGTACTTATACTGGTGGAACATTTACCAACCCATTGTTCATTGGTTCAATAGAAAAGGTTTATATTGTTGGTACGGCAGTTCCAAGTGTTGCAAATATAACATTGAACTCTGGTAGTGTTTGGTTATATAATGTTAATGCTAGTAATACTTTTACCATCAACATTACAACAAGTGGTACTATCAATACAATGTTGCAAACAGGTCAAGCTATTACTAGTACAGTTATAGTTCAACAAGGAGCCTCTCCAACGAGTTATTATGCAACAACTATTCAAATTGATGGAACAAACATTACACCATATTGGCAAAATGCTACAGCACCTGCCAGTGGTCTTACAGTCAACGGTCTTGATGTTTACAACTTTACTGCAATCAAGACAGGTTCTAACACTTACTACACACTGGCCTCTCTTACTAGGTTCTAATAAATTATGAGTCCAATTACCCAAACAAATGCCAACCAGAGTTCTTCAGCTTATGGTGAATTTAATGCAAGTACAGTACTACCTCCTTTTGCTGCTTATGCAACAATAGTTGCTGGTGGTGGTGGTGGAGGGACTAACGGTAGTTATGGTGGTGGTGGCGGCGGTGGTGGTGGGGTAGCTACTGCTTATGCTCTTACTCTCACTCCAGGTACGTCTACAAGTATCAGTATTGGTGGTGGCGGTGGAGGAAATTCCAATGGCGCTAATACTACAATCAATACCGTAGTTAATGGAACAATTGTAGTCTACGGCGGTGGTGCTGGTGGTTCAAGTGGTTATGGAAACCAAGGTGGTTCGTCTGGTGGGAGTAATAATAATCAAACTGCTGGACAATCTGCTCCTTATGGACAGGGTTCTGCTGGTGGTGGGGACGCAGGAAGTGATAGTCCACCAAATGTAAGTTGCGGTGGTGGTGGTGGCTATAGTGCTGCTGGTGCTACTGGTACTTATAGTTATGGTGGTTCTGGAAAATATGCTGGCCCTTCCTACTGGTATTGTGGTGCAGGTGGCGCTGGATATCAAGAAAGCATAACTGGTAGTAATTATCAATTTGCCGGTGGTGGTGGCGGTGGTTACGGTTCAGGTGCTGGTAATTCTTTTGCTGGTAGTGCTACTTACGGTGGTGGTGCTGGTGGAGCTCCTAACGGAACCAGTGCTACTACTAATTATGGTGGCGGAGGTGGTGGTGGCTATACTGCTGGAAATGGTGGAAGTGGTGCTATCTTACTTTATTGGAATACATCATTATATGCTGGTACCCCAAGCTTCAGCCCTGGTATGATTATAACAAATGGAGTTAATGGATCAAATACTTGGTACCTCATTGGTGCAGGTGGGAGTATTACATTCTAATGGCACATTATGCACAAATCGATAAAAATAATATTGTTGTTAATGTTACAGTAGTTTCAGATGAATTTACTGATGCAATAGATTGGTTGACGGAAACATATGGACCAACATGGATAGTAACATCTTATAATACAAAAGCTGGAATTCATTATAATCCAGAGACCGGAGAACCAGATGATGGAACTCCTATTCATTATAATTATGCAAGTGTTGGGTATATATGGGACCCAGAAGATAAAGCTTTCTATAACCCAATTCCTACTTATCCTTCATGGATTTTAGATAGAACAACTTATACTTGGGTACCCCCAGTCCCAAAACCAGTTGACTGTCCAAATGCTGTTTGGAATGAACCAACAATTTGTTGGGCAAAAGAACCTACCCCATTTCCTTCTTGGCATTATAATACAGATACAGATAAATGGGATGCTCCTCTTCCAATGCCTCAAGATATTCAAGGTATTTGGAATGAGTCAAAACAAAATTGGGTTGTTGTACCACCTCCATATCCTTCATGGACTTATGATCCCTATACTAATGCTTGGGTTCCACCTAAAGAAGCCCCTACAGAACCTGCATTTAATAGTTGGAGTTGGGATGATGAAAAACAAGAGTGGTATCAATTAAGTCCCCTTAGCCCTACATAATAATATATGACAACTACTCCTTATATGCCATATATTCAAATGGAAAGCTTTATGGCCAATGATGGTTATGTAATCTATATCAAAAATCCAACAATTGAATCATTAATTCCACTCTATGATCAATTGACTTTACAATATCCTTATCTTTCAAGTAGATCAAATAGTGGTGATCCAACTCGTTATTTTTATTCATTTACTAACTGGTCAATGAATAAAGCCACTACTTCACCGTATTCTGATGATAGTAATCCAGCTTTAATCTTTTCTGTGTCTGCTGATGATACAATTTGTGGATGTTTTTTTGTATATGAAACAGAAATTAATTCTGAACCACATATTTGGGCCAATAATTGGGTGGCATTAGCAGACTATAAAGGCGCAGGAAGTATAGGCCTTTATATTGGAATTGGTATTTATTCAATGCGTGGTTTTAACTTATCGACCAATTTAGATGCACGATTTAATAATATTGTTCTTCAAGACGCTTTAAATGATAGACCAGCTCCTATTCAAGACCCTACGACACTTTGGCATATGATTGATGTTCCTTTTATGCAAAATAATGTACGTACTAACTATGAATTTGGACAAGAATTACCCTACCTCAGTAAGATTAATGTCAAATATCCAGAAACTAACGAAGCATGTGTTTTAGACTGGAATAATTTAATTTGGTATCCAAAATCTGAAGCACCACAAGACTTGGGAGTTCCTCAAATTTTTGAAGATGCTAAATTTTATAAACTTAATTACGATAATGTCTATCAATTAGATCCTTTTATAATTCCTTGGAAGTAGTCTTTTATGGCTAAAATACCTAATAATAATCTAACTAGAGGTTATTACTCTCCCAATACAGATTTATATGAGGGTTATTTTGCTGGTCAATCAGGTGAAGGCCCCAATCCTCACGACCAAACAGTAATAAGACCTAGACGAAATTATACTAGAGGTTATTACAGTCCTAATACTCAACTTTATGAGTTGGGATATCGTGGTGGATATGGACAAAATCTAGCCCCACAACCAGTTATTTATATGAAGACTGCTATAGCAACTGCTATAACATTTGCAGAAGCACAAAAAGCCTATACTACCAATAAATTGTCTTCTGCCCTTGCAGTTAGTATTGCTAGTGAAAATCCATTGATTGTATTTTTTAAAAGAGCTTATGTTAATTCAATAAATCTCATACAAACCAGTAGACTTATCAGTAGAGGTAAAACCAGTATTGCAAATACAATACGTCTAGCCAACTCTACTCGAATAACTTTTCTCAATAAAATAGCTAGGGTTCTTCAATTACAAATTTCTAAAGTCAATAAAGCTACAACTCTATTAAAAGCTGCTAGTGCAAGAGTAATTAATTTAGCTACTCTATCTCCTGTTAGGTTAATAGTAAAAAGAGCCATAGTTGTTTCAATTATAATTGTTCGTGATAGTCCACTAATTATAATAATGAGAAAAGTATTTGTAAATTCAATTGCAATTGCTTCTGATATTAAATCTACATTCCTCAATAAATCATCTCAAGCTCTTCAATTACAACTTTCTAACGCCAATAGAATTACTAATTTAGTTAAAAAGTCATTTGCTAATTTTATACAGATAACAAAAGCATCTCGTACTGTTACTCTTTTAAAGAGTTCTAGTGCAAAAGTAATAAATAGAGCTTTTGACTATCCTATTACTGTTTATATTGTTAAAGCTTTTATTCTTTCAGCTCAATTAATTGCCATTAATAATAGAATCTTTTACAAGAGAATTTCTCAAGCATTACAAACTACCCTAGTTAATGTTACAAGAAATTATGCTCTAGTAAGAAGGTCTACAGCTAGAGTTATTAATAGAGCTCAAGCTCTTAAATTTTCAACATTTCCAAGACAGTCTTTTGCTACAGCTATTAATTTTGCCAAAGACTCTAAAGTCATTAATAGATTAAAGAATACTAGTGCTACTTTTGTACAGTTGATTAATAGTACTAGAAAAACCACACTTAAGAAAGTTTCTCAAGTAATTGAAATAGCTATACCACAAGTAAAGAGAACAATAAATTCACTTAGGTCATCTTTGATTCTACAGGTTCAATCAACGGATATACATAAAGGTATTATTTATATTGTTGCTTCTATAACTAGACAAATACAATTGGTTAATGATAGCAAACAAATGGCTATTGTTCGACAGGGTATTGCTAGAATTATTAATAGAGGAATTACTCTTAGAACTACATTCCTTAACAAACTTTCTAATGTTATTGAGCTTGCAATTCCATTTGATGGTCGAGTTAGATTGGCTATACTTAGAGCTCGAATAGTTGCTGTATCATTTGCAAAGAGTACCCGTAATGTCTATTATCAAAGATTGTCTCAAGCTAATTTAATTGGTCTGGCCAATAGTTCAAGAACTGTTGCCTCAATTAGAAGTTCAGTAGCTCAATCAGTTGCTCTAACAAGTGCTGTAAGAACAGTTGCTTTGAATAGAGTTGGAAGAGCTTTACTTGTTTCTCTGGCTCAAGCTTATAAAGCAATTAATAGAGCTAAAAATTCTATAGCATTAGTTGTATTGTTTGCTAAAAACTCTAGAACTCTACACTACCTTGTCAACTCAAAAGTAATAACAGTATTTAGAGCATCAGCTATTTATAATTTGGCAATTGTTAGAATTGCTAGAGCAATAGCTGTTAATATTGCAGTAGCTCGTAGAACAGTTAGTCTAAACAAATTAGGTCGAGCACTTTATGTTCCAATTGTTGGATTATTTAGAGGTCTTAATAGACCAAAGAAAGTTGTTGTAGTTGAAGCTGCTGCTGTAACAGTTACTAAAAATATACAATTTGGTAGAGGCGCTAGTGCTACAATAGTTTATAGAATTGGTACTAGTCAAAACTTTACTAGAGCAAGACGTGCTATTGCTACAATGGTCTCAATGGCCAGATTTGGTATTAAAGCTGCTGTAATGAATATTAGAGCAATTGCAAATGAAGATATTATTGAGTCAGAGATTCAAACTAATTACTACGTAATTCCAGCCAATCCAGGACCAGGACCAGTTCCAGGAAATGAAACAGAAATCTTTGATGATGTTCCACAAGACTATAACGAACAAGATGATAACCTCGGAGAATCTCAAATTCCAGATCCAAACTACAACAACTAAATGTAATTTGCAATCAATAGCATCTTAATAATATAAGGAGAATTTATGACTGATGTAAGAAATACTATTGTAGATTGGGCCAAATGGTCAGCTACTAATCACGCCAAATTTACGTACTCTGAAGGTCCAAATCGTATGTCGGGAATTGGACATCCAGGTAAATTACCTGTAACTGCTGATTGTTCAGCTTTTGTAACTCTTTGTTACAATTGGGCTGGTGCTCCAGACCCAAATGCTCAAAGCTATAATCACACAGGTTATACTGGAACTCTTCTTGCTCATGGAACTAAGATTCCACTCAGTCAAGTTCAACCAGGGGACGTAATTGTTTATGGCCCAGGAACAGGATGGCATACTGCTCTTGTAGTAGATGTAACTGGACCTAATGCTAAAAATCCATTAACAATTTCTCATGGACAGCAAGGTGATCCTTCATATGTTCATGTCAATCAAGATGGAAGACTTCCCCAAACTTATTTACGTTTTAATACAAATGCTATTAACGCTCAATCAATACACACACCACCCACAAAGTAGGATAAATGGCCAACCAGACTCAAAGAATTCGTAGCAACTTTCAAACAGGATTGTTAGCTGCAACAGTAACTAATGTTAGTACAACTATTAGTCTTGGTACTGTTTTGTCTGGGGTAGCTACTATTTCTACTAGTGCAGGTGCTGTATCTGGTACTTTTCCCAATCAAACTCTAGTAAGTGGACAATATCTACCTTTAGTTATTAACCCAGCACCATTTGCTTCTACTAGTAATACTGCCCCTGAAATTATTTGGATATATGCTTATACTGCTGGTTCTAATACAGCTACAATTTTGAGACAACAAGAAGGTTCTCAAATCCCTACTGGTTCTTGGGGTACAGGTGTTCCTTGGACTCATGGTCCTACATCACAAGATTTTGGTTTTACTAATCAACTAATTAATAGTGATTTTCCAACCGCAACTGCTAGTGGTCAAGTCTTTACTTCTGTATCAGGAGGGCAAGCAGGTACATATGTCTGGTCAACCCCAACAGTTCCAACCAATACAATTTTAACTAGCCCCATTGAGACAGCTACTATAGTTGCAGTTGGTGCTACTGGAACTTTAAATTACGATGCTATTACCAGTTCTATTCGTTATCGTACAGTAGCTGCTAGTGGTAATGTTACACTTAATGTTCGTGGTAGTTCTACAGTAGCTTTTAATACTATTGTAGGTAGCGGTCAAAGTATGACAGTTGTTCAACTAATTACTAATGGAACTACACCTTATTATATTAATACATTTCAAATTGATGGAATAACTCAAACACCATTATGGCAAGGTGGAGCTGCTCCTGTAGCTGGTAGTCCAAGTGCTACAGATGTCTATTCATATACTATTATTTGCACTGCACCCAGCACCTATACAGTTCTCGGTTCAGTCAATAGATTTGTTTAAGGACTACCATGCCGGTATTCAGTAATTTTTCTAGTAGTTCTGCCCAGGGGTTTGGCGAACTAAGAACAATTAATAAAAGTTGGGTAGATAATTTTCAAAGGGCTGCTACAATTAGTGGTCTAGGAAATAGTTTTGATGGACAACCCTGGATAGCTTCTAAAGGCAATTGGTTTATTAATACCAGTGGACAAGCTCAAAGTACAGCTAATTATTCTATAGCTTCAACCTATATGGGTACCCCCAATGTTACTCAAATTACCATGAGTGGAATGTCTAATGGCACTGGTATTGTATTTTGGCAGACAGATGCAAATAATTGGTGGGCCGCTACACTTACTGCAAATAGTGGAACTTTTACTACTAGCTACTCTGGTACTACTTATAATCCTTGTTTAACAAACAACCCTGGTGGCACTAACGATTTTACTGGTACAGCAGGTTATTGTGGGAACTATGCTTGTGGTGGGGGAACAGGTTACGTC
>Ga0316217_10005419_pt1 | contig 13248 bp, 6 predicted proteins | sample 1anoAmetaG_FD_203633 | JGI IMG/M metagenome (GOLD analysis project Ga0316217, IMG submission 203633) | Freshwater microbial communities from Trout Bog Lake, Wisconsin, USA - 1anoA | ecosystem: Environmental > Aquatic > Freshwater > Lake > Hypolimnion/Profundal zone | place: USA: Wisconsin...
TTCGGCCATCAACCCCGGAAAACATCTGGCGATTTTCGGCCAATGGGGGGACCAGCCGGCGGAGGGACGCTGGCTGGCGGCGCCGCTGATGGTCCGTCGCATGGCCGGCGGCGTGCTGGTCTTCACCCCCGACGCCTCGCACGCGGAAATGGAGCAATGGGTCAAAGGGCTGAATGAAGCCGCCAAGAAGAACGCCGACGTGAAAGCAAAATCATGAGACGACGGTTTGTCGCGTTCGCGTTCGCGGCCCTGGCCGCCTTCGGGGCCAGCGCCCAATCCCCGTTCCAATTTCCCACCGCGAACCATGCGCTTTATGAACCGGGCCAGGAACTCAAATTTTTCGCGCCCACCGCGCCCGAAAAGCCTTGGACCAGCGGCAGCTTTGGGTGCGTGCGCAGCGACGGCTGGCAGATGCATGAGGGATTGGATATTGTGCACCAGCATACCGACCGGCGCGGCGAGCCGACCGATCCCGTGCTGGCCACCGCCGATGGGACGGTCGTTTATGTCAGCACCAAGCCGGCGCTGTCCAACTACGGCAAATACATGGTCATCCGCCATTTTGTGGAAGGGCTGGAAATCTATTCCCTCTACGCGCACCTGAGCGAAATCCAGCCCGGCGTCGCCGCCGGCAAACCGGTCAAGACCGGCGATGTCATCGCCATTATGGGCCGCACTTCCAACACCGGCGAACGCATCAGCCAGGCGCGCGCGCATTGCCATTTTGAGTTGAATGTGTTCGTGAACGAGAATTTTCCGGCCTGGTTTCGCCGGAATTTCACCGGCGAGCGCAACGACCACGGCATTTGGAACGGGCAGAATTTGAATGGCCTGGACGCGCGGGAAATTTTGCTGGCCGAGCGCGGCGGGAAATTCAGCCTCTTGAATTTCGTGCGGGGCCAGACGGAGTTATGCCGGGTGGTGGCGCGCGCCACGGGCTTTCCGTATTTGAAGCGCTACGCGCCGCTGGTGCTGCCCAATCCGCGGGCGAGCCAGGAGGGCATTGCCGGCTACGAAGTGGCCTTGAATTACAATGGCGTGGCTTTCGCCCTGCTGCCGCGCGCGGCCGCGGAGATCAAGGGGGCCGGCAAATTCCAGTTGCTGTCCGTGAACGAACCCGAAGAACGGGCGCATCCGTGCCGCAAGCTCGTGACGCAGCGTCGCGGAAGGTGGCAGTTGACCGACCAGGGCCTGCGCGAACTGGAATTGCTGGTGCAATGAACCGGAGCGCGGGCGGCCCGAAATCCGAAGTCGAATTAGGTTGCGGCGGTAGCGCAGGCTTTCCAGCCTGCGGGTTCTGGCGACTTTCCCGTCGCCAGTTCCCGAACCGAAACACGGGACTGGAAAGTCCCGTGAACCCGCAGGCTGGAAAGCCTGCGCTACATCACCTTGCTTTGGCTGTGCCAACGGCTGTTTCGGAGTTCGGGTTAACTTTCCGTTGCCAAAGCGGCGGAATGGCGTAGATTTTGGCCAGTAGCCGTGTTTCATCCGACCATGATGCAAGGCCCAAAATACAAAACAGCCCCCGCGTTCACGCTGGTTGAATTGCTGGTGGTGATTGCCATCATTGCGATTCTGGCAGCACTCCTTTTGCCGGCCTTGAGCAAGGCCAAGAGCCGGGCGCAGAACATCATCTGCATGAATAATCTGAAGCAGTTGACCCTATGCCTGCATCTGTACGTCGGGGATAACAACGATTTTTTTGCACCCAACAATGCCGGCGCCACTTTTACCGTGACCACCAATGGCGATGTTTTTACTTATGACACCCAAGCGTCCTGGCTGCCAGGCACGGATGCGGCCACGGAGATAGATCCTGCCAATATCATCAACGGACTACTGTTCAAATACAACGGTTCACTCCCCATTTATCATTGCCCATCCGACCTGTCCACTTTGGTGGATGCGAGCGGCAATCCGCTTCCTCAATTGCGCTGGCGGAGTTACAACATGAGTGAATCCGTCAACGGCAACCCGGATCCGGTATATGCTCCCTACATTCCGGCTTGGACGAAATTCACCGCCATCCGGCATCCTCCACCGGGCGAGCTCTTTGTCTTGATTGATGAGAACGCGGGCACCATTCAAGACGCGAATTATGGCGCGCCTCCGGCCAATTCACTCTATTATGCGCAGGAATGGTGGGACATGCCCTCTGACCGGCACAATCAGGGTGCGAACCTCTCCTTTGCTGATGGCCACGTCGAACATTGGAAATGGGTTAATCCCAAAGATGCCACCATTGACGGTGAGCCAATTACGCCCCAGGATATGCCCGACTTTCTGCGCATTCAAAATGCCATGAAACAACTGACGGACAATTGAGCGTGCTGGCCAGTTCACGGTGGCGGCGGGGCCCAGTTCAAATCCACGATGACCGGCGCCCAGGAAACGTGTTGCAAAACCCTTTGCAGCGACGCGTAACTATCGGGCGGACGGAGCTGGGCGGTGTTGGTAATGGTGCATTGAACGCCGCCAGCCGCTGACAGGGCCGCCAGCACCGTCTGGTAGCGGCGGTAAAAGTCGTACTGGGTCAACAGCAGCTTTGCGGGACGCAATCGGCGCAGCGCGCGCGGATAATCTTCTCCCTCTTCGCGCCGCGGCGTATAATCCTCGTGGATACAGTCAACGTTGGTGTGCCGGTCGCCCTCGTAAAGATAGGCGGAAGACAGCAGGATAGTGGCGTGCGGCGGCGCGGCCGCGAGTTCCACTGCCACGCGTTGGCGGGCGGAAGCCTGGCTGTCCATCAGCGAGCACGCCACCCCCCAGGTGGACAGGCCGACCGCGCGGATGGACACCAACGCGATCAGCAATGCCAGGCAAAGGGCGGCGCGGCGCTGGCGCAAGAATTCCGGGAACCGGGCGAGGAAACAACCGGCCAAGAGCGGCTGAAAATAGCTGATCGCCAGCAACCAGTTTGGCGCCACGACGAGCAGACAAGCGAACACAAAGCCCAATCCGGTGAGGAGGCCGGTGAGGAAGACAATCTCTCCGGGATTCCAAGTTTTGATTCTGCTTAGGAACCGCCGGCCGGAGGGCGTGCCCGCCACCAGGACGCCGAGGGTCAGAACGGCAGGCAGATTGCGGACGGCTTTGAAGCAATCCCCAAGCTGCGGCAGGCGCCATCCGGTCAGCGAGGCGTTGCCGTGGACGTTTTCCTGGAATCCGGCCCACCCTTGTGGCCAGCCGAATTTCACGGCGGCCACGAGCGCCAACGGCGCCAGAATGAGCAGCCCCAGCGGGCCGAGCGGCGGACGCGATTTCCCACCCCCGAGCAGGAGGCCGAGGAAGATCCAGGACGAATAGAGCGCGCCCAATTGCAGGCTCGTACAAACCGTCAGGCAGGCAAAGCACGCCGCGAACCAAGCCGCGCCGCGCGTGCCGGTCAGCCAGCACACCAAGGCATGGACACCCAGCGTGCCCAGCAGACATGCCAGACCATCGGGCCGGTCGTCAAAGGTGATGCCCAACAGAAACAGTCCCGCCAGACTCGTGGTTAGCGCCGGCACTTTCAGCCGGCGAAAAATATCCAGCATGACCAGCGCGCAGCCGCCGAACATCGCGAGATGACAAGCCATTGCGGCCAGCACGCTGGTGCCGAACATGGTCATCCACAGGAGCATCGCCAGTTGGTACAGCGGCGGGTAGGCGCAAAAGAACTGCGTGCCGGAAAAGGGCCGCGACTGCGCGATGGACGGATTGAAATAGCCGCCGTGATTCAGCAGATGCACCACCGGGCCGTCATAAAAGAACGCGTCATTTGACGGAACCGGTTGCGCGACCGCCAGCAGCAACACCAGTTTCCAGCAGATGATCAACGAAAAAATGATTCCCGGACGCTCCAATAGTCGTTTCATGGCCACTCGCCCATGTTTTCAAATCGGAACAGCTTGTCAACGGCATTTGGCCTTGGCACCCTGTCCCTTTGGACATTGCGATGCCGCCGCCGACCTCATCTGAAACCCCGACGACAATTCCTTTGTGTGTGGATCTGGATGGCACGCTGATCAAAACCGATCTGCTTTGGGAGCATCTGGTGCGCTGCTTGAAAAAGAATCCGTTCGCGCTGGGGTTGATTTTGCTGTGGTGGACCCGGGGCCGCGCCTTTCTGAAACAACAACTGGCGGCCCGCGTCACCGTGGCGGCCGACCGCCTGCCGTGCAACGAGGAGTTTCTCGCCTGGCTGCGGGCAGAAAAGGCCGGCGGCCGGCAGCTCGTGCTCGCCACCGCGTCGGACTTGAAAATGGCGGAACCGTTGGCCGCGCGCTTCGGCTGCTTCGACGAAATCCTGGCCAGCGACGGCACAACGAATCTGCGCAGCGCCAACAAGCTCCGCGTGCTCACGGAAAAATTTGGCGAACGCGGCTTTGACTATGCCGGCAATTCCACGGCGGATTTCGCAGTGTGGCGCGGCGCCCGGCGCGCCATTGTGGTGAACGCCCGGCCGGCGGTGGAGCGAACCGCCAGACGCTGCGCGGAGGTGGCCCTGGTTTTTCCGCCCGCCTCGACCTGGCTCAGTGCGTTTATTCGCAGCCTGCGACCGCATCAATGGGTCAAGAATTTGATCGTTTTCGTGCCTGCGGTTGCCGGTCACAAACTGGGCGAACCAGCCTTGCTTTGCCGCGGCCTGCTGGCGTTTGGGGTGTTTTGCCTGTGCGCCTCGGGCGTTTATTTGCTCAACGATTTGGCGGATTTGGATTGCGACCGGCGGCATGGATCCAAAAAAAACCGCCCCTTGGCCAGCGGTGACCTGCCGTTGTCAGCCGGGCTGATTGGCGCGCCTCTCTTATTGGGCGCCGGGCTTGGCCTGGCGGCGCAATTATCCTGGCCGTTCGTGGCGATCACCGCTTTGTATGTGGCCTTGACGACGCTCTACTCTTGGGGGCTGAAGCGGGTGGCATTGTTGGATGTGTTTTTTCTGGCGGGCCTCTACACCCTGCGGTTGCTGGCGGGCGGAGTGGCCACGGAAATTGTCAATTCCGCCTGGCTGCTGATGTTTTCCATGGCCATTTTCTTGAGCCTCGCGCTGGTGAAGCGGTACGTGGAACTGGCGGGGACAAATGGCATCGAGGCCGTCAAGCCCCTGGCCATTCGGCGCGGCTATCTGGCGCGGCATTTGCAGCCCGTCGCGTGGCTGGGCATCATCAGCGGCTGGCTGGCGGTGCTGGTGCTGGCGGTTTATGTCAGACAAAGCGGCCAAGTGGTCGAGCTGTATCAGCATCCCCGGCTGCTGTTGCTCGCCTGCCCGCTGCTGCTGTTCTGGATCAGCCGCGTGTGGTGGCTGGCGCGCCGCGGCGAAGTACATGACGACCCGGTCGTGTTTGCGCTCAAGGATTGGGCCAGTTATCTGGTCGGCGCGCTGGCGCTGCTGGTGATGTGGCTGGCCGCCAAACATTGATTGAACCGCCGCACGGAAACCACGCGTTGAGAACCATCTCCAAACTTCTAATCCGCCATCGCGGCTGGCTGCTGGCCGCCGGTGCGGGCGGGTTGCTGGTGCTGGCCTTCCCGAAGTTCAGCCTCGCGGGGTTTGCCTGGATTGCGCCGGCGCTGATACTGGCCGCCGCCCACGGCCAATCCGGTCGCGCAAGCTTTTGGACTGGCTGTGTCAGCGGACTGGTGTTCTGGCTGGGCTCGCTCTATTGGCTGTTGCTGATGCCGGCCACCGGTTTTCCGATTCTGGGCTGGCTGGCGCTGGGCGGGTATGTGGCGCTGTATTTTGGCGCCTGGGTGGCGCTGGTTGCCCCCGGTTCAACCCAGGCCGGGATGAATGGATTGATGGATAATTGGATTGCTGGTGCACCCCAGCAATCCAGCAATCCAGCAATCCACCAATCCAGTAATCCAATTATCCAGCAATCCACAGTTCCGGTAGTTCCGCTGGGCGGCTGGCCCCGGGACTCGTGGTCTGGTCGCACGCTGTGGGCGCTCGGCGGTGCGGCGGCGTGGGTGGCCTTGGAGATGGTCCGGGCGCGGCTGTTCAGCGGGTTTCCCTGGAGTTTCCTTGGCGTTTCACAATACCAGTATGTGCCGCTCATTCAGCTCGCGGCGGTTACCGGCGTTTACGGCATGTCGTTTCTCGTCGTCTGGTTTTCCCTGTCCTTGTATTCGGCGGCGCGCATGATCTGGTTGCATCCCGCCAAACGCCAGGTCTGGCAGGTGGAAATCGTCCTGCCCATGTCGGTGGTCATTGGCTGCTATGTGGGCGGATTCCTGGCCATGCAGCGTCCCGTCCCGGCGGAAAATTATGTGCGCGTGACCGCCATCCAGCCCAGCGTGCCGCAAACATTGATCTGGAATTCCGATGAAAATGTCCGGCGTTTTCAAGCGCTGCTTGAGTTGTCGCAGCGCGCGCTGGGCGGCGGCACCAACGCCAGCGATTTGCTCGTCTGGCCGGAATCCGCTGTGCCGGAGGTTGACGAACCAACCTATCTGGCCATCAACCAGTTTGTGCGCTCCAATCACGTTTGGCTGGTGCTCAACGGCGAGGACGTGGAGATTCACCCCCCGGCCACGAATTACTTTAATGCTGCCTTCCTCATCGGCCCCGATGGCCGTTGGCGGCAGGCCTACCATAAACGCCAGTTGGTCATTTTTGGCGAATATGTCCCGCTGGCCAACTGGCTGCCGTTTCTAAAATGGCTCACGCCCATCACCGGCGGCTGGACCCCCGGCGACCGGCCCGGGACGTTTTCCCTCCAGCGCCGGGGCGTGCCGCTGCCTGCGGGCGTCATTCAAATCACCGCCGGGCCGGCGGCGAGTGATACCGAAACCGTCAATTGCGCGCCGTTGATCTGTTTTGAGGACACCTTTCCCGGTGCCGCGCGCGATTCCGCGCCGCCGGAGGAGGATTTTCTCGTGAACCTCACCAACGACGGCTGGTTTAGGGAGAGCGCCGAACAGTGGCAGCATCTGGCCAACGCGGTTTTTCGCGCCGTGGAAAACGGGGTGCCCTTGCTCCGCTGCGCCAATAACGGCGTCACCTGCCTGATCAACGGGCACGGCCGGGTGGAAAGCCTGTTTCGCGATGCGCGCAACAGCGAATATGGCCGCGGTTGGCTCACGGTGGAGATACCTTTGACCGCCGCCGACCAGAAACCCGCGCCCACCTTTTACCATCGCCACGGCGACTGGTTTGGCTGGGGCTGCGTGGCGGTGACGGCGATCAGCCTCACAACCAGGATGAGGCAGCGGAAGCAACAGGGTGCCTGATGGCAGTATTCAATAACCTCTGCCCGTAAAAGTCATTAAATGCGAAATTTTCGATTTATTTCCCAACGATTATCTGCCAAAAGTGTGCAAGCTACACTTATGAGACGAACGATACGACTGGCCTTGGTGGCGGCAACTCTGGCGACGGCGGCGACGGCATTCGCTGGCCGACAGGAAGATCCCGTTGACCGGTCACAACTCCAAGCGCCGTTTTATACGGTCGAAGGCGACGCCTTTGTCCGCCACAATGGCGACCGCTACTGCAACCGGCCGCTGTATTGCGATCACACCTATGCGGTCGCTTTGGGCGGCGACAAGCCTGTCGCCATGGTGGGCGACTCGAAATCAATTTTGGGCAATCTGATGTTTGCCTTGGTGCGCCAGGATCGTGGCACGTGGTTGCAAAACGCCTCGGACATCACTTCCAAGTATCGTCCCGGCCGGATGGAATGGATCGTGAAGGATGCGGCCTGGGGCGGGACAGCGATTCACTTGGAAGTGGTGCCCGCCGCGCAGGGTGCCGGCATGATCGCCCGCGTGGAGGTGGAGAACCCGCTGCCGGGCGACCTGCTGTTGTGGGCGAGCGGCGGTTGCCGCAATGAAAAAGGCGGCATCATGGGGACGATGGACATGACCAGCCAGACGGTGAAATACCTGTTGAGCGGCTTTGCGGCCGCCGATTGCCAGCACAACCAGGTGCAGGCGCAGGGCAATTCCTGGACCTTGCAGACTGCTGGAAGATCCCCAAGCACGGCGGTTGGGAGTTGCAGTGCCGAAACGAAAGCCGTGGTTGCCGACGCCGGCGCCTGGAAGGATCCGGTGGCCCTGCTGGCCAGCCGAGGGAATGCCCTGCCGATCGCCTGTGGCACGGTGGCCATCGCCGGTCAGCAAGCTGTCTATTGGGGGTTAGGCAGTGTGCCAACCGAAGGCGCTCTGGCGCGCAAACCGCTGGCCGAAGCATTTGCCGCCGGGATGCGGCGCGTGACCGGAATTGAGCAGCAAGTGGTCGTGGAGACGCCCGATCCGTGGCTGAACGCGGCGGTCGGTGCCTCGGTCATCGCCAACGACGCCCATTTTCGGGACGGCATTTACACGCATTCGGGGATGCGTTGGGGGGTGCCATTGCTGGGTTGGCGCACGGTTTATGGCGGCACGGTCTTTGGCTGGCATGACAACGTGAAGACTGACGCCCGGAATTTCATCAGCCACCAAATCACGGAATCCGACCATACCGCGGCGCATGCGGATCCGCAGGTCGCGCTTTCCAGCCAGGCGCCCGACTCCCGCATGTTCGGCAAAGGCCGCATTGATTTTCACCACCCGCATCATTACGACATGCAAAGCCAGTTCTTTGATCAGGTGCAACATGCGTGGCGCTGGACGGGCGATCCGGAACTGGAAAAGTTGCTGCGTCCAGCGCTGGACTTGCATTGCGAATATATCAAGGACTGCTTTGATCCCGCCGGCCTCGGCATCTATGAAAGCTATGCCAACTCCTGGCCGACCGATGACCAATGGTATAACGGCGGCGGCACTTCCGAAGAGACGGCCTACGCCTATGCCTCCGAAAAAACCGCGTTGCAATTGGCGTTGCGTGCCGGGGATCAAGCGGGTGTCCGGCTGCACACGGCCAACCTGGAGCGCATTCGCAAAGGTTTCTTCAATTTGTTGTGGATTCCCAGACTGGGATACCCCGGTGCTTATCGGGAACAGATTGGCGGCCAGCGGTTGCACGAAAGCCCGTGGCTTTACGCGATTTTTTGCCCGATTGATGCCGGCTTGCTGGACCCTGAACAGGCGGCCCAAGCGCTCCAATTCAGCGAGTGGGGACTGGAGCGGGTCAAGATGCCTTATGGCGGCGACCAATGCTGGCCTTCGGACTGGGTGCCTTCGATTTGGTCGGTCCGGGAAATGTGGCCGGGTGACAATTACCAGCTCGCCCTGGCCTATTTCCAGACGGGACTGGCCGACGATGGCTGGAAAGTTCTTCATGGCACGTTCCCGCAGCAAATGCTCTTTGGCAAGGTTCCGGGCGACATGGGACATCCCGCCGGCGGAACCGATTTCAACGATTGCAACAGCATGTTTGCGCGGGCGGTCGTGGAAGGATTGTTTGGCTACACGCCGGATTATCCTCATGGCGTCGTGAAAATCGCGCCGGAATTCCCGAGCGACTGGGACCATGCGGCCATCCAAACGCCCGACGTGACGATGAACTACCAACGCAAGGGAGTGAACCTCAAATTCAACGTCACACTTGCCCACGCTGGTGCGCTGGAGGTGCAACTACCCGTTTCCACCAAGTCGGTGCAATCCGTGACCGTGGACGGCCAACCCGTCAAATGGGAATTGCTGCCGGGCTTTGGCCGGAGTCTGATCAAACTCGCTCTGCCGGTCACGGCTTCGGCGAGCATTGCGGTGACCTGCCAGGATGCGCTCCCGACTTATCCGGCCATTCATCTTTCTGGCAACAGCGGTGAGTCGGTGACCCTTTCAGCCGCGGGCGGCAAGCTGGTGGATTTTCACGATCCCCAAGGCGTCCTGAAAAATGCGCAGGTCCAAGACGGTTCGGTGGTGGGCGGGTTGACGACCAATGCGGGTGATCACTTGGTGTTCGGCTTGGTGGAAATGGGGCAGGCACAGCAATGGCGGTTGTTCAAACTCCATGTGACCGACGTGCTGGCGGACGAGTACCTGGCCCTCAAAACCCAGGTGGATGCGCCTGCCAACGCCCGCTGGAAAACGATTGATTTGCAGTCGGTGTTCAATGGCGACGTGCGCACCATTTATCAACAGAAGTATCTTTCGCCGCGTCCGAACACCTGTTCGCTCCGGCTGGCGACTGACGGGTATTCAACCTGGCAGATGTCCATCGGCGGCGGGAGCCGGGCGCCGGAAATCAAATTGAATGAAGCGCTTGCGAGCGATGGCAAGGGCCGCATCGTGGCCGGAAAAAATGTTCCGTTCCTATGGTCCGGCGGAAACACCAACATTGCCTTTACCTCACAATGGGATAACTGGCCCCGGCAAATCACCGTGCCGGTTAACCAAACCGGCGAGGCTGCGTGGTTTTTGCTATGCGGAACGACCGACCCCATGGAGGTTCGCATTGCCAATGCCGAACTGCGGCTGAAGTATGCCGACGGCGTGGTGGAAAAGCTGGAGCTGGTCCCGCCCTTTAATTTCTGGACGCTGTGTCCCTTTGGCGGAGTGGATTACGACTATCAGCGCGATGGCTTTGCCCTGCCGAAAGTGCCGCCGGCCACGGTGCAGCTTGGCCAGAACTGCCGGGCCGTCGTGCTGCCCTGGCGTTTGCGGCCCGGCGTGGCGCTGGCAAGCGTCACTTTGGAAACCCTGTCCCAGGAAGTCGTCATCGGCCTGATGGGCGTCACCGTGATGAACTAAACCCTCACGCCAGCAATTCCTGGATTTCGTCCCAGTTCAGCGCGGCGGCAAAAGCTTCCTCGCCGCCGATGGTGGCCTGGATCAGCTCGCGTTTGCGGTTTTGCAGGAGCAGGATCTTTTCCTCCACGGTGTCGCGGGTGATGAGTTTGTAGCTGGTCACGACCCGGGCCTGGCCAATGCGGTGCGCGCGGTCCGTGGCCTGGTCTTCCACCGCCGGATTCCACCATGGATCAAAATGGATCACGGTGTCCGCGCCGGTCAGGTTCAGCCCGACGCCGCCGGCTTTCAGGCTGATGAGAAACACCGGAATTGCGGCGTTGGTTTGAAATCGCTCGACCACGGCCGCGCGGTCGGTGGTGGAACCGTCGAGGTAGCAGAACTCAATCTGTTCCGCCACCAGCTTCTCTTTCAAGAGCGTCAGCATGGCCGTGAACTGGCTGAACACCAGCAGGCGATGGCCGCCATCCATCACTTCTTCCAGCAGTTCGCCGAACATTTCCAATTTACCCGAAGCGTTGGCTGGATTCACGTTATCCAATTTCAAGAGCCGCAAATCGCAGCACACCTGCCGCAGCCGCAGTAGCGCGGTCAGCACCACCATGCGGCTGCGGGCCAGTCCTTCCGGGCCGGTGGCTGCCAGGACTTCGTTGCGGCTGGCTTCGATGACTTGTTGGTAAACGCTCCTTTGCTCCGGCGTGAGTTCGCAGTAAGCCACCTGTTCAATCTTGGCGGGCAAATCCGCCGCCACCTCCCGCTTCAGCCGGCGCAGCATGAACGGGCGCAGCCTTCGGGCGAGCCGCGCCTGCGCCTCCGCGTTTTTCTCTTTCACGATGGGCAGTTCATAACGCTCGCGGAAATCTTTGGCCGTGCCGAGGTAGCCGGGCATGAGGAAATCAAAAATGGACCAGAGATCGAGCACGGAGTTTTCCAGCGGCGTGCCGGTGAGCACCAGCCGGTGTTTGGCCCGCACCGCTTTCACCGCCTGCGCGTTTTGCGTCTGGCGGTTCTTGATGTGCTGGGCCTCGTCGAGCGCGACGGTGTCGAATTCCAGCCCGCGATATTTTTCCGCGTCCCGGCGGATGAGCGCGTAGCTGGTCACCACCACGTCGCTGGCGGCAATTTCGTCGAACCGGGTGTGGCGTTCCGGTCCGTGCAACGCGAGCACTTTCAATGCGGGCGTGAATTTCCTGGCTTCGGCCACCCAGTTGAAAACCAGGCTCGTCGGGCAGATGACCAAACACGGAAGGGTGGCCGGCGGGGTGGCAAGGCTCGCATTAATTTCTGATTTCCGATTTCCGATTTCCGATTTTGCTGCCAGAGCCTCCTCACGTCGGCTGCTACAAGTTTGAAGGAAGGCCAGGATTTGCAGCGTTTTACCCAAACCCATTTCGTCGGCCAGAATCCCGCCAAAACCGTTCTCGCGCAAAAACCGCAGCCAGGCCACGCCTTGCTTTTGGTAGGGCCGCAGGACTGTTTCCAGGCCGCCCAGCGGCGGACATTCCAATTTCGCTTCGCCACTTTGCCGGGCCGCGCGGTCGCGCCACGCCGCCGGCGCCGCGACTTGCCACTCCGTGTGCTGCCGCAGGGTGGCTTCGAGAAAACCAGCTTGCGTGTTGGGGATGCGATAGCCCTGCGCATTTTGTTGCGGGGCGCAATCGAGCAAGACCTCCTGCAATTCCTCCACCGCGCCGGTGTCCAGCACCGCCAGCTTGCCATTCCGCAAGCGCGTGTGGTTCTGGCCCGAGAGCAGCAGACGCTGGATTTCCGCCGCCGAAAAGGTTTCGCCACCACCCGCCGCGAACACGACGCCCAAATCAAACCACTGCACGCCCGACGAGGTGATTTCGAACCGGGGTTCAATACGTTCCAGGTTTTTGAGCGTGCGGTTTTCCAGTTGTTCGTCCAGAGTGACGCTCCACTCGCGCTGCAGTTTCGGAAATTCCCGCGCGAGAAAATTCAGCACGGTACTTTGTCCGGTCAATTGCAGCTTCCCGTTGGCATCGGGGCCGGAAAAACCGCTGCGTTGCAAACGGCCCAGCGCGGCGCGCTCGGCGGAGAGGTCGCGGGTGGCATACCGGGTCGGTACGTCGGGGTCCGGCAGCCAGACGGCTTCCTCTGCCGCCGTCACGCCCACGGTCATGATGCGGGAGCCATAGGCGCATTGCAGCAGGGCGCTCAGTTGCGTCAGCCCGCCTTTGAGGGCCAGCAGGAAGCGCGGGGCCTGCGGTTTGAGCGAGAAATCCTCCAGCTTGAAATTCGCCTCCAGGCCGCCCGCCGCCGCCAGTTGCGGCCAATGGCGGCTTAGAAACTGCGGCACTTGTGGGCGCGGCACACGTACGGGCGTTTGCAGGATTCCGGCCAACTCCGGCGGCAGGCCAAGTGGCTGGAGCGTCTGGTTTCGCCAAACCCAGCCACCTACCATGGCGAGCGCCGCCGGCTTTTCCGGCAGCGACAACACGATTTCGCCGTTGGCCTCCAGGGTGGCGCGCAACGGCAATGGCAGCGGCTGGCGGGTGACCCTGACCGCGCTGGACTTGCCGAGCGTAATGCGCTCATGTGCCACGAGCAAGGGGATGAGAGCGGCGAAATCCTTGGCCTCCATTTGCAGCAGGGCAGGGGTCTCTCCCCGCG
>Ga0316217_10005421_pt1 | contig 13244 bp, 22 predicted proteins | sample 1anoAmetaG_FD_203633 | JGI IMG/M metagenome (GOLD analysis project Ga0316217, IMG submission 203633) | Freshwater microbial communities from Trout Bog Lake, Wisconsin, USA - 1anoA | ecosystem: Environmental > Aquatic > Freshwater > Lake > Hypolimnion/Profundal zone | place: USA: Wisconsin...
TTATGCAAAATGCACATCATAGGCGCCGTAATACTATTATACTTTACCACTTCGTAAAGCGAATTAATTTTATTCAATCATTCCTTTGTTTTCGCTTTCATATAAACACTATTTAAAATAGTTCCCCAATGACTATCATAGTTTATTTACGCCTAAGATATGACAGGTCAGTGAACAGTTTCTAAAGTAATGTGGCTGGAGATATAGACCTAAACCACTGGTTTAATGATTTTGAGATTCACTTTCTTCTTTGTTTGTTTCCGTGAGATCCTTGAATTTTGAAAAATATCTCAAATTGGCTTGCCTTAATTTTTCTGTCAGATAGGATTCCGGCGAAGTTTGTTTATTACTGATCATCTTTACCAAAGAACTATCTACCCTCAGTTTGACCAAGCTTTAACTCGCAAGCTCCTTCACTCTGTCCTGTCCAGAATACTAGACTCTCAAAGTTTGTCTTAATCTAGGCAGACTGGTGTTGCCGTTCGCTGCAGACAGTTTGGTTTAATCAAGGTTTACTGAAAAATTATTTTCCTTTTAAGTTTGCGCCTCTGTAAAATGCTACTAGAATCGATACCCACACTAGCAAACCCATTCAGTCAAAAAACCGATGCAGTTGGCACACTGCTTACACTTTCTCGTAGTCAGCTAATGCCGATAAGGGGCGTGCTTGCAAATGCATTTGAGGTTGAGGTCAGGAACGAAGTAAAAACGCTCACACTTACACCTGTCAGCAGTGCATTTGTCTATGTTGGAGCCCTTGCTGCAGAAATGGTGTTCCAAGAAGTGGCCGCAGAAGCAGTAATGCTGGCCTTGGATGACTTTGCAGATTTGGTTCTAAGGATTGAGCCAATGGACTTGGAACAATAGCGATGCCTCGTTCTGGAAGCGAACTAGCTTTCTCAACTCATTGGCGTAGCTTTGTTTTTTGAGGGGCTTCTTTTTTAGCATTAGTATTCTATGGTTTAATAAGTAGTTAGTAGTTCTATATTTGTGATGTGCAGTAATCAGAATACGTGCGTTGGCATATCCTCGGCTTCATGCAGTTTCAGTATATCTTGAATTTGGCCTGCCTAACCTTGTGCTACAGGTGGGAGTGGTGGGGGTGCAGCTGCACTAAGGCCCTGTTTATCCTCATCTGCAGCACACATGAGCTTTCGTGGCTTCGCTTGCTGCCTCTCCAGCCTTCTAGCTTGTCCTGCCTGCCGCAGCACTTGCTCCCGCTTGACTCCTGCTCAGCCTAGCATTCACTCTCCGAGGGATAAGCTTGCATGGCGCGAAGGTCTAGTTGTTCCTTGTAGGCCTGCGCGGTTTCTTCAGCCTGCTTGAGTTTTTCTGCGAGGATGGCCATCTTATGGGTGAAGATGAGGTTGAGGTCGTTCTGGGCGTTGCTGTGTTTTTCCTCGAAGTCTCTCCGGAGCTCTGCCATGTGTTTTTCGTGTTCGAGTTGTTGTTTTTCTGCGTCAATGCGAAGCCTCTAGTTTTCTGTTCTGAGGAGTTGCAGTTGTTGCTAATGCTGTTTGTTGTGTTCTGCGTGTTTGTGTTTGAGGGCGTCGAGTTGGGCCTGGTGCTGGGCGAGGGCGTTTTCGAGCTCGCGGTGGTTGAGCTGCTAGCGGAAGGACTAGTTCTGGCGGTAGGTGATGATGATGGATTCGTTGAGCTGCTTGTTCTTGAGCTGCTTCTCCCGCTCCTCCTCCACCTATGCAGTCAGCAGCTCTATCTTCTGCAGCAGCATCGTGCGTTCCCGCTTGAACTACTACTCGCGCAGCTGCAGCTGAATCACAACTCAAGTACTTGCTTGTTCAGCCGAAAAATCTACTTCTACTAATAACTCATCGCCGTTAATATAATACACTCAACCCCCATTCCCCCACATAACCTATCAGATATATCCACACCCCCCTCATACCCAGCTCACATCGTCATTACCAGCTGCCTACACCAACTCAGCCGTTTCGTAGCTACTTACCCAACAAAACCAAACCGCCATAGTCTCGATTGACTACAGTTTCAACCTGAAAGCAAACCCATTATGAAGATTGATCTTTTGTGGATTAAGATGTTTCAGCTAGGCATGGGTGATCTAGTGATAATAATCTGATTACAGATGAACTACGGAACAGGCTACAACCAGCCCTACGTCCAGGAAACCGTGACTGTCAACACCTACGGCAACCCTCAGCCCTACTACAACCAACAGCAGCCATACTACAACCAGCAGCAGCCCTACTACAACCAGCCCATGATGGTCCAGCCCCAGCCCCAAGTCATCATCGTCGAGGACAGGTACGCCCAGAACAACAACATGGCTGCAGCCGAAGCAGCAGTATGCGCTTGCTGCCTCCTGGAACTCCTCTGCTGCTGTCTCCTCTGATATGCATCCGCTTTGCTCTGACTCAACTCCCTTTGAAATGCATTGCCACTCTATCTGCCCTCATTCAACAAATGAAGCGCCACTGCGTTCGAAATGAAGGCTTTCGACAATGGGCAGCCATCGGGCTCATGCTTGTGTCGGATGGGGTGTGGGGCTAGGTTAGTTTGATGTGGTGATGGGTTGTGAGGGTATGGGTGTGGCGGATAATAAAAGTTATAATATGTTTAGAAAGGTGAGGATTTTGTTGGGGGCTCGCACCTTCCACTTCGTCTACTTACCGGGCATACTCCTCGTGGCCACTTCAGGCCTGTTCTTCGAACAGTTCGTACCCCCACCCACTACTCAGGTCCTGCTCCCCATTAGCAACACCTACTACCACGCGCTCACTACATCCAACTTCCTCCTCTACGCTCTCTGCTTTGCTTCCTACTACCAGGCGATAACCATAGACTGCAGAATCCCGGCCACGATGAATGCTCCCCGCCACAAATCGCAGCTGTAGTTCAACCATCCGCTCTACAGCGAGAAGGGGTAGTGCTACCGCTAGAACAACCGTTACAAGCCCCCCAGGACATCCCACTGCCACATCGACGGCTGCATTTCGCGCTTCGTACTCCAGCCCCCACCTAGGACCACCACTGTCCCTACATCAACAACTGCGTCGGCTACCGCAACTTCAAGGCCTTCCTCCTCTTCAGCGGCTATGGGGGAGTAACTCTTTGCTGATTTAGTTCTTCGCACTGCAGTTCTTGTGCGTGTCCGTAGCCACCTACTTCTACTGCAGGTCCAAAGGCCAGATCCCGCTGGGCGAAGGGCTGATTGTGTGCTGGATGGGGCTCACCTTCGTCTCCTGTGGACTCACTCTGTCAATGCTAGGGCTAGTCTTCATGAGTCTGGCCAGCACTGCCAAGAATATTACCAAGATTGACTTGCTCAAAGGTACTTTTAGGCTCAATGACGTCAAGAACATGTGTCCTAATCCCTACGACCTAGGCCTCATTTCGAACTTCACCAGCCTGTTCTAGGGCCACGTCTGGACCTGGTGGCTGCCTACTGCCATGGAGGGCAGAGCAGACGCCCTTAGCTTCCCCATGGTCCCTCCCGTCAAAAAGCCAGATTTCAAGACCTTGCCAGAACACCTGCAGGAGAAGCTGGTGAGTGAGGCTGAGAAGAAGATACCCAAAAGCATGTAGGAGTTGTGGGAGAAGTAAGAAGCCAACTACAAAAATGTCATTTTTTTCTTCGGGGGCATATAGTACCGAATCCCAGCTAGCAAAGAAAACCAAAGCCAACCACACGCGAAGGAAGATCTGGGGGCTGAGAACGAACTGCCATAAGATTTGAATAGTGAAAGAGGGATGAGGGCTGATTGATATTACTTGAATTAGTTAGTTAGAAAACTTACACTCATATTACAACTATGAGATTTTCACAGCAAGACAGCAAAGCTGGCTAGTGTGTTGCAACATAAAGACATTACTAAACTATTACCAAGATTTTGTTGCCTTCCGAGCAAATCACAAGAAAGGCGGGGTCGGTTTGGAACAAAATAACTATATCCGTTGGCAAACTCTGATATACTTCTAGCAAGTTGATAGGTTTTTATCATCAAAAAAGCACGGTAAATCATGAAAAAGGCAAGGTAAATCTATCAAAAGCATCAGAGGACGTTTGCGGTGGTGAACCTGCGGCGAGTGTCCTTTGGTGAGAACTTGCTGTCTGTTTCTTCGTACAGATACTCTTAATATGGTGAGCCGAAGCTGTCATTCATTTTTCTCAGATTCTAATTGGTCTCTCCGTATCTGAATAGTTCCTCTTTCTTCTCATCAACCTTCCCTAGCCTCCACTTCTGCTTAACACTGAAAAAGGGCTAACCCTTCTACTCACTCTATTTTATCATCTCCTCCAAAACCCGCGGCTCCAACACTTCCAGCAGTTGCCGACTCTCGTTAACGCTCTATTATTGACTGTAGGGACTAGGGCTGAGGAGACTGCGATCTGGTCTGCTCGGGGTGGCGTTGGGGCTGTCAAGGTTGAGCACGGAGGGGGAATGCTTTAGTTTTTTGGAGGAAGGGCTGCGTGACAAATTGAAGCTTAAGTTTGCCGAGAGTAGGTTTTAGTCTTCCGAGCATGATTTGAGAATAGAGTGATCTGGGTCGTCTTGGAACAACCTTTGAATCAAAGTGTTCTGGAATGGTTTGGGGTGTTTGGGTGTCATGATCTCCCTGCTCTCCTCTGTTCTCTCCTCGGTCCTCTCCTCAGTCCTCTCTTAGGTTCTCTCCTCTGTTCTTCCTTCTGTTCTCTCCCTCGCGGTCTTATCTGTGCCGGTTTAGAATAGATTCACGACAATGCTCTCATGGCAGGGAGATAGTCGTTTTTGTGACTACTTCTGGAGGTGGGCGGCAAGTTGGTTCTAGCGTTTGGGGGTTTTGGGAGGGAGTAGCCCTGAATAGGCCGTTTCCTTTGCTGAGCTAGCTAAGAGGTTGTGGGTAGTTGTCACTCTTTTCTGCATAACGAGCTGTGGAGTCTAAGCCTAATATTTGTTGTGGTGTTTTACCTTGGCAGCTACTTCCTTGATGAGTTATTTCACGCCCACCTCGTCTCTCTGCTTCTTCAGGGCAATCCTGAAAATATCCCGCAGCTCCCTTTGCTAATCTGCGTCCAGGGTCACAGAGTCCGCCTCCCTCGCAGTTCTGTCCTTCTGCTAGAGCTAGTTCTGAAAGACCAGCTCCTTTAGCAATCGTTTCTGCCACTCCAGGTTGCGCAGAAACTAGGTCTCCATAAACTACAGGTGATGAACCATCTTGCGAATCAACGGACTCTTCCTCATGACTGAAGTGTAGGCAGGTGAAGGAAGTGGTGAGTGGGGTTCCACCCGCTCCTACATTTCCGAAAAGACCGTGAGCACTGATTGCTAGTTCATTTATAATGCAGAATACTTTATTTTATAGAATCAAAAGAGCCCGCAAGAATGAGTGATGGAACAAACAAACAGACATCACTCAATTGGTCATTTGGTCAATTGGTCGGCTACGGCCTATTGCTGGCTGTGAAGAACTTGGAAAAGTCAATCTTCTTTAGTCTTTATCGAATTGACTTCAACTGCTATATTTTAGAAGGCCGGTCTAGCACAGAACTCGTGAGTGTGCTCTTCTGGAACCTAGAACCCTGCCCCCAGTTGCTTGTGCTGCTATCCCCCGAGTAGTTATGGACTGCAGATAGTCGCATCTACAACTACTCACATTTGCGGTCCAGTTCAGTCAACTTGCCATCTTTGTTCTCCAGCTAGCTCTACAACTCCCTATTCCTTTCCATCAAGAAAGATCTTTCTGACTCGGCTATGTGGCTGAATTCATCAGCCTAGCCGATGCGATCGACAGGTGACTATCTGCGCTAGAGTTAGTAGGAGTGAGCAGGCGAGTGCAGATGACCCCAATACAACTATTCTACAGTGGCTGTTGGGCTGAACCTCTGCCTCTTGCGCTAGGACTCCAGCAGCAGGTTAGTGCTGGGATTGCAAGAGGTGTTTTGGTTGGACTTTTTGAGCAGAGATGGCTTGAGCTTGTGGATGACGGGGTTGAGATGTGCTGCTGTCTCTTGGGATTAGTGGTTATACCTGGGCTACTGCCTCATAAGATATTTGATATTTATATAGGATAAACTTATATGCCCCAGTATACTCTCATTGAACTCATCAAGCAGACAACCGACCTTTGACTGTTTCATTCAAGATACCCAGTCCCCCGCCTAAGCATATCGGTAAACCTGGCTAAACAATCTGAGCAGTCCACATTAGACTTGAAAATTTTCAATCAATATTACCCCACCCTCTTCATGAATCTCCGCCGAAGATTTGACCCTTTTTCATTAATCTCCTGCCCAAGGTTGGGCCGTCTGGGTAGTGCCTGTGGGTTGAGGTGAAGAGGGTGGTCTGAGGTGAAGAGGGTGGTCTGAGGTGAAGAGGGTGGGTTGAGGAATGGCGTTATGGTGATAGGCAGGGTAACTCAGTGCTAGCGATAAAAAGATCAAATCTGATCAGACGAGCGCAAGGGGTTGTCCTGCCTGTCCAGAGATTTGATAGTCAGGTCCGAGGCGTTGAGCTTCTTCCCTCTGTTCACATTCACCAACACCACCGCGAAGATGACGCCGTGGCAGAAGGGCTGGAACAGGAATGGGATCTACTACAGGTTCGAGATCTCCCACTCCCCGAAGAAGAACATCATCTTGAGTGTCATTTCGTAGGCGATAAAGAGGGTGCCGAGGAGGGGGAAGCTGAGGAGGAGGGTGTGGGAGGTGTGAGCTGGGAACTTGAAGTAGCTGACCAGGAAGAGCAGGATGAGAGCCAGGGCCACGAGGTTGGGCACCATGAAGCTGGAGAGGTAGATGATGTAGTCAGTGGCTGTCTTTTCCTTGATGAGTCGCCAGCAGCTGCTCTCGCTGGAGGTGTCGTCGATGTTGGCAGCGACCAGGATGACGAGGGCCACTGCGATGGAGGGGATGTAGGTCAAGATGATGTACTTGCCGATGTACTTGTTGGGGTCCACGAACTTGCCAGGAGTCACCTTCTACCGGTACAGCAGCCGGGCCACGAAGATCAGCCAATAATCTACCTACCTCAACTCTTACAGGTGGCCAGTCGGAAGAACGTAGTTCCCATGAGGCTGATCAGGCAGACAACGTTGGGGATGTTGGAGAAGTAGGCGGGCAGCTGGAAGATCAGTTCGGCGATATCGTTGAAGAGCAGCAGCCCGAGGATGGCCAGGATGGGCGGAGTCTGCTTGAGCCTGAAGCGGTATATGAGCAGCAGGGTGAGCAGGGCGACGATGGTGGTCGAGCTGAGCGCCAGGAAGGGCACGTTGGTAGTCACCGTGGGCTATGATTGCGCGCATGGCCTTTGCATTCTCACTCCCCTCAATTATTACTATAACTAGATCCGTCCTTTGATATTTACCCCAACTCTAATCGCATAGGCCTAGGCCACTACACCTGCCTGTGAGATATTCAGTGATCACAACCATTAATGGTTATGACAGTGCTGGAGTAATGAGAGTGCCAGGGCAGCTGGAGTGCTGAGTAATGAGAGGAGTGGTCTAATTATAATTTGAATAATGATTGAGTAGTACTCGGAGGTGGAAACCTACCGGCACCTGCTGTCGGTGGCCGAAAGCATCATCAACTCGATGCAGACCGACGGCAACATCGTCAGCAAGTACAACCAGCTCAAGGCCGCACTGCTGCAGAAGGTCACCGGCTCAGAGAGTTCCTCCCTGCAAGCCCATCACCGCAAACTGCTCAACACCTACAAGTACATCTCCTCTTCCCTCCTAGACATCATGGCTGAGTTTGAAGCACAGATAGAAGCCAACATGCACAGACTAGACTACAACAAAAAGGTCATCGCCATCGTCAAGGAGTGGGAACTCAGACTAGAAGACCTCAAAGTCTCTGCTGAAGCTCTCCCCCCCAAACCCAAACTCATCGCCAAGTAAGAAAACTCAGCCTTAGCCTACTACTGCGCAGAGTTCGATAGCAAGCTATAAAACTTTGGGCTGCTGATCTAGGTGCACAAAAAGATGCATGAAATCATCGAGCAGGCGGCAGTGGGGTAGTCGGAGCGCGGCAGGAGAGAGTAGGCTCTGTAGGAGAATGTGCACGAGTTGGAAAGAGAAGTATGTTGAATGCGAGTTAGGTGGCGGAAGTGCGGGACGCGCAGGCCTTCGTGGAGCAGCACCGGGTGAGTGAGAAGCAGCTGAAGGAGTTCAAGGTTTGGAGCAGCAAGCTGGCCTCGTTGCTGTTCCAGTGATCTGCATAGTTTAGCAGTACTGCCCTTGGTTACAGCCTTTAACAGCGCTCACTGCCAGAGCGACAGTTGAATAAGACAAATAAGATGAACTGCCTTGTCCTATAAGTCCAAGATGAACTGTATAATGCTATCAGTCTAAGAGGAACTGCAGCCATGCCGGCTCATCAATCATACAAGATTTGGGTAGGGTAGGGTGGCAAGAGGATATTTGTTTGGTTGCAGTATTGGAAGTCTTGGAATCAGTACGATCTTGTGTGTTGTGGTTCCTGTGGGTAGTGGGGCTGTTTTGGGCAGCAAATACCATAGTAATTAGACCTCGGAACTCCCATCTTGAAATGGGTATGAGACAAGTGTCAAAATAATAGCTGAAATATGCATCTGGTTATGTCCAGGGCTGAGTTTGGATTCAGCTTAAGCAATACTCAATTCTCTGGAAACAACTTGCCCTTTTTGCAATTAGTGCTTAGTTTGAATGGATTATAAGTGAAACCTGGAACAAGAGGAAAGGGCTGTGCGGAAGCAAAAAAGACAAGTGCGCGGGGGCAACATGGAGCCACGGCAAGCAACAAAAAAAGCACGAGTATTGTGTTTGTAGTTTAAAAAGTACCAGTTTCTGACTGTATTATAAGCTAACCCTGAGTTGATAAAAGAATTATTTTGAGGCCAACATCTCAACAAACTACATTTTCCCCGAATCGCCGCAAAAGCCAGATTCGCCAACTCTCCCCCCGGCACTCCCTCTCCCCAGCGCTCCAAACTCGCCATCTTCCGATTCCATCGCTTCCAGAAAAATCATCAACACCAACAAAAATCAAATTTGAGCTCTTTTTGGTGCTAACAAAGAGTAATGAAGGGCGAATTCGGTGATTGGAGGGGTAGGAGAGTGAGTGTGGAGAAGTTGGTGATGAGTGGGGGAATGGCCCTTAAAAGCGCTTTGTTTTTCTGGAGTTGTATAATGACTTTAAACAATAAATGGAAAGCTATCCAATTTACGGTTACATCAATGACGTGTGCGTAGTGGGACACGGGTCAATCGGACGAGGAACCGTCCCTCTGATCAAAAGGCACTTCAAATTTGACAAAATGACGATCATCGACCCCGAACCAAAGCACCTTCCAGATCCCGACTAGAAGGTCGAATTCATCAAGCTAGGCCTCACCGCCTAGAACTACAGGGAAATACTAGACAAAATCTTTGTCAACAAGGTTGGCTTCCTCGTCAACCTTTCCTGCGGAACTTCTTCCTGCGATCTCACCCAATACTGCCAAGAAAAGGGAGTTTTCTACATCGACACCGTCAAGGAGGAGTGGGCTGGCCACTACTCCAACACTCAGAAGGATCTCTCCTAGCGCTCCAACTATGGAATGAGATAGAGACTTCTCAGAGAAGTCAGGCAGCACAACAGGAAGACCACTGCGGTCTCCTGCTGTGGAGCCAATCCCGGAATGGTCAGCTGGCTCGTAAAGCAAGCCCTCCTCAACCTGGCCAAAGATACCGGCCACTTCCTCTAAAAGGAACCTGAAACCAAATAGGAATGGGGAGTGCTCATGATGACTCTAGGGGTCAAGGGAATACACATTGCTGAGAGAGACACCCAAAGGAGTCACTAGACCAGGAAAGAAGGAGAGTTCTTGAACACCTGGTCTGTTGAAGGTTTCATCGACTAGGGGTACTACCAGCCTTCTGAGCTCGGTTGGGGCACCCACGAGAAATGGATGCCCAACTGTGCCCGGCAGCACAGAGAAGGATGCAAGTCTGCGATCTACCTCACTAAGCCTGGAATGAATGTAACGGTTAAGAGTTGGTGCCCGACCCTGGGCCCCCAGTATGGGTTCCTAGTCACCCACGATGAGTCCATTTCCATTTCCGACTACTTCACAGTCAAGGAGGGAAGCGAGGTCCTCTACAGGCCCACCTGCCACTACGCCTACCACCCCTGCCAGGACGCAGTGGTGTCTGCCCTCGAAGCTATCGGCTCAGGCAGCGTGCCCGAGAAGGAGAACTGGAAGATCATTGAGGAAGACATCGTCTAGGGGATGGATTAGCTTGGCGTTTTGCTCTACGGCCATGCCAAGAACGCCTACTGGTACGGTTCGCAGCTGGACATAACTGAGGCCAAGAAGAGAGCCAAGTACCAAAGTGCCACTTCCCTCCAGGTCTGCTCGGCTGTGGTCGCCGGGATGACCTGGGCCCTGGAGAACCCCGAGGCTGGGCTGGTCGAGTGCGACCAGATGGACTATAAGCGATGCTTGTAGATTCAGGAACCCTACATCGCTCCAGTGCGAGGCCACTACACTGACTGGAACCCTCTCAAGAACAGACGCAACGAACTGGTTGATGATGAGTTCGACTTCGAGGATGCCTGGCAGTTCAAGAACATCCTGATTCATAAGTGATTTTATCTCTTGATTCTTATCTAATCATCCAATCCACCCACGGCATAAGATACCTGCAGCAAGAGGTCACCTCTACAAGAATCGCCAACAACTAGTTCTACTGATAAAATCCAGTGGATTTGTAGTATTGTGCTTATTGATTGAACTCAAATATCATCCTCTATTTCATACACTTATTACCATCCCTTCGTCTTCACACTCTTCGTAGAGTAAAGTCGCTTTGTGGACAACACTGATCTTGGCACTTCCCTATTCTCAATGAGCTCCTCTTCAATTAAACCTGAAGCCAGTGTTAAGGTTGAAATCACTTAGTGTTTGAATTCTGCATTATTATAAGAGTCAGCTATGAAAAGAGAACGAGGAATGGCCACCAGGACTGGCATCAACAAGCAGGGCTGGGAGTCCTCCGACTTCCCCGTGGCCTGCGACAAGTGCTACGGAGAGACCCCCTACCTGCGCATGCTCAAGGAAAACTTCGGCCAGGAGTGCCGCATCTGCTTCCGCCCCTTCACCGTCTTCAAGTGGAAGGGCAACAAGGGCGTCTACAAACGAACCTGCGTGTGCCTGGCCTGCAGCAAATAGAAGAACATCTGCCAAGTGTGCACTCTCGACCTGTAGTTCGGTCTGCCAATGGACATCCGAGATAAGCGCTGCGGCAGGAACGGCCAGAGTCTGCTCAACTAAAACTTCCTCAGTGTTGATAATCAAAAGGCCAGGCCGCCTCCCCCCGCAACCCCCCCGCCCACTCTCACCAAGACCATAGAGAAGCAGCTGGTGTTTGTCCCCGAACAGCACGAGGGTGAGGATGATGAAGTAGCGGCCAGGATCGTTGTGCACAGCCAGCTTTTGAAGGAGCAGATCGAACCAATACCTGAACAGCAACAATAATAGTAAGCAGAGAATGCAGAGTAACATGCACCATTATTACAACAAGTTGATTAGCCACATCAAGGGGAGGAGCTACTTGAATGATTTTTAAGTAGCCTTAATCTTTGCAGCAAATGTATCAAAGATTTGACTATTGGAGTAAGCCGAAGATATTTCAGAAAGATCACTTTTTGCGCTACACTGCCAGTCCGATGCGGTCAGCGTAGTCAGTGAGCTAGAGGATGGCCGACAGTATTTTGTCATTAGTGCTCTGGGGAGGAGCGGGTACGTTAATGGCCACGTCTTTGGTCTCCTCGTTCATCTCCTTCCACCTCTTGGCGTAGAAGTTGATCATGACCATCTGGATAGGGCAAAATGTACGTCCTCGCGCTTGAGCACTTCCGAGCTGGCAGAAGAGTAGGACTTCATATCTTCGATCCTCTTGATGATGGTCTTGATGGCCTTCTCGAATTCCTACACTGAGTCCGCCAGTTCCAAGTCCAGCCTGGACAACAGCTCCTTCTCCTTGGCCTGCAGCTTGGCACGCACCTCCTCGAAGGCAGACTGGATCTGGCGTTTGGACTGAGCATTCTGTTCAGAGATAGTGCGTATGGTCTTTTCAACTTCGCTCTTCCTGATCAGCAGGGTTTCAATGCTGCTGTCGATTTTGTCGATGGTCTTCTCCAGCTAGGCCTTGACCGTGGGGGCTGACTTCTTGATGGTCTTCACGTCGTGGTCTTTGTGCTTTCCTGCATAGCTGCATCCCTACCGTGGATCACGCACTCGGGGCAAATGCACTCGCATTTGCAGTCGAAACAAAAGTACAGGATTTCTTAGTCAGGGTGCTACCCGCAAGACTTCTTGTTAGAGATCCCGCTCAAAAGCAACGAGTTGGATGCTGGACCCCCAACTCCCGAATGTGAGTAGTCGCGCATTGCCTGTCTCTAGAATGGCTTTTCTTGGGTGCGATCGACTGGCGCCTGGTTCCTTTGAGCCTGTCCCACCCTCTATGCACGTTCGTAGGGCTGCCTGGGTTCGACGTAGGACTTGTTGGCAGTTTTGGGAGTGGGTATCAATTTTTCGAGTTCGGCAATGCTCTCTGCGTCGAGGGCAGTGCGTTCGTAGCAGATCTCGCAGACGATGCTCTGAATGATAAGTTGATGACGTTGGCTGGTTTTTTCTTTTTCATCTAGAAGGCGAGTCGCTCTGAGGCGCAGTCGAGGCAGAGGTCGTGGCTGCAGGCGAGCATCAGTATGTCTTCTGGGAGCTTCTTGCATTTGGTGCAGGGCTGAGGCTGGTCCATCTCCAAATTTGATTTTGATTATAACACTGCAGTTGCATATACCTCAAAACCAACAACACACCAACTCCCAACCCCCAATCAAACCACCCCACCATCCCCCATTGAGTTGCCAGGCTCTCTTGAAAATAGCTGTTAGCAGCTGTGGTGAAGCTCTTTCTGGCTAGCTGGCAGTTAAGCTTTCATATTGATTATACTTATATAGCTTTAACAGGGATTTAAAAGAAGTTTCCATGGACTGCTTCGCCAAACAGACCGCACAGAAATATACGCTCACCGTCCTGTTCACACAAGCAATCGAACAAATCACCATACAAATTGATACGGGCATCGCGATCTATCAGGCAGCTTTCCGCAAAGATAACATCCCTCGCCTTTTTGAGTCACTCCATCTCAACACGGTTTCTCAAATCTACTAAAAGCTGAAGCATTCGCAAAAGCAGCAAGGAATGGACTTTGTCTTCTATCTGGACCAGTAAAAGTAGCAAATAGGAGTCAAAGTGAGT
>Ga0316217_10005422_pt1 | contig 13242 bp, 10 predicted proteins | sample 1anoAmetaG_FD_203633 | JGI IMG/M metagenome (GOLD analysis project Ga0316217, IMG submission 203633) | Freshwater microbial communities from Trout Bog Lake, Wisconsin, USA - 1anoA | ecosystem: Environmental > Aquatic > Freshwater > Lake > Hypolimnion/Profundal zone | place: USA: Wisconsin...
GATGATGTTCAGGTCCTGCCCGCTGACGCTGTTCGAAGACTCGGTGGACATGGCCCCGTAACTCCCTTGCAGCGTGTTGGGCCCGTGAAGGAGCGCAAATGGCTTGAGCGATTATTTCGCATGCCCCGGGCATTGTCCAATGCCGCAAGCGCTGGCGCGCCCAGCCGGCTGCCCGGATCAGCAGACCCGCTCCTTTCCGCGGAATTCGTTCGGATCCAGGTTGAAGCGCTGGATCTTGCGGTAGATGGTGCTGCGCGACAGCTTGAGCAGGGCTGCCAGTTCCCTGAGGTTGCCCTCGACCTCGAACAATTTTTCCCTCAAATACTCCCGCTCCACCGCCTCGAAGTCGGAGCCGGCGGGCTCGTCCATCCTGAACGGCTCCGCCCTGGCGGAAGCCGCCGGGCCCGCCATGCGCTCGCTGATCTCATTGGGCAGATCGCCAGGGACGATCGTGTCGCCTTCGCAGACCATCGCCGCACGCTCGATCACGTTCTCGAGCTGGCGGATGTTGCCCGGCCAGGCATAGCCCTCAAGGAACGGCAGGCAGGCCTCGGTCAGGCGGAGGCCGGGCCGGTTCGAATGCGCGCGATGGCGGTCCATGAATTTTTCGATGAGGAGGGCCAAGTCACCCTGCCGCCCCCGCAGCGGGGGAAGCCGGATCGTGAACGTGTTGATCCGGAAGAACAGGTCCTCCCGGAAACTCTTGTCGGCCACGCAGCGGGCAAGGTCCTTGTTGGTGGCCGCGATCACTCTCACGTCGATGGCTTTCGTCCGCCCCGACCCGATCCGGGTCACTTCCCGGGTCTGCAGGACCCGGAGCAGGGCCACCTGGGATTCGAGGGGCAGTTCGCCGATCTCGTCCAGGAGGATGGTCCCGCCATTGGCCAGTTCGAATTTGCCGGGGTTGCCGTCGCTCTTCGCGCCGGTGAACGCACCGCCCTCGTAGCCGAAGAGTTCGCTCAGGATCAGTTCCCGGGACAGGGCCCCGCAGTTGACTGCAATGAAAGGCTCATCCTTGCGCGTGCTGGCATTGTGGATGCTCTGGGCGATGAGTTCCTTGCCGGTGCCGCTCTCACCCATGAGCAGAACGTTGGAGTCGTGGGCCGCGGTCTGCCGCGCCAGGCGGAGGCAGTCCACCATGGCGGGCGAAGCCCCGACGATGTCCTCGAACCGGAAGTGCGCGGTGGAGCCGACGATCTTGTTGACCATCTTCAGCATCTTCTTCGACTCGTACAGGAGCAGGGCCATGGCCTCGCTGCCTTCGCCGATGTTGATCACCTCGGTCGAGACGTGCAGGTGCGCGTTCTTGCGCTGCAGCAACAGCGAGATTTCATGGGCCTCCAGCATGTTCCCGCTGTCGAATACCGCCATGAAGTCCAGGTTGCACTTGAGGACGTCCGAAACGTGCAGTCCGTCCCAGTCGCGCCGGTCCTTGAGAATCGCGTGGGCCCGCTCGTTCGACTGGACGATGCGACCCGCGCGCGAGATGAAGATCACCCCGTTCTCCATGAGTTTCAGAATCGCGTTCTGCTGCTCGGTGAGGTACCGGACCTCCTTCAACGTGGAGGAGAGTTCCAGTTCCCGCACGATCGCCGTGACTGCCGATCCCACAAGCCCCATGGACAGGGAGTTCTGCCGCCTGGACGGGGTGGAGAGGTTGAGGCAGCCGATGAGCTTGGTGCCCACCAGGATGGGTGCGGCGTTGCAGGTCCACGCATGGTTGTCGAGCAGCCAGTGCTCGGCTCCCCGGATCTGCACCAGGGAACGGGAGGCGATGGCGGTCCCGATGCCGTTGGTCCCGACCACCGATTCGGACTGGATCGTCCCGGCTTCCGGAAAATTGCGGATCGAATGGCTGGCGTCGTCCGAACCCAGGTCGATGACGACGCCGTCCTCGTCGGCCAGGATGATGAGCGATCCGCTGCCGCGGATCACTTCGTAGAGGTTCCTGATATACGGGGTGGCCACCTTGCAGAGATCCGCCTTGAGCATCCTCCGGCGCTTGAGCTCAGAGGGGCTTACGCTCTGGAAACCGGAGGAGAAGGGATCCACCCCGAAATCCCGGCTGCGATTCCAGGAATCGAGAATCACCGGCGGCACGGCTTTCGGCACGAATTCCCGCTTGCCGCCGGTGAAACGGCGCCAGTCGGCATAGGCCTCGGTATCGAACTGGGTCATGGGAATGGATCCTCCCCGGCAGGTCAGGAGCGGTCAGCGCAGGTTGGCACAGGACATGTGTCAAGGATGATACATGTTCCGGAACCGTTTTGTCCCAGGAATGAGACAGCCGCCGCGAGCACGGCCGCGAAAGCCCAGGTTTGCTGGCTTCTACGGCAATCTGGTCGCTTGGCACACAAGTTGCCATTTCGTGCTTATGGCTGCCGCATGGAGCTGGCACGCAATCACGATGGAGGAGGGGCAAATGAATAAACTTGGGAGAAGTCTGCTCATTTCAGCAGTCGCAGCCTTTGCTGCTGGCGCGGCTGACAAGCCGACGCTCGTGGTCTCGATCCGTGGCTACGACAATCCGTACCACGCCAACTACGCCGTGGGCGCCAAGGCCCTGGGCCAGACCCTGGGCCTGTCCGTGGATGTGCTCTCGACCGAGGCGGACAGCCAGAAGGGCATCGCCGACGTCCGGGCCGAGGTGGCCAAGACCGGAGCCAACATGGTCCTGAGCATCGACCCGAACCAGGGGCCGGATGCCGTGCCGATCGCCAAGATCCTCGAAGATGCCCATGTCTATTGGGTGAACTGGTGGAACAAGCCGGCCGACATGCATGCATGGGACTACAAGTACATGGTCGCCTTCATCACCTTCGACCACGTCCAGACCGGATACTACAACGCGACCACGCTCTTCAAGACGTTCCACACCCCGAACAAGGGCAAGATCATCGCCCTCCAGGGCCAGCTCGCCAACAACGCCGCCGTCGGCCGCTTCGACGGCCTCAAGAAGGCGCTCAAGGAGTTCCCCGGCGTCGAGATGGTGCAGTGGGAAGCCGCGGACTGGGATACCACCAAGGCCTACAACACCACCAAGACCATGTTGGTCGCCCACCCCGACATCGACGGCATCTGGACGGCCAACGACAACATGGCCCTGGGTTGCATCCAGGCCCTGAAGGAAGCTGGCAAGGCCGGCAAGGTCCTGGTATCCGGCACGGACGGCATCCCTGAGATGTTCGACGCGATCAAGAAGGGCTATGCCTGCTCCACCGTGCTCGAAGACTCCAAGTACCAGTCCCAGCTCGGCCTGTCCATGGCGCTCGCGGCCAAGACCGGCAAGCTGGACGTGAACGCCCTGCCCCACGAGAAGCGGTCCTTCCGCATCCCCGCCATCGAAGTCAACCAGAAGAACGTCGACAAGGTCCGCCACGACTTCATCGACAACACCCCCACCTACGACGTGCGTGATTTCTGGGCGCGCTCCACCGGCGCCGATCTCTGATCCACCCTTTCCCTGGCCATTTTCCCCTCCGCTGGCCATTCCGGGGGAGGGGAACCAAGAACAAGCGATAGCGAGAGCAAAGAATGACCACCCAAAGGTTTTTCCCAATGGACGGCGCCGCCGGGCCGACCCGCCTCCAGTCGTCGATGAAACGGATCGCCCGGACCGGGGTTCTCGGGCAGATCGTAGCCCTTTCCCTGGTGGCCCTGGCCTTCGCCATCGGAACCGGGGGCCGCTTCCTGCAATGGACCAACATCCAGGTGATGCTGAACATCGCCGGGGTCCCGGCGATCCTCGCCCTCGGTCTGCACCAGGTGATCGTGCTGGGCGCCATCGACCTTTCGGCCGAGGGAGTGATGGCCTTCGTCATCGTGTTCGTCGGGATGCTGGCGAAGAACACCCTGAACAGCAACGACGTCGGCCTGTGGATCCTCCCGATCGCGGTCGCCATCGGCGCAGTCAGCGGCCTGTGCAACGGCCTGGTGGTGACGAGGCTGAAGCTGCCGTCGTTCATCACCACCCTTGGCATGAGCTGGATTCTCTATGGCCTCGCCGTCTACATCAACAAGGCGGCCGGCATCCCGCTCACGGACGCGCGCATCCCGGATTTCCTGGCAGGCAACACCGCCGGCCTGCCCAATATCTTCCTCATCGCCCTGGCCCTGACCATCCTGGTCCAGATCCTCCAGAAGAAGACCCGCCTGGGAACCTACATCTTCGCCATCGGCGGCGATGAGCACCTGGCCGGCCAAACCGGGATCGGCATCCGCCGGACGAAAACCACCGTCTTCATCATCGCGGGCGCCCTGTACGGGCTGGCGGCGGTCTTCCTGGCCTCCAAGCTGGGCCGGGCCCATCCTCGCTCGGGTCTCGGCAACCTCTTTCCCACCATCACCGCCGTCGCGGTCGGCGGGGTTTCGCTGACCGGCGGGATCGGCTCTGCCGTCAACGCGCTGCTGGGCGCCTGCATCATCACCGCCCTGAACGACGGGCTCATCCTGATGCGGATCGACCCTTACATCCAGCAGGCGGTCAACGGCATCGTGCTGATCGCGGCCGTCGCCCTGACGATCGACCGCAAGAAACTCGGGTTCATCAAATGAGCGATACGACTCTCATCCCAACTCCAGTGCTGCGCCTCTCGGGCATCACCAAGGTCTATCCGGGCGTGGTGGCCCTGGAAGGCGTCGACCTCGCCATCTACCCGAACGAGGTGGTCGGCCTCATCGGCGAGAACGGGGCCGGAAAGTCCACCCTGATGAAGGTTCTCGTCGGCTACGTGCAGCCGGACAGCGGCAGGCTGGAGACGGCCAAGGACGGGCCAGTCTTCCTCTCCGGGCCCGCCAGCGCGATCGAGCACGGCATCGGAATGGTCTTCCAGGAAGGCGCCCTGATCCCCAACCTGTCGGTCCTCGACAACCTCTTCCTCTGCCATGAGAAGACCTTCGAGCGGTTCGGCTTCCTTTCGCACCGGACGATGAGGCGGATCGCCCGGGAACAGATCCGACTGGCCCAGATCGACGTCGATGTGGACAGTCTGGTCCAGGATCTCTCCCTCGCCAACCGGCAGATGGTCGAGGTCGCCAGACTGCTCTGGCTGTCCTCGATCTACGGTCACCCCAACCCGGTCCTGATCCTGGATGAACCCACCGCGATCCTCTCCGACACGGAGGTGGATACGCTGTTCGCGATCCTGCGCAGCATCAAGCACAGGGCCTCGGTGGTGCTCATCTCCCACCGGCTTTCGGAGGTGGTCGAGAACTCCGACCGGATCGTCATCCTCAAGGACGGCAGGAACGTGGCGGAGATGCCCGCCGGCAGCGCGAAAATTTCCGAAATCGAGCAGCTCATGGTAGGCCACGAGGTGTCGGCGGACCGCTACCTCGAGGAGCATCAGCACGAGCCCCAGGAAGTCGAGGTGCTGCGGGTCGAGGAACTGCGAGTCGAAGGCCAGTTCGAGCCGCTGGACTTCAGCCTGCGCAAGGGCGAGATCGTCGGGCTCATCGGCCTGATCGGGTCTGGCAAGGAAGCGGTCCGGGACTGCCTGACGGGCATCCGCAGGGCTGACGGGGGCCACATCTTCCTTGAAGGGCTGAAGGTCAGCCCCGCGAACCCGCACCAGTCGATCCGGCTCGGCATCGGCCACGTTCCCATCGAACGCCGCAGTCAGGGCCTCGCCACCGGCATGTCGGTGCAGGACAACATCAACCTGCTGGTGCTCAAATCGCTCCGCCGCGGCGGCCTGCTCACCAGAAGGGCCGGAAGGCGGAATGCGCAACGATGGGTCGAGCGCTGCCGCATCAAGACGCCTTCCCTCGATGTGCTGAGCGGCACGCTCTCGGGGGGCAACCAGCAGAAGGTGGTGATCGCGAAATGGATCGGCGCCAACACCAGGTTCCTCATCCTGGATCATCCGACCCGGGGCGTGGACGTCGGCGCCAAGGAGGAGATCTACCACTTGATCCGCGATCTCTCACTGGAGGGGATCGGCATGCTCATCATGTGCGACACCCTCGAGGAGGACATCGGCCTCAGCCATCGGATCCTCCTCATGAAAGAAGGCCGTCTCATAAAGGAGATGGCAGCCGCCCCGAACGCGAAGCCGACGCCGAGCGACATCATCAAATTCATCGTGTAAGGGAAAGTCATGGATGCCACTGCCATCACCGCTGTCAACGGCCCGGGGGAAAGGCCGCAGAAGCCCGCGCGAAGGGTGCCGACCTTCGTGTATTCCATTGGACTGCTCATCCTCATCGTGCTGTGCCTGCAGGCGGGCAACCAGAACTTCCTGTCCGCGTACAACCTGCTCACCATCCTCGACTTCTCGGTGATCCTCCTGCTCGTGGGCCTGGGCCAGATGTGCGCGATCCTCGTGGGCGGCAACGACCTGTCGGTGGGCGGAAACATCTCGTTCACTTCCGTGGTGTTCGTCATGTTGATCGGCAGGATCGGCGTCCTCGCGTATCCGGCCTGCCTGGTCATGGGGGTGGCCGTGGGCGTGATCAACGGCGTCCTGTTGACCCGCGTGCGGATCCCCTCCTTCATCGCCACCCTGGGAACGGGAGGCATCCTCGCCAGCCTGGCCATGGTGTTCGCCCCGGTACCCGTGAACATCCCCACGAACCAATGGAAGTATCTTTCGGTCATCACCGAGAAGACCTTCGGGGTCAGCAACACGCTGCTGCTCGGGCTCGGGATCCTGCTGCTGTACCAGTTCTTCTACCGGTACACCGTCACGGGAAAGCGGATCTACTTCACCGGCAACAACATCAACATGGCGTGGATGTCCGGAATCGATGTCGCGGCGGCGCGCATCATCGCCTTCGCGATCTGCGGGCTCAGCGCGGCTGCGGCCGGCATCATGATTTCGGCCGAGCAGTATGGATCCAATCCCTACCTGGGTGAACCGTACATCCTGAACTCCATCGCCGTGGTCGTCGTCGGCGGCACCGCCCTCACCGGGGGCACCGGCGGAGTCGTGAACACCCTCATCGGGGCGTTGATCATGGGTGTCCTGAAGAACGGGATGAACGTGGTCGGCATCGACCAGTATTTCCAGCAGAGCATCCTCGGCGTGATGATCATCATCTGCGCCGTGCTCACCTTCGACCGCACCAAGACCACCGTCATCAAGTGAGGGAAGCATATGGACTATAAGATCCTCGGAAGCACCGGCGTCAAGCTCTCCTCCGTCAGCTTCGGCGTCCAGACCTTCGGCTGGAACATCTTCGGCAAGGAAGCCCACGAGCTCCTCGATATCTATGTCGAGGCCGGGGGCAACTACCTCGACACCGCCGACTCCTACAACGACGGCGCCTCCGAGGAGATCCTGGGCCAGTGGCTGAGGGCGCGCGGCGACCACGAGAACCTGGTGGTGGGGACCAAGACCTTCTTCCCCACCGGCCCGGGCCCGAACCAGCTGGGCAGTTCGCGCAAGCACGTCTGCGCCTCGGTGGAGCGCAGCCTGAAGCGCCTGGGGGTCGAGGCCATCGACCTGCTCCAGCTGCACTGCTTCGACTACCTGACCGCCCTGGACGACATCCTGCAGACCATGGAGGACCTGGTGAGATCCGGCAAGATCCGCTACTACGGCCTGTCGAACTACCTGCCCTCCGCGATCATGAAGGCGGTCATGATCCAGCAGCATCGCAACTTCCACCGGATCGCCTCGCTGCAGATGGAATACAGCCTGCTCGTCCGCGGCGCCGAGTGGGAACTGCTGCCGGTCTGCGCACAGGAGGGCATCGGCACCCTGGCCTGGTCCCCGCTGGCGGGGGGCTGGCTGACCGGGAAGTACCAGCTGGACGCCGCCGCCCCCGAGAACAGCCGGGTCGGCCGGAAGGACCGCTGGGATGACCAGGCGGAGCAGCGGGGCGGAGAGCGGACCTGGCGGGTGCTCGACGCGCTCGGGGCGATCGCCGGGCAGCGCGGCGTGCCCGTGAGCCAGGTGGCGCTCAACTGGCTCCGGAAGAAGCCCGCGGTCACCAGCGTGCTGATGGGGGCGCGCACCCCGGAACAGATGCGCGGCAACCTCGCCTGCGTCGACTGGAACCTGACCGACGAGGAGGAAAGCGCCCTCGACCAGGTGAGCCATGAGAACCCGCCCTACCCGTTCAGCTTCATCAACAACTACGCCCGCAAATAGCGCGGCAACCCAGAGGAGAGCCAGGGATGAGCAGCATCGCCGACCAGGTCACCGGATTCCAGCACCTAGGGCTTCCGGTGGCGGACCTGGAGCAGTCAGTCGCCTTCTATCGCGGCCTTGGCCTGAAGGACATGGAGCGCTACAGCATCGAGGAGAACGGGGGCGTGACCCAGGTCGCCTTCCTGCGGATCGGGGATTTCTGGCTCGAGCTCTACCAGTCCGCCGCCCGCTTCGCGCGCAAGGATGACCGGCCCGGCCCCATCGACCACCTCACCCTGGACGTGCGCGACGTGGACCAGGCCTTCGCCGACGCCAAGGCCGCCGGCTACCGGATGCTCGACGAACAGCCGGTGACCCTGCCGCTGCGGAAGAACGGCGTCAGGTTCTTCCTCATCCAGGGGCAGGACGGCGAGCGGGTCGAGTTCAACCAGCTGTTGTGAAGGTGGCGCCGGGCCCCGGCGCCGCTAGCCCCACTGTGGCATCTGGCTTGGCCCCAGGGCGGTCCTCCGGCGCGCAATCTGCTGCGTCACCGGGCTTGAACGATGAACCCGCATCGCCCTGCGCCCGCTTCCTTGATCTTGCACCCCGGCCAACCACCCTGGGGCCAAGCCAGACGCCACAGTGGGACTAGCCCCGGGTCCGGTACAGGATCTCGCCGGCCTTGGGGACGAAGAGGATGCCCTCGTCCTCGCGGTCCTTCCATTCATCGAAATCGATGCTGGCCGGGTCGAGGTAGCCCAGGTTCAGCCGGGCGCACGCCTCGGGCGGTATCCGGCTGGCCAGGGTGACCTTGACGTTGGGCTTTTCGAGGCCGGCCTCGATCACCCCGGAACCGCGCAGGTGGGTGGCGTGCGCCAGCACCCCGAGCGGGACGTGCCTGAACCGGTCCCAGTCGCGCAGGAAGTAGGGCAGGATGTGGTAGCCGACCTCCTCGATGTACTTCCCGTGGACGTGGCTGACCACCTCCAGGTGCGGGGCGTGGATGATCACCTCGCCGCCGGTCGCGACCGCCGGTTCCAGCTTGTACATCGCCTTGGCCGAGGTCCACAGCTCGTCGTACATGGGCGGGGCGCAGGACAGCACCCGCCGGAACGGCTTGTCGACCCAGCGGATGTGCCGCTGCGCCGACAGGTCCGCGGCGGCGCCCCAGGCGGGGAGCTGGTCGCCGATGAACAGGCCGCCCAGGCCGTGGCCTTCCACGGTGAGGGCGATCAGGGTCAGCGGAGTGGCCAGTCTGGCGGCGGCGGCATGGATCATGGCCCGCACCGGGGTGTCCTTGACGCCGATCGTCCCCACCACCCCGGCCAGGGCCCCCAGCCAGTGGGTGGCGTTGATCATCTCCGGCCCGGAAATGCCGGGGAACAGGTACTTCGCCCCGCCGGAAAAGCCGACCACCTCGTGCGGGAAGGTCGGCCCGAGCACCAGGATGTGATCGTAGTCCAGGGCGGCCTTGTTCAGGCGGACCTCCACCCGTTCCGGCAGGGACGGATGCCAGCGCTCCCCCGCGATCTGCCGGATCTGGTCCTGCTCGAGGGCGCCGAGGCTGACCAGCGCGCCGGGGTCGTCCCAGGCGTGGTTCAGCAGCCCGACCCCGGCGAAGGCCGTGCGCCGCTCCTCGGCCGTGATGCCGACCAGCTGGTTCAGGCTGGCCTCCGGAAGCGCGGGATGGGTGCCCAGGGCGACCATGAAGTCCAGCTGCCGGGTGTCGCCCAGGATCTCCACCAGCGCCCGGAACAGGAACGGCAGCGGCAGCGAGCGGGTATGGTCCGGGATCAGCACCAGGACCTTGAGCCGGGCGAACCGCCCATCAAGGCCCTGGTGCAGGGTTTCGAGGATCTGCCGCTGGCCGAGCAGCGAGCCTTGCGGGGCGATGGCCTGGGCCGTGAGCATGGTCCTCCCTGGAATGCGTGGACTTCGGCGGAACCTGGAAAGCCGGGCGGTCAGCGCGCGGGAACCGGGCGATCAGCGCGCGGTTCCCGCGCCTGGGCGCGACGCGCGCGCGAGCGCCACGGCATCCGCGCAGAGCCGCGCGATCTCGCCGAAGCGCCCCGCCGCGATGAGGTCCGCCGGCACCATCCAGCTGCCGCCGACCGCGGCCACATAGGGCAGGGCGAGATAGCTGGCGAGGTTGGCCAGGTCGATGCCGCCGGTGGGGACGAATTCCGCTTCGGCGTACGGGCCGTGGACCGCCTTGAGCATCTTCACGCCTCCGGAAACCTCGGCGGGGAAGAACTTGAGGACCCTGAGCCCGCGCTCGAGGCCGAGTTCGATCTGCGAAGGGGAGTTGACCCCCGGGGTGATCGGCAGGCCCTTGGCGATGCAGAGGTCGACGATGCGGGGATTGAAGCCGGGGGTGACCGCGAACTGGGCCCCGGCGGCGATGGCGTCCTCCACCTGGGCGGGGATCGTCAGGGTGCCCGCCCCGACCAGGAGTTCCGGGAACTCCCGGCGCAGGATGCGGATCGATTCCGCGGCGGCGCCGGTGCGGAAGGTGACCTCCGCCACGGGCAGGCCGCCCTCGAGCAGGGCCTTGCCGAGGCCGGCGGCGTGCTCGGGCCGCTCGAGCTTGATGACCGGCACGATGCCGGTCCTGCGCAGGATGTCAGTGGGGTTTTCCATGGCTCTGGCCTTTCGATGCAGGGGGTGGGTGGGATCGGGGTTTCAGCGCCCGGGGCGGGCGAGGTTCGCCAGGAGATTGTCCACCGCGACCGCCGTGGCGCGGTCGATGCTTTCATCGGTGAAGCCGCCGATGTGCGGGGTCGCCTGGACCCGGGGATGCCGGATCAGGCTCCAGTCCTCGGGGGGTTCGTGGTCGAAGGCGTCGATCGCGTACTCGGCGACCCGGCCCGCGTCCAGGGCCGCGAACAGCGCCGCCTGGTCCACCAGGGACTCGCGCGCGGTGTTGACCAGGACCAGGCCCGGCTTCACGGCGGCGAAGGCGGCGGCGTCCAGCAGGGGGCGGCCGCCGGGCAGCGCCGGGCAGTGCAGGCTCAGGTAGTCCGCCCGCCGCAGGACGAGGTCCAGCGGGGCGAAGGCGAAGCGCCCCGGGGGGGCGAACCGGGGATCGGGAAAGGCGTCATGGGCGAGCACCTCCATGCCGAAGGCCAGGGCGAAGCCCGCCACCCGCCTGCCGATCCGGCCGCACCCGGCCAGGCCGAGGGTCTTGCCCTCCAGTTCCCGGCCTTTGCTGCGCTGCCAGTGGCCTTCCTTCAGGGCCGACTCGGCCGCCTGCAGGCCGCGGGCGGCGCCGAGGATCAGGCCGAAGGCGAGCTCGGCCACCCCTTCGGCGTTCGCGCCCTCCGCCCGGCAGATGGTGATTCCCAGTTCCTCCGCCTTCTCCAGGTCGATGGCGTCCACCCCGGTGCCGTTCCGGCTGATCACCCGCAGGCTTGGGGCCGCGGCCAGCAGGGCGGCGTCGATCCGCTCCACCCCGGCGAGATAGCCGACGGCGTCGGCCATGGACGCCTGGAGCTGGGCCCGCGTGGGCTGTCGGCCCGGGCTCGGGAAGGCCAGCTGGTAGCCGGCTTCCCGCAGCCGCGCGAGCAGGGGATGGTCCCCGAGGGAGAGGGACCGCGGCGTCACGACGATGGTTGGCATGGGACCGTCCTTGGGGATCAGAGGCTCGCGCCGTCCGTGGGATGAAGGCGCGTATAGAGACCGGCGTAGGCTTCGTTGAGCTTCCGGTAGGCCGCCTGGCGGGCGGGATCCGGCCGCACCACTCCCGCTTCGGCGAGGTCCGCGGCGGCCTCCGCCAGGGTCGAACAGGCGCCGATCGCCCGGGTCCCGAGCAGGACGCCGCCCCAGGCGGCGCTCTCGTCCACCCCGGGCAGGTGCAGCACGGTGCCCAGGGAGTCGGCGACGATCCCGAGCCAGGTCGGCGATTTCAGGATGCCGCCGGTGACCACGATCTCCGGGGCGGAGCCGGCGGCCAGGACGGCGTAGACGGAGTCCATGCAGTAGGCGAGCCCTTCCATGAGCGCGCGCACCAGGTGGCCCCGGCCGTGGTTGAAGGAAAGCCCGTGGATCGTCCCCCGGGTGTCCGGGCGGTAGCGGGGGCTGCGCTCGCCGCCGAAGAAGGGGAGGAAGAACAGGCCCTCGGCCCCGGGCGCCACCTCGCCGGCGGCGCGGCTCATGGCGGCGAATTTGCCGTCGTTCTCGGCGCCGAAGGCGGTGTCGCCCAGCCAGCCCAGGGTGTTGCCGCCGTCGTGCAGGACCCCGCCCAGGAGCCAGCTGCCTTCGGCCAGGTAGTAGCACCAGGCCTCGGAGCCGCGGACCACCCGCGGGGAGTCGACGCACCGGCGCATCGCCACCGAGGTGCCGACCGAGAGGCTCAGGCGGTCCCCCCGGAGGCCGACCGCCCCGAGGTGGGCCAGGGCGCCGTCGGCGGCGCCGATGACCCCCGGGGTGCCGGGCAGCAGCCCCATCTCCGCCGCGAACTCGCGCTTCAGCCCGGGCAGCAGGGTCGTGGGCTCGACGCAGTCCGAGAAACGCGCGCGATCCAGCCCGGCCAGCGCCAGCAGGCCGGCGTCCCAGTCCATGGCCTGCAGGTTCCAGACGCCGGTGCCCGAGGCCAAGGAGTAGTCCACCAGCCGCGTGCCGAACAGCCGGGTCAGCAGGTATTCCTTGATGGAGACGAACCGGTCGGCGCGCCGGAAGAGCTCGGGCGCCTCCTCCTTGAGGTGCATGAGCCGGGACAGGTGGTACATCGGGTGCAGCGAGCAGCCGGTGGCCGCCTTGACCGCCTCCACGTCCAGGGACGAGCGCAGGGCCGCGTTCTGGGCGGTCGAGCGGAGATCGGACCAGATGGTGGCGCGGCAGAGCGGACGGTCCTGGGCATCGATCGGCAGGAGGCTCTGCCAGATGCCGCCGAACACCACGGCCGCGATCGAGCCGGGGGCACAGCCCGCGGCGGCCATCAGGTTCCGGACGGCGAGCACCAGGGCGGCGAGGATCTCGTCGGGGTCCTGCTCGACCCAGCCGGGACGCGGATAGTAGGTCGCATAGGTGATGCGCTCCTCGGCGATGGCGGCGCCGCCGACCTCGCAGAGCAGGGCCTTCACGCTCGAGGTGCCGATGTCCACCGAGATGATGCAGGAACGCCTAGCGGGCATGGAGGTCCCTTCGGGATCCGGTCCGGGCGGGGGGT
>Ga0316217_10005423_pt1 | contig 13242 bp, 10 predicted proteins | sample 1anoAmetaG_FD_203633 | JGI IMG/M metagenome (GOLD analysis project Ga0316217, IMG submission 203633) | Freshwater microbial communities from Trout Bog Lake, Wisconsin, USA - 1anoA | ecosystem: Environmental > Aquatic > Freshwater > Lake > Hypolimnion/Profundal zone | place: USA: Wisconsin...
TTCTGCGTTGCTTGGTAAGCACCATAATCCAATAATCTTGTGGGGGTGGTGGGAGTTAAGTGGTGTTGGGCTGGAAACCGAGAAAGGCTTTATTTTGGTTGATAGCTGAAGAGCGTAGTTTTGTCTATAATTATCGGTAATATCGTCATTTATTTTATATGAATAAACCCATCAAGAACTGTCCGGACTGTATCTACGGCAATCGCTGTGTGATGATCTGTATAAACTCGAGCTGCCGAAAACCGGCCTTTATCTGCGAACAGGGCATCGCCACGAAGAGCGAATGCGCCCTTTTTCACTAGAAGTGCGAGAAGATGCAGTGGTCCTAGCTCGAAAACATCATTTGCTAGAACCCCAACACCAAGATTCCCGAGCTGTTTGTGCTGCAGGAGGAGATGTAGAATGTTTTCTCAACCTTGGTTAAAAAAGTGAAGTAGGAGCATCTCAATTTCAAGAGATGGGTGAGTTTGTTCGGCTTCAACCCTGAAACCATGAACTTCATCAACATGGTCAACGAGCACAACTACAACAACATCTCAGGGGTCTACATGAATCAGATCCTCTCTGCACTCTTCATGAATTAGGATAAAACGCTTGAGACTAACTTCTCATCTGAAGAGTGCCAGAAGACGCTGAAGAGTCTTGAGCAGAGCATTGACAGGTTAAAGGATTTGTATATTTCAGACGCCAAAAAAGAGAAGATTTCGATGTCCACCAACAACTCCACTGCCAACTAAATCCAAGGCTTCGACAGCAGAGTAACGAACGAGCAGGACTACATCCGGTCTCTATTTGGCAAGCAGACCGTAAAATCATTTGAGTTGCTTTACAGAGCCAGCGAAAACGATTTTTCTGTGGCTGAGTTCCACAAAAAATGCGATAACATCAACCACACCATCACTGTTCTTGAAACTGAGTATGGCAAAGTTATTGGAGGGTATACTCCTCTGGCTTGGAATTCCAGCAAAAAGCACTGGGCAGCCGATAAGTCGATGGCCTCTTTTATCTTCTCAGTTGACCTCCGTGAGAAGTTCAACCTCAACTTGGCCCAGTTCGCGATAGCTTGTAACCCAGATAAAGGCCCCATTTTCGGATGCTGTGACATCTGTATTGTGGACAAGTCCAACATCGAAAAATCCAATGCAGAGTTTCCGATCAGCTACAACAACTTCAAATATGCGCGGAATCCGGAGTCCAGCCAAGCCTTCACGGGTCACGTGAAGGGGAGATTCACGATTAAAGACTGGGAAGTGTTCAAAGTCGAATTTTCTGAATGATTCTGATTATTATGAATCCAGAAACCTAGCTAAGCTACCCTAGGCATTTTGATAAATATTAATAGTTATTAGATAGGAGGGAATGGAACAACTCTACGATAAGATTGACAATGATATTTTAGAGAGTGGGCACTAGACGGCAGAGAGTGATCTCATGGAGAATGCTCGCAGCAACTTCGTCAGGAAGGTTTACACTATCTTGAGTCTGCAACTACTGATAACTGCTGGCTTTGTATCGCTCTCAACCTTTAATACAGAGTTCATTCAGTATCAGCAAAACCATATGATGCTCTTTTGGGTTAGTCTTGTGGTTGTTTTGGCTTCATCTGTCGCTTTGGGATGCGTCAAGGGTATAGCTACTCAAAGCCCGCTTAATCTACTGCTGCTATTAGCTTTTACGCTAGCTTAATCCTATATAGTGTCAATGACTTGTGCACTGTATACCCCTGAAAGTGTACTGACTTCAGCGATTGGCACTCTTGGCGCTACTCTGTTCTTAACTGCTTATGCAATCTATAGCAAATCAGATTTCAACTAAATTGGCTCAAATATTCAAGGTAGGTTTGTCTTTATGCAGGTTTCTTCTGGAGTATGTTCGGAGTGACCTTTTGCTTGACCATTTTGAATGTCTTCTTTATCAGGACTGAATTTCTGACCATTTTGATCTCCATCGGAATCGCAGCAATTTACAGTGTGTACCTGCTGATTGACACTCAGCTGATTCTAGGTGGGAAAAACAAGGAGCTGACTTTGGATAACTACATCTTGGGGGCAATTTTGCTATATATCGACATCATTCAGCTGTTTATGCATATTCTCAGGATTATCGGCAAACTCAAGAAGTGATTAAGCTTATAAATGTGCGATTCATTCAACTATATATCAAGAGTATTCATTAAAGGATAAGTAAACTTAAGTTTACTAACCTTAATAACTCATTTTTTGGAAAAATAATGCTAAACCTTTACTTTTTAGTTTTGGATAAAGCAATACAGTCAGTTGGTGCAGACTAATGCTGGTCGATCGGACGCACATTCTTTTTTCATAGAATGGTCTGAGTACTTCAATATTTGAGGCATGTGAAGGAAGGCTTCGTTTATTGATTAGGGTAGAAGCAAACTTCTACTGTGAGAGAGATAATTTTGAGAGACACCTGTAACATAATATTTATCCAATTCTCTGAGATCTTTATGCAAATTTTCACCTTACATATCTGAAAGATTGAAGTATAAACTAATAACTGGGCTATATATAACTCATTACTAATCATGATTTGTATAAAAAAATGTATTAAATTGTTGCCAGGGGTTGATAAAGCACACAATAACCACTATATAAAAATGATGATTAGTTTGTTTAGGATGCAACGCGAGAATAAACTGTGTATTCGATGGACTCAATTAACAACCTATTTCAGCAGATTTCAAACAAAAGTGAAGACGATGGCAAAGAACAAAAATCCTAAGAAGCATTTCTACTTAATTAAGACAAGTTTAAAGCTGGGTGGGAAGCTAAAGATGGTTGCTTGACTGGAAAGCCTCTTGGATGGCAAAGCCTCTATTACGGCACTCCCACAGACCCTACGGATGCTTAACTTTTGTAAATGCACAAGGAGATGAGTGATTTTTAGCCAGAAATCTAAGCGTTGTTGTAGAAAGTGAAGCCGAAGACAGACGCAGATGCAGAAAGAGTTAAGAAACTTAAGAGCAAATTTTTTGAAATCCTCTTCTGATTTATGTGTGGATTAATTATTGATATCAGTTAGCAAATGAGTAAATTTGAGTTTGTTATTGTCGGACTAGTAGATATTTTGGTTGCAATTGCTTCAATACTTTCTCTCTTGAGAAGTTGTAGAGCCTGCCTATTATATAAACACAGACTATAGCTAAGTTTAACAGATCTCTTGTATGAAGATGGAAGTTTGTGGTGCATGAGTTCCCAGTGCCCAAGATTATTGAATTGTTGGCTAATGTTAGTTTGAGAAGGGCAAAAATCTGCAAGTGGGTTATAAAGACTAGTACACAAATTAATTAGTTGTAAGAGCTTTATAAAACTTGACAACCCTTACTTCGAACTTAGTAGCTTTTTACCATTTTTTCTTAATAGCTGTACATACTCAGCCCAATAGAGCTAACACAAATAAGCTATCTTCTATGAAATTGCTCCAGATATTTAGTAGCGACTGGGCTAAACCTATAAAATTTACTGAATTCTTTCTTTTCAAAAGTTATTAGTGATATCATTTGATTTAGAATGAGCATTCGACAAAGAAAGTAGCCTAAAGTTAGTCCAAGTTTGGTCAATTTTAATTTTCTTTATAGCTAAAATCGTAGCTATTTCAGCAAATAGAAGCAAGTTCCAAACAAAACTCAAAAAGAGGAGATTTAAATATAGCATTCATAATTCTGTAAGTACACATAAACAGTTATTGTGTTTTAATTCGATTAGATTTTTGAGAGTAATAAATTTAGTGTTACATAATGTTTTATCATGTAGTAAGGAGTTCGCCTTATTGATTTGATCAATCCTTTGCTCAAAATAGTCAAGGACCGATAAGAGCTGTTCTTTTAGCTCCTATCCTTCGTCAGCAAGAACATTGACTCTTCCTCTATCGATCTAGACCACAACACCATCATCAACAGGTTCTTGCCTCCCCTCAGAGCCGCCCACCAATCCCTCCTCAGCCGAGAGAAGTAGTTGTTGGGATAGTTGAGTGAAGGGTGTGAGGAGGGCACGGCGGCCAAGGGGGTTTCAAAGTACCGGTGGTGCGATTCAGAGAGATGATGCGTTTTTCATCGCGGGTTATGGAGTTGTTGGAAGCTTCTACTAATAGGGTCCGAAAAGGAATTTTCGACGAGGGAGGTCGCTCAGATCGAGAATATGTGAGATTCAAATTCAACCTCCACAAAATATTGAAGCAATAGCCTTTTGCCCTGAACTAGTTCGCACATTCTATAGTAAGCTATGTCGCAGCTAAATTTCAACGCCAGCTAGGCAAAGTAGAGAAGTATCTCGAAAAGACCTGGGAGGGCTAAGATATCTTGCTTCGACAACTGTATCAGAGAGGCAGTGACTTCGATGCATCTTCCTCACCCTAGGAAAAAACTGAGAAGAAATAGAAGAAAGAGCAGCCCACCGTGAAAAAGCTAAACATTTAGCTGCATGGCAACAACGAGTAAGAGAAGAGAGTGCGTAGGCCGCTTAAATCATCACTGAAGCGAAAGTAGAAGCCAACGGTTCGAAAAAAACCAAAAGAATCGCCGAGAGGAGACTAATCTGAGTAAGACTAACATCGTAACAAGATGAGCAAGGAGCAGGCGACAAACAAATTGTGGAAATTTTACGGTTTACTGTAATTAAGCCGCAAATAATTTCTGTAAGACTACATGTATGAGTAGGTTTAGCAGCAGAGGCACAAAAACTAGCTGATGAATAAGCTCCTGGACCGAAACAAAATCATCAATTCTCAGATCAACACCTACATCCGCAAGAGCTCATCACACATCATCGTCCCGCTGATCATCATGCCGCCTCCCAGCAAAAGCAGTGGTGATTAGAAAACCGAGGCCCAAATCTATAAGTTGTCAGGGAGGACCAGTTTTGTCATTACCAAGAGGAGAGGAAGCTTTCAGGCTTAGACTTTGCCCTTGTAGCCACATTCAGACCATCCTGAAATAAATAATGAATACAATAATAACAGCTACATGACTCCAAGTAGAAAAAGATCATCGCATAGTCACCAAAAACCGCAAGACAGAAGTCGTAAGTTGTATGTTGCCAAGCAGCCGATGCTTTTCGAGGATGAGATGATCCCGCAAGCGCAAATGACTAAAACTCAGTGGATGCAAGCGCCTATTTCTATAAAAAAAGACAAAAGACATTAGAATGTCCGCTTAAAACGGAAGCATAATGCTAGTCCTCTTTAGAATGCCAGCTTAGCTCAAAATTTTAGATATCCTTCTTGATATTTATATTTACTAACTTTCAATTAAGATACAATGTTATTATTGCTGCAAAAATACAAATCCATTCATAGAAAAAGTTGTAATAGGGCGTAAGAGTAGAGAAATTGGATTGCTTGTTCATGAATAGTAACATCTCTAAACACAAAATCATAGCAACTTGAAGTGTTTGGTAAGTGGATCTATTTAGCTTTCAGCTGCAGGTCCAAAAGCGCCCAAAACTAAAATCTACTTCTCAACTGTTGTTTATGCCTTCATTTCTTGCAGCTTCCCTTAAAGATATTATTATTGTTTGGCTTACCCTTTTTCTTACTTAAGTTACTTTTTTTCTCCCTTTGGTTTCTTTTTGGAAGGCTGAGGCTCTTTTTAAAACTTCAGGTTGCTAGGCAGTTATTCAATTAGGACATAATTTATGTTCGCTGCTTTAGCTTTCTCAGCTAACTACAGAAGTTCTTTGTCTGAAGGAGATTTTACGACAATTTTCCTTTGCCCAGCTTAGGTCCACTAATAAAACGCTAACTCTTTCGCTTAGTCAATTTATACCTGACTCTCGATTTGTTTGTAGGCTCTCAAGGCGGCTGTGGCAGTAAGTTCAGCAATTTTATGTAAAGCCAGCTTGAGATCCATCCTCACGACAAAAATCATTTTATAATCTTCCTATTGATCTTAGAAATATCCTTACTCATTTTGGATGGCCCCCTACTCAGCAGCTATTTGATTACCACCACTCAGTAGATAATTTACCACTTATTACTTTGTTTTGTAGAGCGACAGAGCTTATGATACTTTTGGTTAGGCAAACCCCATTTCGTAGAGTTAGAGTTTGAGGGTGCTTTAATGAGGTTATGAGGGAATTAGGGTGGGCTTATTTTAGTCCTCCATGGATTATTATATAACTATTGTTCAGAAGTTGTTATGGCAAAATAAATAATTTAACAATTAATAGACCTTAAGAATAGTTTCTTCGAAATCTGTATGTTTATTCCGCTAACGAAATGCACTCTCTCTGAAAAGAGCTTCTAAATAAATCGAAAAATGCTGTTGTTCTTAGCAACTCTAAATTCTTTAAGAGATTATTGGATTGGAATCAGACAGCAGCTGCTCCTGAGATGATCTAGCACAACTCCATTGTGATCTTTGCTTGACGGGCTTTGTTGTAGTCCAAGGTCAAAGTTGTCAGAATTTCACCTGCGTTCTTTGATGCGTTCTCCATGGCATTCATGCGAGAACTTTGCTCACTGGCCGTGTTGTTGAGAAGTGCGTTATAAAAGATGCTGGAAATGTAAAAATCGTAGAAAAGATCGGGATGCTGGGACATGCTATCAGGGTCATGTTTGGTCACGAATTTGAAAGTTTGGACAAACTCTTGGCGGCTCAAGATTTCCACCTTTCTTTGGATTTGACTGATCACATTCTTGAATTCGTTGTAGATTAACAATGACCTATCGCAATCTTTTGCATGTTCCAGCACTTGGTAAGCAATTGAAGCGGCTAAATTAAAACATTCGGACCTGTGGGGAAGTTGATGGGAGTGACGATGTTGGTTATTGCTGAGTCTAGGATGTCAGCCATGGGTCTGCTCAGAGCAACTGATCCCTTGTCCCCAACAACGAATATCTTATAGGCACTTCGGTCAGCTTTGACCATAGCTTTGACTTCTCTGATGATGTTTGAGTTGACTCCACCACAAAGACCTTTATCAGATGTGATTGGCACGAGGAGCCATTTTTTGACATTAAAGTTAGCTTTCTTTTTTGTAAGATATGTCTCATTTTGAATGACTCGTTGAAGTGAGCCAACTCCGTAGCTCTTGGCTCTTTCAAGTCTTCCCACATCTTGCTTCATCTTGGAGGCTGCCACCATCTTCATGGCCTAGATAGACAAAGCAGTACTTTAGTGATCTTTTTAATCGATTCCACAGCTTTCATTCGGATTTTGATTTGCTTAAGGTTCTTGGTGGCGAACCCGAACTGGTTTTGAAACAGTAGTGAGGAAGCGTTTTGGAGACGATTAGCCAGCATAATAAATAAATATGATTTATTGATTGATCAACAACTTCAAATATTAGCGTTTGAAGAGTTATCAGTTAATAATCACTTTGGACTGCGAATTCAAGCACTAAAACGAAGTTAATGCTTGCTGAGATCTCACCAGTTTTATATTTGAAATCTTCAAGCCATTAAAGCCACTATTATTCTATAGATTCCTCAGCCCAAGTCTTAAAGCCAGTAGTAAAGATTCACAGCTCTTTTTGGTTACAGTATTTGATTCAACTCAAAGGTTATTAAAATTGTTGCCTATAATTCATCTGTTCCTTATATTGAGCTACTTGTAAATCAAAATATCTTTCCATGGCTTATCTTCTCAAGACTCATAGATCGTTTCTATGCTTAAGCGTAAAATCAAATGTATCCTAAATTCATCTTCATTTCTTCATCGCTCTTAAACAGCAGATTGAGAAAGCTCAAGTGCTAGTAATCTAGCCCTTCTAATTTACTTGACTTATCTTTGCCTTAGCTCCACAGCAACGTAGACGTATAGATTTGAATGTAATTGAAAGATATATATTAAAGTTAGTAAAATGATAGCTTTAGCCAAGTTTAAATCAAACATTTAATACTTTGGGATTTGCGATAAAGTTCAAGGATCTAACTGTAATTTCAGCTGAATCTAACAATTAGTAGGCCAAACAAGTAAACAAGAATGAAAAAGCGAGCAAATAAAACAACAATAATCATAGTTACAAAAGAAATGTCGTTGAAAATGATCAAGGCATTACAAGGATTAATAGTTAGGGGGAAAGCGAATTGCTAAGCATTAAAATCTACTTGGATCTTTTGCAAAGACCCGATAGGCTGTAAAAAGCAGGCAAGGAGTAGTCTAGATTGATCTTTTATATCTAGACATCAAGTTGAGTGCTTTAGTATTAAACCAAGTTTTAATCATATCTTCACACAGTGATTATATTGGTAAGAATGTAGGATTCAGTCAAGTTGTTGATAACATTTCCCGAAAGCACCAACATTGAAGACGTAGTTGCTCGTCTGCGAAGCGATTATGTTTTCCCTCAGTAGGTGAAAATAGTTGAGCCGACCAAGCTGAGCTGCAGCTTTGAGACAATGGCTGATCTTCTGGAAATTGATTTCATTAAAAGTTTTGGGGCGACCTCTACTCAAGTCATCAACTCCAAGAGTTTTAGCCAATAGATGAATATCAAGAGACAAAACTTCACCATTTCTTAAGCTGGCTCCGATTCTGAATACCTTTAAAGTAGTCTTGGCTAATTTCCAAATGGTACATTCTTGTAAGGCAAGCTAAATATGAAAACAGTCATCCCTTGGAAAACCTAGCGGCTCACTTCTCTAGAAGACGAGGTTATCTAAGAATAAAAAATAAGGGAGATGCTATGTTTGTATCGAAGCAGCAAATAAGTGATTATATGGGAAAAAACAACTAACAATCAAAAACATTAAACTATATAGGTTTCCCTCACTCACACGTCTTTGTAAAGTCAGAACGAAATCCAGGCGAAGAACGAACAGAGTATATGGGCTCCTTTATTAGGCGGGTTAGCTTTGACTTCCGTGCTCGTAGGTGGGTTCAAGTTGCTTAGAATGGTCATCGGATGATCGTTAATAAGGTATTTGAAGCTATTTCTAAGGGAAGTTTAAATTATAAATTGCTATAAAACTAAGATTGCTAAAAGTGTTGAATGCTTTTTCAGTTTGTTATGGAGTATAGAAGTTAAAAAAAGCTGTAATCAGTGGTTCTTCTAAATTTGGTGAAGTTCATTGTTGCTGACTTATTTATAAATGAAGTATGATTCAAATGATTTCTGCCATGCAAAGTTAGTTTTCTGAGATCTCATTTTATTCTTATCGAAAAACTTCTTAACATATGTTGTTGAGTTAATTGATCATTCTTCAAAATAAGAGATGCTATGGCTGATTAGATTCAGGCTATTTATTGCTGAGATAAGTGTATTTATAGCGTAATTGGATTATGCCTAAGTTTCAATTTTTGTTCTCTTCTGAGCAAAAAAGCTTTATACAAGTACTGTAAACAGCAGGTGATTTCTAAACAACGTGAATAATCGCCTTCCTTCATTGCTTAAATTATCTGCAAATTAAGAGACACAACAAAGTTACCAGCAGAAACAAGATTAACAGAAATGTTTGCTGATCGATAAAGCAGGGACAGAGGAAGATTGAAGAATTTCGGGAGAAGAAGTATAGTGTTGAAATGATCTGCTGAAAAAGAATTATCCCCATTTAATTATACAATGTAAGATATTTCACTAATACCTAATTGGGATAGAGCCCTCTCCTAGGCAACACTCCTAAAGAACCCTCTCGACCAGAAAGCGCTCAAGACTAAACTTTAGAAGATCTATCAGATCAGTTCCTACAACGAACTGTAATACGTCGATGAAGTACTGTAGGCTTATGTTTGGATCAAGCTCACGCACGAGAGTGCAGATCCAGCTCGTTTTTTTGCTAACTAGAGAAGCGAGAGGTGGTTTTACGAGGAGTTTGTGGGCACTGCCATCCGATATATGGTCATTTGCAGACGTTTTCAAAACTTAGTCATGATGGTACTCACCCAACAGATGATGGTTGAAGCTTTGGTTCTCTACTCGAAGAGATTTGACCTTCTCGACAAATTCCCAAAAACTAACACCATTCTCAAAAATGTGCTTGAGTTTGATAAACAATTTTACAAGCTAAATTATATCAACAACTATTCTTATATATTCCCTCATCCCTCTCACTAAGAACTTCACACCAACGACGAGTTTTCTCAAACTCTGAAACCTGACTCCAAAGTGGACATCATCAGAGTAGATCCTCATACCAGACGGTTCTGCTGGCTGCCTGGAACAGTGCGCAAGATAACAGCTCTCAACATTCATGTCCAGCCTGACAATGACAAAAATGTCCATCCTTTGTAAAAAAGGATGATGTACGTTCATCCTCACAATTCAAAGAAAAGCTCATACGAGTGGAGATATGCCCTAACAAAAGGAAACGAAGTAGACTTTCAAGATAGTAGGACTTCCTCTTGGGTTGCAGCTACGATTAACCAAGTAAGAGTTGAGTAAAGCTAATAAAATGGAGTATACGTTGATTACGAGCTATTGTGGTAGAACGAAAGAGAATGGGTTGGTCAATGCGACCCGAGCATACAACGTATAGGCACATACACAGGAAAGCCTAACAATATTTCCAGAGGTATATCTGAAGGCTTCCTGGATGATTTCAACGATATTTTGCTTGACCCCGAAGTCAAAAGTATAGCCATCACTCGAGGTGAATACTGCCGATCTTATCTTCTCACAGATTTGATCAATTTTGTGCATCGCTAGCTCAAACTATTCTAGAGAGTGGTCAGCGCTATAGAAAGCAGGAAGTTCGGCATATAAGTAACTGCTGATCTGGTGTCGTCTATTGCTCAACTGCACCCTCTCCTGCATCGGTAATTTGCCCTAGGATACTTGCCTAGGTTAAGTCATGCTTTGCTTTAGTATGTAAATAACGCTGATGAAATTACTATTCGTAATTTTTCGAAATAACGCTTCGAATTGGTTAACATTGCAATTACAGAGTTTCTCAAAAGAACGACGCCAAGCGCTGAAAGGAAGGGTATTTTAGAAGAATTGCAGCTGGGACTAGCAAATAGATTTTTGCAATCCGATTTTCTGGATAGAAAACTCTATGCAGTTACTGTTTTGACTATTTTGCTCAAGCAAAGCAAACATAGAGGCTTGAAGAGCAGCTTTGAAGAGCTTATTAAATGGATTAAAGATAAAGGAGTATTGGCTGCTATTTATAATGAAAAGTCTCATTCCTAGCTTATCGCCAGATCAGCAGACTTTTTGCAATACTACTTACTTTCTCACCCAACTTTTGAAGAACTCGGCCCTTTATTAGAGTGGAACTAATCTATTTTGAAGTTGTTGAATGATAACTACGATTACTTCCCAGAAAACTTTAGAGAATAGCTATTGACGAAGATCAAAGCTAGAACAAATGTTACAAACAAAGATGCCTTGTAAATTGTCAAAAGAACTCCAGGATGTGAATCTTGGTTACTAGCTAACGGAGGCTAAAGCTGGGTCTCAGTTGTTCGTGACAAAGTTAAAAGAAAAAACGATATTATCTAAGTTTTTAAGACTCCTTTTGCTGTTGTCGAAAAAATAACTCGTTAGGTTGCCTAGCTTTATTAATCCAAGTTCAAAACATAGTACTTTCTGCAGCTGCACGAAGTCAACTATTTACAAACAGTGTTAAGAGACGACTCTCTCCCTTTTCTTGAAAGAGTAAAATTTGCCACTTTAGCAATTTAGCCCTTGACGCAGATAAAAGATGATCTCTTTTCAGCCTTAGCCCCTTATACTCGTAAAGTTGACTAATTGCCTACATAAGCGCAAACATTTTTCATCGGGATTCTACCTAAACTAAGTAGTAAGAACATAGCTCAACTTTTCAAAGATAACTTCACCTAGCAGCATCAACTAGAATCGATTGGTCCTGGACAATTTGCTCTTTTCAAAAAATGTTTTTTGCGTGTGAATGAAGAATAGAAGCTGATCTAAAAAAGAGTTATTAGCGTTTACCCTACAGCTCTGTCTTACAAAAAATAAAGAAGGGAAATCCTCACCATTAAAGTCAATCCCAACCAGCTCTCAGGAATGAAATAACTGATGGTTATCGTTTTTGGCACTTCGGATCTGAAAGTCACACAAATAGCTCTCTAATTCATTGGATTCCTTTTTGATCACTTATCTCCAGAACTTAGCGAGAGTATTCCTATCTTTAGAAACACTTTTCTTGAGAACTGTCTCAATCGGCTTTATTCAGCTTAAAATACAAGTCAATAAAAATATCTACGAATAATCGAAGGCCTACTTGATTAGTCTTAAAAGGCAGGAATCGATCAGCAGCCCTCCTTGGCTGGATTGTTCTTACCTCAAACACTAGTTCTTAAATTAGTCGACCACTTTAACATCAATAAATCAAGAGCGTTGTTAGAGGTATCTGCAAGCTTAACTTTACATTAACTGAGGGCACAGATTTCCCGCCATCTGAATGCTTATCCTAATTAAGTTCGCTTACTTTTCGGAGAAAAAGAGCTTGACCCTCGACTAAATGGTCACATAATTCATACCTTGAACCTGACTGGACAATAGCTGATTGCTTAAAGAAAGGTAACAGTCGAAAAAATCGGCCTTTGCGAGGCAGATGGAAGCTTAACTTAAAAATGCAAAAACGTAATAAGAAAGATGTTCAAAGAATTCAGTCAGTGTGGTTTGATGAGCAAAGCTCTTTGCCAAAAATATCATCAAAGATGTGTTGGTTAAGTGAGTTCAATGAATTAAAGCAAGGTTGATAAAATTTACTAGACTTTCGATACAGACAAAGACGGTTATCTCACTTAGGAAAACTTCTTGGCTTTCTATTAGCAATCTGCGAAAAAAAGATAATTGACGGTTTGGAATAATTTAGAATCGTTTGGGGTTAGAAATGATTTGGAGGACTTGCGTTAGCTATAAATTGTGTACCCAGAAGCGAAGACACTAGTAAGGCATCTTCTGTTCAACAATTCCACATTCATGGCTTTGCTGGTTAAACTATTACAAGCATCTGAAGAAGCTTTAGCTCAAGCGGCCTGGAGAATAGCAAGTAGATTACCTCTTATTAACTCTGCTTTATTTTTTAGCTATCTTTTGGATTTGAATCGCCCTCTTTTGTTTAGATATTGGCTTTACTAAGTAATTTCAAGTGAGAAGTGGTAATTGTTAACGCTGGAGGTTTTATAAAAGATTTTGAATGCGGACATTGAAACAACGTGTATAGGCCTAAGAGCAGCCATTAACAGTCCTCATTTTGAAGTAAATACCTTCCATAGAATAATCATAAACCTCAGAAAACTAAACTCACCTGGAACACTTTCTTTCCATTCTCAAGTAGTTTTGGATAATACTCTCCGCATACTGTAATGGC
>Ga0316217_10005424_pt1 | contig 13241 bp, 3 predicted proteins | sample 1anoAmetaG_FD_203633 | JGI IMG/M metagenome (GOLD analysis project Ga0316217, IMG submission 203633) | Freshwater microbial communities from Trout Bog Lake, Wisconsin, USA - 1anoA | ecosystem: Environmental > Aquatic > Freshwater > Lake > Hypolimnion/Profundal zone | place: USA: Wisconsin...
CTTGAATAGCTTTGGTTATAAATGGAGATTTGAGGATATGTACAGCTTGCATATAATCGGTATCACGTTTTCATTGTTGTCAACCTTATTAAGTAAACACTAAAGAGCTGTTTAGCTTGCAGCTATGGCTTTGGAGGAGTACGAGAAATTTGCAAACTAGAAAAAATCAGCTGACAACTAAGTAAAATCGCAATTTGCCTACTTCTTGCATGGAGCAATGGCTTTCTATTGTTAAAATATTACAAAATCCTTTGATAAAAAATCAATCCACAACTGGACAAAAATTCAACTTTACTTTAGAATTAATAAAGTCTTTAGTGACCAAAACCTCAAAAACCAAAAGTATAGAAACACTGTGTTGTCATACTAGCACTTTAGGCTGAAAGGGATTTTCTAAAATATAGAAAATGTCAGAGACTACTTTGAAAAATATCCAAATTAGCTAACTTAAGTTGTGAAACAGATTGATGCAGATATTTCTGTAAATAGCCATTGGAAACTAGAGACTTCAAAGGGATACTATGTTTTTAGCGGTCAATCAGGCCAAAGTGTCTATGACTTAAATCTTTTTACAGGAATATTGCTCAAAAACGGAGTTGAGATTGCAGGCCTTCCTTAATTGATCAAAAAAGATCCAAATTATATCACAATTTTTGGCTAGAATAGAGATTTAGAAGTCTACACTTATCCTGATGGATCCATAAGAACCCGATCTGACTTCTCCTAATTTTTTCCAAACTAAAAGCACCAAATCATAATGTTTTAATTTTTAATTACTGGAGAAAAGTAAATACAAATTAGACATATCATGAAACCAAAAATAGGCAACTAAAAAGAATAAAAATATACTTTTATTCCCAAGGTAAATCTGTCTAAAAGTAATATCTTAATACCGATCATTTACAAAGAACAATATTTTGCTTGGTTTTGCTCACAAGAAAATGTTATTGCTTTTCGCAGTAAATAACTAACGAAAATGGGGCAACTAGCTTTACTTTATTTAACATCAAAATCTTAAAATAATTAAAAGATTATTTAGGTAAGCTAAGGGAGAATAATACAGAAGGAACACCTAAAAAACTAGATATCTTACCTAAGATCTAAATAAAGAAGTAAAGATTTTGATTTACTAAAAATTTTCAACTTTTAGAACAATATTCTAGCACAAACAAGTAAGAATTACATCTTTAATGAGGGTTTCAAGATTCTTTCTGCTATCTAAGATCCAAAGTACATAATTCAAATCTCTTCACACATTCATTAAAATTAGAGCGAAAGAATAATTTCAAAATTTTGGCTTCATCGTTTTAACTTAAAGTTTACAGTAATAGAATAAGGTTTGCTATCTGATAACTTTCAGAGCTATATGGTGAGATAAAACTATAATCATCATTAATTGTTTCCATGGCTAGGACCCAATAAAGTCAACTGTCTTGTCTTGTAAAAAAAGGATGACGAAATCAAGTTTTCTAAACAAAATTTACATACAGTCTTGATTCCTTTCACTAAAGTTCAAATTTATGGAGATGAAACGAATCCAATACCAACGGGGGAAACTACATAAATGCAGATTTTTACCTATTAATTACATGACCACTTCAAAGACCTTAGGTCAAAGACTAAACTATCTCAACTTTACTTAGCAAATCTCATAGCTGCTTGCTATAATCCATCTTTCTAATAACTCATGATGGATAACTAAGAGTATTCAATCAACTTGCTGAGATCATGCTTAATTCCATCCCCATTGAACGAATAGTAAAACCAAACTCTTTAAGAAATCTTTGAACATTCATTGAGGTTGAATCAAACGACATTAGCTTTAATATGCCAAGTTATTTACAAACTGAGTAAAATAAATAGCACTTTGTCTTTTCCACAAATAATGCCAAAGTAAGCTTAAAAAGAAAAAAAGAAATCGGCTTTTATACTTAAAAGAGATGAAATTTAAAACTGCAAATCTAGATATAGAAAACTTCATAATGAATAGCAAATCTCTAAGAGAAAGTAGTTGAAGGAATAATAGCTCAAGCTACTAAGCTTGAATAGCTGGGAAAGCATAAATCCCTCTTTTTGTAAGAGAAAGAAATCTAAATGGTAAATGCAGAATCAATTAAGAATTTAAATAACTTCCTCCAGCAAAAGATGTTTATAAAATTCAGTAAAATGGCTTTAAGATTTCAATAATAGTAAAATTGATTTGGTTCCTACAAAAGTCAATTCAGAAGATTATGTACAAAACTCATAAGGTACAATAAACTTGAAAGGCAAATGTGTTATGTCTAATTAGCAGAAAAATTAGATAGAAAACAGCATTAAGTCTTATCTTAAGTGCAAGGGTAAACAAAACAACATAAGATTAGAAAATAATCAAATTCTGGAAATGATTAAGCTTTTAGAGAAACGTTAAGCTGAAGGGCTCTTATTAAAAAAAGATCTCTCTAAAGCAATTAAAATATCTCAAATAGACAACTGCTCATCATATGATTACCTTAATTCTAAGTATAAAATGATAACCTAACGAGATATAACTTAAGTTCTATGCCAAAAAGATGGAATAAAAGCTTTTTATCCTGACTTAAAAGAATAGTAAGTGCTCTAATTCAAATAGTTTTTAATCACTTGGCTTAAATTAGCTGTAGCTACTGACTCCATTCATAGGATTATACTTATTTTAAAGAATCAAAGTTACTTAGATAAAGTTGGCCTTCTCAAATAGCTTTAAAGTCCACGAAATAAGATTGAAAAAAATTTATCTTGGCTGTGCTTTGAAGTAGAGCTAAAGACACAGATTTGGCTAAGCCAATATCAAACATTCCAGCTTCTAAGAGACAACAAATCAGGGTCTATAACTCAGCTAAACATGGGCTAAGGCAAAACTCAGGTGATTATCCCAATGATAGTTCTGGATGAGATTTACACCAAAAAAGAAAAAATCCCAAGGGTCAACATTTTATCTCCTCTTTTCCAGTAGGCTCAGAATAATTACTTCAAATTTTTGGCAGTAACTGGCTTCAAAGTGCATCTAATACCTATATATTTTAACAGAACGGTTAAAATGACAAGCGAAAGCTTATACGCTTTACAGTATTCTATTGACACTTTTCAAAAAAAATGTCTTATCCTTATAGATAGAGATAGCTCTCTTTCTCTCATTCTCAAGACAAGGGAAGAATAGATTTTCAAATAGAACAAAGTAGTCATAAGCAGCTTACAAAAGCTTAAAAACAAAAACTGCAACTATAAAGATCTTTGTATTTTCAGGAATTTGAATATTTTAGATGTCTTTGACGAAGTTGATGCTCTTATGACATGTGTAAAATCTTTTGTATACGCTGTTGGTAACAGTAGAAGCCTGCCTGATGCAAGAATAAGACATAGATGCTGCAGAATACTCCTAGAGATAACACTGAAATAAATGCTATAATACTTAGTTTAGAAAAATTTTGTTGTAATTGAGTAAAGTTTAAGTCAAGCCAAAAAAGGGATCAGATAAGGTAGATATGCCAAAGGACTAAGATTTATCAAAAATTTAGGCTAATAGAAATCACTTGATTTCAGGTATAGGTTAGTTGAGTTATTTTTTGATGATAAATATTTTGCGCCTGAATTTTAATTCTACAAACAACTGACAAAAAAATAACAACATATTCTCAAGGAATATATGATAAACTCTGAAATAGATGAAGCTTCTATAAAAAAAATTCAAAATATACCTGGAACTGTCTACAATCAAATTTACATAGTCAGAGGAATTTTAGCCTATGGAGTCCTAGAACACTGTCTCAGTTTGAGAAATGGGGTTTAATTTGGTGTTCCTGGGAAGTAGAACACAAAAAGAGTCGGAGTTCCTTATGAAGCAGCAGATGTACCTTCAAAAAGAAGTGAGTATTCTCATCCTTAAGTTGCTACTTTGCTTAGTTACATATCTTATTACAATAAGGGATTAACTATGTAGCAATTCGAGGCAGCATTGAGATCATTATTGAGCTTAAGCCGAAGTGCTCAAAACAAAAGTTATGAACTTTGGAGAAATTGTATTGAATAATCTTAGCTAAAAAATTTATAAGTTTACTAACCAAAACAAATAAACCTTGAATCTGAAACACAGAAAAGGTAACTTTACGAGGTTTTTAAGAAATGTAGAGCAACTATTGCTTATTGGCTGATTCAGTGCGTATTTATCACTGATCTTAATCAGTATCCGTTTTATATGACTGCTTCAAGTTGGGACCTTGCAGACTCAAAACATAGTCTTGGTTTTTCAGGAACTAAAGATACTCATTTCTTACTTCCAACATACTTGACATTGGTATAGAGTCCTAATGATGAAATAAATGGTACAGACGGAAAGATGATCTCACTTATAATCTAAAACACACTTAGGATAAGTAAGATAAAGGATAGCGAAGAGGAGCTTTGGAAAAGGTTTTGCTAAACAAGTTTGGAACTAGGTACGACATGCATTATAGATGCAGGAGCGATTTTGGCCGGCAAGAGCTTGTAAAACGAGATCATTCCCTGGTTGAGTCGTCATGAGCTTTTCAAAAAAACCAAAAAGCTCGGCATAAGTTACTGCAACTAAACTGGACATTGGAAAGTCTTAGATGCTTCATCCCAGACGATTATAGACCGCGACACATCAATCCCAGAAGAAGAGACTTTTGTTATCTTTGATTAGGCAAGAACAAGAGGAGCTGATATAAAGCTGAAAACTGATGCGATTGCTAGCTTATCTTTGGGACCCAATATGACAAAAGATAAAATGATGCAAGCAGTGGGAAGACTGCGCAAGTTTGGCCGAAATCAAAAAATAGTCATTCTAAGCACTGAGTAAAATTTCAGCAAAATTCATTAATGTAGCCAGGATGAAAACAAAGAGGAGTAAATGACAACAAGAAAGATAATCGAATGGACTTGCACAAATGCGATTAATGAAAACAAAAAATGGCTCTACCCTAACTCAAAGCTAGCCTGGATTCATTTCGGCAGCAAAGAGAGAAATAAAAAGAGCCTTATACAATAATTCAAGCCTGAGCTCGATGAGATGTACAAAACCAAAATAGCCCTATAAAATGTTGCGGTTTTAAATAAGCAAATAATGAATGAAGTTAATCCCAAATAGAGTTACTAAGTAATAAGCTCTTTTTGCTAGAAAGTAACTAAATATGGGTCTTAGTTTACTGTCAGATGCCAAGATTTAGATAACGTATGCGAAAGATAAATTTAAATGGTTTAATAAAATCAAAAAGAATGCTAAAAAGAATTTTAAAGACTAATTCCACTTCCTTAAGACGATTCTATCTAAAAGTACAACTCTCAGTTATCTACTTTAAACTTCCAGTTTTCAGAAAAGCTTGAGTTTAGCTCTAATTTCATAAATTGTACAGAAATTAACCACAATAGTATTGCTAAAGACGAAAAGAATAACAATTAACTTTGCCAGATCAATTTTGTTTATGTAAAAGGTTCAAAAATGATCATCGTAAGCCAAAGAGAAGCCACTCTCAAGTTAATGGAGAAAATCAAAAGTTTTGGTCCAGTAAATATCAATTCAGATGTGAAAGAGCAATAATTTATTGCAAGGTTTTCTGATTTAAGCTTAGAAACTCCATTCATCAGACAAAGAGGATTGCAATCGGCTTTGACGGATGCCCAGTTTTTCAATGGAAACGAGAATTTCTAAGACAAATAACTGCTCCTCCAGACAATCAAAAACAATATAAAGCTCGTGCATCAAAAAGATCTGTAAAAACTAGTTTGCCACTTTTTGATCAGAAGAAAGACTCTGGAAGAAAAATACCAAAGTTCCAACATTGAAGACGTCTATAAACGGCTCATAAATTCCAAAATTTGATTGATTACACATAAATCTTGTAAACCAAATCTTAATAATCAGCAATAGCCATACTTTCAAAGCTTAGTTAAGATAAAGAAAGCAAATTTGTTTATCGCTCTTTTTGTTTTGATGTCAATACTTACTCTTAGCTTTGGAGTGAAAGTCATTCTCAGATATATTGATAGTTGCCTGCAAATATTCTTTTATAATGGTCAAGACGTTTCAAGGTACTTTTTCATTAACTAAGGAGCACAATATATAAGGATTCTGTTCAAAATCGGAGACCAATACAAACTTACTCGATTCCTGCAAAATGAGGATACCGTAAATGAAACCTTCGATGCGCTAATCCATGGCAATAATCTTCAAGTCTCGGATTCCCGCCTTATCAGCTATTGCATGAAAAGAAACACCCAGCTAGAAGAGCTAAAGGCAGTTGCAATAATTCTGGCAGAAGTAAAACAATTGCCCCATTTACAAAACGTGGAATGGAGCCTTGATGAGAAGTAGATTGCTGAATACAAACAACTCATAAACCCTGATTTGCCAACTTTGGGAATCTTTGCTGAAGAAGGTTCAAAGGTTAAATTGGTTAAATGATTGATTTGTAAGATTTAAATATTAAGGTCAAAAGTTTTTTCTTTTATATTTGAGAAAACATTTAGGCTCATTTGGATTCATAATTCATAGAGAAGAAGTGGTTGTAACAATCTGAAAAATCAAGAAATCGAAGAATGAGCTCAAGATAATATAAAATAAAAGCAATCATTTGGGGGTATTATATTTTTTCCACTTTATCTCACTTTCAGTCTATGCATTAGCGTGATCACTATTAGCTAGACTTTAGTCTACCTAGATCTTCATGTACTAGCTTCGAGACAAGGACATTTTTTAGTTTTTTTTGACGCCTTTAAACTTGCTACTATAGTTCCTCTTTGACATTCTCTTCTCTTTCTATTCATTAGTAGCTATCTTCTAGCCTTCGTTTAGTGATTCATCAAGAGAGTTTTTATTGATTCTTTTGTATTATTCTATGCTGGAAGAAGCCTGTTACTCCGATATGATTTCGTTATTTTATACAGAAGTATTTTCGTGGCTGCTGTTAATATTGAACTGCTGCTTTGGAAGGTAAATCTCTTAGATAATGTTAAGATAGACTGAGACTCTTCCTAGCTAGGTCTAAAATACCAGCTATAGTTGATTGCAGTCATCAAAAAGTGATAAATCTACTGGGATTTCGACCACCTAAATGGGCATGTTAATAATTTTTGCTTACAGAATAAGAGTGAAATGGCTACGGGCCGAAGGTATTTTGAGTTGAATGTTTGCATTCTAACTCCTTTACTTCATATATTATTGAGCCTTGAAAGTCAAAGATAAGAGGTTTACTGAAGTTGACACAAATTTAGCACTTAGATTGAGTGAGTCGAAAAGAAAGAGAGTCGGTAGATTTATTCGTTAAATTTGTATGCAGTTGATCATGCACACAACTAAGCATTATAAATTCGTATAAATAATACTCATTAATCAAACGTTTCAGTTCTTTTCTCGCTCAACTCAAATAAAATGAAACAATCCATTAAAAGATCATTCAGGGAAAGACTTAATCAACATTTTCCAGCTGCATTTCGAAAGATCATAGGATAGTAACTCACAATTTCCCAAATGAGAAAGAAGCTATATTAAGTTACTTTAAAACAGTTAAGGGTATCTCCTTAGTTGTTGAAGATCCAGAGGAATTGTGTTGAAAAGCACTACGCATTATCTATTCAAGCTTTAATTAGCGCAAAATATGGCATTGTCTTCTATCTTTATATCTAAATGTATGCTAATTTACTTCTGCCCCCATCTATCTTTCTCAAATCAACATCTTTCCAAGTTATTGAACCAAATTCGTTCCCTAACTAATCTTTTTGTTACATATTTTGAGTTCTTCCACCTGAAACGTCTAAAATTTTTAAGGAACATGATAATGACCTTATTATAGCTGAAGTAATCTAATTTCTAATGTACCTGAAAGGCTATATCGATTTGTTTGCTCACTTATGACTTCTGGGTTTAGCTTGAGCTATTTGATAAAGTAAGGTTTATTGTACTAAGTAAACCTTTGATGTATGCTCAAACTCAATAAAGCCTTTATTTTTGTCAAATTACAATCTCCTAAAGTTTAAAATGAATAAGATAAGGTTATGGGCATTTCATCATGCATATCAATATAGACATCTTTTACCTTATAGTTAAAGTGTTTTGTTTATCTATTGGATTCACCTTTTTTTTATGTTTTTTAGTCTTAACTAAGACTCTTTTCCAGCTCAGAAGGTTAAATGTATATTTATGGACATTTTTGAGCTTTAGAGAAATGATTGAAATTGAGCTGATGATTGATTTTAACGCTTTTTTCAAGATTTTTGTTGTTCTACCTATAAATGCTTTTAGTTGTTTGCTACCATTATTAAAATGCCGAAAGCACTTATTATTCTTCACTATTGATGTTCTTTTTATTTTTCAGATCTAAGTTGATTAAAAGCTGTTTTGTGAGACTCTAAATCTATTTTATAATTTCTTTATTGTTCTATTCCATCAAAATTTCTTTCAAGCCACTTTTCCTCACTTACTTAGGGTTACTATCTTACTTTTAGGATTATTTACTTGGACGCGGTCTTGACTGTGTAGCACGCTCTTAAATCTATCTTATTTTAAAAGAACTCAATAAGTTATTTTTATCCCCTTTCCCAAAAATTTGTGTTTTAGAGATAAGCTAATCTTTATTCGTTTCCATATATTTTATTTTCTTGACTAATTAATAATAAATCTGTGATTCTTATGCAGGTATAAGACAGCAAATACAAAATATACAAATAGTCGATACGGATCTAAGTATAGTTATTAAGTAAGAACAAGCAACTCATTATCAGCATCTACGATAAAAAAGATTAACATTCTTTGCTTTTTTAGGACCAATTCTAGTTCAACTCATTCAAAAACGAAAGTGACTTGTTCTTAAGTAATTGGTCGATATTTTGTCAAATGGTGAAGTACACCTTCGAACAATAGCAAAGCAAAATTATCTTTAAAGCGGAAGGTTAGCTTGTCATTAGCTACTAGCATCATGGACTGGGACAAACCTTTGTCAAAAATGTTACTTTTAAATTAAAGCGAAGGATTTAATACCAGGAAGAAGTCAGGATTTTGAGAGAAAAGGTCAACAATTATTAAAAGGAAATGGAAGAACTTAAAAAATAAGTTGACATTCTAAAGCTATAAAATGTATAAATACTAGCCAGGTTGAGCCTTTTAGAGCAAAAGAGCAGCAGAAAACAATAGACTAGTTATGTGTAAAAAGAGAGAGAAACTTAAGCTGTTGTTAATAGTAAAAAACTCTAAGAAGAAAATTAGAAGACTATTTGCAACTAGCCTTAGGTAATAAAACCTTTAATTTTTGATATCGACCCACAATCTCTTTATTACAGCAAATTCAGCATCGAATAATCCAAAATAAAAAGTCTCATTGAAGATTACTATCAAGTTCATTGGAAAGATCCTCTTCCAAAAAAAGGAGTCTCTACAATCAGTTTCAAAGTCTGCGCTAAGAATCACTATTCAATAGGTCTCATTAGCGAATCTTAGCTGAAAAATCAATACTCCTTTCAAAACAAAAATAGTATTTGTCTGTACACTTACTTTTAAGGAGGCTTCAGAGGACTCTATATAGAGGGAGATTATGTAGTTCTTAATGACTGGAGTATAGAGCTGAATGAGATAGTAGAAATGAAGATAAATCTCACGGAGGGTAAGCTGCAAATCAGCATGAATGGTCGAACACAGGCGAAATAGGTGGATATCAAAGAGCTGCAGAAAAAAGGGGAGATTTACTTCTTTTTGTAGATGTATGAGAAAGATAACGTCTTGTAGTTTATTAAAGAATGATGTATTTAGAATCGCTAAAGTATAAGCTAACTTTACTTACTAGCCATCAAAAAAACTGACTGAATATATGCCTAAATGTTGTTTTTTCATATTTTAAGTTATTGTAAGTTAATCATGCTTATTTTAATCGATTAGGCATTTCTAACAACTTGAAAGTACAAATATAGCACATATGTATGTAGGACAGGAGGCTAATCGAATTACTGGTTTTAGAGTATGACCTTCAAAAAACTAATAGTTAAAATAATTATGCCTTTCTAATTATTAATCTTGATTATATCAATTCTGTGCTTTAAATAATCGCATTTGCTCACTTTATAAGAACTTTTGAGATTCATAGAATCAACCAAGGGTTAGTGATTTATTGTTACAGTATAAAAGTTACCGTTTAAATCATTTTATCATTATCAAGTTCCTGCAAAGAGAAATCAATAATTTAAATATTGAAATCATTTTCTGAAAGGAAACATTCTTATTTTTTTGTGGAATTAGACTCTAAAAGGAGGCCGAAGGTTAGATTGCTAGCTGCTTTGGTTGCTTTCGCTTTAGAACTTGCGTTTTTCTTTGCAGACCAATATTGAAAAAGCCTTCTTGAGCTATATTGACTCTTCTTTTTCTGACTCTTCCCATATATCTAAGGGCTCTTGGTCTTAAAATTTGCCGATTTTGATGAAATGGGGCTTGCCTTCGTGAAATAAAAATGCATTTTGATTGCTTTCTTCCATATAATTAGCTAAAATTTATACAGAGTGTTGCTACTGGAATTACAAAAGCGATCTTCTGAATCCTAACTGCATACTACTTCCAGATGATGTATTTAGAGTCAAAAAAATGAAATAGGGGTGATGATTGATAATACTTATACTCATTAAAACTGGTGAGAGCAATTAATGATTCAAAATCACGGGTTTCAGACTATTATGTGATGCTAAGTTACTGGTATGTTTGCTTTAAGCAAATGGCTTTTTTTGTTGATTATTTTTTGCTGCCATTGCAAAGCCTTTTAGAGGTTTGGAGTTAGCCTTAGTAGCACTTAAATTTAGAACGCAATCTAGACTGAATTTAAATATTTCATTCGACTCAACCATTAATTTAAAACTCATCAATTCAGCCTGTTTACTTACATATTTTGTATTGATCATCTTGTTTTTCTCTAAGGCTATCCAAATTTTGTTCTTTGTGATTCTCAAATACTTTTAGGCACTTTGAATTCTGCAGTAGTAAACTTGAAGAAGATTCGCTGCAGCAAACATTTGACTCAAGGAGATTTACTAAGATGTCTTTTATAGGCAGTTTTGTGGTAATCAGCTCTTGGATTAAGTTTAGCTAACAGTTCTGATAACCTCTTTTTCCATTCACTCATAAATGCCATGCATTTGAATATAGACCTGAATGCCTGCCAATAATTGCTAGACTTATGATCCTACTCTTTTTGAAAGAAACACCGTGATTGAGAGAAGTTGAGAGAAGTTGAAATTTAGGATGGTTGATGATTTATTTAGCTAGGGAAATATGATGAGTAGAAGCAAGTGCATTATCAATAAATCTAATCAAAATCATTTGGGAATTGGGTTAGATTTGGGGATGATGCAGTTGCCGGTGGGCGTGGTCTGAGTCCAGACCCAGCTGCGGCCAACGTGGTTGTGGTTAAATATTCCCCAAAAATTGTATTCTCCTCTCTTGGTCAAAGCCCAGCTCCAAGATTTTTAAATTTTAACCGTTGGACCGTTCATCTGAGGGATATAGAGGCCATCGGTGAAAGTCGCGAACTTGGCATCTTGGCCAAATGCGTTCTGGCAAAGCTTTGTTCCAGTCAGGTAGCTGTCGATCTCCAGTCCAGAGACTGGGTCAGTCAAGGCGATGACTCCGCCAGTCCAACCCTCGTAGAACGACTGGTCAGCATTAGCGTAAGAGGTGGAAAGAGAAGAGGTATTCTGGAGGGAGGTGGTGGGGTAGAAGGAGTAGTAAGGGCGGTCGAGTTTCATGTAATTGACGATACAGGTGAGTGGGAGTTTGACTGTACAGGGGACATCTCCTTGGTTGGGGTCGCAGCCATTGCAGGACATCCTGCCGACGTAGCTGTTTTTTTATTAGGGCCAGACTGTGGCCTAGAAAGTGAGGCCTTTCTTGGTGGTGAAGGCCTACTTGTAGTCGGAGTAGTATTGCTGGACGCAGAGGGTTGCAGCTAGCAGCAGGCTCAGCACAAGTAGTTTTCCGGGGTTGCCCATCCAATTATTTATTATATCTAAAAAATAGTAGCGTGGATTAACTGGGTTCCCAGAATCCCACTAGGGAGTTTATTTAGAGGCAACGCGAGCAAACCCGAGCCTGGGATAAAAAACATGGAACTTCATCAAATACTGGTAGATTTGGCGAGATATGAATCAAGTAGAATACCTTAAGCAAGGCTAGTTGGGAACCTGGCCTATAGTTTCTAGACATATTTACGGCAACTTCTGTCAGCGTAGAAGTATGGGCCAGTATTTGATGGGTCTGGGAGAGTTTTGATGTGATGTTGCATATCAATTCATAAATGGGCAGCGCATAATTTATAAAAGCCAGGTAGAAAGATGGATGTGGACATGGCTGTGCATGTAGCTGAGACACTTGCATAACTTACAGCCTGCTACTACCACTTCGCCATTCATCTGACACTCCTTCACCACTATTCTTGATATCATTTATCATCCACCATAATATCACTTATTTATCCAGCATACAACCACTCATACATCATAATGCCACTTTCCCATGTCGTAGTTACTATCTCACCTGCATCAGTAACAGCCCCAGCCTGTTCTTACCGGACCCATCGCCCCCGTCGCCCCAGTAGCTGTCATTCACGGTGTGCTCCACTAAGACCCTGTTGCCAGTGGACAGCAGCAGCTACTGCAGGTCGGGGTTCTGGCTGAACTTCAGTCTTAGTCCATCTCTCATCACATCCTACTTCACCTCCTGCCAGTCACTCCTCAAAGGGGTGGTCCTTTAGTTGCCCCTGTCAAACGCTTAGTCGGGAGTGGGGGCGTCAATGACGTACTGCTCTTTGGGGGTTGACTGGAATTTTTTGGACTGGAAGTAGTGTTAGTTGGATAGGTAGGTGAGTCCGTTGTGGGTGAATTTGGAGGGGAAGATGTTATTGAATTGTCCATAGGGAGCGTGGACATCGTAGAAGTTGATGGGTTGATGTGTATCTTCCTGCATGGGTGAATATAAAAGAATAACGATGCTATATTTGGAATAAAGAAGTGGTGGTATAATAAAAGAAGTGTTTATCTTTTAGATGTTGGCTAAGATCAAATCTTAATTATGAATATATAGCGGATAAAGATAGGCAAAATATGGTTGAATGATGAGATGGGTTAGTAGAGTGAGTGTATGTTATGATAGTTGAGTAATGATGTGATCCGAATAATGATGAATTGGCTGATTACAATAATCCTATTTATTATAAGGTGTGCTATTTCAGGCTAGATAG
>Ga0316217_10005425_pt1 | contig 13241 bp, 13 predicted proteins | sample 1anoAmetaG_FD_203633 | JGI IMG/M metagenome (GOLD analysis project Ga0316217, IMG submission 203633) | Freshwater microbial communities from Trout Bog Lake, Wisconsin, USA - 1anoA | ecosystem: Environmental > Aquatic > Freshwater > Lake > Hypolimnion/Profundal zone | place: USA: Wisconsin...
GGGTCAGCACGGCCAGGAAGTGCTGGCCCCGGTGCCGGACCAGGTCCTTGCCGACGTCCTTGCAGAGGAGGCCCAGGAGGCGGAGGAAGACCATCTAGTTCGTCCCGCCGATGGCCATGCCGCGGATTTCGGTGACCGGCAGGGTGGCGGCGAGCGAAGCGCCGCCGATGCTGGGATTCTTCCAGATGAGCAGGACCGGGCCCCCGGTGCCGGTGCCGGTGCTGGCCGGCGGCGTGTAGCGGGCCCCCAGCAGCCAGTCGGCGTTGGCCGGGTGGGAGATGATCCGGAGGCCGCCCAGGGAGGTCGCCGTATCCGCCAGGGCCCGGACCGGCCCCAGGTTGAAGGTGCCCTGGCTGAACTGGCTCTGGTTGAAGACCAGGATCGGGGGGATGCTGGAACTGGTCGGCCCGCTGAAGACGTAGAGCTGGTTGTTCTGGGTGTCGTAGCCGAGCGAACCGAAGGTGAGCGGGCCGGTGCCGTCGACCGCGCCCGGCAGCTCGGTCAGGGGCCCCATGAGCAGATTGGTGCCGACCGGGATGGAGGATGGGAAGCTGCCGCCCGGGCCCTGGCGCAGCCGGGGACCGGTGAAGGCCGCGCCGAGGTTGTTGTAGATCGTGCTGCCGCCACCGAACAGGCCGTAGACCGTGCCGTTCTGTGCCACCGCCACCCCGGTGCCGTAGGTGTCAGTGCTGACCCCGACGGTGTAGCTGGCCGCCGGCAGGGGACTGCTGTAGGTGATGGAGAACAGGTTCGGGCCGGGCACCCTCCAGACCCGGGTGGCGCTGCCGTCGGTGCTGGTCTGCATCACGTACAGGATGTTGTTGCTGATATCGACGCAGGCCTGCCCGAACACCGAAGTGGGGAAGCCGTCCGAGGAGGATCCCAGGTTGAACGAGAAGATGTCGGTATTGTTGGAAATGCTCCCATTCTGGGTGTTCGCCTTGGTGATGGCATAGACCACGCCGCTCTCGGAAACCAGGTAGAGCATCTGCCGGTTGGGGTCCACCGCCAGGCCGCCCCAGGCCAGGTCGATGTTGTTGAGCAGGCTGCTCTGGATGGAGCGGTCCGCCGCGGGCATGGCGGTGCTGTTCTGGACCGCGTCGTGCACCGTGTTCACGTCGGCCCAGATCTGCACGGTGCTGGACTGGTTGTCGTAGACGAACAGGGTCGTGCCGGTGGGATTGTGGTCCACGCATCCGAGCGAGGCCGCGAGCGCCAGCAGCGCCGGCAGGCAGAGGGACCGGAAGAGGACGGACGGGGAAAGCGGTCTGGACACGTTGGACTCCGGAAACTACTTGGCGAAAAGGGCCTTGAGATGCGAGTTGAGGGTCTTCACCAGATCGCCGTCGCAGCCCGCGTCCACCGCGCCCCGGGACACCGCCAGCGCCAGGTTCTTCACCGCCTCCGGGCCTCCGCCCTGGACCAGCTGGGTGTTGGCCTTGGCCAGCAGGCGGTTCAGCATGTCATGGTGTTCCTGGGGCAGCACGGTCTTGGCGGTCTGGATGATCCGCTGGGCGAAGTGGGTGAGTTTCGCCAGCTTGACCGGATCGTTGGCGGCCGGGGACTGGGGCCTGGGCACCGGCGGCACGGGCCGGGGCTCGGAGAAGGACTCCGGAACCGGCATGGGTTCGGGCACCGTGGCCTGCAGCACCGGTTCGGCCGGCTCCTCCCGGTAGACCACGTGGGGCGCGTTCACCGGCAGGTCCGGACGCTTGCCGCTGCGCACCCCTTTCAGGACCACGTGGCCGGCCATGACCAGGCCGTAGAGGTCCTTGGCCACGTTCAGCACCGGCTGGCGCAGCAGGGAGCCCAGCTCCTCCACGGTGTAGTAGCCGGTGGCGTAGGTGAGCAGCTTGGCCTCGCGGGGATGCACCCCGGTGGCCGCCTCGCCGGGCAGCAGGGTGGAACAGGGATAGAGCTCGAGCGAAGCGACCTTCTGGCTGATCACCCCCCATTCGTCCATGCGCCGGTGCATTTCCATCAATATGGATGGATTGGGCTTGGTGATCGTGGTCGGGACCAGGACCTCCCCCTCCTCGAAATGGTAGGTGCCGTCCAGCCAGAGGGCGACCTGGTGGATGGCCTCCAGCCCCTCGTTCTCGTTGGTGACCGCGTGGATGATCCGGCCGGCCTTGAGGTAGATCTTCGCCCGCCGGGAATCCTCCAGGACGTGGAAACACCCGGTCTTCCCCCCCTGGCTCACCAGCTGGATGATGTCCGGCAATGGCGCTTCGCGCATGGAACCCTGGATCAGACCTTGGGACATCGAGATCCCCTCTCCATCAAGCATAAGGTTGCTGGAAATCCTAGCACGCCAGCCTCGCCCTGGGCTGCCCCCCGGTTGCCCGCGGGCGCTGTCCTCGCACTTTGATTTTTCCACCTGCTAGGGGTCCCCAGGCATTATGAAATAGAATCAGGGTTTCGAGGTACCGCTGTGAACTCACCTTTCGCTTCCATTGATACGGCCATCGAGACCATCCGCCAGGGGCGGATGATCGTCGTGGTGGATGACGAGGACCGGGAGAACGAAGGCGACCTGACCATGGCGGCCCAGCACGTCACTCCCGAAGCCATCGCCTTCATGGCCACCCACGGGCGCGGCCTGATCTGCGCCACCCTGGAGGGCAGCCTCCTGGACCGCCTGCACATCCCGCAGATGGTGCACGACAACACCAGCCCGTTCGAAACCGCCTTCTGCGTGAGCGTCGAGGCCCGGGAGGGGACCTCCACCGGGATTTCCGCCCATGACCGCGCCCGCACCATCCAGGCCCTGGTCGCCCCCGGCGCCAGGCCGTCCGATTTCGTCAAGCCCGGCCACGTCTTCCCCCTGCGGGCCAAGCCCGGCGGGGTCCTGGCCCGCACCGGGCAGACCGAGGCCTCGGTGGACCTCTCCCGGCTCGCCGGCCTCCACCCCTCCGGGGTCATCTGCGAGATCATGAAGGACGATGGGACCATGGCCCGGGTGCCGGACCTGGTCGGCTTCTGCGCGAGGCACGACCTGCCCATGGTGACCGTGGAGGCCCTGGTGGCCTACCGGCTGCGCAAGGACCCCATCATCCGCCGCCTGGACAGCAGTTCCCGGGACACCGCCTGGGGCCACCTGGAGGTGCACCGGTTCGAAAGCCTGCTGGACGGGAGCGCCCACTTCGCCTTCGTCCTGGGCGAGGTCACCGGCGGGCCCGCGCCGCTGGTCCGGGTCCACCAGGAGACCCTGCCCGAGGACCTGGACGGCTTCGGCCAGGTCACCCCGACCCTGTTCCACGGCGCCATGGACGCCATCGCCCGGGAGGGCCGGGGGGTGCTGGTCTACCTCCGGCGGCCCCGGACCACCCCGGAAGAACCCGCCCAGGGCCCCCTCAGCGACCGGGAGGTAGGCGTAGGGGCTCATATCCTGGTTTCCCTGGGGGTGAAAGAAATGCGGCTCCTCACCAGGCAAGAAAAGAAGTACATTGGTCTCGGGGGCTTCGGCCTTGATATCGTCGGTCAGATTCATCTGGATGCGCTTTGATTAATAGCAAGTCAATAAGCACCTGCCCCCTGTTCAGGAACCTGGACCCGGATGAGCGTGCCCGGATCCTGACCATCGGCGAACCCCGCAACTACCGGGCGGAGCAGGTGATCTTCCGGGAGGGCGAACCTGGGGATGGACTTTTCATCCTGGTTTCCGGCGCGGTGCGCATTTCCAAGCGGTCGGCCACCGGCGAGGAGGCCCTGGCCATCCTCGAACCCAACGCCTTCTTCGGGGAAATGGCCCTGATCGACTTCCTGCCCCGGGCCGCGGACGCCATCGCCAACACCACGACGGATGTTTTTTTCATCCCGTTATCGGACCTGAGGTTGCTGCTTGAAGAAAATCACCAACTTGCCATGAAAGTGCTGTTCGCGCTCTGCGAAGTGCTCACCCAACGGCTTCGCGAGACGAATGACCGTTTCATGAGCGTTTTCACCATCGCCCAATGGGGCGCCGGCCTGCAAAGCGACCTCATCCCCCTACCCTGACCCCCGCGCGGGGCATTTTTCCGAGGAAACCCATGTCAGATCTAGTTGCGCACATCACGGACGCCGAGTTCCAGACCACTGTCGCCGAGGGCGTCACCCTGGTGGATTTCTGGGCCCCCTGGTGCGGGCCCTGCCGCATGATCGCCCCCATTCTCGACGAACTCGCCGGCGAACTGAAGGACCGGGCCCGGATCGTGAAGATCAACGTGGATGAGAATCCGCTGGTGGCCGGACAGTTCGGGGTCATGTCCATCCCCACCCTGCTGCTCTTCAAGAACGGCCAGAAGGTCGACCAGAAGGTCGGCGGCCAGGCCAAACCCCAGCTGAAGTCCTTCATCGAACAGGCCCTCTAGGATCAGGACCGCGACGGCGGAGGGGGATGCGGCGCCCGGCGCCGCATCCCCCTCCGCGCGTTCAGCCGCCCTTTTCCGCCAGGCGCGCCCCCACGGAAGCGAGCAGCTCCGCCAGGGGCAGCAGTTCCGCGGGATCCAGGGCGAGCGCGCCATCCTGCATGGGGTCGAAGTGCTCGGCATCCTCCCGCCACCGCCACCACTTCAGGCTGATGATGCCCCCGGCGGACCGGCAGACCCACAGCTCGAAGTCATCCCTGCATAGTTTCCCCAGGATGGTGGCGGCCTGCGGATCCGCCGCGGCGGGAGGGGCCGGATCCAGCCGGAGGGGAATCACGTTGACGGGGGTATTCATCAGCAACCTCAGTGGTTGAGTTTACCCCTACCCGGTGGGCGGGAGCGGTGGGGAGCGGGCTCTTTTTCCCGCCTGGCCATTGCGGACCGGCGCCATCGAATAATAATTATTAATATTAATCCGGAGCACCGCCAGCGACGGGCCCGGCGGAGCGTTTGGCGGCGCTATGGGCGCGCCGGCGGGGAAAGGAATCCGACATGACGCCCCAGACCACCCGCAACCTGCTCCGGCTCCTCGCCGGCGTCCTCGCCGCGGCCCTGGCGGCGATCTTCACGCTGACCTGGGTCCATGGCCGGCGGGCGGAGCGCGCGGTCCAGGCCCGGGGCTTCGCCCAGTGCGCGCAGGCCGCCGCCGCCATCCACGGCCAGATGGCGGCCATGGAGGGGGTGGCCCGCGATCTGGCCGCCAAGCTGGGCAGCGGCCAGATACGGCCCGGCCAGATCCAGGCGGAGGTGGCCAGGACCCTCCTGGCGGCCCCCCCCGGCATCACCCGGATGGGGGTCCTGTTCCGGCCCGGGGTCGCATCACCCGGCGGGCAGCCGTTCGGCCCCTACGCGGAACGGATCGGCAAAGGGGTGCATGCGTACCGCTATGAATCGATTGCCGATTACCGGGTCAAGGAATGGTTTGTGCGAGAGCCCTGGCGGGCCGGATGGGAAGAGCCCCACCTCTCCCACCGGGGCGGACTTGCGGTGGACTTCACCCAACCCTTCCACCTCCCCGGCGCCAACGCCGACTCCGGCCTGGTGCGCCTGAACGTGGACCTGCAAGGCATCCAGGATAGGGTCGACCAGCTGGACCTCGGGAACCTGGGTTTCGCCTACCTGCTTTCGGCCAAGGGCGTCTACCTGGCCCACCCGGTCGATGATCTGGTCCGTTCCCAGAAGACGATGATGGATCGGGCGGACAATGCCGGACGCAGACGGCTGGCGGACCTGGTCGCCCGCGGCGAGGGGGGCTTCACCGAGAGCACCAGCAGGAGCACCGGGCTGGAGACCTGGGTCTTCCTCCAGCACATCCCGGACCTGGACTGGTCGATCGCCCTGGTCTACAGCAAGCAGGATCTGCACCTGAAGGGCGCCTGCGACCGGGAGCTGGTCGCGCTCGATATCACGCTCGGCCTGGCGCTGGCCCTGGTGCTCATCTTCCTCGGCTTCCGGGGCCACGAGCTGGGCAGGGACAACCTGTGGAAGGCTGTGATCGCCGGATCGGCGGCCATGGTGGCGGCCAACGTGATCCTGTTCTACTTCGTCAACACCCTGCCGCCGGCCGAGTCCGGGGCGGAGTTCCAGATGATGGACCCGACCGGCCTGGAAAAGTTCAAGCTCAACCATGAGTTCCGCTACATCGCCAAGGAGCGGGTCAGGACCACCTTCATCCCGACCGGCGTGTTCCTGCAGGCCATGGAGGCCGCCGGTCCGGGCCTGACCCGGATGACCGGCATGATCTGGCAGCGCCTGCCCAAGGCGACCCCCCGCGACCAGCGGGGCATCAGCTTCCCCGAGGCGGTGTCGGCCGAGGCTCAGCCCGGGATCGAACAGGAGGAGGGCGACAGCATCATCCAGTTCTACCCGTTCAAGGCCGTGGTGCGTGAGGAGGCGGGCAGCGAGAGCGCCTACCCCTTCGACCGCGCCCGGATCCGGCTCCGGCTCCTGCCCAGGCCGTTCCTGAAGCCGGTGATCCTGGTTCCGGATCTGGATTCCTACCTGGTCCCGGCGCCCAAGGCCCTGCCCGGGGTCGACCGGGACCTCCAGCTTCCCGGCTGGCGGGTGGAGGCCGCGGAGTTCGCCTACGCGCTTGAGAACTACAACGTCACCTTCGGCACCCAGGCCTACCACTGCGAGACCAGCGGTCCGGAACTGCTCTTCCGGGTCACCTTGAAGCGGAATTTCGGGACCCCGTCCATCGCCGCCTTCCTGCCGCTCCTGGCCGTGGCCGGACTGCTGTTCACCCTGGTGCTCACGGTCAGCCAGACCAGCGACAAGGTGAAGGCCACCGGCTACGGCTATCTCAACTTCCTGCGCACCACCATCGCCCTGTTCTTTTCCCTGATGGTGGCCCAGTTCAATATCCGCGGCCGCATCGTGGCCGACGGGGTGATCAGCCTGGAGTGGTACTTCTTCATCATGTACGCGGCGATCCTGGGGGTGTCCATCAACGCGCTGGTGTTCGCCATCAGCGACAACCCGGTGCTGCGCTACGACGACAACGCGGTGGCCAAGCTGGCCTTCTGGCCGGTCCTGCTGGGCTGCTTCTACCTCAACTCCCTCACGTTCCTCTGGTGAAGCCGGGGCCCCGCCCGCCCTTCGGTCTGCATTCGGCGTCCAGGCCCGGTCGATTTTCCGGAAAAAGCGCCGATTCCGTCCACCGGTCTCCCCTGGATGGGCTGACCCGGTGGTTTTTTTCGATCTCCCATCCGCGAAATGATAAAATCATGACATTGGCATACATAGTGTTATTTAATAACACTTGGATGATTATATTAATCTGTCATGCCAAATTTAAAACATAAGTAGAGCCAAAGGATTGCCCAGCCATACAAGCTGGCACGGCGTTAGCTTCGCCTTTTTATCAACCTTCTCATTCAGGAGCAATAATGAAATCTCCTTTCGTGACTGCGGCGCTCACCCTCGCGCTCGCCGGCACCTTCCTGGCGTGCAACAAGAAATCCCAGGAGATCAAGATCGGCGGCGTCGGCCCCCTGACCGGCGAAGCCGCCACCTTCGGCGTCTCCACCAAGAACGGCTACGACATGGCCGTGGCGGAAGCCAACGCCAAAGGCGGCATCCTGGGCAAGCAGGTGAAGCTGGTGTTCGCCGACGACAAGGGCGACCCCGCGGAGGGGGCCACCGTCTTCACCAAGCTCATCGAGCAGGACAAGGTCTGCGCCATCATCGGCACGGTCATGTCCAAGGTCTGCCTCGCCGGCGCGCCCATCGCCCAGAACGCCCAGATCCCCATGATCGTCACCACCGCGACCAACCCCAAGATCACCGAGGTGGGCAACTACGTCTTCCGCGCCTCCTTCATCGATCCGTTCCAGGGCACGGTCGGCGCGAAATTCGCCATCAACGAATTGAAGGCGAAGAAGGCCGGATGCCTGTTCGATGTGGGCAACGACTACACCAAGGGCCTGTCGGAGTATTTCAAGGCCAAGTTCATCGAGCTCGGCGGCACGGTGGAAGGCTATGAAGGCCATGCCAGCGGCACCACCGACTTCAAGGCCCAGCTGACCAAGATCCTCGCCACCAAGCCAGATGTCCTCTACGTCTCCGACTACTACAACGACGTGGTGCTGATCGCCAAGCAGGCCCGGGAACTGGGCTACAAGGGACCTCTGCTCGGCGGCGACGGCTGGGATTCGCCCAAACTCACCGAGATCGGCGGCGCGGCGGTGGAAGGCTGCTTCTTCACCAACCACTACTCGCCCGATGACGTCTCCCCGGTGGTCCAGGAATTCGTGAAGTCCTTCAAGGTGAAGTACGGCTCCGTCCCCGACGCCTACGCCACCCTGGCCTACGTGGCCACCAACATCATGTTCGACGCCATCACCCGCGCCGGATCCACCGAAGGCCCCGCGGTCATGGCGGCCATGGCCAAGACTGATCTCGCCTGCGTCACCGGCCAGATCAAGTTCGACGAACACCGGAATCCGGTGAAGTCCGCCGTCATCATCCAGATCAAGGACGGCAAGCAGGTCTACAAGTCCACCGTCAATCCCTGATGCCCGCGGCCCGGCCCCGTGTCCGGGCGCAGCCCGGGCACGGGGCCGGGGCCTTTCAGCGGGCGTCCTTGCGGTTCAGCACGAGCCGGATCTGGTTGCCCTTGGCGTTGTGGCTGACTTCGTCCATGACCAGCTGGATCATGGCCAGGCCCCGGCCGCACTGTTTGCCCAGGCTCGCTTCGGTGAACCGGGAGACCTTGCTGGTGTCGAAGCCGGGCCCGTCGTCGGTGATGGTCACTTCGAACCGGGCCGGGGTGGTATGGATCGCCACATCGATCCAGCGCATCGAGTAGGTTGGATCCGCCAGCCGTTCCTGCAGGGTGGCGGCGAACGCGTCCTGCTCGGCGAACAGGTCGCCCTTCAGGCTGGAATCCAGTTCCAGGCAGCCGTGTTCCAGGGCGTTCACCAGGGCTTCATGGAAGGCCATGCCGATGACATCGACGTTGGTGGGCTTGGCCAGCCCCATGGGCACCAGCCGGTCGGTCATGTGCCCGACCATGCTCGGGATGTCCAGCTCGTGCGCCCGGAACAGGAAGTGCCGCCGCTCCTCCATCAGCCCGCGCAGCCCCACCGCGGTCCGGCTCAGTTCCCGGTGCAGTTCCACCAAGTGGAACACGCTGTTGACCAGATCCCGGAGGGTGAGGGGCTTCTGGAACAGGTTGGAGGCGCCCATGCGCATGGCCCGGATGGCGAACTCCAGGGTCGCCTGGCCGGTCATCAGGATGACCGGGAGCCCGGGCTTGGTGGACTTGACCCGGTTGATGACATCGAACCCGTCCATCCCGTCCATGTTGATATCAGAGATCACCAGGTCGAACTGGGGCGAATCCGGGTCCTCCAGCAGCCTCAGGGCCCGGTGCCCCTCGGAGAACGGGTGGACCTTCATGCCGAAATGGGTCAGGGCTTCCCCGACCATGCCGAGCACGTCCGTGTCATCGTCGATCAGTAGAATGTGGGGCGGTAGGGTCGGCATGGATCGGTCCTGGTGTTGTTCAACTTTACCGGGGCGCAGGTATGACACTTGAAACATATTCCCACGTTTTTTCCAAAGCGCCGGCCAGACCTTCGGGCAGCTGGACCGGCCGCTCCGCCCCGGCGGGGCGCAGGCACCCGCCGGCCAGGCCGGCAGACACCGCCCCGGCCAGTTCTCCGGCGGCCACCACCCGCACCAGCCGGGCCTCCAGCAGGGGCGCCACCAGATCCTGGAAGTTGTCGTAGCCCGGACCGAGCAGGGTGGGCAGCCCCCAGGCCACCGGCTCCAGGGGGTTGTGCCCCCCGCGCCAGGCCCAGCCTCCGCCCACCAGGGCCAGGCTGCCTTCCCCGTAGGCGGCGGCCAGTTCCCCCAGGGTGTCCAGCAGCAGGATATCGGTTTCCGCCCAGGGACCGGGCCCGGGCGGCCAGGTCCCGGAGCCCCGCCGGAAACGCAGGCCCTTGCCCAGCAGCAGATCCGCCACCGCCTGGAACCGCCGGGGCTGGCGCGGGGCCAGCACCAGGCGGAGGTCCGGATGGGCCGCCCGGGCCTCGGTCCAGGCCGCCAGGACCAGGTCCTCCTCGGTGTCCACGGTATTGCCGGCCACCAGCACCGGATGTCCGGCCCAGGCTTCGCGCAGAGGCTCCCAGCCGGCATGCAGGCGCCGGGGGGCCGGCAGATCGGCCTTGAGGTTGCCGCCCAGCACCACCCGCGGCGCCCCCAGCTGGCGGAAGGCCCGGACCGAGCCTTCATCCCGGGCCGCCACCAGGCTCAGGCGGGCGGCCGCCCGCGCCATCCAGGCCCGGCCCGGGCCGAGGCTCCGCTCGGTGAGCCGGCCGTTGACGATGCAGGCGGGGATGCCCCGGGCCTCGAGCATCCGCAGCAGGTTGGGCCAGATCTCCGTCTCCAGGGCGATGAAGGCCCCGGGCGGGCGGCGCAGGAAGGACGCCAGCCCGGGGCGGTCGTCCACCGGGAAGGCGCCCCCGGTGATGCGGCCGGTGCCCTTGTCCCATCCGGGCAGACGCTGTTCGAGCAGTTTCATCCCGGCGGCCGTGCCGGTGGTCACGTGGACCCGGTGCCCCGCGGCCAGCAGCCGGCCCAGGATGCCCTCGGCCAGCATCAGTTCGCCCACGCTCACGGCCTGGACCCAGATCCAGCCCGGCCGCTGGTCCGGCGCCGAAGCCTGCAGGCGCATCCGCCAGTTGTCCGGCAGCCCCCGGACCAGGGCCCGGGCGCAGCACCCGGCCAGGGTGACGGCGGCGAGGTAGCTGGCATCCACAAAGTCCATCCCCTAGCCTCCCATGAACGCCCTGGGAAGGCATCATGGAAGAGGGACGTTCCCGTCCCCCCCGGGAAGGACGCAGATGCTCGAAGTGCTCATGGTCACCGGCCCGCTCGGATCGGGCAAGACCACCGTGGTGAACCGGCTGCTCAAGGCCGAGCTGGCGGCGGACCGCAGGGTGGCGGTGCTGATCAACGAATTCGGCGCCGTGAGCGTGGACGGGATGCTGCTGGAGGCCAGGCCGGAACTGGCGGACATCGCCAACCTGGTGGGCGGCTGCGTCTGCTGCAGCCTGCGGGGCGAAGTGGTGGCGACCCTGGCGGCCTGGTGCGACCAGCCCGCGGCCGCCCGGCCCCAGCGGGTCGTGCTGGAAACCACCGGCCTGGCGGACCCCACCGATCTGGTGGACCTGGAGCAGGAGCCGTCCCTGGCAGGGCGGATGCGCCTGGCGGGCTGCCTCACCGTCGTCTCGGCCCTGACCCCCCTGGGCCAGCTGCAGCGCCCCCTGCTCCGGCGGCAGACCGCGCTGGCGAGCCTGGTCTACGTCAGCAAGGCCGACCTCGACCCGAGCCTGGCCATGGCCTGGGAGAGCCAGATCCGGGCCGCCTTCCAGGGCCACGCCATCCAGCCCAGCCGCATGGGCGTGGCCGCCGGCGCCGATCCCTGGGCCGGGACCCTGCCGCCGGTCCCGGACCGGGAGGCCGGGGCCGTGGCCGGACCCTCTTTCGCCGGCGCCCGGGCGCTGACCTTCAGCTGGGACCACCCGGTCTCGCCCGAGGCCCTGGAGGCCCTGTTCCTGAAGCCCCCGGCCCGGGGCGAGCTGCTGCGGGCCAAAGGCGTATGCGCCTTCAAGGACTGGGCGGCGCGCAACGACGGCAGCGACCGCTGGGCTTTCCAGTGGGCCGACGGCCGGCTGGAAGTCTCGCCCCTGCCCGCCCCCGGCGGCGAGCTGCCGCCCATGGTGGCGGTGGTCATCGGCCTGGGCCTGGACTGGGACGCCTGGCGGGCCGATCTGCGCGAGATGGAGCGGCCGCCGGCGGGGGCGCGGCGGAAGGTGGCGTACCGGCCCCAGGGCGGATGACGGTCGTCGATTCGCAGGACATCAGCGCTAGAGAGTGTTCTGGCAACAAAAATAGTATCCCCTCAGCGGGGTGTGGCCATTGATGGTGCTGTCTTTATCCCGATCATTTTCGGGATAAAGACAACAGAGACAACGACTTTACCCCAGCTGAACGAATACGCCCGGGGAATGGCTTGATGCTCCCGATAGGCTCAGAAGCGCCCGCTCGAGGCGGGTATCTCCCAGGTGTCCCCGCCAAGGCCATGGCGCCGGAACAGGGCGCCCGCCTCCGCGCTGGTCCATTTCTTCCATTCGGGGTCCAGGTGCTTCCCGTACCAGTCCCTGGCGAAATCCCAGAACCGGGACAGCGGCTGGGTGTCGCCCTTGGGCATCCGGTGGCGCCGACACCAGGCGTCGACCGCGGCCTCGTCCTCGAACACCAGCATATTGCTGCAGGAGTAGATCACGTTGTCCCAGCACTGGCGCATGGGGATGGGGAAGTGGATCAGGTACTGGCCCTCGACCATCCGTCCGGAGCGGATGTGCAGGTCCACCGGCCGGCCTTCGGCCCAGAACGAGGTGCTGATGGTGACGTCCCCGTCCACCAGGGCGGCGACTCCCAGCGAGCACCAGCCGCAGTTGCCCCACCAGGCCCGGTCGCCGCTGCGCACCCAGAAGCCGGTGGGGGCCAGGGAGAACGGATGGATCGCCCAGATCTCCGGCCGGTGCGGGTGCAGGACCACCCCGTGATCGTCCGCCAGCCGCTTCAGGGCCGCGGCCGCGGCCTCCTCCGGAAGGCCGAGCATCCGGCCCAGCTCCCCGACCCCCGGGGCGTAACCGTGGTCCAGGATGTGGCGGATGATGGTGTAGTGCAGGGTTGCGAACTGTTCGGGAATGCGTTATCTTGTATAGTTCAATATAGACTTATATTATGAAACTTTTGCAATGGGCAAAACAACAGGGCATCCGTTACGAAACCGCCTGGAGATGGTATCGGGACGGGAACCTCCCGGTCCAGGCCGAGCAGACAGCAACCGGAACGATCCTGGTGCATCCGGAGCGTGAGCCTCGCAACGCGGGTGAAGTCGCGATCTACGCACGTGTTTCCAGTGCGGACCAGAAGGCCGATCTGGAACGGCAATTGGGTCGCCTGGCGGTGTTCGCGTCGAAGCGGGGACTGCCGGTCACGCGGACGGTGGCCGAAGTCGGTTCGGGGCTGAATGGCCGCCGGGCCAAGCTCACCCAGTTCCTGCGGACGCCCGCGATCGCAACCATCGTCGTAGAACATCGGGATCGCCTTTGCCGTTTCGGCTTCGAGTATCTCGACCTGACGTCCTTCCGTTCCCGTCTCTACGGACAGCGATCCGCGAAAAACCGGGCGGCACGCGCGTTGGAGGCGATGAAGGCATGATCCGGACCTTCCACACCCGCCTCCCGCTCGACCCCGGCCCTGCCGGGCAACTGGACGCCTATGCCGCCCTGTTCGGCAAGGCCGAGCGGA
>Ga0316217_10005427_pt1 | contig 13239 bp, 14 predicted proteins | sample 1anoAmetaG_FD_203633 | JGI IMG/M metagenome (GOLD analysis project Ga0316217, IMG submission 203633) | Freshwater microbial communities from Trout Bog Lake, Wisconsin, USA - 1anoA | ecosystem: Environmental > Aquatic > Freshwater > Lake > Hypolimnion/Profundal zone | place: USA: Wisconsin...
GCCTGAATCTCGAAACGTGGATTTACCGCGGCCTGCGCGCCGGTCTGCTGCTGGCGTGCCTGTGGCTGGTGTTTGATCCGGTGGTCGGTGCCCGCCAGATTGTGTTCAAACAAACCAACTTCCTGCTCCCGCTCCTGAGCCTGGATTATCTGGTGGCGCTCGGCGGCGGTTTTCTGGCCGGCAATCTTTTGCTGGCCCTGCTGGCCGTGCCGGCGGGAGCGTATGGCCGGCCGGGATTTGGTGAAACCTATCTCCGCCCGGCCGCGATTCCGGTTGCCATCGGGCTGTTGGTTTGTGTGGCCGGCGGTCTGATTCATCGCAACGCGCCGGCTTTGATGCTTGAGCATCACCAGTCGCCGGCTCAGTTCGGCGAACTTGCCCTGCGCAGCCTTCCGCCGGGCGGCGGCATCGTGCTATGCGACGAGCCGCAGCGGCTGATGTCGTTTCAAGCGGCTGCCGCCGCGCGCGGCAAGAGCCGGGAATGGCTCGCCGTTGACACGCAATCGCTCCCGCAACCGGCGTATCGCGGATGGTTGGCCAGCAACCATCGCGGAGATTGGCTGACCGATTCCCGTCCGGGCGATTTGACGCCCGCAGGAATCTTTAAGCTGTTGCGGAATCTGTCGCAGACCAACCGTTTGTTTTATCTTCATCCGAGCTTTGGATATTTTTTTGATTTCTATTGCTTGCAGCCCGTCGGTTCGGTTTTTGCCTTCGTCGAATACACGAACAAATCCATCAATCTGCCAACGCTGACCGCCGGGACCATCAGCCAGACGGAAAAGTTTTGGGACGCCGCCAGTCCGGAGCTTGAGGCGGTCCGGCAAGCCTGTTCGCCCAGCTCATCCACCCTTGACCCGGTGACCAGGAAAATCTATTCGGCATTGCATTTTCAGCCGGCGCCGCCCACGCCAAGCCGGCGGCTGGCGGACTGGTATGCGGTGGCGTTGGACGACTGGGGGGTGCGCTTGCAGCGTGCCGGCCAACTGCCGCTGGCCGGGACACGGTTTGCCCAGGCGCTGGCCTTGAACGGGGAAAATTTTGCCGCGCAGATTAATTTGCGGTGCCATACCAATCTGGTGGCCGGTCACCGGCTGAATCTCGCCGCTGTGGATGTGCTCGCCTCGCAACTGGGCAGCTTTCAGCACCTCAACCTTTTTATCGCGCAGTTTGGCGCGGTGGATGAGCCGGCGTTTTGTTACCTGCTGGGCAACGCCTTTCAAAGAATCGGCCTGCCCCGGCAGGCGATGCAGCAGTTCGCGCGCGCCGCCGCCCTCGCGCCGGACATTCCGGCACCGAAGATTGCGCTGGCAGAATTATGCACCCGCTACGGTTTTGAAAACGAAGCGCGTGACCTCATCGGCCAGGTTCGCAGCGATTTGCCGTCGCTGCCGGGCAAAATAAATTTGGACGTGGGCTTGTCGTTGCTGGAAGCGAACTCCTGGTTCTCCCAAACCAACTCCGCACATGCCAGCAGCATTCTGCAGTCGGTGCTGAAAGCACATCCCGACGACACGCGCATGGCGGATCTCATTCTGCGGGCGTATCTGGCGTTTGGCGATTACACGAATGCGCTACAGATCGTGAACCGGCAGGTTGCCAATAATCCCGGTGATATTGCCGGTTTGGTCAATCAAGGGGGGATTTATGCGCGACTGGGTGATTTCACCAACGCTCTTGCCATCCTGGATCATGCCGTGGCGCTTTCAGATGCCCCGGCGATACGTTTTGCCCGGGCCATCGCCCGCACCGAAGCGAGGCAATATGCTGCCGCCGAAGCCGACTACTTGGAATTGAAAAAAAGCGGCACCAACAATCTGGCGGTTTTTTATGGCTTGGCGGAGGTTGCCCGGTGCCAGCATGACCACCATGCGGCCATCGAATATTTGGAACGCGGTCTGGCGGAGCTGCCGCCGGAGGATCCGCAACGCAATCAGATTTCCGCCCGCATCAAAGCGTTGAAACTGGCCCCGCCGCCATCATGAATCAGCAGCCAGTCCGGGAAACGGAAAACAACAATCACTGGACGAGCCAAGGCAAACCAGGATTTGCCTTGCGGGCCTGCCCGGCGCGGCTACTGCGGGTGCCGTTTACGATGTGTCGCTGGAGCTTGGCTATCTAAACAGGCTGGCGGCTTCCGCATAAGACCGGACCACTTGTTCCATGGAAGGCCGTTGTTCCGGTCTTTTCTCCAGGCACGCTAGGATGGTGACTGAAATGTTGCGGGGGACATCCAAGCCCGATTGGATGAGGGTGGGCGGGGTTGCTTCCCGGATCTGTTGTTCGATCTGCGCGGGTTCGCCATCAAAGGGGTGCCGGCCGGTGTAGGCATAATGGGCCATGACGCCAAAGGCGAAGACGTCGCTTTTGAAACCGTTGGTGTAGTCGCCCGCCCATTTCTCCGGCGCCATATACTTGGCCGTGCCCACGGGATTTTCTTTTTTGTCCGCAATGAACGGGGGCAGATAGCCGGCGAAATAGGAGTGGGAAAAATCAATCAGCCGGATTTCCGTCGGCGCGGCGACGGGCACGAGCACGTTCATGCTCTTCAAGTCGTTGTGGATGACCGGCCGGCCGCAAAAAACGCCGGCGTGCAGGTCCGCCATCGTCTCCGCCACGCCCTGCAGCAGCTTGTGCGTGTGGCCCGGTTCCTTGCCGGTCGCGCCCGCCTTCACCAGTTCATTCAACGTGGTGGCCTCGAGGTATTCCAGAAAGAGCCGGTGCGACGCGGAATCAAACGCGAGCATGCGCCGGACCCGCGGATGAGTTATGTCTCCCAGCAGGTAGGCTTCATTCGCGATGAAAATGTCATCCCAGAAATTCCTTGGTTCTTTCAGCAGGGCCGGCTGGGGAATTCTGACCAGCTCCACTTTGGAAAGTTTTGAAACCCCGGCCTCCACCGGCAATGGTTCTTGTCGGGCGATATCCGGTATTTTCATCTTAACATAATTAGTTCCGGCGGCTGGCGATGTCCGCCAGTGCCTGTGCCGCACGAGCATGCGCCGGGCCAACCGCAACATCAAGACGAAGTCGCCGGGGTCAATGGCGATAACTTGCCGCTGCCAACGCACCTCGCCCGGTTTCAAAAACAATTCTCGTCTTGACGGCTCTGACATTCCCCAGAGCATATTGCTTATACATGAGCGCCAAACTAAAAGTCCGGTTGTTTATAACCATGGGAATTTTATTTTTTGCCATCGCTCACGGGGCCGTGCTCGAAACTTGGACTTTTGAAGATCAGGATCCTTTCCATCACTTGGTGAAAGAAGGGGAAGACCCGGCGATCGTCCCCGACCCGTTGAATCCGAAAAACCATGTGATGAAAGCCATCCTCAACACCAACTCCAAGCGATCCGGCAGATCAGAGGTCCGGTGGGATAAAATCAAGCCGGGGCAGGAGCGTTGGATCGGGGTTAAAATTCTGGTTGCCGAGGCAAACCCGGTGCGCCAGAGCCTGTTTCAACTTGGCCCGATCAACTATATGAGTTCCGGTGTCGCTGGCACGGGGTATTTTCAAATCCAGCGGGGGGACAATTCGGTGGCATGGATGCTTCGCGGCTTTTTGGAACGGGTAAAGCTTCCCGGCGGCGCTCATCTGCCGAGGGTCAATCTTAATGCGGGGCCGATGCAGTTGGGAGTTTGGCAGAGCTGGGTGGTCCATGCCAGGATCTCGACGGGCAACGATGGCATCCTGGAGTTTTGGAACGGGCCCCGGAAAGTTTACGAGCTCAAGGGGCCAAATTGTTCGGTCACGCCCTATTTCTGCCCCGTCAAATGGGGAATCTATATCGGGGAGGAGAACCATTTGTCCCAGAATGCCGCGGCCTATTTTGACAACATCGTCATCGCCGATGAACATGGCGGCATGGCTGGGATCATGCAGGCTTTGAATCAATGATTGATGGGGTGTGGCGCGCGTCCGCTGGCCGGCGGTGGTGGAAAGTTCGCGGCCTATAACAGCACCAGTTGTCTTCCCGCCGGTTCCCGCAGGCTGCTGACGCCCAGCCCCAGCAGCCGCAACGGACGCGACACCAGCCGCTCCCGGCCCAGCAGCCAGCAGGCGAGCCGGTAGATGTCCCCGGCTTCCGTCAGCGGTTCTTCCACCGTGAACTGCCGCGTCAGCGTCGTGAAATCGCCGTAGCGAACCTTGACCTGCACCGTATGGGCGCCCAGCCGCCGATGCTTGAGCCGGGCCGCGATGTCCGCCGTCTGCTCCTTGAGGCACGCCCGCAAAATCTTCCGGTCGTCCGTGTCTTTCAGGAACGTCTCCTCACCGCTGATGCTTTTGATTTCGTCGCCCAGCTCCAGCGGGCGTTCGTCCACGCCGACGGCAAACTGCTTCAGTTGTCCGGCAAACGATCCCACCAGCGCCCGGAGATCACCGGGATAATTCTGCAGGTCGCCCACCGTCTCCAACCCGGCATCGCGCAACACCTTTTCGGTAACTTTGCCGACGCCGTAAAGCGCCCGCACCGGCATCGGCCGGAGGAACTGCACCTTCTCCTTCTCCGGGATCAACGTCAGCCCGTCGGGCTTCTGGTGGTCGCTGGCAATTTTGGCGAGCAGCTTGTTCGCCGCGATGCCGATGGTGGCGGTCAGCCGGCGCTCCGACTTGATGCGGGCTTTCAGTTCGCGAGCCAGCGGCACGGCTTGGCGCAGGGAGGCGTCGGCATCCTCAGCCTGGCAGATGGAGGAGAGGTCCAGATAGGCCTCGTCCACGGACATCTGCTCAACGACGGCCCCGGTGCCGGCGATGAGCTCCATGATCCGGCGGGATTCCTCCCGGTAGGCGTCCATGCGCGGGCGGACGAAGCAGCCATCCGGGCAGAGCCGTTTGGCGGTGATGCTGGGGATGGCGGAACGGACGCCGAACTTGCGCGCCTCGTAGCTGGCCGCGCAGACGACGCCCCGCTGGGTGGGAGGAGCGCCGACAATCACGGGCTTGCCGGCCAAGGCGGGATTGTCGCGCTGCTCCACGGAGGCGTAGAACGCGTCCATGTCGAGATGGGCGATGACGCGGAACATCGTGCCGGGAGATTAACACGGGAACGCCGGAGCTGGAAATGGACAAAGCGCTAGGGAAGACATAAACTCCGCCAGTCCCAAGCCTGACCCATGACCGGGGCCGGAAATTTTAATCCATTCACCTGAAAAACAAAAAACAACCAATGAAAAAATTGATGGCAAGCCTGCTGGCGCTGGTGCCGGGATTGGTGCTGGCGCAGTCGGTGGAGATCACGACGGATCATGCGAACGCGGTGTATGTCTGCGGCCAGCCCGCGACGTTCACCGCCCGCGTTCTGGGAGCGGACCAGCAGTTGCTCAAGGCTGGCCGCCTGGCCGTGAACCTCTCGAACTTCGGCCCGCAGATCATCACCAACGCGACCTTTGATCTCGCCCAGGGCAATCCCGTGACCTGCACCGGCACGTTAAGCCGGCCGGGCATGCTCAAGTGCGTCGCCAGCCTCAAGCTCGACAAGGACTATCGCGGCGTTTACGGCGCCGCCTATGAACCGGAGAAAATCGTCGCCGGTTCCCCGCGGCCGGCCGACTTCGACGCCTTCTGGGACGCCGCCGTCAAAAAGCTCGAGGCCGAGGTTCCGGTTGACGCCCGGGTGGAGCGGCTCGACAAATTCTGCAACGAAAAGCACGAGGGCTTCCGCGTCAGCTTCGCGACCTTTGATCATGCGCGCGTCTACGGTTTTCTGGTGGTGCCCAGGGGAACGGGGCCGTTTCCCGTCTCGGTCAATGTGCCGGGCGCGGGGCCGGGCGTGATCGGGCCCGACACCGGCATGGCCGACCGTGGCTTTCTCCGCCTCGTGATGAACGTCCATCCCTTCGAGCCGGCGGCGACCGCCGATGCGCAGAAACAACTTTATGACGAGCAGGACAAGCGCCTGAACGCGCAGTTTGGCGTCCCGCGCTATTGCCAGTCCGGCGCGGCCGGCCGGGAAACTTATTTTTATTACCGCATCATTCTGGGCCTCAACCGCGCGGTCAACTGGCTGGCGGCGCGGCCCGACGCGGACCCGGCGCGTTTTTTCTATAGCGGCACCAGCCAGGGCGGCGGCTTCGGCTTTATCCTCTGCGGGCTCAACCGGCATTTCACGCGCGGCGCGATTTACGTGCCGGCCATCACCGATCTGCTCGGCTTTCAGCAGGGCCGTGACTCCGGCTGGCCCAAGCTGATTGAAAACATGAGGGCCGAGGACAAGGCTGCCGCCACCAAGGTCGCGCCCTATTTTGATGGCGCCCACTTCGCCGCCCGGATTACGTGTCCCGTCCGCGTGGCCGTCGGCTTCAGCGACGAGACCTGCCCGCCCGCCGCCGTGTATGCCGGCTACAACGCCCTCCGCGTGGCCGACAAGGCGATCGTTCACGGTCTGGGCATGCCCCACAAAGTGTTTCCCGAGATCTACAATCAGATTGACAGCCAGTGGTTATACGCGACGCCGGTTGCGGCCGCCGGTCGTCAGTGAAAAATTTCTGCCCGCCGGGACTTGGAAAGCGAAGCCCATGCCGGCGCGAATTTGAAAAATGCTCCCCGCCGGCAAGCTGGCACGGCCTTTACCATTCTTGGCAACGATGGCGATATCTTTCTGAAGGTTGACTGAGTTTAATCTGGCCTCTGTCAACCAACAAAAGCAGCTTGCCCCGGTTGAGATTCGGACGGTTTGGCGCGGTTTTTTGAAACCTCGGGCAACCTTGAGCGTCATTATTTCTGAATGATGCGAAATATTGTTATCACCTGCATATTGCTGCCGATCAGCCTGGTGGCTCAGGAGGTCAAACCCTATCTCTTGGATGCGGGCGATTTCCCCAAGGACAATCTGGGCAAGCAGATCGAGAAGACGCTGAAAGCTCCGATCGTGAGCATCGTGGAAAAACCGCAGCCTTCCCCGTCCGGAGATGCGCATGATTACATCAGTTACGGCCGCTACTACTGGCCGGACCCGTCGAAGGCTGACGGCCTGCCGTTCATCTCCAAAGACGGCCACCCCAACCAGAAGCAGATTGAGCAAGGCGACGAAAAACGGCTCAATGTTTTCATCAACAATGTTGAGTCGCTCGCGCTGGGCTGGGCGGCCCTGCATCGCGAAGACTCCGCCCGGCGCGCGGGAGAATGGCTGCGCGCCTGGTTTGTGAATTCCGCGACAAAAATCAACCCCTCGTTTGAATATGCGCAAATCCGGCTGGGGCGCAATAACAACCATGGCAGCTCCAGCGGCTTGATCGATACGCGGGGGATGATCCGGCTGGTGGATGCGCTGCGTCTCTTGCATAACTCGCCGGGATTGAGCAATGACGAGAAAAAAACCATCAAGGCATGGTTCGCCGATTATTTGCGGTGGTTGACGACCAGCCCCAATGGCCGGAAAGAGCACGAAGCCAGAAACAACCACGGCTCCTGGTATCTTGCCCAGGTGGTGGCCATCTCCCGGTTCCTGGGGCAGGATGACGAGGCGCGGAAATTTGCCCGCGAGGATTTTGACCGCATCGGCTGGCAGGTTCAACCCGACGGACAGCAGCCCTTGGAGACGGCCCGCGTTGATGGCCTGACTTACAGCATCTTCAATTTGCAGGCGCAACTGGCCGTCGCCCGGCTGGCCGCGCCTCTGGGCGTTGACTTGTGGAATTTCACGGCCGCGAACGGAGGCAGCCTCAAAAAGGCGCTGGAATATCTCAAGCCCTACGATGCCGCGCCGGAAAAGTGGCCGCATCACCAGCTTGCCAAACAAAAGCCGGGCTTTTTGAAATCGTCGTTGGAAGCCGTTGCGGCATTGGACGCGGAGGCAAAGGCGATGAAAAAATAAGCACTTGGCCGTCGGCCCCATTGGCGGCCGGCTGGCGTCCGCCTGCGGAACTGAACCGGAGCTTTCGTTCCCAACACGAAACAAGATGAACAATATCTTTTTCCCCATCCTGGCGGTTGTTTTGCTGGCGTTCCAAGTTTCAGCCGAACCCACCCATCCGGTATCGCCTTTGGCGGTGACGAATGCGGCGGTTTTTTTCAACCTGCTGGATTATGCCCGGCCGGAACTCGCGCCCGTGCAAAAAGCCGTTGCCGCCGGCGATTGGAATGCGGCCAAGGCAGCATGGGCGCGGCATCTGGCAGAGCGTAAGACACCGCACTGGCTCTGGTCACGGCGGGATCGTCCGAGGTTTGAAGAGATTTACGCGGCGCAATTCGGCGGTTTGACCCGCTACACCAATGCCGCCAACCAGGTGCTTGCCCGCAAATTCAACTTCATGGGGGTTCCCAGGCAACTGGCCCACAATCCCGAATGGTTGCAAGGCCCCATCGAGTGGACCCATGTGCTCAGCCGGTTTGGTTACTGGCATGAGCTGGGTTTGGCCTATTGGGCGACCGGTCGTGACGCCTACGCGCAGGATTTCGTGGATTTGCTGGAGGACTGGGTCAAGTCCAATCCAGTGCCAATCAAGCCCTCCAACAAACTCGGCCTGCACGGTTCGGTCTGGCGCACGCTGGAAACGGGCATTCGCGGCCAGTCATGGTTTGAATCGCTGGAGCTGTTCATGGATGCGCCGCAGTTTGACGCCGAGGCGAAATATCTCATGACCCGCTCCCTCGTCGAACAGGCCCGATATTTGCAGGCCTATTCCACCGCCTTTCAACATGGCAACTGGCAGGTCAGCGAAGCGGCGGGACTGGCCACCATCGGCATCATGCTGCCGGAATTAAAGGAGGCGGCGGATTGGCGGGAACGCGGCCTGCATCTGTTGGCCCAGCACATGCAGGAAGATGTCTTGCCGGACGGCGCGCATTGGGAAATGACGCCGGGTTATCACACCTGGGTAATGAATGAGTTCATGGACGTGGCGTTGCTGTGCCAGACGAATGGAATTAAAGCGGCCGGCATGCTTTCACGCCATGAAAGGATGTTTGAATTTCTGGAATCAATCAGCCGGCCGGACCGCACCCTTCCGGCCATCGGCGATGCCGGCAACAGCAAAATTGGCGAGAGCCTGGGGCGGGGGGCGCTGATGTATCACCGGCCGGATTTTCGCTATCTCGCCGAAACGAATTGGAACGCCGAATGGCTTTGGCTGTTTGGAGCGGACGTTGGCGGCAAGTTTGCCGCGCTGCCCTCCCGTCCGCCGGCGTTTAATTCGGTTCTGCTGCCAGACTGCAAATACATGGTGATGCGCACCGGCTGGAACCCGGATGATAAATATCTCCTTTTCCAGTGCGCCCCCTGGCACAGCGGCCATAACCATGACGACCGCCTGCAGGTCAGCGTGTTTGCCGGACGCGATTTGATTGTGGATTCAGGCCAGTGCAGTTACGACCAGCCGTTCTCACGCGAGCTGCGCCGGAGCGCGGCCCACAATGTGGTGCTGATCGACGGACAGGAACAATTAAAGGCGGATCCCGAACTGCTGGCCTGGCACACGGACGCCCAAGCCGACTTTGCCTGCGGTCGGATAGTGAAAAACGGGATTTCGCAACTGCGAAGCGTGCTGTTTGTGAAACCGGGATATTGGGTGGTGGTGGATCACATCTTTGGCCAGGGCGAACACCAGGTGACGCGGCTCTTTCATTTTCCCATTGGTCCGGCCGAGGCCAGGGGCAACGCCGCCCACACCGCCTTCCCGGGCGGGATGAATGTCTGGGTGCAGCCCATGGACGACGCCCAGTTGAAAATGAACACCGGGCTGCTTCCCGTCGGCCCCGTCAAAACCCAGGAGGCCTGGGTGGCCACATTGACGTCTCGCCGCCAGCTCCCGCTGACGCTCTGCACGGTCTTGCTGCCCTATGCCGACGCCAAAGAACTGCCCAAGTTTTCTTCCCTTCCGCCGGCGGCGGATTCGGCGTCAAAAATCCGCCTGGAGTTTCCCAATGGTCAGCGGGATGAAATCGCGATCGGTTACCAGGACGCTCCGTTGACGCTGGGCGCACATCAGGCGGTCACCCGCGCGCTGTGCGTGCGGCAGGGGCCTTGGGCCAATGGCATCATCGCCATCCCTCCCGGCATCGGCCCGGATAAAATGGCTGAAACCCCCAAGCCGTGAGTTCCGTTCGCTTCGCCGGCAACGGCCGCTGGCGACGGTGCGTGCCCGCTGCCAGCGCGACGGTGGCGCGGGGAAAATCCGCGAGGAGTTGCGCCAGGGCAGGCCGGGTGTTGGGTAACGAAGCCTCGCGGACAATCTGACCGGTGGCATCCAGGACGCAGAAGTGATGCTGACGATCACCGAGATCCAGGCCGAGGGTGAACCCACTGACGACCGCGGGCATGGAGTTGGAAACGAGGGACGGAGTAGTGTTTGTTTTCATCAGCAGACTTTACCAGACGCGTCATTGCGCCGGGCATCTGCCTTCTCATCTAATCTTGTTAGGCATCACGGCTTCCTCCTCAACTCTAAAACAAAATGAATGATAACTCCGAAACATCCCAAACCGCCGCCGAGCAAAACTCCGACGGTAGAACCAGCGAAAGTAGCGAAGCCAACTGGCTCGACATCCTGCCACGGAATGATGTGGCGAAAAAAGTCCGGCGTCATCTTGCCTGCGGCAAAACCAAACACGCCGCCCATGACCAAGCCGACAAGTGCGGCAACTGTCACCGTGATGAATGTCTTGCGAATAGTCATAAAGCGTAGTGATGCCTAACGAAAAAGCTGAGCCACCGCCGACTCGCGACGTGAACCGCGACAGCGGAACGGCCAGCGCCAACGGCGGTTGGGTCAACTGTTGGGTATTTCACAGCGTTCCGTATCGGTTAAATATGACGATTCCAAGGAGAGATATAGTCGTCGGAAGCTGATTCCCGTCAATCCCAAAACCCTGGGCGACCACCTGCTTTTGAAACGCATTGAAGCCAACTTGTCCCAGCAAGAAGTGGCGCAAAAGCTAGGGGTTTCAGTGCGGACGGTGCGCAAGTGGGAATATGGCTGCGCCTGCCCCACCGAAGATCACTGGCAGGCTTTAGCACTTATTTTTCGCTTGGATGATCTGTCTCTCACAAGCTGAAAGCCATCGCCAGAGTGTCGTGTTGGGATTTACACAGAGAATATCCTGACATTGAGATCAATTCTTCAAAAAAGAACCAGAGGAAGAACTGGCGGATCGTCATTTGCCAGCCGATTTAATTTTTGCCCACCGTGCTTTGAGGGCCGAAGAAATCTTGGCTCGGGCTGACTCGCTCATCGTCCTCTTTGCAGGCTTTTCATTGACTAAAGCCAAAACCGAAGTTTCTGGTAGTGTCGCAGGAGTCGCCACAGGTTCACTCTTGGCGACCATTCCATTATCGGCTTTGACCATTTCATCCAGCAACTTTTTGAATTCAGCCAGACCTGTCGAGGGGATGATGATGGCGTTTCGTTTTCCTCCCACCTCTTCTGTAATACGCAGGAACCGACCACGAGGATTTTCTTTTAGCGTCAACTGGAACGATTTGCGCTCGATGTGGATTTGCTCGGATTTAAGCGTGTCTTCCTGAACAAAAGGGCGTGGCGGTTGAGAGCTATACGGTGGATGATACGTTTGGCGATGGAAAGACGAAGAATGATCGTTTGAATTCATATTGTGCCAGTCCATTTAATTAGGCTTTGAGCAACCCAAATTCGCATTGTCTTAAAACTATCACTTCGTTCAGCCAAAACAAAACACCAAAAACATGGTTGTTTGTATTGTGGATAACTTAATGTTGCAGGACAACGCTGCGAATAATAGTTTTTGCTACTTGTATGCACGACAGCAGTGCCAACCTGGATTTACCTTGTCCACCACAAAAGTTCCCTAACGTGGAGACTTGCCGCGTTAAGAACGCCAAGATTGAAGGTTATTTTGAATGCGTGGGTTTTTGGTCTAGTTTTTGCCCACACAGTTTAATTCTTGATTCGAGCCGGTTTTGTCGTCATTCAACAGCGGCAGAGATGTTCGGAAATTCGGAAAGAATACAAACAAAAAAGTGATTATCCCTGAAAATCACTGGTAGGCTTTAGCACACATTTTTCGCTGGGATGCCCTGTCGCTTACAGGCTGAAATCTATCGCCAGAATTGCATGTTTTTTTACAGTAAAGACCAGTCTTTTAGAAATCAATTCTTCAACGAAGAATCAATATATGCTGCAAAATCTTGATTTTGCAGCAGTTTGGTGGAACTCCAAACTGCGTTTGGCACCGGCAGTGAGAAAAATGTTTTTACATCCCGACGCAGATTTTCTTGTTTTACCAGCAATTCATCCTTGAGCGCCTCATACACGCTGCTCGTATGCGAAATGATCATGTTCACGAAGAATTTCTCTGCGGGTGTGACCGGCTGTTTCAATACATCCGCTGAGGGTTCGATGACGCGAGCCAATTCTGGCTTGCCGAAAAACTCTTTCCAGATTTCACGATGATTGGCGGTGATGGTGAGCAGATTGGCAACGCGCCGCGTTTCGGTATCAGAATGAAGCGTGACAGCCGCAAACCACAAACTGCCGATGATGCCGACAGTGCTCGAAAAATTGAACCAATTTTGTGAAAGCCATTCCCCAATTCCCATGCAGCAATTCTATCACACCTGCTTTTGGGTGAACATCAGCTTTGGGGAAAACTATCAAACGTCGCACACCAAGTCCGTCAACCGCACACCCAAGGCAACCGCGATCCGACGCAATGCGTCCACCGACACATTCTCTTCACCTCGTTCGATGTCGCCGATGTAGTTGTGGTGCAGGTCAGACTTTTCCGCCAGCTTTTCCTGGCTCCATTTCAGGTTCCGGCGGTGCGTCCGAATGTTCTCACCCAGAACCTTCCGATATTTTGGGATTTTAACCACCCAACAAGGGAACTAGAAACCGCATATACGGACTACCGTATATGCACTGTATTTTCTTCTTGCATTTTTTCCATGCTTCCACGATTGTCGTGGCAATATGAATGCTTCCATTGAATTTCTCCGCCGGATCGGTCAAGACCCCCACGCCAATGGCGCTCAAAGCGTCGGCTGTTGCGGATGTCCCGACATCTGGGAACTTGAAGGCGGCGATTTTGCCGTCATCGGCATTGACATCACAGATGCTGCTGCTCCGAAGCTGCCACCAACGGCTGGTTGCGGACCTGATGAAAGAATTGTCCGCCTGCCCCGCAATCTCTTGGTCAACGCTAAACGGGACATTCCTGACCGAATTTAGTTTCGCGAATTGTTGTCGGCGACCGTTTTAATCGCCAACAGCTAAAACCCTCACGAAATCGAGGGCTGTTTTTGCATATCTCCTTGCCCCGCAACG
>Ga0316217_10005428_pt1 | contig 13238 bp, 9 predicted proteins | sample 1anoAmetaG_FD_203633 | JGI IMG/M metagenome (GOLD analysis project Ga0316217, IMG submission 203633) | Freshwater microbial communities from Trout Bog Lake, Wisconsin, USA - 1anoA | ecosystem: Environmental > Aquatic > Freshwater > Lake > Hypolimnion/Profundal zone | place: USA: Wisconsin...
CCCCAACCCCAACCCCAACCCCATTTATCCTTGGTTGAATTGCATAATAATACATTATATATATCATTATTTCAATCATAAAGTTTCTTATCTCAAACTTATGTTTTCACTTATACTTTGGTTGATTGGAGCAATCAATGAATGTTTAGGTTCAGAAAGAGCTTATTTCTATTTCTCGCTTGATTTTGCGTTATCTTTCTTTATCCTGCTAAAAAACTATTTTTGCAGTGAAGAGAAAGGCAATTCAACCGTAACAGTGAGTACAAAACCGAAGAAACAACTAAGAACAGTTACTCCTAGAAACTGGATAAATGTGTCTTGTATGTCATAATAGACGTCGTAAGCTCGGTAGGCGATTTCTTGTGACAACACAATGTAATGAACCAAGTAAACACTAAAGGAGATTTTCGCGATGAAGTTAAATAGCTTTGTATCTAGAAGGGTTCTGAAAAATGAATTTTTTATCCCTAATATAGTTGGCAACATAACGAGCAAAATGCCTACATCGAACAATAATCTTGAAAATGTTAGATACAAGCTATGCCATACTTGACTCCAAACTGCGCCTTCCTGCAGCTATCTGGGCACAAAAGTCAAAAAAGCCATCAACCCCATACCAAACCATTCGATGAAAAGACGGAGAAATCTGTTGTTTTCAAGCTTTTGCTTAAGGTTTGACAGTTTTCGATTCAGGAAAGTCTCCTTTGTTTAGTCTTTCTGGTAAGCAGTGTATTAAACATAAGCTATTCCTACGAAAAGTCCGAAAATGTAGGGAGCCCAACGAGCATAAGGCTTGATATATATCGCAGTGAAGTAATCCTAAATGGTCGCAAATGCATCAAGATCAGTAAATATTTTTTGCTGGTGTATCTGAGTGATAACTATATCAAAAGTCCAACCTCCAACCAAAAGTGCGCCTGCAAAAGCAAAGGAAAGAACCTTTTTATAAGAGTAAGAGAATAGCAACAAAAGGCAAACTAGAAAGATTTGGAAGTCCACCTGCAAATACCAGCCCCAACCCATGCATTGAGCTTCTCCGTTGTCAGCAAAGTTATCAAAAAAGAGCAATGACCTCCACATGTTTGAGCAGAGGGCTACATCTGGCCCATTTATTTGCCATCTAGGTCCACCTCCTAGGTGCATGAAAATCTGGTAGTAAATTAGCATGGTCATAATATAGGCAGGCCAGATTCTTAAAGCTCTTTGAAGTATAGCAACTGGATATTTCATTAGCGACTTTGATCTTTATCTCAGGAAGACGAAAGCGAGGAAAAAACCACCTAAGAAGAAGAATATGTCGACTGATAAGAAGCCTGCTTCGATGATCAAAAAGAATGGTTTTTTGATGATATCAGGCAAATTAGCCAAATTTTTGACTCCACCTGTGGCTGTGTTGAGAAAAGTGTGACCCAATACTACCCAGACCATAGAAAGAGACCTAATTCCATTAAAGACATTCAAATCTGATCCATCCTTCATTTCCATAGCTTTCATACTCTGCTGCAAAGAAAATGATTTTAAATACTCCGCTCCGTTCTTGTAGTTAACAGTGGCAAGAAACACAAGAAGCAAAAGAGCAACGATTAGAACCACAGTAAAGTAGAAAAGGAAGCTGCTAGGATACTCATAATCCTGAATATCTGACTCTACTCTAAGGATGCTCAGAGGAATCTTCATGAGGTCGAAAACGTTCGAAAGTGAATTCTTGATGATTTCTGAGGTGCACTTATCAGGCAAGCAAAGTCCCAAATAAAATTCGATGTCTTGGTCACCTTGGCCGAGCCATACCAAATTGTAGTTATAGTCTGGAGTCGCCAAACAATTCTAATACTCCCCGTATTGAAATATCGCATGGGCTGAGTTTTAAAGAACACGAGGAAACTGTTCCACAATGTCTGTATAGCACTTCAAGGAAGTAATAGCCTTTTATAGTTCCATTAACTTTATAACATTCAAAACGTCAAATATTCTCAAATTTGCTTTTAATAGCTTTGCAGACAGATGATAATTCTACTTTTTGACTAGATCGAGCATTTTTGAAATTTTTTATATTTCTGCACTAGCCGTTCTAAAGATTTTGTAATTTGGGAAATGAAGAACGTCTGCAAGTTCAATCCTATAACTGGAGAATCAGCCTTTATCACTCAAAAGGACTACGAAGAGTTCAAACTTCGTCGTTCCAAATTTTAGAAAAAGGTGATTATGTGCAGTTCCTGTCGATGCATAGTTCATGCCTCCATCCAGCCCATCCGCAAACTAGACTAGAAGTACTACTAACGCTCAATTGAAGAAGTTCTGACCCTCAAAAATCACAGAACTAAGGTTTAGGGCAACCAAGTGAGCTTTAGTTGCAATCATTGTTCGCAGAGGATTGGCTGGCTAGACTAGAAACAAACACACATACACATTGATACCTAGAACGAGGGAGTGATAATCACAAAACTGGTAGAAGTTGAGATGAAATAAACGGAAAAGTAGCTCTACGAAGAGGAGACTATTTTGGGGTGTTACAATGGTATGAAAATTGGCTCTCTTACGAAACTTCTGGGCAAATTGATGCACTCCAAATACATTAGGTACCGAAATCACCTTGCTTTCATGAAAAACGAGGTTCAGAATTACATAAATGCCCTCAATAACTTCATTAAAATTATTAATGCCTATAAATCTGAAGGAGAGAGCGCCACTAAAAGGTTAATTACTGAAGATTTGAAGCAATCCAGCTTTTGTTCCTTTGAATAACGAAGTAAGAGTGAACTCAAAGGACTCAGAGATCAGAGGCTGTCAAAAAGTCATAAAAGGTAGAATCAATAATAAAAAAGTGAATTCAAGGAATAAATGAAATACTCCTCACTTTCAACAACAGCTTTCCAGCAGAACACAAGCCAAAACATAAGAAGCAGAATGACCAGACTTTTGTCTCCCATAAAAGAAATGATGTAGTGACAATTCAACATATCTCACTAAAAAGGACTGATACTGATTAAATAGTGCATATCATGGTTGCGGCTGTCTGGTTATCTTTTGCCCTGAGGAAGTGGTTACTTGTAGAAAGTTTTCCCATGGCTTACTCCAAGCCCGGACTGTGGTGTCTGCACCGTTAATATCGAAGTGGAATGTATACATTACTCCAGCTACGATTTGCGAATCAACTGATTTGAGAGGAGCATTCTGAACATTGGCATCGATGGTTCTAACGTAGGCTAGGATTTCAGTGCTTTATTCGTTCAACTCCACTCCCTTTGTTACACCTCCGACCATCATTTAGAAGTCAGTTTTTTATTTATATCGAATAATATTACTATGATACGTGGTTTGAGATTCATATCAGTTATCCTCCTCACCTTCTTGCTTCTCTCCCTAGCCTTGGCAGAAGATGTTGAAGTCGAATAGAATGTAGAAGTCGCTGCAGAGGAAACAGTATAAACAGAAGCTGAAGAGGGAGCAGAAATCGAACAAGGAGAATAAGGCGAGGCAGCTGAAGGAGGAGAAGATGTTGAATATATTGACGAGAATGAAGGAGGAGAAGAATGGACTGGTGAAGATGCAGGAAATGCTATTGAATCGTATGTGAATTAGGCAGATTCAAACCAAGATGGATTCATTTAAAGCGAATAGCTTAAAACCTTTTTCGAAGGATTTATTGTTTTAGATGAAGTAGAAGATGTAGATCAATATGTTGACTCTTATTTCCAGATGCTGGACACTGATCAAGACGGCATTTTGACGATTGACGAATTCAAGGTGCTATTATAGACTGCAGAGTCAGCTGAGGAGGTTGAAGATGGAGAAGGCCAAGAGGCTGAGGATGGAGAAGAATATCAAGAGGCTGAAGATGGAGAAGAAGAGCAGAATGTTGAGGTAAATTAGTAAGACCTTTGATGAATACAAATATTTTGAAGATTTTAACAAGTTGGCATTATTGAGCAAATCCATGGCTAAATGGACCGTTTATAGGAAGTAATCAGCACAAATTTGTTTTTATATTAAGAGTATCATATATTAGGTGTAGAAATCAATACTCCAATTGCAAATTTTTGCAATGGTCATTCAATTTATTCTTTAGAAGTTTTTTTCATTGAAGGCCTTCTCGAAGACTTATAGCTTCTTCATGTGAACTTTTCTGGCTTTCATTGAGCTTCTTGACAACATTAGTTCACGATAGAGAACTTTGGTCCTGAAAAACTTCTTGAAAGTTTCCTCGAAAGCCTCAACTTTGTAAAGAAGTTCATAGTCTTTCATGCTGATCCCGTTCTTCCTTTTGATAGACTGGACAATCTAGAACTGGTTTACAAAGTCGAAACCCAGCTAACTTTAAAGGAAGAGGATATGGGGACCTTTGAAGTTGGGGAGGAAATTTTTGGTAGGATAGCCATCTTACTTTTATCCTTTTCTCTTTTTATACCTTGTCTGCCTTTTTACTGGAGTTTAGTCCTCAGAATCTTAGCTATCAATGCCTCTGAAAGATCTGATATTCTCCTTGGCAATTCTCTTGCTTTTGGACTTTGGGGAAAAGCCTGAAGATGATTGCCTTGTAAGGCTTTCTGAAGAGCAGCTTTGGCCATGAGAATCCTATCCTTAGGAGGACTCTTATGGGGACATCATTGTGGACTCCTTCTTTGAGTTCTCCTCAATTGAAAGTTGAAGATACTAGACATCATCACCCAGAACGTATGAGAACTCTCGGTTCAAAACCTTTGACTCAAAGTCAATTAGGGCTTAGAAGTTGAAGTGCATCATTTTATTGATTGATTGCAAATTATTATATTAATCGAACCGATGGTGGAGAATTTAACAATCAGAGGTGTGGGAAAGTTATTAAATTTTATAAAAGAATCTAGTCTGCTTTTCCCCACACCCTGATTGGTATTTCTATCCAAAAAATACCACTTTTTGTGCCAATTTTTGGAAAGTTTTTCTAAGACTTATATATAATCAAAAACTCTTTTACATTTAGAATAAATGAAATTTAAGATATAAAGGGTTCACTTTGAGGGGTTTTATCCGATCGTTATTGTATGAAAATGCACAAAATTAGGCAAAATAGCTATATTTTGCCTATTATTATCCAAAAACATGCATATACGCAATTTTTAAGTATTTTATTTTGCTTAGGCATTGTAAAAACTATCATTTCGTCATTTAATGTAACTAACCAACGAATTCCTGAAATTTCTAGCTTTCTGTCGAATAGAAGCCACATTGGTTCTGTAGGGTTCATTCATAGCTTTCATCGTAAACGAATTGGTAAACTCTAAAGATACGTTTAGACCAAAAGGATTCTTGCCACTACTTGGTTTCGGCAAAGCTACTTGTCCAATGTATTGATTTTGATAGGAGGTACTATTTGAATAGGTCGGAATATAGTTGTTAATGAATTGTGGCTGTGCGGACTCAGAAGAAATAGGTTTTTTGGCCTAGAGTTGTTGGAGAGAGTCAGAGGTATGCAGAGATTGTGAACTTGGCTTTTTTTGGTTCAAAGTCTTCGTGTAATCAGTTTGCTCATAGGAAGTATTAGAAATGGGTTGGTAAGAGCTGCTGGGGCTTACAGGCTTAGGGTAGCTATTTGATGAAACATAATGATCAGTGCTGTATTTTTGGGTGAATCCTGGATCTTTGGTCGGCTGCCAATCATTTTGAGGAATATATATATTTTCTTACAGTTCTGTTTTCTTGAAAGTGGGGATTTCCACATTGTAGTTGGTTTTACTCATATAGCTGCTTAGATTGTTAGTAAAATTGCCTCCATTATAGGTAGAAAGCTTATCCAACTCATAATTGTAGTTAAATGTCCCACTATTGCTTTTGGTGTCATAGGCTGAATAGGTTGTTTGACTCTATGGCTAGAACTGATATCCACTTGGCTTGCTTGCTGGCTTCTTTGTGATTTACTCAAAGTTGTAGGCGAACTGGTCCGCTTTTATGGTACTTGGTTGATTGTTTTTGAAGCTGTCAACTGAACCAGAGTCTTTGAAAGTAGTCTTTGCATCCAGACCTACGAAATTGTGATTTATGGCTGAGGTGTAGTCAACAAATTCACTGGCTATATAACTTTGGTTGAGTTCATTGTTGCCCCTGCGGCTGCTCCCGTTAGAAGCTGGATAATTGCTTGAATTTTGAACAGGCTGAGTCTAAGTTTCCAACTTGACTGGAGGAACATTGTACAAATTCTGCTAAAACCCATTGTTTTCACCCAAATACTAGTGACTGTGCAGTTCAGGCCTTGATAAATCAACAGGCGATCCGAAATGTGAAGTGAATTTGTTAATTTGCTCTTGGTTTTAGTTTAAATCTTAATGGTTCTGTGCCAAATAATGAGGTACAGTCTGCTAAGGAGGCTCAAGCTGGGACTAGTTCTGAACTCTGTCGTAATCCATAAAGGCCATGAAGACCTCTTTGGGGTCCTCCTCATATGCGAAGATGTCAGTCTATACGAACTTGATGCATTTATCATGTAGAGAGATTTCGACCTGAAAGTGGCTACAAAGGTACTGCAGAAGCTCATCTCTCTCCACGTAAGAATCCAAGCTTTCAGCTTTACCTGTGAGAATGAGAAAGGCCCTGAAGAAATAAATGAAAACGGTGTCCATAACAGGAAAACGGTTCAATGCAGCCTCAATCGTGATGTTTCCGTCCCCTAGTACCCCAAAAAACTGCATAATTAGGTTTTTGAACTGCAGGTCACTGAAAAGGGAGGGGTCATCATCCTCATAGAAGATGAACTTGAAGTCCTAGTTGTTGATGATTTATTATATTTTGTTGATGTAAGACTAGTAGTTGACGTTGTCCAGTTCGAAGCACAGTTTGAGGTACTGGTAATAGAAGATGCGGATATTGGCTTGAGGATCGTTGTTGAAGACTTTGACCACTCTCGCTGGGTCGATGAGGTTATGATGGAAGAACTAGGGCAGAGTCTTGGCCTAGACGAAGAGGGGTTGGTTGTCGTTGCTGGCGAACTCTTGGAGTGGTTTCATGTCTAATTAGCTAAATGTAATTTATAAATAAAATTATTCATTAACTGCTACTCACTGCATCAAGGTTCATATTTTTAAGTTTTGGGGTTATGTGCTCATATTTTGATTTTGTCTGAGCAGCTTTCAATCATATTGAAGCAAGTGAAATTAGAAAGCCCATTTTGGCGATAAACGAAGAATAAAGTAGTAGATAGGTGGTTGGGGAACTTTTGTGGATATTTCTAATATTCCCACTACGTTTTTTAAAGGTGACCCCTCTTGATCGGGTTTTGGGAATTTAAGAGAACATTCAAGGCAGATGAAATGTTTTCTTCTATCACTTAATAAAAAAGTAAGCTTCGAAACAATTCCGAGAAATATAATGCGGTTATTTAAAAAAATAGAAGAAATGCTAATTTTACCAATTAACATCATATAATACCATTTGGATGGACAGCGCATTGCACATCTACGAAACACAACCTCCCCAACACCAAGGAAAACTTCTCTTCGCCTCCAACGTCATCAAAATCCAGGAAGGAGAAGCCTTTGTTCAAATCTACTAGAATTTCATCTTTGAAACATGTCAAAAGAACAAAAAATACATGTGGTTTGATTTCTAGCTCAAGTATGGAGTTCAGCTCAGCCCCCCTTCTATCTATTTTGAAAAAGGAGAGGAAAAGCAAGTCTATAACTTCAGTTGCTAAGAAGACCTCCAAGCTTGGAGAGATGTTTTGAAGGGTAGGTTAAACCAACGAGGCTTTCATGAACAGTTCAAACCAAAGAAAAAAATCGGAAAAGGTAACTTCGCCTCAGTTTACCTCGCTTAGAAGCTGGAATCAGGCAAAAACTATGCTGTGAAGGCTTTCTCAAAAGAAGCAGCCTATAGTGAAGAAAAAGGCAAATAATGCCTGATTAAAGAAATTGAAATAATGCGATGTTTGGATCACAAAAACTGCATGAAACTTCATGAAGTCTTCTAGTCGGATAATTCACTTTACATCGTAGTATAGCTGCTAGAAGGAGGACTACTTTATGATAAAGTCAAATCAAAATAAAAGTTTAGACCACAGGAGACCAAAGAGATCATTTTTTCCATTCTGAGTGGACTCAAGGAAATGCACTGCAAAAAGATAATGCACAGAGATCTCAAACCTTAGAATCTGATCTTCAGATATCCTGGAAGCACTGAATGCGTCATAGCTGATTTCGGTTTGGCCTAGTTCGCATACGCTGATGAGTATCTTTTCGTTAGGTGCGGTACCCCTGGCTATGTGGCTCCTGAAGTAATCAACATCAAAGATATGAAGACTAAGTATGATCCCATTTGCGATATGTTCAGCTTGGGCTTGATATTCCATTTGATGCTGCTAGGTGTGAGTGCCTTCCCAGGGAAAACTTACAATGAAGTGCTTAACCAAAATAGGGCTAGCAATATCACATTTTAAGGTCCTGAGTATGCAACAATTGATCAACAGGCTCTTTCTCTTTTGAAAGGTCTTCTTAAAAAGAATCCTCAATAAAGAATAACAGCGATGGAGGCACTAAGCCACCCTTATTTTGCTGAGACTATGGAAGACTGCGAATAGATTGATGTGGTTCCTGAACTCATGAAAAACCATTCTCTTCCTGGAGAATCACCATTGCTACAATCTTCCAATCCTCTTCGAAAACTCTAAAAAGGGATTAAGAAAGATAGTTGTGTAGACTTGAAAATGGGCAGAGAAAACGTTTTCACAGGCAAAGTTGATACTATAACCTAGACTGGATCTACAACAAACAGTGTTGGCAAAAGATTCTAATCATTCGTGTCTCCTAAAATTAGTAAATTTTCAATCAAGAAAACGGCATGAAACAATGATCTTTATTTGCTTTATCTTATTTCAAAATCATAATAATACGAAATGAACACAATCATAATTTTATCTTTTTTTTGCGTTTGTCTGCGTTTACAAGCCTTTGGTTCATTAGAACCAACATGCGATCGAAAGCTTTAACAATACCTTTGGCAGATTAGTAAGGAGCTCCTTGTAAAGATTTCAAGAGTTCAACCATTCTCTCTTTCTATTTTTGTACCAAAATTTCTGGATCAACGCGTAAAAGTATTTGGGTCCAAATAATCGGGTTTTATGGGATAAACGCTTTTACCTCGGAAAGCAAAGTATCGAGGATGTAGTCTCTAGTTTGCTCAGTTGGAGCAGACTATAAATGTTGAAACATTTTCCTCATTATCTGCTATAAATTTGGAAGGAGGTACCCTTTAAGTGTCTGATAGCTTTGGGCATCTTCAGCTATAGGTATAAAAGGGGTAATGTCTTCGTCCTTGTTTCTTTTCTCTATGAACTATGGAGGCCAATAAACTATGAAGATTGTCTAAAAAAATGAGTAAGAAGCTTTCGCAACCCTAGGAATATCACATCCCACAAAAGCGTTAGTTGCTAAATTGATGATCATTGGCAGTTTCCCACTAGAAAGAACAATCGAAGCATTATACAAGAAGAATCTTTTATTCATCCCCATGAAGTCATCCAACAAATAGCTGTAGCGTCCAAGATCCTCCATCCTCTGCATATGGAGGAAAGCTAGGTCACAAAAACTTGAGTACAGTTTTTTTAGGTAATCTGCGAATAATGGGTTTTTGGCATAGACGGTGACTGCTACTTAGACTAGATAGACGTAGGAGCATAATGGGTAAGTTTGGAAAGCAGAGAGGACCAGAGCAAAGAGTTCTTCCAAAAATTCAGAAAAGTTGACCTATAAAATCCTCATCAGCGTTTTTACTATTCTGACCATTCTTTCGACATCAGAGTCCTCATCGTCTCTAGGTTGCAAAGGTTTGGATATGACCTACTTGATATAAAGCCAATTATCCCTTGTAAATTGAAGGAGTATGCTCATATACTGAGCAGCTAAGGGACTTTCTTTATAAACCTTTAGTGCTGCAATGATAGAATGAAGTATTTCTTTTCGCCTTGACTTACTAGTCTCTTGTTTGTACTTGGTAATCAGGAAAGTTAGCATTTGGTGGAGGTATTGAGCTATTAGTGCGCCTTCATGGCAAAGAACTGTCATTAAACCCTTTACAATGTATTAGCGTTAAGTGTACTTCTCCAAAACGGGAATAAACTCACTGAAAATCGAAGTAGAGGTCTGCTTATTTTACTCACATGCCCTGCAAAAGGTCTTTTAGGCGACTGACATCAAAAGAGGCTGCTAGAAACAACTAACAGCAATACACATAATGCGATAGGCAAGGTTGACATCTTTAGCTTTGAGAAAAAGAATCGAACGAAAAACTCTCAGAAAAGTGCGTTTAACACAAATAAACATTGTCCCTTTAACAGACAGTTCAGAGTATATCCCAACGATACTGGCAACTGCTTGATCCAGAGTTGGGTACTCTTTGATCACATCAATCAAAGAGTAGAGATAGATCTAGAGTAGCGACCAAAAACGCTTTTAGTCTTAGAAACCTAATGAAGTTATCTTACCAACGACCATCTGTACATACTGTTCTTTTCCTTGTAACTCGCCTATAAGCTAGAATATCTCATCGGTGAATTCTCGATGTCTGAACAGTTCTTCAACTGGAGTGCTGATGTGGTGAGCCTTGCTTTCTTATGTTACATCAAGTTACTTCATGATCCTATTGGGGATTTGGCATTTGTAGCAGTGAGCAGTGTAGAGTGGATCAATGATGAGGAAGATTGAAGGGTTTACAGTCTGATTGTTGGCTTTGGCCTTCTTTATGGCTTGTAGATACTCCAAGAAGAAGTCAGATAAGGTTTAGTAGGTATTTAATAGTTCGTCTTGCAAGTAGAGGATGAGTTTTTTGAAGTAAGACTCAATATTTTTGTCGTAGTTGTTGATGAAGATCGGTATTGACTTTTTAGAGAAATCTGCGATTATGCGAATGAAGTCTTCTGCCTTGTCGAGCTAAAGATTTTTCTGGCTGTTTTAGACCAAGATCAGAATCTGCAAAGTACAGTTAGTCAAAGTTTGGTAAAGTACTGCGTTTTCGACAGGATCCTTGAGCTGGTAAATAATGGATCTCAGACAGTTGCTTGCTCCTTCGCCGCAATCCTCGTCACTCATGTGCTAGAGTGCCTTCTTGAAAAGTCCGTGGTTGGGTATATCGTTCATAACGCTAGTCTAGTAGTTGAGACTAATCCAGGCCTAGAAAGCATTGAGTATGTTTTCCCGATTGACTTCCCCACTCTCGAAAGCCTGAGATCCATACTGGTTGAGCAAATGCAAGACGTTGAGCTGCTGCTGAATGAGGCGCTGCTTGGCTGTCTCCCGATGCAGTTCGTCCATCACGAATTTGTTGTTGTCGATTTCGCTTGCGATGAACTCCAGAGTCTTGTAGTAAATATTGTAGAGTTTAATGTTTTATGGCTTGTCGGGCATGAGGCGGCTCAGGTAGTTCTCGATGGGGCTTAGATGCAGGGCCAGCAGATGGAGGTAAGTGTAGGCGAGGGAGAGCGCGATGTTGGTGTATGCGGCAAAGCTGCTGTTCTACATAACTGAGGGGGTACTTTGAGTGCGAAGGCGATTTCGCAGAGCTGACTGTAATGCACTTCAACATTCGTAATGTTGAGTGACTCGAAATCGAACTTGAATTTGTCCTTCACGAAAGAGCTGATGAGAATCTCCTTATCGCGCCTGTCAGTAGCGAAAGACGAGGGACTGGTCAGCAGTTGATGGGCCATGGGGAAAAACCAACTCTCTTTGATGCAGGAAGTCAGCTACCTCGACAGATTCTCCACGATTTGTTTGTCCGAGGACTTTTTGCTCACACTGATAAAGTTCTAGATTTTGCTCAGCAGAATCTCCTGTGGAGTGGCGGGGGTTTGCATGAGTCAATTATAATTCAATAGTTTATAGTTATTTGAGCCTTATTTCAGCTACACACAAAAACCAAGTCTGCATTCAAATGTACCCAAACCCCGATACCTGCCGCCAATCACCACTGGCATCTTTTAGTGCACTTTCTGGAACTGGGTGATTACCTTAGGAAAGGTGCTTACTGAAGGAATGGATAAGGTGATTGTGATGATTGTTACTATGATCGTATTCAAAATCATTGACCCAATAAGAACTACATTATATTTTTTGAAGGAATCGAACGAAGGAAAGCCCTGAAACCTTACTAGTTTTGCAATTTTTTATTGGAGATCTATTGGACACGGCTGGATATTCTAAATTTTTGGCTATTCATCTCCTAAATCGAATTGCCACGCAGAGTGAGAGGGTTGAATTGAGGAAGCATCGAATGGAAATGGGAAGCCGGAGGCCCATGAGAGATTTGAGGCATAGAAGGGTAGTGAGATATAGCAGGAAAATTAATGGGATGATTAGTTTGAGGATTCAAATGAGGAAGGAGAGTAGGATAGCCAGGTGTGGGAGTTGGCATAGGCACTGAGTTGAAGGGATACGGGGCATACTCAGCTCTAATGGTGGGTGGAGGGCCTTCAGTGTTGGGCTTGACCTTCTTGTAAGGGCTGCAAATAATTTCCACTGGCTTATGATGATAGACAGTAGACTTCTGCACCTATATAAGAATGTTTCTAACCTTGGTCTAGGTTGTTGGCTAGTCGTCAATGACGATTGTCTAAAATTTATTGGTGAGACCAATTATGTACCTATTGAACTGGCAAGACCTTATCCTGTTCTTGTGAGCTGAGCTCTCAATGTGCTTCATAACAAAAGAGGTACTCTCAAGTAATCCTAATAGGTCAGTTTGCAAACACTGCAGAATTGGCTTTTGGATTGGGGTTTCGGAATGTTCTGAGTTAGAGATATGTACGATATAGATTTACTCATCGTTGTAGTCCAGCATTATATGTTATAGTTATTCTTGCAGTCTCCAGCCCTCGATTTCGTAGTTGGCCTATATCAGCAAACGTTTACTGGGTCGTTTTTGAGGATAAATGTGGGGGTGGAGGAGTTGAAGTCGTTGTTGAAGATAGGGCAGTTGAGGCATTCTTTTTTGTTTTTTTTTGGCGACTTTTTTTCCTGGGATTAGTGTTCTTAGCAAAAGGATACCTCAAATTACCGAGGGTGCGAGGTCTGTTTCGCCCGGGGTTTGAGCGAGAATTCATGGCGATTACACCTCACTGACTTTTTTTTTGCATTTCTTGACATCAGATATAAAAATTATAGGGTTCTTGAGAATGAACTGCATTTCGCTATGGTTGCCGAAGCTAGGTGAAGGAATATCCGATTCTCTGAATTTGGGTCAAAGATAGCTATATATGAAATACTTTTGATGTTTATGGGGGT
>Ga0316217_10005429_pt1 | contig 13237 bp, 18 predicted proteins | sample 1anoAmetaG_FD_203633 | JGI IMG/M metagenome (GOLD analysis project Ga0316217, IMG submission 203633) | Freshwater microbial communities from Trout Bog Lake, Wisconsin, USA - 1anoA | ecosystem: Environmental > Aquatic > Freshwater > Lake > Hypolimnion/Profundal zone | place: USA: Wisconsin...
TTAGGTTGCAAGTTACTTTGCTTGTCCTTCTCCCAATCTTTAGATCCCATATCTTTTTCTTCATATTCTTCGTCCTTGACCGCTTTTATTTGATCCTCGTGTTGTCCCAATTCCTCTTATTCTTTGGCCTCCCTTATTGATTCATCTGGATAGTAGATCTTATTTTTCGCAATGGAATGTTCTCTAAGAAACTGGCGTGTGATTCTCCTAGTTTAGTAGATGGGCTAGGGATTGGGCTTAGCTTTCAAGTTACTGCCAGGTGGAGTTGTTTTGCTGACCCTGGTCTGCATTTTCTCAAAAGAAGATATTGGTTATTTTAAGTATATATAAAATGGTGTCAATTAGTATAATTAACCTTAACTCCAAAAATAGATTTTTTCATTGACTTTTGTTGTTTGTGGTGACTTATCGGCTTTCTGAAAATTTGCCCATAATGCAGTATATTTGACTGTTTTTATTACTCGCAAAAACGATAACCCATAAAAAAGATAACTCTAATAATTGGTGAATAAATCCATGAATACATCCATCTTGCAAGCAAAAGGATATTCTTTAAACTTCCTGAATGACATCCAATAAATCGCAATAACTTTGACTGCTTTGCAACTTTTCTTCCCTAAACTGGACCTCACTGCGAAGTTGTATGAAGTTAGGGGGTCAAAGGTAGGCTAGTAATTTCTGCTAGACAAAAAGAGTTTGGTCAATCCAAATATTATTATTTAAATAATGTCAAAAAAACCACAGCCACAAAAAGGTTAAAACCCGAAAGTCAAAACCTAAACTGTAGACTAATAGAATGAACCTTTCCTCCGGGCGCTCCAGAAGAAGGTGCGCAACATCAACAAAAAACTCACAGAAATCGCAGAACTGTAGAGCAAGGAGAACCTCAAACCCGAACAAATAGAAAAGATCAACCGCAAGGACGCACTGCTCGAATAGCGAACCAAGGTTGAGGAAAACGCCACTTTCTTCAAGTAGGTCTACGCAGAAAATGTTGTACACTATCGCAACAACCAACTCAAAGAACTTGAAGTTCTTGCCAGAGCCATCTCTATCTATCACGCCGCGCCTCAAATCCCAGAACAGCCCAGACTTTCAGCCCTCTGGAGAGCACTTTAGCAACATGAAAACCACCCCAACCTAAATGCCGCAATCGCTTCCATATCCACAACACTCAAAGATTTCGCCAACGACAGAAAACTTCAAAAAGCTTTGACAGCCTACGCCTAGAACCACGGAAACGACGAAATAAAGCGCACTGAAATCAACCAAGAGAAGATTGTAAATGATATCCTGCAAGAAAAATAAGAAAAGCCAGAAGTGAAAGCTGAGGAGCCACCAGCAAAGGTTGAAGCTGCCCCTGTAGTCTAGCCTCCAGTTCCAGTGGTCTAAACCAAGCCTGAACCAGTTGTTGAAAAAGTGCCTGAAGTGGTGCCTCAGGTTACTCAGGTTATAGTCGAACAGGAAGCTACTCCAATTGCCCAGGAACCAGTTGCTGAAGCCCCTGCCAAGGTGACAGAGGCAGCTGAAGGCCTAAAGTAAGGAGAGAAGAGAGACTACAGGAATAGGGATAACAGGGATAGACCCTACCGAGGAAAAGGCAACTTCAGAGGCAACAACAACAGAGGAAGAGAAGGCGAGGGCGAGAGACGTCAGTACAAACCCAAGTACGAGGAGAAGAAGTAAGAGGCAAGGTAGGGAGGCGAAAGCGACGACTCTGAGTAAGCTGAAGATGTGCGGCAGTTCCGAAGAGAAGAGATAAAGCGACTCTAAGATGACGGTTTCATAGTTGTAGGCAAGCCAAAGCCCAAGCCCAAGGATCCCCAAGAGCAGCTGAAGGCCCACGAGAAGCAGCACGGCAAAAAGTACCATCACCACCACCAAGCCGGCAACCACTGATCATTAAAAACCACAATAACCCAAAATATTGAGTCATTTGGCCGTAGTCCAAATTTTGGCAAATATTGGTCCCACTAAAAAATACTGCATGTTCTGAAATACCTGCTGTAAAGTGAAAGAAGAAAGTGTGAGCTCGGAAATAGTATTATACATATTCGATAAATGGGACAGATTAATGGAAAATCGATTTAGTCGCAAAAGGGGGAGTATTTTTAGCAGCAAATTGAACTTTACCGCTGGAGGGCCGACTCAGCCTTCAATTTGCACATCCCAAGGGTCAGGTTCTTCTCCAAAAAGACCATCCTCCATCGCTCCCAGTTTCAAAATCTTCTCAGCGAACAGCTCAGCAACTTCAACTTCGTAGACGTCAGCTCCATTTCCAGGCTCAACGAGGAAAACTAGTGCAAGGAGGAAGAGGAAATTATGACCTTCTAGCCCTTTGCCACCACACTCGACGCTTTTTCCGAATCACTCACTCTCTAGGAAAGCCTCTACGTCCTCCAGGCACTCCTCTCGGGCTACTAAACCATTTTTCTGAAGCTCAGAGGCTTCTTCGTTTCGGCTGAGTGCTGCTTCGTCAACGAGAAGGGTTAGGTCAGAGCCTGGATCAATCGAAATTATACTCTTAATGAATTTGCTCAGAATTATAGTGAGACCAGCTAAGCAACCGCAGTCAACCAAATACTAAGGCTCTGCGCCACCCTAAACAGTAATCAGGCCTCTTTCCTGCATTTCAGCCGCCAACTTCGCTTGTTTTTCGACAGAGATATGTACATCTTTCTCTATCCAGGTTGCAAAATCTATCGTTTTCGGCCGCCCGCAGGTTTATCAATGGCTACCTCTTCACCCATAAACTCATTTTGCCTTCAGATCTGAGCCAGTCTCTGAAAAGGCTGGAAGCCAAGACCAGCAGCCGACACTCAGTAAGAAGAGATTCCAGTCTTTCCGAACTGCTAGAGCCTGCCTACAACTCCAACTCCTACCTTTCAACCAAGGACAACCTCATGAACAGACAGCCAAGCAGAAGCCAATACTCCCCAGTCTAATCATCATCCTGCCTCACCTAAAAAAACCAAGAAAGTCAGCTCTCAAAAGCCCAGCACATCTAATTCTATAGGCCCACCCAACCCCCTCTCCGCAAATGCTCCAATCTGGAGCTCAACATGAGTCACTGCAATAACTCCGTCAACAAATCGGAGTTGCTACTCAAGAGGTCAGTTTAGCAATCGATTTCCAGCACTTTCTCCAAAAAGCACAATGTGCCCACTTGTCAGATTACCTTTACGCCCAAAAATGCAGTCAAAACGAGGGCGCATCTTTACTCCACTGCTGAGTAGTCCTTTTTGAGGCATTCTAAAGATACCAACGGACTGGCAGTCTCAAAGATAGTCTAAAGCAACTCTACTGCCCATTTGTTGGAATACAGCCAAATCAAACCACGACTATAAAAGAGGGCAAACATCAAAAACGTAGGTTTCATCTTCAACGAAAGTAACAAAGATTCAAGAAAAATATAAAAGATGTAAACCCAGGCGCATTCAAAGCAACCCAGCTTCGACTAGAACTCATCCTCCCTGTTCGTGTCCCCTCACAACGAGCAAGCAGACAGAAACTACTTCTCAAGGCCAGTGCGATCCAAAATCGACACAGTATCTGAATCCGAGCAGGCCGACGAAGAAGAGTCCGAAATCTAGCAGGACATAAGCACCATCGGACAAGTGTTTCCTTCGCAGCTCAACCTGGGAGTGCGGCAGGTCAGTGGGCTCATCGAGAACAAAGATTTGCATCTGTGTGAGAGTAAGGGAAGCTTTCTTTCGATTTAGAACAACAGCTGCGCTTCGGAGTACAGAGGCGAGTTGCTGCGGATGGGGAGAAGTGCCAAAATGGTAGCCTTGCCTTCGAACAAACGTCTCTAAGGCTACGCCAGGAGTAACATCGAGCCTCATTTTACCAGATGATGATTACTAATGTACTTTCTTATATTGCCTAAACTCCATATAAATTCATTATTATTCATTTAACTAGCCCGAGAGGAATGAGGCTGCGAGATCTCACTAGCATGGAGTCGTCTAGGCCATAACATGATAATGCCTGGGAGAGAATAGAATCGTATGGGTTATTGGCGATCACTCACTGGATGTTCCTGGTTCCTTGGAGTGAGCATTGCGCAGATGGATGCTGAGAGTCACTTGCGAAGTGTATTTTCTATTGCAGCCCTGCTCATTGCAAGTGAAGGGACTGTTGGCGTCAGCTTTTTGCCTTTTTTTTCTGGACTTTATAGACATTTGTTGAACTTTCTAAATGTTTTATTTTATTTTGAGTAAACCTTCTTTCACCTAAGTATGATACCCTGATAATAGAGTTGGCAACTCTGCGAGTTATTGAGGCAGCCTGGGAGCGGTGCTTTAATGGTCCTGCTGTAAATTGATCACTTGAGTCTAGGGTGGGGATTAGAGGGGGGGCTGATTGGGGACCATTAAGAAGTCCATAAGCTATAAGAACTGGGTGATGTCGAGTTTGGGAAACATTTAATCTTTAAAAGGAATATATTATATCGCTAAAAACTTCGCCCATTAGAGGGAGTTTTCGAAAAAACAGCAAGAAGGGCCTTGAAACGATGAAACCCAAAGCCCACCCCTCGCTTCTAGTGATAAATTAAGCATATTGTTGATAAAGCTTGTATTTCGGAATCGTTGAGTAATTAAGTGGTTCAATTGGTTCAAGCCTACAAAGGTATGGAAAACAAAAAAGAGCGTCAGATTGATTGGTCTGTAAGCAAAAGCTGCGGCAAAACAACCTCAGCATCATTTCAAATTTTACCAAAAGCCAAGTTAGGAAAAATTATTATATGGTTTTGAGAGTTGAACTTCTGAAAAGACTAGTTAGTAATTGCCCGGGGCCAGCAGACAAGAAAAAACAGATGACATCGGATGCATAGAGTAAAATAGATAGTTTTGGGTTGAGCAACCGAATAACTGCAAAGCAGGATTGGAACTGCAACTAACACAGATAAAGTAGGTATAATATTCATTGTTAAGCCATATATAGTAAAAGCACAGTAATACAGAGCAATCAAAGGTCTCTCTCCTTGGGGGTTTTAAAGTCCAACCCCAAAAAACCAAAGATCTCCTCTTCGGTCAAACACTGAGGGATGGGTTTCTCCCACAGTGCGTCATTCTGGTGCTTCCTCCTCGCCACCGCCCCGTGGTCGCCCAACTGTATCCCAATCTTGGAGGCATAGAGTCTCATGGAGCGATTGAACATATCGCTCCCGGTGAAGTAGAGCAGAGCATAGGGGTATTCCAGAGTTGGGTAGTACTTGATATCGATTCTGTGGTGGGTTGGACCCTCAAAGGCGCAGATGCCCATGTAGGACATGCTGGACTAAGTGCCGGAGGGGGAAGGGAATACCAAGTGGTCAGTGAGAAAGCTCTGCCTCTAGAGTTCCAGCACTAGATCTATTAGCAGCTTCTTCTCGTAGATGTGGTCTTTGCGAGCGATGAGGATATCGATGTCTCCGCATAGAGGACGTCCTCTGCGGTAAGATCCACACACTTCGAGGTGGTAGTTGTCTATGTTGTCCACTAGCTTCTAAAAGATCTGCCGGACGAATGCGTAAATTCTTGTGATTTTCTCCCTGGGGATCTTAATTAATATATCTTAAAAGTATCTGAGTCCAATCTTTTGGTTTTTGTTGAGCAGCTAGGTCCTGCCTCTCAGCTCTTCGATGGACCTGACTCCTTTTTAGTACAGTTCCTGAGCCTTGTTGGGCCCCACTCCCCAGATTTTGCTAAACTGCTCAATAACCATCCTCTTTTCGCTTTGCTGCATCCGCTACAGTTTCTAAAGTTTGCCCGTCTGCAGCAATTCCTTGACTTTTTTGATGATCTTGGAGCCCACTCCCCTCAGGTTCTCTAGATCGTGTTCAGACTCTATGTCCTTGTCTAGGCTGCGGATGGCTGAGACTGCCTTGAGATAGGCTATCTTACGGCCGATGTCCTTCTCGTTCTAGTAAATCTTCTGCAGCTTCATTAGCTCCGCGCAAATGAACTTGTTGATCGAGAAGGCCTGCATGGGACCATTCGCCAATCCTTTTTGGCATAAGAAAGCATCCTTATTCAAGGCTTTGTTTGGCCTGGAGTTGGTAACCCTTGGGCATTAGCTCTGGCTGGATTGGACTGCTGTAGAGGCAGATTGGGTCTCGCACTACTCCTCATCTTCAGTTAGCAACTCATCCTTCTAGTAGTTTCTATTTTTCGGACACTGCAGACTTTAAGCTCTTTACAACTTTACCATTTTATAGGGGAATATGGACCCACTCACTCCCTTTTCGTCTTCGCTTTATTTCAGTTAACTGCCTTTCCTGTAAAGACTGTAGGTCGAAACCGCCAATAGAATAGACTATCTTAGCGAATCTAGCACGAAATTGAAATCCAAGATTTCCTTGAAGACTATCTTCTTCTCCACCTTCCGCAGAATGAGGGCAAGGGGTACTTTGGGGTTGATAAGCAAATAGTCGATTTCCTCATTGATCTGCTGGTCTTTGAAGCTTATCACCTTCCCGCCCTATTCTGCTATAGCTCTGGTCATGCACTCCACCCTTTTGGGGGAAAGCTCAATGTCGATGTGAGCAAAGCAAAACACCAACCCTTTGAACAGATCCATGCCACCGAGGACAGCACGACTCTCACTCTTGAATGAGGCAGTTTGAGAGGACGATGTCTTTTGGAGCTGGCTTTCCTACTTGATCTGAGGTCTGTATGTGATCTATGGTGTTAGTTTGGGCTGCTGCTTTGTCTTGAGCAGCCTGATTTCCTGAAGGATCAGATTTTTCATGAAAGTCAATTAACGAATAAATGGAATTCAAGATTTGAAGCACAGTGTTATAAAACTGACTCTCATCAACGCTGAGGTCAATATGATCAACATAATAGCGATGATTGGCAGCTAACCTGCAAAATCAAAGGTAGCAAGCAGCAACTCTCGTGCCGAGTGTAGCTTTCTGCTGCATAGTTGGTTTATTTGTATTTATGCGAATAGGGCTTATCATTTCGAACCATAGTATATAGTACATGAAAGATAAAGGCTATGTGTAGACTATTATTGAATCCCCCTACATAGCATACCTTCACCATCAATCAATCTCACATTCAACGATGCAAGCCAAAGCTCATACCCTTTACTGGCTAGCTCTTGACTATTGAACTAATTGGGTAGTTGACTAATTGTACTTATTTTATATATTTTCAAAAGTACAATAATTATCATAAAGTATAGGCATTGGCATGCAGAACCAATAAAACACGCTGGAGGCGGAGTACGAGAGCAGCAGAGAGAATACCATCGTCGGCAATATGGGGCACTACAGACTCAGGAGGAATAAGTTTCTCGGACGAGGAGGCTTCGGCATCGTCTACGTGGCCATCAGGAAACAGAAGGTCAACGGCAGACTCAGCTACGACGAGGTAGTCCTCAAATAGTACAAAAAGTCGGAGAAGTGGCTCAACGAGGAGGACTTCGACAAGGAGCTGGTGGTCTTCTAGAGGTTCAAAGACGTATGGGACTACCAGTATCTGCTAAAGATCCACGACATCTTCCAGGAGAAGGACACCAAACGGCACTACCTGGTGCTGGAGTACGCAGCGGAGGGCACCCTCTTCGACCGCATCAAGGAACCCATGAAGGAGGAAGACGTGTTCTAGTTCGTCAAGCGCAGCGCACAGATACTGCACTACCTGCACTACCAGGCCCTCAAAAGCTACAGGTCCAAATCGGGCGAGTAGAAGCAGGATGCTCTATCCTTCATCCACCGCGACTTCAAGCCGGCCAACCTAGTCTACAAGGACAAGAACAACCAGAGCAGTATGTACCTCATCGACTTCGGTATCGCCAAGATCGGCTATGCCAACCTCCCCAAGACCTTCAACAACAGCGGCACCAACAACTACAAGGCCCCCGAAATCTACGAGAACAGGATCTACAACGCCAAAGTCGACGTCTACTCCTTCGGCTGCACCCTCTACGAAGTGCTCACCGCAGGGGACAAGCTGCTCGGCGCCGTCGGCATGGCCAAGAGGTTCGAGGACAGGGAGAAGTACGTAAGGGGCAAGCTCATGGACCTCCAGTATCGGTTCAGCCGGGGGTAGAAGTAGAGAAGAATCGAGTACCCCAGCTTCTGGTTGTAGATCCTCTACAACTGTCTAGTGCACAACCCCAAGGAGCGGTGGAGCAGCCAACAGCTGCTGGAGTTTGTGGAGCAGAAGGACAGGAAGAGTTTCAAAAGCGGCAAGAGGAGCTAGTTCGAAGAGGAGGTGCTGCAGGTCTAGCTGAGGGAAAGGCGGGAGATCTACGAGATCAACTTCGAGATCTACCGGCTCAACCTCATCCAGGAACGCATCTTCGCCATCTTCGAACACTTGTACTTCCGCCAGCCCCGCATCAGCAAGTTCACGCTCTACGGCATCCTCAAGTACGTGATCATGTTCGAGCTGGAGAAGTTCCGCAAGACCAAGGACAAGTGCAAGTTGGCCAAGCGGGAGGACAAACTTCGACTGGTCAACAAACTATTCGAGAAGAAGAAGCTCGAGGATATCAAGAAGAAGGCGCTGGAGAAGATGGTCATTGAGCTAGACAAGGAGAAGGAGGCCAACGCTGGCGAAATCCCCTACGAGCCCGGACATATCGAAGAGATGATCGATAGGTACCCCGAACTACTCAACGAGACCGCCCCCGAACCCAGGCGCAACCTCTACGAGTTCTGCTACCAGGAACGCAACAACATCCTCGAGGACGACATCTTCGCCAAAATGGTCGCACTCATCCTCATCTTCATGGACGACATCGACTGGTACCCCGAACTCACCATCGAACTCGAGTAGTTCAAGAAGTGCGAGCCCGAGATCGAGTCTTTGAAGAGGCTGAGCAAGTTACGGCCGGGGCTTGAGGCCAGGATGGACGAGAAGGGCGTGAGGGAGGTCTATGACGGGTGCCACATCGAGCAGACCCTCAAGGACGGGCTCAATAAGGAGTAACTCAAAACAGACATCGAGATTGAGCTCAAATGATCCAAACCTGATAATATTTAGCATTTCTTGAGTACGAGATGGCTGGACCAGTGGCGGAACGAGCTGGGACGATAGTTGGGACTGGCTTATCGGGTAGTGTGCCAGTTTGGTGTAATATTGCTATTGATAAGGTAGGCCAAACAAGCACATTTAAAACCCATCCTAGGTACTCTTATACGCATTCAATAATCCCTGCTCAAGACTAATTGAATTAGTCTTCTGGGGTGTATAGTCCTAAGGGGTTGATGTTGGCAGATCGTTCGTTATAGATTTGGTTCGATATTGTTTATCAAGTGGTGCGAAGGGATGTAATAAGGGGTCGAGGTGACGCCTGCAACCGAGAAGGAACTGGCCTGCAAGACCACGCTGTAGCTGTAGCTGGACCAGAAAGCAACCTGCTTCTTCTACAACCAGAACCACATCATCGCCAAAGCCACCCAGAAGGTGCTCGTCCTCAACACCCTCACCAAAGCCAGAGACACAGTCGAGATCAGCACTGAGGACTTCATCCTGTAGCAACTGCCGCCCTTCCTGTTCGTGGTCATGGAGGGCAGGTTCATCCATGCCTACAAGACATCGGCCACCGGCCTGGAAAAACCCATCAGCATGCGCATATCCAAGCTCGAGCCCAGAGCCATCTGCAGGTTCAACAAGGGCTACTATCTGGGCGGCTACAACCGCAGCTTCCTCCCCGGCAACAAACGCACACAAACCCGCAAAATCATCTTCCTCGAAAAACTCAAGCACGACACCAAAAACGTTGCCGAGGACTTCATCCGATTGGCCGACAGCGACTGCCCAGTCTCCGTGGTGCGGGTGCAGAACCCCTACATCTTCGCCTACTGCAGACCAGTGGTCTACCTGATCGCCATCTGCTCCAAAGCCATCCTAATAACCTTCTAGAAGGACGCCTCGCAGCTGCTGCTCCTCTAGGGCAGGTTCGCACTGGCCAGCGCTAACGGGGTTGGCATCTCCACCAAACACACCCTCTTCACCTTCGACATCGAGAGGCATCCCATCTTTGGGGTGGAGATCAATGAGAGCGGCACGCAATGCCAGGCCCTATGCATGGAGCGCACTGGACGGGTGTTTGCGGCCAAGGACAACGTAGTGTTCGAGTACCATCCGATAAAGCAGAGCATGGGCTGTGTGGTGCGGTACAAGAAGGGGGAAGTGGTCACCTGGATGAGCTGCACCCCAAGCAACAGTCTCATGGTCATGCGTTATAATCTGCTCGGCTGCTGCACCATTGACGTGTTCTCGGTCTAATGACGGGTTTGGCAAGCATGCAGCTTTCTGATGGTTCATTTGTGCTTTTTTGCCACTCTCTATCATAGTTGAATGCATGGGAAATGAAATGTGAGCAAATGCTGGATGGAGGTTTGGAGTGTTTTTATGCTTTGCTGCTGATTCGGGTGCTGTTAGGTGCTTTCAGGTGCTATTTGATGCTATTTGGTGGTTTTTCGGTTCTTGGGTTGGTGGTAGGGAGAATAAAGATGGGCTACTTTTATCGCAAATCCAGGAAATGTTGCCATCCGAGGGTTTATTATATAGTTAAATAGAATGTCGTTCTACCGATCAGACGAGGTGAAGCACTACAAGCTGATCCTGCCGAGGGAAAGCGCTTGGGAAATCATGGACAAACTCGGTACCCCTACCCCTATCCAGGTCAGCACAAGATCCTCCACATCGTCCCCTCCGACTCTCCAATCCTCGCGCGCCCCTTCCTCACCCAGGTCAGACGCATCTAGGACTCCCTCATGCATCTGCGCAGTCTGGAGAGCGTACTGGAGCAGCAGGGGGTGTACAGCCGGCGGGACTCGTTCTCGGAACAGGCGTATGAGTAGATTTATCGCTTGTGGGAGTCCGAATACGAAAAGATCAATGCGCATCCCATCAACGTCCTCAACGAAATCATCGGGGAGGTCGACAACGCCTGGAAGTACCACCAGGAATTGCTCAAACACTCGGAGTAGCTGGCGACCAAGATGCAGCACTACCGCGACAACCTCGCCCTGCTCAAGGCTGGAGAGGCCAAGTTCGGCAAGGCCATCTTCACGCACAGCGAGAGGAGGAAGGAGTAGCTGGGCAGGGAGCTCTCCAAAGGCTCCCAGATAACCATGAAGTGCGGAGTCATCAAACTAGAGGAGGAACTGCGCTTCAAGAAGACTGTCTTCAGAATCACCAAGGGCAACTCTCTGGTCACCTGCATCCCTTTCAGCGAACTCTTCACCAATCTCCTCTAGCACGAGCAGAGAAGAGTGGTGTTCTATGTCTTGTACCCGGGCGGGAGTGGCAGCTACCTGGACCAGAAGCTGACCAAACTGATTGAAAACTTCTGCGAGGCCAGGTACGAGTTGCCGCAGAGCGAGGAGGAGTACGCAGGTATCTTCAGAACCCTCGAGAGCAGTCACACCGAGGCGTAGAATCTGGTGAACCTGACCCAGAAGGAGCTGAGCTAGTTCTTGCTCAAACTGGGCGACCCGATGGTCGAGAGCGGCTTCTTCCGCAGACATGAGTACCTCAAGCTGTACCTCATGAAGGAGAAGGAACTCTACAGCAGCCTCAACGAGATGGAATTCTTCAACAACTTCCTCCAAGGCAACATCTACGTCCTCAGGGACCAGGTGGCCCGTCTCCAGGAAACCCTCCACCAGCTTGAAGAAAAACTCAACCTCCCCTCCGGCCAACTCGTGGAATCTCACACCGAAAAGTACCCCACCCACTTCACCATCAACGCCTTCACACGATCAGCTCAGGAAATCGTGGAGACCTACGGAGTGGCCAACTACCAGTAGGCCAACCCTGCCTTCTTCACAGTGGTCACATTCCCCTTCCTCTTCGGAGTGATGTTCGGAGACATCGGCCACGGACTCATCCTGTTCGTCTTCGGCATCTATATGGTCTTCTTCGTGACAGAAGACACCCACAATCCGGCCTTCAAGATGCTTCGCCCGCACAGGTACATCATCACTTTGATGGGCTTCTTTGCCACCTACTGTGGCTTCATCTATAACGACTACCTCTCCGTCAGCTTGAATCTGTTTGGCTCGTGCTTCAACCCAGAGGGCATACAGTCAGGCAACCCCATCCCGCAGCAGCCCAACTGTGTCTATCCTTTCGGTGTTGACCCTGTCTGGGCCATTGCCTAGAACAACCTCAATTTCATCAATTCGCTCAAGATGAAGATTTCTGTGATAATTGGGGTGATTCATATGACTTTGGGCATCTTCGTCAAGGCCACCAACTGCATCCACTTTGGTAGGTATATCGATTTCTTCTGCTAATTCGTACCTCAGCTCGGATTCATGGTCCTGCTTTTCGGCTACATGGACTTTCTCATTTTCTTCAAATGGTGTATCAACTGGGGCTACGACAGCCCCAACTCTCCCTCAATCATCACCACCATGATCAATATCCCCCTCCAACTCGGCCAAACCGTAACTTTGCGCCCATTTAGGACAACTGCTGCGGAGGACAGCCGATGTGGGGAGAATACGGTACCACATCGCAAAATACAATCCAAATGTGGTTCTTGGTCATCGCCATCATCTGCGTCCCTTGGATGTTGCTACCCAAACCCATCATTTAGATTTGCGGCAACAAGCACAGCAGCGAACTGGTTGAAGAGTAAGACCGCGAGCTGCAGCACACGGGGAGGCTACTAGTAAGTGGCTAGAACCTAGGCTCAGCCGATTTCCGTACCCATCTCCTAACCGAGCGGCCAAAGTGATCCACAAAAAGGAACATCACTCCAACGACTAGATCTTCGTGCACCAGCTGATCTAGACGATAGAGTACGTCTTGGGCTGCATCTCCAACACCGCCTCGTACCTGCGATTGTGGGCACTCTCGCTGGCGCACTCGCAGCTGTCAGAAGTGTTCTTCGACAAGCTGGTCTAAGGCGCCTTCGTGTCAGGCTTCGTGGGCATACCGATGGTACCAACCCTGCTATGTAGATGCTAATCGGGTTCATAATTCTGGCAGGACTGACCTTCGGGATCCTACTGTGCATGGATACAATGGAGTGCTTCCTGCACACTCTGCGGCTGCACTGGGTGGAATTCAACAACAAATTCTACAAAGGCAACGGCTTCGCGTTCAACTACTTCAGCTTTACGAACAGGATGGTCAGCGAACTTGCCACCCAGGCGTGATCTTGTATTGTAAATTCTTCGATTCTGCATTCTTGGTATGAATGAAGATGTTGTCATGAATATAGGCAGGATGGTAGATAGTGAATGAATTATGAATGAGGGGGTTGGGGTTGGGGT
>Ga0316217_10005430_pt1 | contig 13236 bp, 12 predicted proteins | sample 1anoAmetaG_FD_203633 | JGI IMG/M metagenome (GOLD analysis project Ga0316217, IMG submission 203633) | Freshwater microbial communities from Trout Bog Lake, Wisconsin, USA - 1anoA | ecosystem: Environmental > Aquatic > Freshwater > Lake > Hypolimnion/Profundal zone | place: USA: Wisconsin...
GGTGTTTGGATGAGGCTATCTGCGATATGATGGGGGTTGGTGTGCGCAGTATCTTCTTTTTCAGGTGTGGCTATCTTATAGTCTCCTTATAGTACTTTAAGGCTGAGTAGCATGAAGCTAAAGGAATAGACTAGTGGGTTGAATGATGCCAATATAATAATTGGTAGGCAATAGACTACGATAATAAATAGCTAGTAGTATGAAGTCCGTCCTTGTTAGCTACTCCCAATTGTGCCACTGTTTGAGCAACCTGTCAACTCACCGTCATTTTGGTCACAAAAGTCAAACCCCCATCACGAATTACAGACAGCCTCATATAAATCAAAGGCAACCCTTGATATCAGGGTAGATGAAGTAGCTTAGGCTGAAACTGCCTCTGTTAATATGCATCACGATCTTTGATTTAATAAAGATACAATGAACCAAGCTTACTCTAACGACGCGATCGCCAACATCTTCATAGAGATCGACAAGGACAAAGACGGCTTGATCTCCAGGCAGGATTTCGAGGGCACTGACTACGTCAATGTCCTCTTCGAGGGAATAGACATGCCTTTGAATGTACCTGCATCCTGACTTAGGCCTTGAACACCTTCCCCGACGGCAAAATCAACCTCAAGGATTTCACTCTGCTTGTCCATGCCAACCGCTACAAGCTTATCGGCTTGGCTGTCTACAAGTTCTAGGCTGAGAAATACATCAATAAGTATCTATCGGTTTCAGCACCCGGAGAAGCTGCTCCCAGCCTCAAGCAAAGCTACCTCAAGCTCAAGGCACTCCCCCATTAATTCAGGCACATAACGCTTCAATCAAGGAGGAGAAGCTGCACTCCTTCGGCATCGAGTTCGGAGTGGACAAGCCCCACCAGCAGGCCAAGATAAAGGAAGTCTAGCAAGGTAACCAACTACTAACCTAGTCCTCGGACACCCTCTGCACCAGGTGTTTCTGCTCATCAAGTTCAGTACCCCCAAGAACGGGGAGTAGATCGCCAACAAACTCCAGGAACTCATAGCCAACGTGCTCTAGATTCTGAAGGGATTGGCTCCCGAACTATCCGATCAGGGCATCATCTAGGGGCTGAAACCCTACGCCAAGTATGCCAACAACTATGTCTACGTGGTCGTCGAGGTAGACAATCCTCTTGTTGATGGACTTATCTCATTCGCTACTGAGGTTGTAGAATCCATCTCACCACAGTGTGCTTTCAAATTCAAGGCTAACCTGCAGTCCAACCTCAACAACCTGTTGACTGAAGGGTTCGATTACACGAAAAGCGGAGGGGAGGCTTCGATTTAGTTCGACATTGACCACGTGACTCTGAAAAAGATCAAGGAGATCCTCGGAGACAACGTGAATGAAGGCTAAAATCCAACCCCTCCAAGGCAACTCATAAGTCTGCTTCTGTAGGAGGTGAAGATCTCAACCGAATTCAGCAACTTAGGAGAGGCTATCACTTCAACCCTCAACATTGAGGCCAACTAGATCCCCAAACCCTACAGCCAGTTGCAGGTCATCAAGGAGCTCAGCATCAAGTAAACTCTGGGACAATTCTACGAAGGAGGGCCCAATTTGCTGGAACTGATCAGCAACAGCAGCCAGGGCTAGGGAGAGATAAGCATCAATTTCCATGACTTCTTCTTCAAAATCAGCTACGATGTCCACATCGAGAAGGCATTCGAACTCTTAGGATGATCGTCAGCCTATTCAGATTTAAATATCCTCTATAAAAACATCAGCACATCCCATAAATGTTCAGAGTTGAGATAATGTTAAGGATTTACAGTGTTCAAAGTTGAGATATAGTGTTCATGGATTAAGATATAATGTAGGGGGGGAGATGGATGTTGGCAGATTGGTCAAATGCAACTGCAGCAAACCAAAGTAGAACATATCTAAGAGAGTAAACAAAAAATGCTACTATGCTTGAATTCATCAGCCACAAACACTTGAGCAGTGAACCAATAGTTAGAATGGTTAAATGCAACCGCAATTGCCTCTTATTCAAAAGTTTAACTTGATTGATCATACCAGCCCGTTCTGCAGTTTGAGGTATTCCAGTACCAGTTTTTTCCACAATCTGATCACAAATTCCTCCGAATCGTCGTCCAGCAGCTGCTTCAGGATCTTGATGATTTTGTCAGGATGCGACCGGCTCAGCAGCTTCTTCTCCACCAGTGCGATGAACTTCTACTCCACGCCGCCCATGTACTAGTTGCTCATCTCTTCCAGCCACGGCCGGATGTTTCGCTACAAGACTACCGATTTCGACAGCTTGTCCCAGTCGATGCCGAACTACCATAGTTCCATCTTGTTTTGAGGCACCTTCTTCTCCAGCTACTTGATGGCTGCCTCTCGCTTCTACTCCTCTTCTTTGTCGAGTTAGTAGTTGAGTTCGGGTATGTTCAGTTCGATCAAAGATTCTGCTTTCTTCTTCTACTCGTAGAGTTGCTCATAGCCTTAGAAAAGTTCGTTTTTTTTGAGCTATTTGGGCTTCTCCTCGACTTCAGGGGCTACCTTGGGTGCCTATACCAACACATCCTCCACTCTCTATGCGCCTATCTTTATTTCCTATTCAGCAACAACCTTGACCCTCTTAACGGGCTGAGATTCTTGCGCCTGGACTTCCTAAGGAAGCGGTGGATTCTCTTGCATCATGATTTCGATGTCCTCGGACTCTTCTTGGTCGAGTTGCCTGCGACGTTCGCTAGTCAGGCAGCGAGTTAGTCTCTTCTAGTATTACTCTTCATCAAGGTTGATTTATTTCTCGAGCTTTCTCTGGCGCTGTTTCTATCGCTATCTCTCTCGTTACTTCTCCTTTCGATACTATCTTTACTGCACTTTTAAACTAAAAGTACCTTTTCGCGTTAGCGCTTCAGCACTTGTTCCTCCTTCTGCTGAAAAGTACGCTAGAGGTCGTCCTGGGCCTTGCGCTTGGCCTTCTCTCGTTCCTTCTCTCGAGGGTGCTCCTTCCGCTCCTCCTCCCTCTGCCTCTCGGCCGACAGCTTCTTCAACTAGACCTGAGTCAAGCAGCAGTTACATTTATCTGTCGAAGGGTGTCGTCAATGCGGTTCTTGTACTTCTTGTCGTCTCGGGTGTGGTACTGTTCTATGGTGTCGTACTCCTTGGCCTCGTTCATGCCGGGTGCTACTTAGGGGAGGGGGTACCTGCGAGTTTCTTCTTCCACTCGTCTTTCTGCATGCTGGTCCATTCTTTGATGAAGTTTTCGGTCTAGGGGCTAATCTTGATCTAGAGAACCTGGTCTAGCATCTTGATGTTCACGAAGAGTCTGCGGATGCGGAGGATTTCTTCTCCGGTCTCGAGGTCGAAGTGGCAGAAGGGGAGGAGGCGACCGCGATTGTCGGCTGTGCGTTTGAAGTTTTTGATGCTGCCGAATTCGTTGAGGAGCCTGATCATGATTTCGTTTGTGCACTCCTAAGGTATATTTTTGATGAACATTTTTTGCCAAACCTTTTGTTCCGGACGCACTGCGTTAAGATCTAGTTACTTGGCACTCCCAAAGGGTTGATGGTGATGTTGCCTCCGTGCGTCAGCATGGGCGTCATGGTCAGGGGGTCAAGCACTGCATACTTTAACTCTTACCGACGCCTGGGTTATACGTGTAGCTATGCGGAAACATCTCTCGCTCTTATAAATATAACCAGTACTCAATTCACCATTTCCTTTTATACTCAAAACACTGCCCTTTTGCCAATACACTCACCACAGACTTCAGGGGTGGGGCGGAAGAAAAAAGGGGGAAGTTTGCGCAGGTCGCAGACTTTTATTTTTATTAGATATATTTAAGAGATGTGGAAGTCGATAGGAAGCATCAAAAGTGGGGATGACGTCTCTATTCGCTCAAACCGTTCCAGATACGACCTCAACTTGGAACCTTTCCATACCTCAGTCAAAAGGAAGTCAAACGTCTCCCCGGATATGAATCGTTCGTTTTGTTATGAATACTTCTAGAAAAGACGCAATAAGACTCTCAATGAGTCCATAGCTTCCAACAAGTCTGAAAGGAACGTCGTTTCGATTGGCTCCAACCAGGACATTTTCACAGAGATGAGGAACAAGGCCAACAAAGAAGACCAAGGCAGCAGAATCACGGACAGAGTCAAAGAAAACCCTGAGGCCGAGAGAAACAATAAGAAGCACTACGAAGAGATCAAGAAAGCGACTAGCCGTGTGCACACCCTCAAGAAGGAACAGAACAAACTAAAAAACACCATGCAGAATGAGTTCAACGCCTTCAAAAACATGTTCTATCAGCTGGAGTAGCACATCCATCAGCACTAGAATGACGCCCCCAAGCGCAACGGCACGGCAACTGCAGTTGACTAGGACTTCTTCCGGGAGATTCTGGGGTAGGCGATGGGTATTGAACGTTATTTTCAATAGATGGACCGCAAAAAAACAGCACTGATGTAAAGATTGACATAGTGATAGTTATCATAGTATTATTGCACGATTCAGACAAGTCTGCTCACTCCTCTCCTGCCCTTCATGTGTTGCATAAATTTCACGTCGATGCAGGAGTGCTAGCTGCTTTGGGATCCGATTGACTCGATTGTATTGGTACGTTGCAGCTGTTTCCTGGTTGCTCTGAGCAGGGCCAGTTATTAGGAGGCTTGACGGCTGTGCTCGGGACTGCACTGGAAAAAATTTAGGGTTTTCTTATCTCTTTCCTAGATTAAAGTTTTTAAAGATTAGTTTATGCTTATCATAGGGCTGTTTGTACGACTACAACACTGAGATGGAAGGAAGTTATTGTCTATAACGTCTCTGAGCTCTTCAGACTAACTGCTTTATTAATTTTATGACTACTAATTCAGTTAAAGAACACTGATTTTCGGAGATTTTCTCAATTTGCCAGCAACGTCTTCACCATAAAATAGATTTGACTCTGCAACCGCAGAAAACGACACTTATTAGATTCTGGGTGAGATGTTCAACGAAGGAGGAGGAGATAGCCTTCGCTAAGGTGAGAGGTAAGAATTACCGTTTGTTAAAGAAGGTGAAAGTTCCAACTAAGATCTAAAGGTATGCTTCAAGTTTTATTTGTAGTTAGAGGGCGTTAGCTGTCGAATAGGTGAAATCTTGCTTTCTTTGAAGCCAATGCCAATAGAAGGAATCCTGAAAGGGAATTTGGGCTTAATTTCAGTGGAAGTGACTATAGATTGTATTGTCCGCGCGTTATTCAAAAATTAGTTGCTGAAGGAATGGTCGATTTAGTACTTGGCTGAAACCTATTTGCAGTTTATTGATTCGTTGTGTTCTAAATGCTAGTTCTAGGCCGGGAAAATCGGATTATTTTAGAAAAAATTGCTATGGTGTTTCTTAAATGTGACTAAAGATGGAAACTATTGGTTCTATGTGCCTATATTTCCGTTTTTGAACACAATTTGGCTGTGTTTGGACGAGTATTAGGTTTCTTCCTCTTGCGTTTTCAGCCGCTTGCCTTCAGCCCTTCCTTCTACTTGTCTCTCCTTCAAAGTAAAGGTGATGCGTGGGCTTTTCTGGCGAGGCACTTGTTTCAGATTATTTGGGAGTAGCTTTATAGAAGAAATGGGTGAAAGGGGTTAGGTTAGATTTAATGAGATAGGGGACATATGAAAGATTGGAGTGCGCATTGGCGCTTTTGTTATGGGGGAGTTGACCCTTTCGATTATTACTTGTGGGCAGTGATTCAAACTTGCCATTCTCGACCGTTATATCGCATTATTAGAAGTGTGTTTGGTCGTTTTTGAGCTCAGACCAGGCGCAATCTCATAGTTACTACTTCTAGGCCCACCTGAGGGCAAATTAGAGTTTGGCATGTTTTGGATGTGTGTTATTTGCTGCGGGTGTTTGGGAGTGGGAGCTTAATATCGGTGGATTTGGTGTTCTTGGTTTTTTTATTACTAGTTTTCCTGGCTGCTTCTGCAGCACAGAGTCCTGATGCCTGGGAAATCAAAGTCCATGATGTTCTATTAAGAATATTTATAGTTATAAATTAGCATATGAGTTATGATAGAATTTTTGTGCCAAAAATTCACAGTCCCATCGTTTCCTTCTTTTTGGCTGCAAAGCTGGAGAAGTGATTTGTGTTTCCATATTTTAAACTTTATTCAGAATACTGTTAAGCAAGAAACGAAATATGCATTCAACAAAATTTCGTTTCATCCTCCATTATTAATCCCATTTTGCTTGAAGTTTGAGCTGAGAAATAGTATGGATTCGTGAAATTAGGATCTTTTAGACTGACTTAAAAAGAGGATAATATGAGTCTTATTCCTATGAGACTTTACCATCATAAGGAGGCCTTTTCCATTCAAACAACTCAACAAGGGTTGCCCCAATCTATTTTATCGGCAAAACATCCTATCATAGCATCAAAAAGGAGCTGTTTGACGCTGAAAGCGACTAAAATGTTAAAACCTAGATATTTGCGTCTCCAGGCCTTTGTGAAATTAATCCAAAGATTGTAATTTACTCTAAATAGAAGTTATTAACTGTATTTAAGCTTTAGCAATCTTTTAATAATTATTGCAAAGCATGAATATAATCACGAACTAGTCCAATAACTTTAAGATGCCCAAAATGTAATCCCAACACTATCTTTAGCCGAAAATAACTGACTCTTGAGACTTCTAACAAATAGCTCGAGTTGGCCAGCACCAGCCCCAAGGAATCTTCATTACCTTACAACGTTTACGTGGACAAGCACACATTCAGCTACTTTAACAAAAGATCAGTACAAAAGCACCTCAAGAACCTTGCTAGAGTACCCATTTCATTAGTCCAGGTGGTGTAGCAGCAACCCAAGAGCCAAAAGAACAGCAGATTCATCCGCAGCATAAGCCAATGGATCAAACCAATCGGAGTCAAGCAAGAGATAACCAACAACTAAAGGGTTGAAAGCAACTCTAGCCTATCGAAATAAGAATCAAGGTAAAGTTAGCCAAAAGCATAAAACCTAAAGGTAGCTAAATAAAAATCGCCTTACAGAGTTTTCCCAATTTTCATCAAAATTGAAGGAGACACCAAAATGAGAAGCAAAGCCAGCCACTCGGCTTGCAATTTGCCTCAAATCAATAACAACTAACCTAATGCATAAGAAGCTATCGTCCAGAGTAAGCTGACAAATGTAAACAAAAAGGAGAAGAAAAAGATTGACGTTTTGCATACATTGAAGCACAAGCAGTTCGTCTAGTTCTTGAACAAGAAGAAGGAGCTGCTTTCCAACTCTCTAAAGCTCATAAATAAGTAGATGGTTAGTTCCAACGATTATGAAAAATGATAATCTAGTTTTGCTTCAAAACTCAACTTCTATTTGCTCCATGCCATAGTGATTAGTCCTTGATACTTTGTCAGCCTTCCATGCCTAGATTCTGGAGGGACTGTCTTTGCCACTACCATTCCTCAGCTTTAGGCTGTTGATTTTGACAATATTGGTGAGCAGCCTCTGTGCTTTGCTGAATTTGATGTACTCCAGCTTTTCGTCCTGAGAGGTTGAATTTTAGAGTTTGCTGTATTCCAGCTTTTAGCCTTTTAGCTCCAAATTGTGCTTCTTTTCGATGCGTGCTTTGTTGTCGTAGAGTGAAAAGTGTTTGACCAGAAAGTCATTTTTGGGGTTGCTGGGTCTACAGATGCTGGTTATGGGCTCTTTGGTTTGTGTTAGTGACTTTGCGATGGATTGGCGAGGTTGTGCGAATGAGTGTGTGTTCACCCTGCGCTTCAAAGAAGCCACATTTTAGTGTTCAGACTTATGTTTTGTGGGAGATCTCTAAGTGGGGTTGACCTAAAGGACAAAATCTAATCTCTCCTAAGTAAGTTTTTCATTTTATGTTTAGATGGTTCGACCTCTTTTTTCTTCAGGATTGGGAGTGCATCTTCTTGAGCTGGAGATACGCTTGATATAATTGTTTTTCTTGTGGCGGCGAGAACGAATATACGCCTCCTGGATTTACTTCTTCATTTTCACCCTCTACTTCAAAACTGAGTGCCACTGCTATTTCCCCTGAACTACAACCTCCTCATTTTAGATGGTGTTGCCTGTGGTTGTTTTGATCCGTAGCTGGACTTTTGGAAGGTTGAATTTGACAGCTTCGTTCATAGGTTAATTTTATAACAAATTTGGCATACGACCAATCATAAATAAGCCAATAAACTTCTGCCTAAGCAAAGCTAAGTTAAACCTTCAGTAAGGGTTGTGCGTTGGGTATGGTAAATAATTATAATATGAGTCTGAACTTAGACAAGTTAGTGAGCTCAGAGTCAGTGTACGACAAGACCATCAGATAGACCATCTAAACCATCAAGAAGGATAAAAATATTGAGGCCAATCTTAAAAAAATCATACTTTTCTGCAAATATGCTTTTTCTGTCAACTTTGCCCAGCTCAAGAAGTTTCTGTGCTTGATGGTAACCTGTCTCTTACGCAGCTCATCAGAGATCTCTCAGAAGCGCTGAAGTCTACTGAGTTCGAAAAAATTCTGGATTAGAGCATACCCTACAAGTTGCTAAAAGCTTTGACGCAATAAATAAACAACCCCAATCGCTACTAAAACATTGGTATTATCTATGTTATGAAGATGACGAAAGAGATTATTCATAAAGGCTGATAAGATTCGGAGTGGAGACGATCAGTTTCTGGGCAAAAAAGCTGTCCTTTATGACTGGCAAGTCACAGTTTGCATAGGCCTACTAAGATCTCAAAAAAATAAGGTTAATCGAAATGCCCAAAACTTACGAATACTACAGAAGCTAAAAGCTATCCTTGGGACTGTGGGGCGACCGCTAGGAAAACACTGAGGAGTACATCAAAAACGAAGAGATGAGTCCTCTGATCAGCTAGCTTTCAGATAAGTTCACAGAGTGCAAGGCGATGATTGAGGAGCGCATAAACGAAGCAGTGCTGAACGAGGAGTAGATATACCTAAAGGGCATCGTTGAGAAGCTGCGTGACTTCCTGCTGACGTTTTTCAGCAAGTACAAAAGCCTGTAAGTGTAGGTCACAATCGACCGAGACGTCTTAGTGGTGTACTTCCACATAATAAACAACCTCTTCAAGAGGATCAGCAACCGCTTCTACATCCCAGTGCAGGAGATGATCACCCTCACGAAGTAGGTCTTCTAGGGCAACCACTCTGCGGACTTCTCCTCTATCGACAGAATGGATATCGTCAATCTGGCTGGAATACACAAATACAACGCTTTGACTATATTCCAGAGGGTACGTCAGTGTCTAGGTAGATTCATAATCGGATAGAGATGCAGGAGGCGAAGTTGGGGCCTTGCGAGCTGAGTTTTTAGCAGAAGGAGGTGCTGGTGTTCGCCAACCAGAAGCAGACTGCCAAGAGGGAGAAGTCCGAGCTGGTTGAAGAGCGCAAAGTGCCCAAGTTCAAGAGATGATTGATTTCAAGATAAGTAAAAAAAAAATATCCTAGTGAATAAGCAAGATCTCCTTCTCAGTTTATAGTTGATTGAAAAAAGTAATGAATATGAATACAGAAGGTATAGATAATCAGATTTGCTTGGTGTGGAAGGTACCACACTTCTCGCACTTGATCCCGATCAGCTCGCACTTACAGTTGGTTTGGGAGTGGGCACATTGATTGACTGTCTCCATTGCTATAGCTTGCTGCTGTAAAGATTATACAATCTACTAAAGACTCTATCTCTGCAAACTTAATTTAGATTATAGCTCATATTCCATTACATATTTATTTTATAGTGAAACATGAAACACCAAAAACCTCATCCCAACGCCAAGAGAGGAGGCAAAGCTCCTCGGCCGAACACTAATACTAGCCGCCCATTCAAGAAGGCAGCTCGCAGCTAGCCTCAAACCAACCAAAAGCAACCACTCAAACCTTTCAAGAAAAAATTTAGTGAAAGAAACGCAGAAGCAAAACTCAGAATATTAAAAGGAAACGAAGAGAAAGTTGTTAAAAAAGAGGCCAAGGGCGAAAAGAAAGCAGACGATAGGGACCTAGACAGATAACTCAGAGATTATTGGTTGACTCAAAAAGGAGGGAATAAGGCTAACGAAGGTAAATCTATCATAACTACAGATTTCAAAGAGCTGGCCAGGGACAAGTTGAACTCTGAGATGGACTACTACTGGAGGCAGAAAAAGGAAGAGCAATAGCAGAAACCCAAATGATTGTAAATGAACTCATTAAGAAGCTTAACTCTGATCGCAGGTTTCAAATTTACTCACCAGAGGTCAAACCTCAGTTTCTTTTCAATTATAATTTAAATAAACCGTTTATACATCAAATGAGTGTGGTGTCTCCTCTCAAGAGAAATCTGCTCCAGCTGTAGATCACTCCCGCTAAAGCTATCGTCACTAATGACATTAATTCATGGAATGAGACCAGTCAAAAGATGCCGCCAAAGAGGGCTAACAAGCAGAGATGTAGTTCAAAAACAACGCACTACGTTGCACCAAGCAAACCTTAGTCCCAGGAAATGAGCAATTTGGCTTCTTTGAGGGAAAGAAGGCTCAAACTGCTTGAGAGTTCTTGCAAGAAAAAGAGCTTATCTCAACAAGCGTTAGTAAGTTCACTCAAAAACTCCCCAAAAAGCACGCAGCTGGGAAACCCTGAAAAACCCAGCCACTCAGAAGTCCTCTAAAAGACCTACTAATTCAAGCTAAAAATTACTGAGATAAAAGTAACAGAATTCAAAGAAGAAGATTCTCGGACTGTAAAGCCAGTGGAGATAAAGTTTAAGCCCAGAGCACATGGTTTACCCTCTCTTGGCCACAAAAACCAGTAGCAGATCAAAAGTACACTCCATCGACTCCGTACGATACAAAGCAACATGATTAATAGCCATAAAATAGCTACTTCTGCTTCCAATGGAGCTTCAATTGAGCAATAGAGCCTAAAAGGGAAAACTACAAATGAAAACTTGAAAAACATCATCTTCAAAGCAAGGAGAATTCTGCCTATTCGCCAAAATGTTGAGCCTATTGATTGCTTTTAATGAAATTTTGATATAAACTATATCTCTTGTTTAAAGCTGACTTGTATGACTCCTTATCAAAGCTGACCTTTTTGCAAGGATTCGTGCTCGAATAAGTTTGAAGTGACTCTTTTGATAATTGAGAGTAACTATTCTTAGTGAAGTATAATGATTCTTTTATGAATAAATACAAAACTTAACTGGTTTTGTAATAAAATAGAGTGCAAAAGTCACTCTCAAAAAAGTCCAAACTGCCCAAAATTACCTAACCGCAAAGCCCCACTCTTAAGCACTAAAAGTAGATTAAGCTGAGCTATGAAGTTCCTGAAGTTACCAAGTTGCTAGAATAGTTCTAAAAGTAAATCAAAAGGCCCATTGAATTCCATTTGGATGTTTTAAGCTCCAAAAGTCTCCCAAAGTGCATAACTCACAACAACATTCAAACCCTTTATTGCATAAACGATAGGAAGCCACTCTGCGTAAACTGTTTGTATTTGTCGAATGTGCACAAACCTCACAAAGTGGTGCCTATGCAGAAAGCAGGGGCTGAGATCCAGTAAAACATCAAGGAAGCAGTAGAAGTTGTGAAGAGGAAGCTGTAGGAGTGCGAGAGATTAAAAAAGGCTAACGAATAGCATCTCTAGAAAGCAGAAACAGAAATACCGAATGTAATTGAAAAGCTGCATAACTTCTATCTGGAGTTTCATTAGATGTTGGTCAGGAAGAAAAATGAACAAATTCAGCAGATTTCCTAATTTTGGTCAAAGATAAGGCACACCCATCATGTCAGGAACACTCAGATTGCTCTCATTAAAAACTACATCAAAAAGCATCTTTAAAGTACCAGTTTGCAGCCTACGTAAAGCAGCCCACTCCATACTAGGAATATTACTGTAGAGCTCGCAAAAATAGAGCTTATTTTAGATCGGTAGTTAGGCAAAGAAAAAACCAACCATTTTACTTAGGATCTTAAAAGATTCCATGAGATGCAAAGGGCCATTTAGAAGTAGATGGTACTCCAGAGCAATGATGATGCAAAGCCTAAAAATGCTTATGGTATGTCAAGTAGCCGCAAATCGCCTAAGAGTCCATCCGCTTAGAAAGCAAAGCAAATTCAGCAATTTAAACAAAAGTCCAAAGAAGCTGCTAACAAAGAAGAATCTAGTAAAGAAGAAGTTAGTAAGGAGAGTCAGAGAACTTTGGCTACTTCTCAGCCCAAAAATAGGCATTCCAAATCTGACCTCTTATCAAAAACATAGATTTTGGAAAGGATGAGATCCCAAGAAAAGAGTAGATCAAGATCGAAAAACGATGAATACCATAAAAAACTCCAAATAAAGGCAGAAAACCAAAAATACAAAGTTTAGTTGATTCCAAAAAAAGACAAAAAATCAAAAAGTGGAACAAAAAGTGATTCTAAATGACTTTATTTCATATTTTCTAAATGAGAAACCAGTAAAACTAAGAAGGTATAAAACTATCATTACTCTTCTGAGCTTTACCCCCTTTCTGTCCTTTTGTTGATCCCAAAATCTTAATAGTGTGTTTCGGCTTGTGATTTCTTTTAGTCCAGTCTGTTTATTTTAGGCGTTTCCTCCTCCTATTAAAGCTAAAAATAAACATATTCTGTAGTCTAACTTCCTCTGACTATGCTCATCTGCTCTTCTTTGAGCTAATCCTAAAGATCAAACGCATTGTATGCTAGCCTTGAGTTGCCGAACTTGGTGGTTGCCAAGCTTGAAGTCTATTGGCGATTCTACTTTGTGAACACAAACTCATTCATTCTGTCTACTTTGTCAAGAAGTTCTTCTGTATCCACTTTTGCTCCATTGTAGAGGTCGAAAAGCCAAAAACGAAAGCTCACTCCATGACGAGATTTGCTTATAATCTTGAACCTTTTCTCACTCAGGCCGAACAGTTTGGGCACTGTGTTTCCTTTGGCCTTTTATTGGATTAGTCTTTGCCTGACCATTCGCAGACAAGCACGAATGATTGAATAATACCTGTCCTTAATCTGTTCAGTGGCAAAAGATTTGGCGTAGTTCCGAAAGTTGCGCTGAAGTTGCTGCCGTATGTATCCGAAATGCTGGTTTTCTTTGTAGGACTGGATTAAAACCTTTTAAAAGTCTTAGTTCCAAATGTGCTTCAGCTTTTTATTGTCAGTCAGCTGCTTGAAAGTATAGATCTTTTAGCTGATCTTTTTACTCCTTTGGATTAACTCTAGCTTCTGTTTTATCTTTACCTTCACAGAAATCTGTAGTGATTTATAGATTTTTATAG
>Ga0316217_10005431_pt1 | contig 13234 bp, 7 predicted proteins | sample 1anoAmetaG_FD_203633 | JGI IMG/M metagenome (GOLD analysis project Ga0316217, IMG submission 203633) | Freshwater microbial communities from Trout Bog Lake, Wisconsin, USA - 1anoA | ecosystem: Environmental > Aquatic > Freshwater > Lake > Hypolimnion/Profundal zone | place: USA: Wisconsin...
GCAGAACATTGTTGAACCCATAACTTGACATGGTTGATTTGGGTGCCAAGGCTGCCGTATCGAGGCCATGAACGGATAGGTAGTGAACCGTGCCCCAACCAATCAGCATGCCAATTGGGCAACCCAACATTACCAGGAAGAATGTTTCGAGAGTTATGAGCGAAAAAACTTTGGCGCGGTTCATACCAAGAGCCAGCAGCATGCCAATCTCGCGGGTGCGTTCAAGAACAGCCATTAACATCGTATTGACTATGCCGAACGAAAGGGCAAGCAGAATAATAATAATGAAGACAACAGAGACCTGCGACATGAGCGAAATAATAACGCTGGTTTCAGGCGATATTTCCATCCAGCTTTCAACTTTATACTGAGGTAATACACTTTTTAAATGAGCTGTGGCCGTGTCGATATTGCGGTTGCTGTTAAGTAGTATCGCTATTTCATGGGCCGAGTTGGAATCAATACCGAGCAGTGGGTTGACATCTTCTTTTCGAACAAAAACATTGGCATTATCCCAGCCTGAATTATTGCTTTCAAATATTCCCGCCACCCTGAATGCACACGAAGCGATGTTGTCGTCTTTGTCGAGGAATGTGAGTACCACCTTCGACTTTATTTTAAGCTTCATCCTTTTTGCCAGCTTTTCGCCAATGATGATCTGGTTGGCCTTACCCGCTCCGAGATATTTGCCCTCTGTAATTTTTGATGCGAGATGGGTGGTTGAGTCCTCTGCTGCAGGGTCAACTCCGTTTATCTGCATACCGGTACTGCCACTGGTGGTGGCCAGCATACCTGGTGCTATGGTGCGCGCTGACCATGACTGTACATTTGCAGTGTTACTTAGTTTAGCTTTCAATGTGTCATCAAGCCTTACAACGTATTTGGCCTTGTAATCTTCTTTAAACCCCGGGTGGTGTATTTGTATGTGCGATATTTCGTTCTGTATGGCAATATTAACCCGGTCTTCGCCCATGCCGTAATACAAGGCATTTACAAAAGTGCCGATCCAGAGGCCCAAAACTATCGAGGTAATAATAACCAGGCTGCGCACACTGTTGCGCCAGATATTGCGCCACGCTATTTTGATCAGCACTTTCATTTTCTCATAGCTTTTAGTGCGTTCAATGAAAATATTTTAAGTAGCGGGTACGCTGACAACAGGAGCGATATGATGCCAATAATAATTACCTGCTTATAAAAAATTGAAGGCGTTGTGGCCATGGGAATCACTGCCTCAAATCCCATCTTTTCATACATGTTTTTCATATCGCCGCCAAACCGGATAGGGTGGTGTGCCCAGAAGAATACCAGCGGAATGCTTGCTGCAAGGCCCAGCACACAACCCACCAACGATACAAAGACCGACTCGAGCATAACTACAAAAGCAAGCTGGGTCTTTTTCATGCCAATGGCCATTAACATGCCCAGCTCAAATCTTCTTTCAGCCATCATCATTAACAGTGTTGCAAAAATGCCAAATGAAACCAGCAGGTATAACAGCAGCGTTACCACCAATTCGCTGCTTTCTTTGCTCTTTACGGTTGACACAATATCAGGTATCATTTCCTCCCAGGTCTTTACTTCATAATCCGGCGAAAGGTGTTTAGCTATCTGGTTTCTTACTATATCGGATGATTGCAGGTTATCAATAGATATCACTATTGAGGTGGCTTTGTTTTCTGCGCCTAAAAACTGCTGAGCCTGTTTTAAAGGCATAAACATTATTTTATCGTTAAGCTGCGGCGAACCGAAGGTGATAATGGTTTTTATAATATACCGGTCGGCAGCGGTAGCGCCCTGGTATCCTTGCCCCAGAAGTATCAGAGTGTCGTTCGTCTTTACGTTTAACTTATGCGCTAAGCCCGATGCTATCATTAATCCGGAAGCCGTGTCGCTCATATAAGTTCCACCGGTAACCTTTTTACCTAACTGAATCAACTCTTTTTCCTGTGAGGGAACAATACCCGCCATCATACACCCTTCGGTGCTTTGACCGGTGGAAGCCAGCACAAAGGTTTCAATACGGGGCGAGGCCATGATTACGTTTTTTTGTGAACGAATGCCCGTAAGCAGTGTGTCGTTCAGATCTAAAACATTATCCAGTGTCTGTTCATCAAAATATCCTTTTTTGTGCACCTGTATGTATGAGCTGTAATAGCTTACCACACCTTTTACCAGGTTATCCATAGCGCCTTTTTGCAGTGCGTTTATAAGTACCGAAAGCACTACTGCAAAAAATACTGATGCCACTGTTATCAGGGTCCTGTATTTATTGCGCCATAAATTCCTCCAGGCTAGTTTGAACAGCATGATCACTGTTTAGGGTTTTTCATATTCTGTGTACTAAAAAAATCATCGCTTATGGGCATGTCGTACTCGCGCGATTTGTAAATGATAATTGTTTTATGGCCGGGCTTATCGGTTGGTATTATTTCAAGGGTGGTGGGTTGTAGTCGTCCGCCCATCATTTTAATATCACTGCAGGTAAGCACGTTTACAAGTTTACCATCGTCATCATACGATTCTGTTTTAAGTTGCAGGTAATCCTTCTTATCTATCCACATAATTATTTTGCTCCATACTATTGCGGTGTTTGGTTTTGGTATAAGCTGAATTTTATAACACAGGCGGTCTCCGGTCTTTTCTTCGCCCAAAATTGTTTGATCATAATCATCAACTATCGAAATTTCTTTTACCAGGTCATCGTTTGTAAAGTCGGTACCCATCCATGATTGCGACATCATTGAAGGCGGCAACTTAATGGTGCGCTCCAGCGTAGGTACCCAATCCCAAACTTCTTTTTTACGTTTCAGATAGGTGGTGCCTTTATCTTTTGCCGGCGAAAGTACCTCCACCAATGAGTATTCTGTGCCTTTGGCCCAGCTGTATAAGTCCAGCTCGCGTGTGTAGTCGGGCCGTACCACTTTCAGTATCATTTCGCCCTTCATACTTTTACCACGCGATCTCTCGTCAGAAATCCTTATGATCTCTTTAGCATTGTTCTGTTGCTGATAGAGGCCGGTAAGTGATAGCAGGGATAGTAAAATATATTTTACCATGGCAAATATTTAAAAAGTCAAAAATATTTTCAATTGCTCAAATTCTGCATGATGTCACTCAAAAACGGTATTGAGTAAAGTCACAACGCTTGCTTCAATAAAACATACGACTAACGTAATCCCTGCGTTTTCTTCTTTTTCTTTTCCGGCCCGCAGAATAATGTGATGACCTGCTTTTTTAGTTCATCCAACGGATACTGCCTGCCGTAAATGATAAAATTCAGTGTTATGCCGTCCATCATGGCGCCTATCATCAGTGTATCAATGGTGGCCTCATTGTTGGCCTTGCCGGTTATCAGTTTACCCCACTCCTCAGTTTTTATAGGCGCTTTTGCTGAAGTCCTTTGTATTGGCCATTACGCCGGGCTGCAGAGTCATTACGGTTAAAAATCTGACATAGTCAGGCCTTTCCTTTATCATATCAAAGTTCCGCTCTATGATTGCTTTCTTTCTTAAAATAGGGTCCTTGGTAGTTATTTGCTTCATCAATAAATCTTTCCCCATCTTCATGGCTTCATCAAAAATGGCCAGCAGTATGCTCTTCTTACTCTCAAAGTAATTATAGATCAGTCCTTTTGATATTCCTGCCTTTTTAGCGATGCTATCGATCGATGTAGCATAATAACCCTTATTAGCAAATAGCTCCAGCTAAGCGGAAAGTATTTTTTCGCGACTTTTATCCCGGATGTCTTCGAATTGCTCTGGTCTGCGTGGTGCCATGATCTTTTAAATGACTAAACAGTCAGTCAAAAGTAAATTGGTTTTTTGGGTTTATACAATTTTCTTCCAAATAAAATGCCGTTACAGGCTGAAAAGATCTGTAACGAAAAGCGCTTATCGGAGATCTGAATTGTGCCTGCAGCAATTAAAATGTGGTGATTGATACCTGACTTGACATGGTTTTACACCGAGTTCAGATTGTCGATGTTTTTAGGTTTACTATAAGGACGGCTATCAATTTTGCGGTAGGCCCAGCCGAATATCAGCGGAAATACCCATAAAGAGAAAACCATAGCGCAGAGGATTCCGCCAATAACTACGCGTGCCAATGGCCTTGAGCTTTCAGAACCTATGCCGTGCGACACTGCCGCCGGAAAAAGCCCAATGGCAGCCATCATAGCTGTCATCATAACAGGTCTTATCCGGGAGTTGACCCCAAGCCTGATGGATTGATACAGCGAGCCATCCTGGCCTTTAAGCTTGTCGAGGTTCTGCTTAAATACGGTTATCAGCAACACGCCGTCCTGAATACAAATACCAAACAGGGCAATAAACCCAATGCCTGCCGAGATACTGAAGTTGGTGCCGGTAAGGTGCAGGGCCAGTATGCCACCGACAATTGCAAAAGGTACATTTAAAAATACCAGGCCGGCATCTTTAAAGTTGCTGAACATAATAAACAACAGCAGGAAGATCAAAGTGAGACTGATGGGAACGACCTGTGCAAGGCGTTTGGTGGCACGCTGCTGGTTTTCAAAATCTCCCTGCCATGCCATGGTGTAACCCCTTTTTAGTTTAATTTTTGCGGCTGTCTTTTTTTGCGCTTCCGCAATGGTGCTACCCATATCTCTGTCGCGAACTGAAAATTTGAGGGCTGAATATCTCTCATTATCATCTCTAAAAATAAGGCATGGCCCGGTTTTTTGAGTAATGCTTGCTATTTCGCGGATTGGAACTTTAGAGCCGCTTTGTGTTGGCACCAGTAAATTACCAATGTCTTCTGAAGTTTTTCTGTACTCCTCGGGCAGGCGTATCCTGATGTCGAATGTTTTCACCCCTTCATATAACGTTGATGCTGCAATACCACCAATGGCCATCGATACAACGGCATTGGCATCAGCAGTGGCTACACCATACAGGGCCATCTTCTTCTGATCGAGATTAACATCAATTTCGGGCTGACCGGTACTGTGTATCACACCCAGGTCATCTATCCCCCTGATGCCCTTAAGGATATTGTAAACATCAGTTATCGTACCTTCCATGTAATTCAGCGAATCTCCGTATACCTTTACACATATAGACCCCTTAACGCCTGAAACGGCCTCCTCTACGTTATCCATAATCGGCTGCGAAAAATTAAGATTGGCACCGGGGATGGATGATAGTTTTTTGCTCATCTGGTCAATCAGTTCATCTTTGGTGATCCGGGGTTTCCATTTTTCTTCAGGATAAAGGAGCACGTCAAATTCGTTATTATAAAACCCCGTCACATCTGTACCATCATCAGGCCTTCCGGTTTGCGATACTGCATAAGTTACCTGCGGGAATGTCATTAATATTTCGCGTACCTTTTTCGATACTTTGACGCCCTGTTCAAGCGATACGCTGTACGGTAACTGCACACGCAGCCATATGGAGCCTTCGTTTAACTCTGGTAAAAATTCGGTACCCAGAAATCTGTATGAATAGATACCCAGCACCATGGCAATCATGGATGCGATGACAACAATTTCTTTATGTCTGAATGCTTTCTCAAAACCGAAAAGCATAAAACCTGTCAGGTGATGTACAAAGGGGTTGTGTTTTTCGTGCACATTTTTCTTCAACAGTATATTTATCAATACCGGCACAAGCGTAAGTGTTGTAATAAGCGCACCCAGCAAGGCAAATCCTAAAGTATAGGCAAGTGGCGAGAACATTTTTCCTTCCACTTTCTGGAAAGAGAAGATTGGAAGCAAGCCGGTAATGATGATCAGTTTGGCAAAAAATATTGCCCGGCCTAACTGAGCTCCGTTCTTTTTAATAATGCCCAGTTTGGTTACTTTATTGAAGCGCTCCATGCCCAGTTCATTGGCTTTATGGTCAAGTATAACAAACATACCTTCTACCATTACAACGGCCCCGTCTATTATTATGCCAAAATCTACCGCCCCAAGTGAAAGCAGGTTGGCGCTCATGCCCATCAGGTGCAGGCATATAAATGCGAACAGCAGCGACATTGGAATAATGATGGAGACGATAAGTGTAGTGCGCCAGTTAAACATAAACAGCGATACCAGGAAGGTTACCAGTAGTATGCCCTCTATAAGGTTATGCAATACTGTATGGGTTGCAAATGAGATAAGGTCTGAACGATCGTAGTAAGGAACGATCTTCGTATCCTGTGGCAGTATCTCATTATTTAATTTGTCAATTGTCTTTTTAAGATTGTCTACTACCTCGGTGGGGTTTTCGCCTTTACGCATAACAACAATCGCTTCTACCACATCGTCCTGGTCGGTAACAATTCGTTTGCCACTTGAATCGTTGAATCCATCACTTCGGCCCACCCAACCCAACCTTGGCTGGTTTGATATTTCAACTGTCGCCACATCTTTCACTAGCAGGGGAACGCCATTGTTATTTTGAATAATTACATCGTTTATTTCATTAATGTCGTTTAACAGACCGATACCGCGCACAACGAATGCCTCATTATTCTGAATGATCATATCACCGCCAATGTTGATATTGGTTTTTTGCACAGCGGTAAAAACATCCAGCGCAGTAAGCCCAAACGAAGTAAGTTTACCGGGGTCTACTTTAATTTCGTAGGTTTTGGTTTTGCCCCCAAAGCTGTTGATATCGCCGATGCCCGGTACAGCACGCAGGCGGCGGTCTATTACCCAATCCTGTATGGTCTTCAATTCCCTTACGTCTCTGAATGTGCTTTTCAGCGTGTACCTGAAAATTTCGCCGGTGGGTCCAGTAGGTGGTTGAACGGCTGGCTGGATATTGTTTGGCAGGGTTGCGTTTTGCAGCAGGTTCATTACCTGCTGCCTTGCCTGCGGGTCTTTGACCCCGTCATCGAAAATCAGTTTTACATACGACAGGCCAAAAATGCTGGTAGAACGCAGGCTTATTTTGTTCTGCACCGGGTTCATGGCTATCTCAATAGGTATGGTCACATATTTCTCTACCTCCTCAGCGCTACGACCGGGCCATTGAGTGATAATACTTATTTCTGTATTGGTTACATCCGGAAATGCCTCAATGGGCATTTCTTTAAACGTGATAATGCCGGCAACAATAAGTGCCACTGCGGCGGCAAGTATAAAATATTTGTTTTTCAGCGAAAAGCCGATGATACCTTTTAAAAGCTTATTCATTTTTACATTTTGATTGATCCATAAAAACAGCGCTCTTTAATGGGCCGAAGAAAACTGCGTTGCATACTATTTACAGGTTCGCAAGATTGCTGCGGCCTGCTTAAATTCACCTTAAAACGGGATTAAAGGCGGCTTAAAATCTGATTAAAAAAGCCTTAAAGGAAGATTAAAAACAGCTTAAAATCTGTGTAATTCTATTGGTGTACCAAGCTGCATCTTTGAGGTCAGGAACAAGGCGCGGGAGGTTTATTTTTTTAATTTAAATTGTGCAACTGCCGGCACGAAGGGTAGAAAAAATTAATAAAATCAGACCCGAGTATTTTTTATATTCGATTGCACCAATCATAGTTTTATGCAAAACAGCTCAACAGGAAAATTTGAAAAGGGGATTAAGGTGGTTAACAACTTCGTGCTTAAATATCTGGTAGTAATACTTACTATTTGCATTGTATTGGGTGCGGTTCACCTTACGTATATTATAATCAAAGACCTGATGGAGCCGCCCTATGCCGTGATAGAGGTGCCAGCCTTGCTGGAAATTTTCAGCCTTGCACTTATTATCCTTGTGGGTTACGAGCTGATTAAGTCCTTTTCAATTATTATCAGCAGCGAAAAGATACCGGTAACTCCAATCCTTCAAATAGGGTTAACTGCGGTTGCAAACAAAATAATTACACTGGATATTAAACATATTGACGCGGTATACCTTTATGGTATTGCGGCCCTGGCACTGGCACTCAGCGCCAGCCTGTTCCTGGTAAATTACAGCAGGGAACAAACAGGAAACAATGGTTGACCCACAGGATCAATTTCCGCCCCGGTAAGTGTCCCAGGTTCCAATAACTTTATTCTGTCTGATGATAAGCAACTGCTTAAAAACCAGCATACCATCGCCCTCCCAGGGATGGTAGAAAACGAAGTCGCCTACGTGCAGATTGTTCTGGTCTGAACTGCACAGCAGCGATTGGTTGGGCAACTGGTTCATAAAGTTCTTATCATCCGAATCCCAGAAGGGATTTTTTCTTAGACCGGTGGGAGCAACCGGTTCTCCTGCCCAGCCACCTCCCAGCATATAGTACGATACTCTTAAATTGGGGTTCCACATATCAACCATGCCGGTTAGTATTTCGGCATGCGGAAGCTTAGCTGTTTCAATCTTTTTTAATACCGGGCCTGCGAGGTATAGTGCAGGCTTGTGCCCCAGGGTCAGCAATTCAGGAAACTCTTCGGGTGCCAGAAAACCTGAGCCCATTGCAATTTCGTTTACCGGTGTTATGTTTTTAAATTGGGAGTAATAAAAATAAGTTTTGCTACCGCCACCGTTAAAGATGAGGGAGCTGACAAATTTTGCATCATAATGCTTTTTCAGTTCATCAACAAAAGCGGCGTAGTTGTGTTGCACATGCACGAAGGCCCTTTTTATTGCCTTTTCTTTGTTGATGTAAAATGGCACGTAGGGCACATGGCCGTCGTAACCCATTAAACCTGTTAGCCGGGCATATTGGGTGTTCTGTTGCAGCGTTTTAACCACATCTGCCAGTTCTTCGGTAGTTTGCAATCCGCCGCGGTGAAGGCCTACGTCAATTTCAATGGCTAGTTTAAGTTTTACATCTTCGCGTTTGGCAAACAGCAGGTAATCATTCAATCGTTCTTTGGTATCAATCAACCAGATGATTTTGTCCCATCCTTTAAAGGCTTTTAATCTGCCCAGCGCTTCAACCGGTAAAGGTTTGCCCAACATCATATCAATTGAATCGCCATCAAAACGGGTAAGTAATTCGGTAATGAAAGGCTCGGAAAAAACCATCAGGCGGTTGGTGTGCGCTTTATCCATCAGGTATTTCAGTAAGTCAATTGATGGCAGCGATTTGGCGGTTAAACGCAACTTAAAGTTGCTACCCAATTGTGCTGTCACAAAATTCAGGTTATAGTCAAGCGCATCCAGATCAATGATGCCTGCACTGGCGCCCGGATGGCTGGCCTGTAACTCCTTATTTAATTTATAAAACGCAGGTTGATATTCGCTGGTGGCCTTTTTGGGCTTAATAATTACCAGATACACTACCGCTAAAACGACAAACAATGGAAGAATGGTTTTAAGCTTTTTCATTGGCACCATTTAATGGGGGTTATAGTAAACCAAATGTAAGCTATTACGCTACTTGTTGTATCGCGGCGTATGTTTGGCCAGGAAACTCTGGGTAGTGTTGTTCCATCCATCCGTAATTTTAGTGCGGGCGTCGTTATCTTCTTTGTTGATACGATTATAGTTGTTAACGGCGGCGTTAATTTCTTTTACGGCTTTGTTGTAGTTATCTACCTGTTCCTTACTATGGTCGCCTGAGTCCATGCTCTTTTTCAGTTTTTCAAAGTTATCGTTCTTCAATAAAAAATCGCTGATAACCGGTACGCTGGTTTTGGCTTCTTTTTGATAGAACTGAAGTGCAGCGCGGCAGGCAATGGCAAGGTCGCCATCGCCATCATACGAAGGCAGCTTACCTAGTTTTTCAAATCCCTCTTCAACGTCTTTTAATAAGGTGTTGCGGTTCTGTTCTATGCCATTCAGATCTTTTTTCTCAACCGCCTTGCTCAAATACATTTCCTGTTTGTATGATTTAAAGAATATCAGATATACTTTGTGGTAATAGTCGTTTACCTTATGTACTATTTCGGCTTTCTGTGCGGTTTTACTGTTATCGTCTACTATGGTAATGTTATGTTTCTCTCCGAATGTTTTAATGGCACCGTTATACAATTTAAAAGCATCCTGTAATTTTTGATCGGCCGCATTTTCGGCATTCAAATAGGCCTCCATGTTGTCGTAGCTTTCCTCAGCTATTTCTTCCATGTCAACTATTTTGGCGTAATCTTCTTTCAGCAGGTTATAATCAATAGTATAATAGTTCAACGCAGCCACCCTTACTGTACTGTCTCCGTCGGTAAAAGAAGGTGCATGGCTGATGCGGGATTTAGCCTGCGCAACGGCATTCAGCAATTCTGTACGTCTCTTTTCAATCTTCCTGGCGCTTTTACCGTGGGTCAATGCGCTTATATAGCTTAGAAAATCTTCGGTTATCTGTTGCTCGCCCATCATTATACCCGACAGATAATCGGCAGGGCTTTTTTGTGCATGAACCTGAAGCGCGGAAGCAAAAGTTAAAAGCAACAATAATGTAATGGGCAGATGTTTATTCATAAGTAGTTTTTAAATGGATGATTAGCGTTTTAGAGATATATAATCAGCAAGTATAAGAAAAGCTTCATTAATATATATATCATGCATCATAAAGTTCAAAAAACGTTCATTTTGCTCGGCCTCATAACCCCCTAAAGCCATACGGGCTATATCACCACCGTGGTTCTTTGCTTTAAAGCTGCGTATACTGTCCTGTTCAAGATTGTCGGCTACACGCGCACTTTCGCCGTTATATTTTTCGCCCAGGGCCATAAATGATTCAAATTTCAAGGGTATTACCTGGTGTTTGGCGTCGTTCATTTCCATATAAAATTTGTGGGCAAGGTTTACCAGTTTAAAACCATTTGAAACGCTTACACGTGCATTACTTTTTGCAGCCAGATCTTTAACGGGGTAAGGTGGCAAAGGGTTAAAAATGGCTGCTCTTTTAATAGTATCGGGCAGTAATGCATTCTTCATCATCGACTCGCGTTCCAACAGATTGTCGTATAGGTCGGGTAGAGAAATATCGGGTATTACCCCGGTCATCTGAGGTGTTTTACCCGTTGGACGATAAAATCTGCCTGTGGTTACTTTTACGTAATCGTATTTGCTGTTATTAAAATCAGCGGCTTTCATTTTGGCAAAGTCCAGTGTAGTATCTGCCGGCAGTACTTCCTGGAAGGTGGCTTTGCCAAACGTAGGTGAACCAACTATTATAGCCCGGTTATAATCCTGCAAAGCAGCTGCTAAAAATTCAGAAGCAGAGGCGCTGCCTCCATTTACAAGCACAGCCATGGGGCCGTCATAAATAGTGCCGCGGTTAGGGTCTTTTAAAGCATGCGGCCGTTCATTTCGGGCCTTGCTGAAACCGAGCGTGCCCTCGTCAATAAAAATGCCGGCAAGTTGTAACGCCTCATCCAGACTTCCACCGCCATTGTTGCGCAGGTCGATTATCAGCGCATCGATATTCAGTTTTTTCAGCTTTACAACTTCTTTAGCTACGTCGTTGGCGCAGCTGCTTCCTTCGCTTGCCTCCCATTCGCTGTAAAAGCCGGGTAATAAAATGTAGCCTATCTTTTTGGGCCCATCCAGTACGTAGCTTTTTACAAAATCTTCATCGCTTTGTATCTGAGCCTTTTCTAAAGTAACAGTAACGCGCATGCCATCGGCTTTATGCACGGTAAGGCTGAGGCGCTTGTGGTTTTCGCTGGTCAGTAATTCCCCTACTTCATCGGCGCTGGCACCGGCCAGGTCCACCACTGGTTTATCCTGCCATTGCAGCTGCAGCAAAACGTCATTTTGGTTTAGCTGGCCGCATTTCCATGCCGGGCTGCCGGGCACCAGGCGAGCGATTTCAACATCGCCCTTATCATTCTCTCCCAACTCGAACCCGAACGAATAGTTATTGCCATTTAACTCACCAATAAAATTTTCTTTCTGTGCCGGCGGGAAATACTCAGAGTGAGGATCGTAGGCTGTAGTGATAGCGTTGCAGAAAAGCGTGCCCACGTAATTCTCATAGCCTGCAGGGTCATCCAGCACTTTTTTTATGCGGCGTTCCTCAGTTTTACGGACTATGATCAATTGGCCGCGTTGTTGTTTCAAAATATAATCTGAGGTGGCAGTAGAATCGTAATATTTTATATCGGATAAGCGGTGCAGGGTTTCGTACTTCAGGTATTTTTGCCAGCGGGCGCGCAACTCGTTATCGTTAGCGGCCCATGAGCTGGTATCCGCGCTAAAGTCAATGTTCTCGTCAATGGTCAGGTCGAATGGCTTTTGTAAAATAGAAATGAGTGTACTGTCGGCCTTTTCCAGACGCTGCTTATATAATGTAACTGCAGTATTCAGGAAATTAAGATTGGTGCCCCTTATCTGGGCTTTAACTGCGGCGAGGTCGCTAAGCTTATTAATATCGGCAGCGGTAAAGTAAAGGTGCATGGCATCCAGGTCACCAATGAAATTGTAAAGCACATCTCTGCAGAACCGGTCATCCAATGGCCGCGGACAGCAGTGGTATTTCTGCATCATGCCCTCTACCAATGGCGCTTTGTTAACGGTATTGCCGGCCCTGAGGCCCTGGTAAAAAAGGCTCAGGCAGAGAATAAGCTGCAAAGAATAAAAATGTTTAGCCACGCTGAATTTTATTGATAAGGTAAATATATATATACGCTTTAAAAAATAAGGCGGGAAGCAGTATTTAAATAGTTTTTTATTGTTCCTGAATGGATTTGACAAATTTCATCCTCTGTATCCTTGCTTCATCTTTTAAAACCGGGAGGCTTAACCGCCATTACCTGGATTTTAAAATCAACAGAAATAAAGCTCAGGCGAAATTTGCCGGGATGTTTATACCCTTTGGTTGGCTTGCATCCGGGCTATTACTAAAGCCGTAGCCGTTAAATGAAAAGCTTTTTTCGCCTTTCAGGTCAGAGTAGTACATTGTTTGCTCGCCTTTAAAAGAGGTGATGCTGGTAATGCTTACGGTTTGCACAATGCCGTAAATACTCATCCTTACCTGCGTTTGTTCATCTCCCTCGCCGGCAAAAAGATGGAAGGTCAGTATGTCTTCGACGCTGTATTCAGGATGAGCGATCAGCCATTTGGCAAACCAGCGCTGGCGCATGGCAATTACTTCGGGTGTATACAAGGTAGCTGAGCAATAGATATGAGGTTTTTGCACATCGAGCGGTTTGAAAAACTTTTCGGTCCCGTTCCACCTGAACTCAAACAGTTCATGGTTTTCAACTATAACCATTGTAAAAGGCTCAATACCCTGAAGGTTGTAGTTTTGATGGAAATTATGGGCAGATTCTGTTTTAAAGAAATCGAGCACCACCAGGCCGCGGCTCATGCGGTAAGGCGGGGCGTGGTGATGGCGTATAAAAGCTCCGTTCAATAAACAA
>Ga0316217_10005432_pt1 | contig 13233 bp, 3 predicted proteins | sample 1anoAmetaG_FD_203633 | JGI IMG/M metagenome (GOLD analysis project Ga0316217, IMG submission 203633) | Freshwater microbial communities from Trout Bog Lake, Wisconsin, USA - 1anoA | ecosystem: Environmental > Aquatic > Freshwater > Lake > Hypolimnion/Profundal zone | place: USA: Wisconsin...
AGAAAACATCGTAGCCTCCCTGCTACACGGGACTTACAACATCTCCATGATGGCAGGGAGGCTCACTTTTTCAAAACGACCATTGGACGGTCTTGGCCTTTAGGCGGTGCCTTCGGGCTGGGACTCCACCGCCGCCGCCTAAAGGCGGTACTACAAACAGCGGCCCAAGAAGCTGGCCCCACCCTACCGCGGAAATTTACGAACGCTCGGACTGTTGCGGCGGCGCGAATGTGCTACTATAAGTATCCGGCGCCGGGCTGCGTGGGGCGCGCTGGCGTGCCGGATGGCCGCCGGACGAATCTGACTATCTCATTCCTGCAAGGAAGGTACATTAGGCGATGGACCTATCAGAGGCTTGGACGATTCAGGATTCCGCCGAAGTCTACAACATCCGTAACTGGGGCAAAGGCTATTTTTCGGTCAACGCCGACGGCAACGTGAGCGTGCATCCGGACAAGCGCCCGGATCGTTCCATCGATCTTAAGAAGCTGGTCGATCAACTGGTGCTGCGCGGCATCGAACTGCCGGTGCTGATCCGTTTTACCGATATCCTCAAGCACCGCGTAACCGAAATGCATGACGCCTTCCGCGTCGCCATGGCGGAGAACAACTACCAGGGCTCCTATTCCTGCGTCTACCCGCTCAAGGTCAATCAGCAGCGCCACGTGGTCGAGGAAATCCTCAGCTTCGGCAAGGAATTCGGCTTTGGCCTGGAAGCCGGCTCCAAGCCCGAAGTGCTGGCGGTGCTGGCCCTGATGAACGGCGGCACGGCCCCGATCATCTGCAACGGCTTTAAGGATGAGGAATTCATCGAGACGGTGGTGCTGGCGCAGAAACTCGGGCGCAACATCATTCCCGTGGTCGAAAAATTCACCGAGCTCGAAATGCTCATCAAGTACGGCGAAAAACATGGCGTGCGGCCCAACATCGGCGTGCGCGTCAAGCTGGCCACGCGCGGCAGCGGCAAATGGGAAAGCAGCGGCGGGGTGCGCAGCAAATTCGGCCTGTTCGTGGCCGAGGTGCTCCGGGCACTCGAGTACCTCAAAGAACGCAACATGCAGGACTGCCTAAAGCTGCTGCACTTTCACCTGGGCAGCCAGATCACCAACATCCGCATGATTAAGACGGCCCTCAACGAGGCGGCACGCATTTATGCCGAGCTGGTGCGCGCCGGGGCGGGCATGGAATACCTGGACGTCGGCGGCGGCCTGGGCGTGGATTACGACGGCAGCCAGACCAACTTTGAATCTTCCATCAACTACTCGCTCCAGGAATACGCCAGCGATGTGGTCTTCCGCATCAAAACCGTCTGCGATGAGGCCGGGGTGCGCCATCCTACGATTATCAGCGAAAGCGGCCGGGCCATGGTGGCCTACCATAGCGCGCTGGTGTTCAACGTGCTGGGCGTCAGCGGCTTTGACCTCTTTGACGTGCCCAAGGAACTGCCCGCCGGCGAGGAAATCCTGCAACCCGTGCGCGACCTGTTCGATGCCCACCGCGACATCAACAAGAAGAATTTCCAGGAAGTCTATCACGATGCCGTGCAACAGCGCGATGAGGCCCTGAACCTGTTTAACCTGGGCTACCTGAGCCTGGAACTGCGCAGCCTGACCGAAAAACTCTTCTGGGGCATCTGCGGCAAGATTCTCAAGATCCTCAAGGAAACCGAGTACGTCGGCGATGATTTTGAGAACCTCGAATCGCAGCTTTCCGATACCTATTTCTGCAATTTCTCGCTGTTCCAATCCATGCCCGACAGTTGGGCAATCAAGCAGCTTTTTCCGATCATGCCGATCCATCGCCTGAAGGAAGAGCCGCTGCGCCGCGGGGTGCTGGCGGATATCACCTGCGACAGCGACGGCAAGGTTGATTCATTCATCGACCTGCGCGATGTAAAGCGCGTGCTGGAACTCCACGAATACAACGGTAGCGATTATTTTCTCGGTGCGTTCCTGGTGGGCGCCTACCAGGAAATTCTGGGCGATCTGCACAATCTCTTGGGCGATACCAACGCCGTGCACGTGCACATGGAAGAAGATGGCGAGTTTGCCATCGAGGAAGTGGTGCAGGGCGATACCGTGCGCGAGGTGCTCCAATACGTGCAGTTCAACCCGGATGAGATGATCAACAAGATGCGCAAGGATGTGGAGCGGGCCGTGCGGGAAAAGAAGATCACACTGGAAGAATCGACGCTGCTGCTGCGGTTCTACGAAAACGGCATGCAGGGCTATACGTATTTGGAGGAGCCGCATCAGCGGTAAATGTTTAGCGCCGTCGCAACGCGACGCGTATCATCGCACCGGCGTGTTTCTCGGTGGTGCGGACGTTGGTGCGCCGCTGCAACGATTTTCGATCTCACCCCTTGCCCGTGCCAGGGCGGCCCAATAGCAGCAAGCTATGCCGTTCCCTTTGTGTTTGTCTCGACTGGGAAGGCTCCGCCAGTTTTCCGCTTCCGGGTCAGCCGCCACACCCAAAATGTTAGGCCCACCCACATCACAAGAATGAACCACCATGGTATCGCCATATCCCAAACCTCCCCCGTCATGGTAAAGCCGTGCTCTATTTTGGGCATGCTGAACAAATAGGGCATGTCGACGTCCCACATAACAAACTCGCGCCGTATTGTCATAGACCAATCACAAGGTAGGTCTGGGTACCAGCAAATGAACAGGCCAATGTTAGAGTATTCAAGGATACATCCACGCGTAATGTAAAGATTAGCAAGCCAAAATTGGCCGAACACCGCTCCGGTCAAGATCAGAACTAAAACGCCAACCATGATCATAAGGATGGCACGACTCGGAATACCTTTCAGGAAAGCCATAAAGGCGCCCGCTTTGGCTTCGGGACGATTACGGCACCAGACCATATTTAAAACCGTGGAGAGCGAAAGGATAAGAAACCAATAAGGTATATAGAAGGAGTGCCATTGGGGGATAGATAGCTGGCCGAAACCAAAAAAACTTCGCAGAGGCAGCGAATCCGGCTGCATTGGATTCGGTGGTAAGGAATTGACTTCCACTTGGGTCAGGGAACATATCCAGCCATCAGGGCGGCCAATTGGGCCGAACCCGAGTCCAAGAGCTCCCCAAGATGTATTCATGAAAACACCGTTGCCCCCACGGCAGTACCCAGCCATTGCATCGTGCGTCGTACTCCACCCCCACCCGACGATGCAAAGCAAGATCGGCAGCATGAACAGACCACGGATGATCCAGCGACGTTTCATGGCGGCATTCTACCATCGTTGGTTGAATCGTGGGTATCTCCGCAACGGGTTACACTGTACATAACTGGAGGAAGATCGGACCGCCTACAGCCGTGTGCAGAGGACATCCAAGACGCCACAACCGCTGAAACACAACTTGTAATGCGCGTATCGGGTTGCGTTGGAGATTTGATTCTGTTGCAGTTCACGGGCAAGCTCTGGCGAGTCGATTACCTCGTAGGTGGCGTCGTTTCGTGGAAGATCACTTGGCGGCTCTTGACCCCACCGAAAGGCCAGGACATCCATAAAAACCATGGTAATGGGCTTCTCTTGCCAATCGATAAAATTCAATGTTAGTGCGTCCCGGTTGAACGAAAGCCTCACCGCTTCGCCATCGGCCGTCGAGAATCCCAGATGTACCAATTCATATTTCAGGTGCTGACCCTCAAAGACATTTTCTCAACTGCTGGTCATTCGTTGAAAATAGGATGATCCAGCAGCGTTTCATGGCACCATCATACCACCCGGCACGCCCGGTGTCGGCACAACCATCTCTGCACCCGGCTATTCGTTTACAACGTGATGATGCTTGTTCGGCAGGCCATTGGCCGCATTGTTGTGTACGCTTGCCGTGGTCCGGCCGGTTCTGTCCCGTAGGGACAAGCTGAAAATAGCCCACCGATTTATCGGTGGGTATCCGATCCCACCACCGATGAGTCCCGTAGGGACGGCTGAGTGGCTTCAGTCGTCCCTACGGGACTCTGCCTTCCTTGGGTTCAAGGCCCCAGCGATAAATCGCTGGGCTATTCTCAATTCGTCCCTACGGGACGATCTGACGGTTATTGCGCGGCAAACGTAACGGCACGATTCGACACCTGATGCTCATCGGCGTACTTCGCAATCATGGCCACATAGCTGTCTTGGCATAGCGGCAGGGCGTTATTTCCTTCGGCGCCGGAGGAGCAGTCCGGCGCCGCCCAGCGCCAGTAGGGCCAGGGATGCCGGTTCGGGGACCACGGACGGCGCGTCGAGCGAGACGTTATCGAGCAGCACTTCCGGGTCGCCGGTATTGGACAGGAAGAACTGCACGTTCGGAGTGCCGGCGAGGCCGGCGAAGGTTTCGTCAAAATGGTTCCAGCCCGCCGGCGTGGTGGCGCTGAAGAGCGTATCGACGATGTTGCCGCCGGCCAGGATCTGCAACTTTCCATCGGTGAGGAACTCGTAGTCGAACGTGACGCGCAACACCGCGGGCAAGGTGGCGCCCAGCGGGACGGTCATGCCGACGTTGGTGGCGCCGGTGGCGTCGTGATGCAGGTCGAGGACTTCGTGGTTGACGGTGGAATCGAGCAGGTGGCCGACCCCGCCGCCGCTGTCCGATTGAATCGTTACATGCTGGAGGGTGTCAATAACATTGGTGGTGTTGCAACTGAAGGTGGTCTGGCTGGGGGCAAAGTGCAGCCCGTAGATTTCGCCGCCCACATCGCCCGTTTGGAAAGGCTGAAGTACGTAACCGGCCGGGACGCCGGAGGTGATGAGCGTCGCGGTGATCTGCGCTGCCGGGTCGGTAAGCTGCATGAGATTCAGGTCGGCGGTGGAATGATAATTGGACAGGTCCACGCGGATGCGGCCGTCAATAGTGGCATGGCCATGAATGTCCAAGCTGGGGGTGACGAAAGCGGGTGCCAAGGCCAGCGTGCCGGCGGCGGATTGGGTACAGTCGCCATAGATATGGAGGGTGGCATTGCTGGTTACGCTGATGCCGCCGTCGTTTTGCATGGTGCCGTAGAGAAATCCATAACCCGTCAGCAACCCCTGGTTGAGGACGGGGCCGTCGACTGTCGAGAGCATCCGGGTGGGATCCGCCGGATCGAGACGGGCGTGTACCACGACGATCCCGGCGCCGATCATGTCGAGTTGTCCGCCGGCGGCGATGGTCAAGGGCGCGTTGAGGACTGAGAGGCTGCATTGGTTCAGGCGCAGCAGGCCCGTGCCCCCGTTGGATCCGATGGTGACGCCGGCGCACTGGGCGGCCGCACCGGTGCTGATGAGCAGCGTGCCATTACCGTGGTTGTCGCCAATGGTTACCGGGCCGTTGGTGGTGAGACTGCTGTGGTCGTAGAGCTCGACGGAGCCGGTGCCGGAGTTGCTGCCGATGGTCAGGGCGTTGGTGGTGACGGTGCTTTGGTTGTGGGCGGTGAGGTAACCCCGGGAGCCCTGGTCGGTGCCGACCAGGACGGTGCCGGTGGCCGCGAGGCTGCTGGAGCCATCTAGCAGGAGAAAGCCCATCCCGCCGTTGGCCGCCAGCGTAACATCCCCAAGGTTGGCGGTGGATGCGGCGTAGACGCTGAGCATGCCCAGGCCGCCGTTGGCGATGGTGAGGCTGGGCACGGGGGCGGTGGGGGTGCCCAGATGGGCGCCGGCCAGTTCCAGCGCGCCGTTGCCGCCGGGGTTGGCGCCCACGTGCACGGCGCCGCCGACGGCGACGGTGGATCCGGCATAAACGATCAGTTGTCCGGTGCTGGTGGTGGTGGGTCCGCCGGCATTGACGCCCACGTCCAGGGTTCCGGTAAGCGCCAGCGTGGTGCCGGCGTTCATGTTGACGGTGGCCGTAGCGCCCGCACCGCCGCCAATGGCGGCCGTACCGGCGGCCAGGGTGCCGCCGCCCAGGAGGGTCAGCGTGGTGGTGTTGGTATGGCCGGCGGCAGCCGCGGCCGTGCCGACGAGAATGTCCTGCTGGGCGGTGAAGGCATTGCCGCCGACGGTGTAGGTGCAAGGCTGGAGGGTGCTGTCCGCCTGTGGTGCGGCCAGTTGCAGCGTCAGATCGACATTATCGACATACAGCTGAAGGCTTTGGGCGTCGCCCATGAAACTGACGGTATGGAGGGACGCGCCGCCTTGCTGCGAGGGACCGAATATGGCGACCGTGCCGGCATCCGGGGCGACATTCAGGAGGTTGTGCCCGGCATCATACCATTGCGTCGGATCGCTGAATGTGGCGGATTGTCCGTTGCTATCCCAGTAGATGGGCAGGTCGCGGATGAAGGTCAGGCCGTAGACGCCGCCGGTGGTGCTGTCCGTTTGGAAGGCGTGGGCCGTATAGCCGGAGGGGAGGTTCCAGTTGGAAACACTCAGGGGTTGATCGAGCTGGATGGAGGCCGCCGGATCGGTAAAGTGGAACAGGGCGACTTTGGCCAGAACATTGTTGTTGGTCATGTCGACGGTCATCTGGCCGGCGATCGTGACATGGCCCTGGATATCGAGGCTGAGGCTGCCGACAACGGGCGCCAACGCCAGGGTGCCGGTGGAGGATTGGGTGAAGTCCCCACTAATGGTAAAGCCCGTTGCCGCGGGGGCGAAGAGGGCATCGTTGGTGAAGGCTCCGTTGAGCATGCCGGCGCCTTGGACGGTGCCGCTGTGATTGTGCAGGTCGCCGGTGAGCGTGCCGTTGAGGGCCAGGGTGCCGCTGCCGATGTTGGAAACCGTAGCGTTGATGGCCCCGCCGGCCTCCACGGTGGCCTGGCCGGCGTTCGTCAGAACGTTGCCGGACGGGAGGGTAAGCGTGGCGCCGCTGGGCACCTGCAATTGGCCGGTGGCCGACTGCGTCAGGTCGCCGGTGAGGTTCAAGCTGGCGCCAGCGGCCAGGAGCATCTGGCCGTCGTTCTGGACCGTGGCAGTGATGGCGCTGGATCCGGAGACATTAAGCAGGCCTTGGTTGCCGAGCGTTCCGGTAACCGATACTTGGCTGTTGTCGATGTGCATCGTGCCGGTGGTGCCGATGGTGAGCGCACCGGCCTGGATCGCGGCATAGTTGGAAACATCCACCTGGCCGACGCTGGTACTGCCGGTGCCAATGGTAATCGTTTGCGCGGTAAGGGTGCTGCCCGGATTAAGCAAATAAACATAGCCCGTGCCGCCATTGGCGCCGACGGTCAGGTTGCCGCCGGTGGTGGTGCCATCGGGATTGGCGGTGCCCACGGTGACCGAACCGCCATAGACGGTCAGGGTGCCGCTTCCCAGGTCGGTACCGACCACGATATTTGCCGCGGAGAGTGCGGGCGTACCCCACGACGTGTCGAGGGTGACGCCACCGATTCCGCCGGCGTTGCCGCCAATACGCAGGTTCCCGCCGACCGTTACCAGGGCGCCGTCAATTTCCAAGTTACCCAGCGCCAAAGTGGTCGGAGCGCCGGTATTGACGCCCACATCCAGATTTGCCGTCAGGGCCAGGGCGGTGCTGCCGTAGAGATAAAGCCCGGCATTATTTCCGTCGCCACCGCCGATGGCGCAATTGCCCGCGGCCAGGGATCCGGCGCCCTGCAGGAATACGGAGGTATAGCCGTTCCCGCCCGGCGCTGCCGCAGCGCCGATGAGAATGTCGGTCTGCCCGATCGGCGCGAGCTGCCCAATGGTGTACGTGGCGGCCGTGGTGCTCCCGTCCAACTGCACGGTGCCGAGTTGGAAAGTCACGTTGACGTTGTCCGCGATCATTTGCAGGCTCTGGACATTATCGGTGATGTTGACGCTGCCAATCGCCGTGCCGGCACCAGAAACCGACGGGGCGAAAATGGCGGTGGTGGCGGCATCGGGCGCGGCATACTGGGGGTTATGCCCGGCATCAAACCATGGGTTCGGATCGCTGAAGGCGGCGGCTTGTCCGTTGCTGTCCCAGTAGTATGGCAGGTCGCGGGTGAAAGTCAGGCCATAGAAACCGCCGCCGGCGCTGTCGGTCAGGAAGGTGTGCACGGCGTATCCGGCGGGGATGTTGCCGTTGGAAACACTCAGGGGTTGATCGAGCTGGATGCTGGCCGCCGGATCGGTGAAATGTAGCAGGGCAATCTTGGCGAGGGAATTGTAGTTCGTCAGGTCGACGGTCATCTGGCCGGCGATCGTGACATGGCCTTGGATATCGAGACTGATGCTCCCGGCGACGGGTGCCCATGCCAGCGTGCCGGTGGAGGATTGGGTGAAGTCTCCATTAATGGCAAAGCCCGTTGCCGCGGGCGCAAAGAGGGCGTCGTTGGTGAAGGTTCCGTTGAGTGTGCCGGCGCCCTGGATGGTGCCGCTCTGGTTGTGCAAGTTTCCGGTGAGCGTGCCATTGAGGGTCAGGGTGCCGCTGCCGATGTTGGAAACCGTACTGTTGATGGCACCGCCGGCCTCCACGGTGGCCAGGCCGGCGTTGGTGATGAGGTTGTTGGCCGGGAGGGTCAGCGTGGCGCCGCTGGGCACCTGCAATTGGCCGGTGGCCGACTGCGTCAGGTTGCCGGTGAGGTTCAGGCTGGCGCCAGTGGCCAGGAGCATCTGGCTGTCGTTCTGGACCGTGGCGGTGATGGCACTGGATCCGGCGATGTTCATGCTGCCCAGGTTGGCGAGGGTTCCGGCCACCGCGACCTGGCTGTTATCCAGGTGCATCGTGCCGGTAGCGCCGATGGCCAGGCTGCCGGTGGTCACTTGCAGTTGGCCGCCATTGGTCACGCTCAGCACGCCGGTGCCGCCGCTGGACCCGATGGTGAGGGTGCCGGTCGAGGCGCTGGCGCCATCGCGCACGAGCAGCGTGCCGGCGCTGCCCGCGTCGCCTACGACAATCGTGCCGGCTTGGAGCGCGGCGTAGTTGGAAACATCCACCTGGCCAAGGCTGCTGCTGCCGGTGCCGATCGTCAGCGCTGTGGCCGTCAGCGTGCTGCCCAGATTAAGCAAATAAACATTGCCCGTGCCGCCGTTGGAGCCGACGGTCAGGTTGCCGCCCGTGGTGGTGCCATCGGGGTTGGCAGTGCCGATGGTGACCGTGCCGGCATTGACGGTCAGCGCGCCGCTGCCCAGAGCGGTACCGACGACAATATTCTGGGCACGCAGCGTTGGCGTGCCCGCGGTCCCATCAAGCGTGACGCCCCCGAGTCCGCCGGCCTGGCCGCCAATACGCAGGGTCTGGCCAACGGCTACCAGGCCACCATCAATTTCCAGGTTTCCGATCGCCCGTGTGGACGGAGCGCCGGTATTGACGCCAACATCCAGATTGCCCGTGAGGGTCAGGGCGGTGTTGCTGCTGAGGTATAGTCCAGCATTATTTCCGTCACCGCCGCCGATGGCGGCATTGCCTGCAACCAGGGATCCGGCGCCCTGGAGGAATACGGAGGTATATCCTTTTCCACCCGGTACTGCGGCTGAGCCAATGAGGATGTCGGTCTGTCCGGGTATAGCCAGTTCTCCAATGGTGTAAGTGGCGGGTGTAATGCTTCCGTCCCACTGCGGGTTGCCCAGTTGGAGCGTCACATTGACATTGTCCGCCAGCAGTTGCAGGCTCTGGGCATTATCAGTGATGTTGACCGCGCCCAGCGCTGCGTTAGTGCCCGCAGACCAAGGCGCCAGCACGACAATCGAACCGGTATCGGGCGTGCCATTCCAGGGGTTATGGTCGGCATCGAACCAGAGTGTCGAGTCGTTGAAGTTTCCGATGTGTGCGGTGCCGCTGTCCCAGTAAAACTGCGGAATGGCATTGAAGGCGACACCCAGGCCGCCGGACGTGTCCACGGTGTACCGGTAGCCGGGCAGCCCTTGAATATTCAGGCTCAGGTTTTCCACGCCGTTGGTTCCGTAGCCGGTCGTCACAAACTGATACCGCTGGCCATTGAGCGGTTTGAAACCGTTGAGGAACTGCACGTCCAGCATGCCGGCCAGATTCGCCTGTCCGCCGATGGACAGCGTATCGAAGGTGGAACTATCGAGGATGCGCAGGAGCGTGGTGCCCGCCGCGGTTTGCGTGAAATCACCGTACATGGTCAGGGGGGCCAATCCGCCGGGGGCCAGGAGGCCGTCGTTGATGAATGAGCCCGTGAGCGTGCCATTGCCCTGGACCGTCCCGGAGATGTTATGCAGGTCCCCGCTGATGCTGCCATTGAGCGTCAGGGTTCCGCCCGCGGTGTTGGTCACATTGCCGTAGACCGCGGTGCCGGCATCGAGCGTGGTCTGCCCGGCGTTATTTAAGGTGTGTCCGGCAGCGATGGTGACCGTGGCGGAATTCCAAACATTAAGCGTTCCGTTGCCGCCGGTCCCGCCGACCTGCAGATCGCCATCGGCGTGGACCTCTCCGCCATTAACGGCCAGCGTGCCGTGCCCGCCAAGGATGCCGACATTCAAATTCCCCGCGGCTTGGATATACCCTCCGTTGTTGGTGAGCGTCGCGTTGCCGCCATTGATACCGACGTTCATATCGCCCGTATTGGTTTGCAGGACGGCCCCATTGCCCACCGTAACGCTCCCCGCAGCGCCGTGGGTTCCGATCGTCAGGTAATCGACGCCCACGCCGGCGCTATCGCGCAGGATAACGGTTGCGGCCCCGTCGGTGTCCCCCACGATCAGGGTGCCGTCGGTGATCGCGGAATAATTGCGCCCATTGACGCCGATGCCATGCTGGCTGAGGTACCAGGTGTTGCGGTAACTGCCAAGGCTCAGCGTGGCGCCGGCGTTGTCCAGGCAGCCCTTGATATCCACGGTGCTGCCGGGCGAAACCTGCAGCGTCCCGAGGCCGGCGGTGGTGAAGATGCCGCCGAGGATGAGCGTGCTGCTGGCATCGACCTTGATGGTGCCGGTGTTGGTCCAACTCGAGACCCAGAACAGGGAATTATCCTGGATGCTCAGCGTGCCGCCGTTGGCGGCCTGGAGGGTGCCGTTGTTCGTGAGCGTGTCGGCGTTGATGGCGAGCGTCTGGCCGGCTTGGTCGGCACTGATCGTGCCGTTATTGATCAGCGTGCAGGGCCACCAGCTATTGCCGCTCACCCAGTCGCGGGTGATGGTCAGGGCGCCATGCACCAAGGTATTTGATCCCAGGGTTAATTGGGGCCAGGCATAGGTGCTCGGTCCGCCAATTTGCAGCAGACTCACGGCGCCCCGGTCACTCGCAGGCGTTCCGGTGATGGTCACATTATCCGTCGCCTGGACGGTTTCACCGTCAAAGATCAACGCCGAACCCGCGTGAACACCCCCCAGCGTGACACTGGTACCATTGAAACTGGGGTTCTGCAGGTAGAAAGTGTAGTCGCTAAGAGCCACGGTGCCGCCCTTGATGGTGCCGCCGTCGAGGCCCCAGGTGCCATCGTAATTGGCCGGGTTGAAGGTGTTGTGGGTGTTGTCCATCACGCCGGTGATGTTGACCCGGCTGTCGGAGGAAACACTGAGCGTGCCGATGGCCGCGGGGGTGAAACCGCCCCCGAGTTGCAGCGTGCTGGCCTCACTAACCGTGATCGTCCCCTGGTTGGTCCAGGTGGCGCCGTTGATGGCCAGCACGGAGCCATTACGCACCTGGACAGTGCCATTGTTGATAAAGGTATCCACCGCGATCGCCGCACTCCGACCATAAATGGGCGCGGCGTCGGCGTCAATGAGTCCGTTGTTGATCAGTTTTCCGGTGATGCCGCTTTGGTATTGATCCTGGATGGAAAGCGCCCCATGGAGGATGGCGCCGGCGCCAAGCGTCAATGTGGTGAGGCCCGTCGAGTTGGCGCCGCCGATGAACAGGTTGGCCGAGTTCCAGGAACCCTCGCCAACCGCGTTGATCGTGATGTTGTCGAGCGTCTGATCGCCCCCATCAAATACCATGTATCCATTAAGGTTTAGCGCATGGCCATCGCCCGCCAGACCGCCCTGCACAAAGTTGGGCTGCCAGGGGCTGCCCAGGGCCAGATCCGCGCCGACCAGCGTGACCCCGTTGAGCGTACTATAAGGTTTCACCGTCAAGTTGCCGCCGCTCAAGTCGATTCTGCCGCCCGCGATAGTGCCGTTAAGATTCCACGCTCCGCCATAGTTGCCTGGGGAAAGCGTCTGATTCGTGTTGTCGATCGTACCGCTGACGTACACCGTGCTGTCGGCGGAAACGGTCAAATGGCCGATCCCGCCCGTGGTCACGCTGCCCTGCAGGTACAGGGTGCTGCCGTTGGTCACGCTGATGGTTCCGGAATTGGTCCAAGCATTCATAAATTGCAGGCCGGAATGGTCCGCCGCGATGGTCCCGCCGGTGGCGTTGATTAAATTGGTGGTGTTGTCGATTTGGAAATTCCCACGTTGCGTTACCGTGATGGCGCTATTGTTGGTGAAGGTTCCGCTGGTGCTGAGGACCTCCACCGTGGCCCCGGTGACGTTGATGTTGCCGTTGTTGATGAAGGATGCCGCGGAACTGTCGCTGTAGAGGTAGACGCGGTTGTTGTTGCTCGACTGGACCGTGCCGTAGTTAATGAAATTATCGATCTCCATGCCGGTGCTCAGGGTGGTGTAATTGATCAGCGTGGCACTGATCGCTTGGCCGTTGTAATACCCTTCCCGGAACTGCAGCGCGCCCTGTACCACCGCGTTGGCACCGAGCGTCAACGTCACCGCGGCCGGTGAATTCGGCCCGCCGATCTGCAGGTAATTGGCGCTGCCGTGCAGGCCGGTGATCGTGACATTGTCGATGGTCTGGTCGGCGCCGTCAAAAACCAGGAACGCGCTCTTATCCAGTTGCACGGAACCGGAGAGGTTGCCGTCCTGAATGTATTGCTTTTCGCCGTTGAGCAGCAACAGGTCCCCGTAGGCCAGGGAATGGCACGCGAGCAACACGCCGGCCACCGCGGTCGCCAGCGCGGTACGCCGCCGCAGCACTTCGAACCGTCGCGCCAGGCCCTGTGAAAAACGGCGCGGCGCAAGCCCATTACAACGATACGATGTGGTTCCCATGTCCTTCTCCCGATCGAAGTTCAACGGGTCTGCCGTTGCTCTCTCTTCCTCCGGGAGCTGCACGGGGTTGGCACGCCAGCGGGCCTATGATCAGAGGGTTCGATCAGAAAACAGGTGAGGGTTTCAGGAAAACCAACCACCCCTCTCCAGATTGCCTCGGGAAAACTTGCTGGCTTTCTTACCGTGAGCGTCACAGAACCTGCGTCCCAATCCTGTTCGGCACAACAATTGCTGGTATGATATTATAAGCAAATTTTAACACAATCTTAACTTGCGCCAGGATTGCGAATCGGTCATGATGGACGCATGGATCAGACAGCAGACCA
>Ga0316217_10005433_pt1 | contig 13233 bp, 4 predicted proteins | sample 1anoAmetaG_FD_203633 | JGI IMG/M metagenome (GOLD analysis project Ga0316217, IMG submission 203633) | Freshwater microbial communities from Trout Bog Lake, Wisconsin, USA - 1anoA | ecosystem: Environmental > Aquatic > Freshwater > Lake > Hypolimnion/Profundal zone | place: USA: Wisconsin...
TTTAGATGATTCCCTTATTTGTAAATTTTAGATCTTTTTGTAAGCATTTTTCTACAGGACATATTTTGCAGATTTTTGAAGAGAAAAGAGCAAAGGGAAGTTTTGAAGATATGGGAAATTTTGTTGCTCATTTTTAGCAACTAAATAAAACCAATCTATGAATATGCAAACACTATAGAATGGCTAAGTATACTCTAGCAAGCTCATTAAACCTGAAAATAGGCTCTTTTGGTTGACAGAATTTATTTACCAAACTAAAATCCCTAATATATCTACATTTAGTAGTGTGTTTGAATTAATAACCCAATTATCGGTTATTTACTAACCCGAACCGTGAAACTCAGCAATTTATTTGCTGCCCATAAAAAATTAAGGTAAGGTAATATCTTTATATGCTGACTACTCAAATCAATACTATTTCATTTCGGATTCGGTATTTCTGAATTGTTTAGGTCACGAAAGAAGAATGAGGACACCGGAGCAATAAAATAGACCTTCCTGCTAAAAAAGCTTCATAATTGATGACTATTCATTTTATTAATAAGGCTAAGCAAACATTTTTATTCATAAGCTAAAAGCTAACCTGTAAGAAAGAAACTTAGCCTAGTCTTTGTTAAATCCACGCAACATGAATGTTTCCCGATAATCTTTAGCGAAACAAATAATTACCTTTCCACGAAAAGATGTTTTACTGGCCGATAGAGCTAAGCCAAATGATGCGCTTCCATGACTGTCCTATTATCCTTTGTTTGAAACGTGATTTTTCAGTCAATAGTGATCGAAGAATGGTAGGGCTCATCAAAGATGTATCCATGAGTTAGAAGTACTGCTTAAGTCAAAATGGAAATATCATTTATCAGTGATTTTAATGAAGAGCGAGTCAAGTGGAAGAAGAAATGATATATTGTGATTGTCCTGACCCTTATTTAATAAGTCTTAACGTCCATTTGAATATCATATTTGGGTGATAGGCTAGTATTCTGCATACGTATCATTCAAATATGGGTCGATACTTTCGCTGCTTAGGTACTAGCAGGAAATTGGTACCATGAATCGAGACGAATTTTCTTTCTTCTTTATTCTTAGTTCGAATACTCCTCATCTTTTATTTGAGCTTCTTTATTGGCAGCAAAACAAGCCTCTTTAGATTTCTTGGAATTTGCTTACTATACTTCTCTAGGCTAAATTTTTAAAACCATCAGGTTGAATCCAACCAGAGGTTAAATTATATTTAAAAAAATAAGCGTAAGACTACGAGGAAGGCGAATAAACCCCTATTTTTATGCCCTTATTATATTAAGGAGACTAATTTCAATAAAAACCGGTTAGATAGTTGAGCACTCAGAGATCTAAAAAAAATTGTGAGGTCAAATAAATCATAGATTGACTTTTTTTCCTGCCAAACCGAGTGTCTTGAGACAAATCTAAAAGTGTGAATCCGTTGCTTTTGACTTTTTTGTATTAAATAATCAATAAATTCGATATAGAAGTAAATAATGACTTTCTAACATCGAAAATAGTAAAGAAGCTTGCTTGTAATTGCAAAAAAGCTGCTTCTTGATATTATTGAACTGTTAGAGGAATTATTAATATTAAAGATTATCTCTATCTTTAAGAAAACCCTAAATCAATAAATTATTTTCTCACCTTTCATACGAATTTAAGCGTTCTTAATTGATGAATATTTTTTTAAGTCAGAGAAAAAGTAAAAATAGATGGACAAATGAGAGCAGCATTAGCTTAAGCAAAATATACACTAATTTGCACTTAATAGCCTGTGTATTAGCTAAAAATGGTAGATCATATTCACCATATCAAACAAACTAAGTTGTTGATACAACTTTCGCTTTTATTATAACTAATTATTAACACAATATCAAGAGGCATACTGACTCCTGTCAAAGCAAATTTTAATTCATCTTAAGTTTCCTTAGCCTAATTTGTTGCAGTTTATCAACCAAATAATTGATTAGGTAACATTATTTGACATATCCTTCTGAGAAGCACGCAAAGGCAGTGCGAGGGTTTAAGAGTTTTAATTGATATTTATTTCATATTGAGTAGCTTTAAATCAATCATTTGATATTCTATTGTTTCAATAAACTCATTTCCGTTTAATTTGTTTCAACGATTCCCCATATTTAGGCATCAAGGATCTTATATTAGTTTTGGATCTAAGTGTCAGTTTTGTCCTTTGTTTAAAGCATGAACTTTTTGGTCATTACTACTGAAAGGATGGTAAATGTTCCAAAGAAAGCAAAGATGTATCCTTGATTAGGAACAGCTGCTTGGGCCAAGGGGAAAAATATCATTATAGTTGCTGCTGCGAACCAGTTAACCATCACTGCGTATCCTAGCTTGCTGGGCTGAAGTGCCTCAGCTAACCACATCCACATTATTGGCGCGTAAGTCATTCCAAAAACGAACAAGTAGGCGATCATTGAAAAGAAAACTATCATTTGCGCAATTAAAGGTTAGGTTTATGCCAGAAAGTAGCCAAATGTGATTGCATACAGAGTCAGAGCAACACCGTAAGTCCCCCACAGAGTCATATCTTTTCTTCCATATTTACCAACACAAGTTATTGAAAATCCCGAAAAAAAGAAGAAAGCTAACATTAGCAGAGCTCCAATGATATTTTTTAGGGAAGGGAATATTTTTGATGCTACATCTCCACAATAAGACATCATCACATTGATTCCTGAGAAAGGTGTTAAAATAGCAAAAAATATGCCGTAGATAAAACCAGATTTTGAATTATAAGCCTACTTTTGAGCAGTGGTAGGTGAAAGTTCTCCAGAACTGTAAGTTTTTAGAAACTAACTGCATACCTATTCAACTGCGTCTTCTCGATAGAATTCCTTCAAAAGTGCTTTAAGTTAGCTAGCTTTATTGTTTTGGGCGAAGTATTTGGGAGTTTCGTAAGGATACTTCTTCCAGAGTAGAAAAGATTGAATCAGTATCATTAGCAAGGGTAAAACGAATATAATTTGCCAAGTTGAGGCTCCAGTCATATCTCCAGTAGTCAATCCCAGCAAGAAGGTTACAAAGTAGAGGAAGAAAAGGCCAAAGATAATGCATAGATTGGGCATTATACCAACTATGCTTGCCATTTAAAGGGGTGAATTTTCTTTGGCAATCATTGGAACAATAGAGCTGAATAGACCTGCACAAGCTCCTTGCAAAAACCTCACCAACAAGAAAACTTTGTAATTAGTGTACATAGTCAAGAGGCAAAGGATGCCCGCCAAAAGATTACATACAAATAAGGCCTGTCTAAAATTATTTTCTCATTACCTTCTTGAAAGCTTAGAAATAAAATAAGTAGATGAGACTGCTCCCACTGCTCCCCCTATGGGCGTTATCCCTTGGAATATTCCTTGAGCTAGATTGATATCGTAGTCGATGGAGTACACTTTTACGATGACTGGGAAATCTACGGAAGAGAGATAAACCAGAGTATACCCGAAATAGATGTTCGACATGCAAAGGGTTAAGGTATAAAAGAGTGAATGGTAGGGATCTCTTATTTTGGTGTGCTCAAAATGCCTGAAGATACTGAGTGCCTCCATTTTATACTAAATGTTGTTTAATAAATGGGTTAATTAATTTCCTTCGCAACTTTAGTAATTGAAAAATTTTTAATGCCATCGCCTTTCTTGGGAACTATAGTCTTTGCTATTTTTTAGAGCTAGGAAACGAAAATCTTTAATAGTTTAATTAACTTCATTTTATTTTTTAGTGAAAGCAATCAAATTGTTGCTTGTTATAAGGCAAAAGGTTGATAGTTGTAACAATATTCCCTACTTCACCAAGTAAAGACAGCCATCAATCCAGAAAAAATGAATCTTTATGTTGAGTATTTTCGATAGCTGATTAATTTGTTTTATTAACTGTTTGGCTTTCGTCTGATTCGCAGTAATTTCTATTTATAATTTAAAGAAAGAGCATGTTCGATATTTTAGACTGTACTTTTCTCATAATAAAGCAAACTTAGACTTGGGAAATTTAGGCGGACTTTCAAATAGCAGATCAAGCAGCATGAAGTAACCATGGTTTTATTCAGAAAAATCAATAAAAAGTAAAGTGCACATACGCCAAAGCAAAGTCTTCGTCTCGATCAAACTTCCAAATTCGATTTCGACAACATCCTTGACGGCCTAGCGACCAAGTAATCCAAATTTTTCAAATAAAACGGTAGCAATCCTGCCCAAATATCTAATCAAAACCATAATTAGATGCATGACTATCACTTCTAAAGAAGCAGCCAATCACGAGACATCAGCTCTAGGACCAACTTAAACTTTTAGAAAGATAGGTACTCTTTCAAAAATGAGGCTGAGCACAATTAAAGTAGTATAGAAATACATGGAATTAACCAACAATTCGGAAGAACTCAGCACACGATTGCCAACCCAAGCGTTATTGGGTAGTCTTTTGTATCTAGTAGGCAAATGAAACCTCCAATCAAACGAAAAGAAAGCACACCTTACATTCAAAGTTTCAACTTTGGCAGCTCAATTGGAAATACCATACCCTAATAAGACCCTACTATAGCGAACTCTTCGCAATAAAATGAAGAATTAAGGGCAAGTTCTAGATCTCACAGGAAAAGATCCTCCATAGACTCTCGCAGTGAAATTAACGAAGACATATTTCCTTTAGCTAAAGCTCAAAATAGGAGCTCAGGAAGTCAAATCTTCCATTTAGATTCAGTTAAAGAAGACTCTTTTCTTGGCATCCATAAAAGCTAGTCTTGTGTTTTGCAATAAAACTAAAAGAAAAAAGATCATAACGATTACTTTCTAGCAAAAGACAAGTTACAACAGAAATCTTAAAATCTGAAAACAATCGAATCCACAAATAAAACTGTCCAACCTTTAAAATCTTAGTAAAAGCCTATTTAATCAAAAGTTATAGTCTAAGAGTATGAGAAGCAGATAGAGCTTTTGAAAAACTCTTACAAAAATCAAATTTAGCATCTCCAGCAATGTTTAAACAAACAAATAGCTGAAAATAAATCGATGAGAGAAACCTTTATGATCTAAACTACTAAACTGATAGAAGACTAGAGAAGCAGGAATAATCGAATCCATGATTAGTAAATCAATAGATTGAAAGATCTTTTCATTTGGTAGAAAAAAAGATTAGAAGAAACATACAAAAGATAGATTTAGTCCTTGAAATCTTCATTTGATTTTGCCAACAAAACCAGCGATTTCTTCAAAGCAAAATAAGGTCCAAATAAATAATCTCTATAGTTTTTGGAGTATCAGTTGAAATCTAAAGAACAAATGGTCTAGAATAAGCTGAGAAATATTTAGCTTAGGGAGATGTAGCTGTAAACCAAGTAAAACGAGTTTACTTATCGAAGAAAAAGATAGGAAGATAGATTTAGATAGGAATAAAAGAGACTGATGGAGATGCAGTTATAGCTCAAAAAGCAAACTCTTTAGAATAAAAAATCAATTTCGCATGAAAAACAGCAACTTGCTACTTAGCTGGGCACACTTTAGGCCGAATACTACAAGAAAAATGAATAGTTAGAGATATTAAAAAGAGAATTAGAGATGTAGAGAAGTATTGTATAGGAGGAAAAGATTGATTTGAGAAGAATAAATGCTTAAATAATGTCCAAACATAAAATAGATCTTCAGGAGATCCAAAGATAGAAATAAAGACTAAAAGAACTCTAGATTGAGCTTGTAAGGAAAATTAGAGTTGTCGAGATGAAAGCTAAAGAGCTTTCATATCAATGTAATAACCATGAAGACATATCTTCAGTCCGAAAATAAGCCAACTGGGTGCAAGAACATTAAATTTTCAGTAAAATTCCTTCTCAATCGATTGAAAAAAAGCTAAACACTGCCAAATCAATGAGCAATATAAATAGAACAAAAGAAAGATTCTATGCTTTGTAGCATAACTCTAAAAGCAAGCTGAATATTTCAGTGAAATAGAACAAAAAGATAGATTTAAGTGGTTACATGACCAGAATAGAAAATCAGACGAAAAACACATGGCAAGCTTGATATTTTTGTTAATTTCGAAGAATACAAAAGTCAATTATAAAGGATTTAGTCTAAAATACATAAAAAAAATGTGGATTTTCAGGCATATATCAGCTCATTCCATCTAAAAGCAACTATGTTCAAGAGTACTATTACTCTTGGTCATATGAAAGTGAGTTTTTCTATTTAATGTTTTCTTCTTCCCCCTTAAATTCAAAGTTAAAAAAATCAAAATAGAGATCTTTAAAGAATGAATAGTTAAAAAAACCTGTAAAGAGTTTAAGTTATAATCTTGTTTATCAAAATCTATATGATCAGTTCTGCCCTTCATCATAAATTCCATGAGCGTTCAGTCGAAATCTCCTTATTAATCACAAAATTGGAAGATTGCATACTATTCTTCTTCAAATGATCACAAATACTGCTACTATAATCCACAAAATTCAAATTTCCTGCATTAGTATCAAATGAGGCAGAGTACCCTTATGTTCGAATGGCACCTTTTTTACGAAGAGACATCTTGCGCTCGAAGTTTAGTTTGCTTTTATGGATTTACTGGCAAAGATTACCCATTTATCTCTATCTTTTTTGATGATATGATAAATTTTGGTTCCAGCTAAAGAAGTTTTCTTTGAGCTACTCAACCTAGCTTGAATAGTATTGATAGTTAGGATAGTTTTGAAGTGTGCGCGCTAGACTGATTTTACCGTTCTAAGGGTCAACTACCAATTTTCTTCCCAAACTCATCTATAATTTGATTAATCGGAGCTAATGGAAAAAGGAAAAACCTGATACAAAAACTCAAATCCAAGCAAAACTCTGTATTTATACAAAAATGTTCACCATTCACAAGTATTGCTTTAATTAGAATCTGGTAAACTTAATCAGCTAAAACGAATGTCAAGCCTTCAATTATATCTTAGTATTCTATCGTCAATTACTAACTTCATTTCATAGATTTAGAAAGTAAACTATTTAATCTAATAAATGTGATTTTGACTATTTTTCGCTGCTGCTTTGCTGAAAAGACTTTGTGAATTAATTGCGGAACAGTGCGAATGAATAATTTAATCAAAGTTGAGAAGAAATTGATGAATATCATCAATGAAGATGATTCAAATCAATTTTGTATCCTGGAAAGTACTTACACCTTTTTTAGCCGAACAACTAATCTCCATCAAGTAAACAGAGATTTCGACAAGAAATGAATAACAAAATAACATTATCGTGACGTACGATAAATGATAAGTTCAATCAAACACAAATAGCTCTGAATCTTATTAATCAACATCAGATCTCAGCTTCTACGACTGAAATAGTTCTTAATCATTTGAAGAAGTGTCCCATCTGTTCCGATCTTTTTGCACTTATATTATTATTTATCAATTCGTAACTTTACTGGCTATTCAACAAAACACTTAAAACGTTTCTAAAATCAATAAATATGACAGAAAATATCACTAAAGCCTCAGAACGAATGATCTTTCAGTTGTAGAATTATTACTCCGCTTGAAATCATGTGAATATGCATGCATAAGCATCGGGCCCACATGCGCGGAATAGCAAGGCTCTTTGTAGAAAGAATCTCTGAGACGTATGCTCATGTTTGCCAAAGACGGTGATTTGTTTTGTTATGACAGTCTATTCTTCAAAGAAACTTTGGTTTAGAATTTAGCTCTAGCTGTTTAAATCTCCTAGTAAAGAATGTTAATTTCTTGCTACCTACTTTGGTGATAAGCAAGGTCGTTTTTCAGCAAAAAAAGCTACCGTTTTAGTTCCTGGACCTCTTTTGCATAGAGATCGCACTGATAACACTATTTCAAGGTCCGGGACAAACTAATTTTGCCTGTCCTGCCGTCGACATTTAGCTTCCTAAGGTTTAGACTCATGGCTCCTTCGATTGATTTAAGTAATTCAAATATATTATAATAATTAAATGCAACTAACTTGTCTTTTATCGATAGTACCGAAGCCTTCCAAGTCACCTGATCATATTTGAGTCAAACCATCAAATGAAATTTGAACTAAGATGACGCAAATAGTCTTATTTGGCTGGGTTAAATGTGATTATTGTTCAGTTGGGTGAATTGGATGTTTTGAATAAGTATTTTGGATGAGCTTTCTTAATAATCTTATTCTATACTCAAGACGATAGGTAACTCAACATTGTAAAGATATTGAATTAATTAAAGAAAAAGGTTGATTAATGAATGGATTTCTAAATAAGATATATCGTTATCAATCAAGCGTCTACTTCTATTGAAGTCATTTGAGTTATATGTTTCTCTATGATAAGAAGATCTTCCTAGCTTAGCCCAAAACTCAAGTTCTGCATCTTTTAGGCACTGCTATCGTCAAACTATTAAGCTGGCAAGCAGGCTAACTTGCTAAAGGTCTTCTTAACGTCTTATTAACGTTATTACTGCTCATATAAATGCAGTTTATGGAGCAAGGCTTCTTTGGCCAGTTAGAATCTGCCCAAAAGCTAGTTCATTTGAGCATAACCTTAAAGGATTTAGAGCTGAAGTTTTACACTTTGCTCAGTTGCTCGCATTATTGCTTCGAAATGCCTATCAATTAGGCTGACATTTTTGGTTAAGTAAAGAAGGCTCATGATATTTCCTAGGAAAGTGATGTCTTTTTATCGGTTCAAAATCATTTTTAAAAGAATCAAGCACAGGTCATTAACGTAATGCTTTACCTGAATTTGATTCATTTTTAGACTTTTTTATCGAGAAGCCGCCCATTACTCTTAATCAATATCTTCTTATTTTCCATCTTAATCATATTTTTACCTTCCGAGCTTTATCTATCGCGAAAACTACACTAAATTTTTGATCATAGTAATAATGGATTCCAATTTAAGATGTTTCTGGTCCTAGACATCAAGATACTTAATTTTTACAGAAAGGGCTCTATTTCTCATATTTATATATCCATTATGCGTGAAATCAAATTTGTAATCTTACAAAAACTTGAACAACTTCTCTAAAACCTAGCTATTGGGAAACAAGTCTTAAATTACCTCTTTGCTGAATGAGTCATCTATCATCGCCAGCTATTTTTATTTCGGTAGATTGAAAAATAAGAAATTATGATAGTAGTAAATAGAGTTGCAGCAATATCTACAAAAGTTCGACTATAGAAAATGTAGAATATTGATATCGTTTTTGAAATCTATAAGCAAAAGCTTTAGTTTATATGCAGTATTTTATGAGTTTTCAAGTAGAAGGTACATGTTTACCAATTTTTATAGTAGCACGATTAATATCTCAACCAAATCCCAACGAAAAGGAGTATCTGCGTCTAAGATATGTTAATAGTAATAAACATTGAGCTGTTCTATGATACGATTTGCTTAAAACTTTTGTAAAATAACCTAGCCAACAGTTATCTGGTTTTATCTCAAAGAATTCCTTTATTATAGCTCAATGTATCTTGATTTATTTGACCTTTATTAGATTTTAGCAATTTTATTAAGTAGCCCTTCATCCCTCTGTAGTTTTTAAGCGTATATATTCTGAATTTTTTTCACGCAGCCTAATCTTTGTTAATGGCATATGTAGAATGTTTCGGAGTAAACGTCTTAGTTCAAGTAATTCAAACTGCAAAATAGATCCTTATACAATTCCAGCTTCTGATCTATGTATTAAAGAATCTATTCTCTATGCTTAGTTATTTACAATGAGTTCTTTTAACCTAATTTTGGAATAAACCATCCAGTTTTTTATGAAAACTTGCATTTTGATTCTTCAATATTAATTTTTTGATTTATTCGGTCTATTTGGGAATAATTGAAAGATGAGATCTGTTAATTCTGATGAATTGTTTATAGCAGACGAATGGTTAAATGTTTTTTTTCAACTTCTATCTCTTTTTCCCGCTCTAATTGTTAAATAATCAATTAAATACGCTTTAAATGTTGTGTTAAGGTCTTTGTGCTTTAAGTCACCACTATTTCAATAGATTAGAATAAATCTCTAGTTTCTTGTGTTGGAAAGACAAAAAAGTCTAAAAATTTCTTAAAAATTCTATAAGCGTAGTAAGGGCTTTTTGAATGTAGGACTCCTTCCTCAATCGTGAGAATAAATCTAACTCTCTTCACCTTCTAGATCACTTTGAACATAGAATAATACACAACCAACTCTTTCAAACAATCCCTTTAATCTAAAAATCCCTGCATTTCTATCAGTTGGCAAATTTAGGTTGTATGCCACACTCTAGGCAAGGCTTATGTTTATTAGTTGCTCATTCTTTGCCATTAGTTATCAATTTGCTGCGAAGTTTAAAAAAGAATCTATTATGAATGATCAACATATTTACTGATCATAGTGTGGCCTCTCATTGAATTGCAAAGTGCAGTCTTACCACTTTTAACTGGTCCCATGACGATAATTGCCTCCTATCTTAGATTTTCTATTCTCTTTTGTGCCATAACCATTAGGTCTAAAGGTTCCATCTTCTATAAAAATTATACTTAATATCTTAAATTTTTGTAAGAAAAAGTAATAATTAATTTAATGTATTTTGATCAACTTATTTAATACTCAAAAAACCTTTTTTATCTTTTAAAATAGGCTAATGAGACCAACTTTCTCCTTTTGAGAAAAGGGCTGACCCATAGCTTTTAACTTATTTTGATATTTTTCATTTATTGATTAGTGTTCAGTCCCTAATCTTTTCAGCTCCTCCTCTATAGCTTATATTTTTACTAAATCCTCATTTTCCTATGCCAAACTTAATTTTCTGAGAAGCAAATCCTTAATTTTGTTGACTTTACCCCATTACTTACAATAACTTATGTATCTTTCCAGTAATTTCTCTTCTTATTCGTAGGAATGTGCCTTTTAGTCAAGTAAAGCTTTGAATAGTCTATCTTGTTAGTAGCTGCTTCTGGTTAACTCACTTAATTACAGAGCTAATTAGAGATGTTTAGGGTAATTGTCCCTCTCTAGCTTTTAGAAACACTTGATTAGCTTCTTGCAAGCTGACATTTGTTTAAGATAACTTTTTTGCTCCTAATTACTACTGGTTTATTAAGAAACTAGCTGGGAAATAAGTACATCATGCTGAAAATACAAGTTTACCATATTGATGAGTGTTTTGATGACAAGAATGTTGTTGTTCTGAGTCAAATAAAGCTCATATTTGCGGAGCTAAATGTCTAGTTTATGCTGGCTAAATTCAAACGAAAATGATCGCTTCTACTCTTGGCTTACTTGCAGCTGTTTAGACTCCTATTAACTCTGTGAAATGGAATCTTTATAGATACTGATGATAGTTTCATACTAGTTTAATTATTCAAGATTCAAGACCCTCTTCTTCAGATTCTATTGGTTGAACTTGTGAATAAACTACCTTAGATATTAAAACCTAGTAAATGTAAAAGTTTGGTTCATGCGATCGTAGATATTAATTTTGACATTGTTAACCAATTCAGGGGTCAACTCATTAAATTTACTAAACTAGATAAAGAATCTGTCGATTACGAAACTCATTTTACCCAGTTTTTTCAAGTCTTCTTAACTCTGGCAAAAAGAAATCAAACAAGTGAGCATATCTTTGAGCAGTTTGCAAAGCTATCTTAGCTATTTCTGCAATGTCTAGGCTTCTGAGATCTAATTCTATGCTTTGCTTTTTACTTCTAGATTTACGTATTCTTTTCTCAACTATTCAAGCTTGAAGCGTAAATTATAGAGTTGGTTAATTGCTAGAAGAATGCTTGAGAAGGAGCTGTTCTTATGCTTCATGAATTTTTCGAGATTTTGCTCTTCAGTATTAGGATCTTGGTCGTAGACATACATTTATGCCAAGAACTTGTTGATGGTTTGGTAGGGTAGTATTTACTTAAGTTTTTGGCAAAAATTAGACTCCTCCGAAGCTTTGTTTATGAGGTGATTCCAATTTTCTGTTAAGTTTGTAAAGGGAAGGGAAAAGATTAAACGAATTTGTTCTTTAAAAGTTTCAGCTTTGTCCTGGAGTATTTTATACAGCCTGCCTTGTTGATATTTGTCCAAATTGTTGTAGTCCTTCTGGAAGGCAGAGATAAATATCTTTCTTTTTAGCTGCTCCTTCGCCTTATCAGCATCAAAGTAGTCCCAACCCTTTGAGTTGATTCTATTGACAATCTAGCACTGTTCGGCAGCTTATTCTTCTCTAGCTTGTTCAAATAGCTACAGCCTTTCAAACCTGAGCACATTCTCTAAAATCTCAATGATTAAGTCCTTATATTTCAGCCTTAAACTGCTCTAAGTCTGCAATCTTCTGATAATCGTCAAAACCTTCTGTTTGTGGTTTTGTGATGAATATTTAGCGCAAGTTATGACTAGGGAGATGGATCTGATTAAATCTTATCTCATTTTCAGAGGAAAGATGTCCAGTTTGAAGAGATCAGCGAAATTCTCGAATGTTTTGTTGAGAGGATCAATATTCTAGTTATAGAGCTTATTTTCTGTAAGGACTATTATAAATTTGATCCTTTTTAGTTTCTAGTAGCAACTCACAAGGAAATAAGAAACAGCTATGATTTCAACTTCGTCCCTGTTGTCAACGAACCCCGCCATGTCAATCAGTGTAATCTGCCTACCATCGACCTAAATCATGTCGAGGTTAGGCTAAAGAGTTACAGACTAAAATGTGCTACTCATCCGAGCAAACCCACCGTCCACATGTTTGCCATCACCATCCTAGACGTATATAACTTTTTGAGGATCAATTGGGTCCACCTGGCCGATCATAGGCTTGCCGAGGATGTAGTTGTAGAGGCAGGATTTTCCGCCTCTGGTCAAGCCGATGATCATGATCGCTTCATCTTTGGCTCTGCTGATCTTCCTGTCTCCCAGCTCCAGCACTTTGAAGAGGTTCACTTGTTGCTGGGTTTATACTTAATTCTTCATAAGATTATATCATAGATATAATAACTCTTACGAATAAATTGCCTTAAATCAAGTGATTAGAACTTTTCATAGACTGGATCATTAATGCAGATTGTTTGGCATTCTTGAACTCTATTCATACTTGCTCATTCTATGAGTCGAGTAATTAACGACCAATGGCTGTAGCTCAAGTTATCGATGTAGAGCCAGTCTGCGTCAATTGGATAGACTACTTGATTCCGTGATCGGATCCAGCATTTCCGAACAATCCGTTCTTAGAAGCATACGATAGTATTACTGATAATATGGGAAAGAAAGAAAACTGCTCAGAGTTTGGAATAGACCAA
>Ga0316217_10005434_pt1 | contig 13231 bp, 5 predicted proteins | sample 1anoAmetaG_FD_203633 | JGI IMG/M metagenome (GOLD analysis project Ga0316217, IMG submission 203633) | Freshwater microbial communities from Trout Bog Lake, Wisconsin, USA - 1anoA | ecosystem: Environmental > Aquatic > Freshwater > Lake > Hypolimnion/Profundal zone | place: USA: Wisconsin...
GGCTACTTATTTCTCTTTGGAATCAACATAACCAAGGAAACGGAAGCTTTTACGCTAAACAAGATTCAGTCTATTTTGTTCTATTTCTTCTTAGGGAATCGAAGCATTTTATGAACTCAGCATTTGATCATGACTAGGCTCAAAGAATCCAAATTTAGGCGTTTTAATTGAGCTACTTACATTTATTTCCTGACTTTGTTTTTTCTCACTTTAGATATTGGGTTTGCTCGTGATCGTCAGCTTTCTTTTATTTTTGTTCTTGAGCATTTAGTTCTCTGGCAAGAATTTTGAACTTTTCAGACTTACATTTAGTTTCTTATAGGATGAAGTTTTCGAAGATGATCTTGGGTGCTTGAATTTGAGAGGACTAGAAATGTTGTACTCTGATTAAACTGCCGAGATATACTAATGGATCAGTGCATTCCGCTTGACGATTTGACAGTCAAGGATAGTGTTTGGGATGTCTTCTCTCTAGTTAAGCAGCTAATAATCTGCGTTTAGAAGCTAGTCCACCTACTCTTTGACTTTCACCTTGTTTGAAACAGTTAGTGACATTTTTTTTTGCAGCATTAATCTTGATAAATTTATTCTGATATTCTATAAGATGAGTTAGAGCAGTATAATACGATAGATTTTTTATGCTTGATAGGATTCAAATTATTTGATTTGTTCTAATCAATAATCTTTAAAGAGCCTCTCACTAGTTTTTGAATCTGTTACTTGCTAAATAAAATATTTTTGCTTTTGGTTTGTACAAAATAATCTAATAATCCAAAAGAGAAATAAAAAGTTTTAAATACTTTCTAAAACCATGCAAAAGTTAGCGAAACCTATCGTTCTAGGATTGGTTCTAATTACACTGCTATGATAATGTTTACCTAAAAATCATTAATACTCAAGATTTCTTTGCTGCAAAAACCTAAATGATGAATTTGTTATCGAAAAATCATGTATTAATAATCTTACATTATTTTCAATTGCTATTTGGGTTCCTTGGTAATTTATTTTTCTAAAAACTTCAGATTCCTCACTCAAAGCCAAAGACATCAAGCAGGATTACGAATAAAAACTGGCAAGAATATCTTCTGTCTCAGAAATCTTCAAAGTAGTCATGCTGTAGACACTAATACACAAATGAATAATCTTACATTCATGTGGTTCATAAAGCTTTGACACTTTAACTTTACTTTTTGGAAAATAAATAGAAGATACTCGTTGAATTGTTCAACTTCATCAAGACTTGCGCATCTGATAACTATGGCTTCTAACTTCATAAGAGATTGGGACTTATCTTCGCTACAAGTACAAAAGTATAGGTCAGTGTTATCAAGATTTATATGATTAATTAAAATCAATTATCTTCTTCAAGGAAACTTTTTTGAGTCCTCTTTGGTTATTCAGTAGTGGCAGTTTCTTAATTGGATTTGTACTTTAACGGCTTTCTTTATTACTCTGGCTTTTAATCAACGCGCACATACTTCTTTTTTTTCTCCGTTTCCTTGGTTTGACCAGCTTATTCACCTTTTTAAATAAACTTGGACTGTTTCTCAGCATACTTAGGCTTGACTTTGCTTTCCTATTAAGCTGGTTTGTCTGAACGCTACTTTCTTGTCCACATTGAAACCTACTTTGGCTTTTTCTCAAAAGCCTCCTCTTTTGGTTTAATTTCTTTAATGGGTTATTATTTGGCTTCAACTTTCTAGACTTCACATTCATTAGGTTTTGGCTCAACTTTAGATTTAGTCCTGAAATTACCCAACTACATTCCCATTTTTTCGGCTTCACTTCGTGTATAATGCCCTGAATCTATGATAATTTACTTTCTTTCTACTCAATCAAGCGTGTTTAGCACTCTAGCTTGTTTGTAGGTGGTTTCCCTGTAACTTTATCGACGTAAACTTTCTTTTTTTACTATCCACCTTCCCGGTTATCTCTATCCCTTCTTCTACGCTACCCTCCTTATTAGTTACGGTTCTCACCATTGTTATCTCGTCTACCACGGCCTCGACGATCTCCTCTTTAGCCTCTTTAGCCCCTTTCTCCTCTCTATCTTCTTTCTCCTCCGTTTCTTCTGTCGCCTCTTTCTCTTCTTTAACCCCTTTATCCATTTCTTTCTCTGTTGTCGTACTTCTTTTAATCTTTATTCCTTATATTTTTGAGTGAGACTATAACTTTTATTTTCTTGTCTTGGTCTATCCCTTCTCTGAGCCATTTTTCAACAATGCTTCTTCGGACTCTTACGTTCCAAGCTCCTTTGAGTTACTCACTAATTTCTATTTGCATTATGTCAGAGTTGTTTTCACCTTTGAGCTAAAACATTTTCTTATCAAGAAAAACTTGATCCTTAGAAACAACCGAAAGCCAAAACTCTTTTTTATAAGGGCCACACTATTCAAACCTTTTTAGCTGTGATTATACTAAATAACATTCATTTTACGGAAATCTGGTGCTTAAGTGTCAATCTCAGGCTAAGTTGAAGGGAGGATGGGAGTTTAGATTGTTGAAGGTTTATTCTTGGAAGGTGGGGAAATGCTTGGTCGACGTTATTGCTGCTATTCTTCGCTAGAGTCTGAATAGTCTACCCATTCTGAGTCACAAAAAGATTACTCTTAGAATTTGTTTTTGCTAATTACATAATAAATGACAAATTTAACACTACTTTTTTTCATAAACTTCTACTTACAATTCTAACACTATCAGTCATCTGATGAATGGAGATTTTTGGCTTTCATCCAACCCATCAAAATAAGGATGTTTCAAGGCTTCCTTCATTGAAATACGTTTTGCGGGTTCCAAAGCGATCATTTTGAGCAATAGATCCAAGGCTATGCTATCAAAGTTTTTAAAGTGAGTAATAGGGTTTACTCCTTTGAATTTAGGAAATGTTGCCTTCATTTCCGGTAACTTAGCTACTTAGAGTAAATTTTACAGATATTTTGCCAGTCTTTAGGTGTTGGAGTGCCATGAAATTGAAAGATTTTAAAAATTTGATCGATCTCACTATCTCCCATAAAAAGCGGTTTTTTCTCTATAAGCTATGCAAAAATGCAACCAACTGCCCAGATATCCACTCCCAGGCTATATTGCCGTTGCCCCAATAGCACTTCTGGAGCCCTATACCACAAAGTTTCAATTTAGTGCGTCAAAGTCTTGATGGGAATTCCAAAAGCGCGCGCAAGGCCGAAATCGGCGATTTTCAAAACTCCTGAGTGAAGAAATGCGTACCGAGGTAATCAATTAGAATGTTTTGAGGCTTGAGGTCCCTGTGTATGATCCTTCTGGAGTGACAGAAATTGATTCCATTGATTAACTGGAACATGATGAGCCTAATCTGCTGCTGAGTAATCGTGTTCTTATTCGAAGATAGGTATTTTTTGAGATCTTGGTCCGCGTATTCGAACACTAAGTGCAGCTTTTTTTCGATTGGTAAGTAAATGACGTCTATCAACCTTTATTAATATGCTTTGCTACCTGACAATGTTGGGGTGAGGCTGCAATTCTTTAAGAATTGAAATTTATCTCATGGCTGTTGAGGGCACTCCTTAGTCTTCATTTTAGAGTTTGATTTTCTTGAGAGCCACTAGCTCTTTCGTATTGCGGTCCCGTGCTTTGTAGACTACGCCGTACGTACCCTCTCCGATAGACTCCAGACGCTAAAAATTGTCCATTAATCTTATTCAAATTTGAATATAATAAACATTACTGGAGTCCCCGCCACTTTCACCATCTTTTTTTTGATTTTTTGAACTTCCTTGATACAAAAATTGATTAAAATGTACAATAAAGTGGTTAAAATGTACAATAAAGTGGTTAAAATGTACAATAAAGTGGTATTAATCACTGTTCACTCCTTCCAATTATTATTATTCGCAACAAAATGCTCAAACATGTTGAACGCGGCCTACGGCTGGTCTGTCGGCACCATGTGTCCTGCATGGTTGACTAAAACAAACCATAAGTTTTCGTAGACTTTGGCCCATCCCTTGATCTGCCCGTTGACCGTCCAGATTTGTTTCCTTGTGCTTTTCCAAGCTGGAATGCCCTGCCAGTTGAGAGAGTTCAAATAGTTCAGGACTCCTGGCGTGTTGACCACAAAGTCGTCCTGGCCGTTGTAAATCAGGACTCTGATTCGGTTTTTAAGGAGGTAGATTATGTCTCCTGCGTAAGACCTTGAAATGTCGGCAGCAAAAGAGTTATAAATGTCGTCATTGCCGGGAACAAAGTACACACTTTCAGGGATTCCCAAAGCCTTTCTGCTGTCATTCAAAAAAGTCGCAAAAGTGGAATCAGCCTCGCCGTATTGTCTAAAATTGTAGGTACTCATTCCACCCCAATACTTGTACCTCGTATCATCATTATTGGTGATGAAATCAAAGTATTTGGTTGCCTTAATTACCGAAAAAGTACGTTTCTCACATCGCCCAAAACCATGTTCTGAATGGCCTGAGTCTGGAACCAAGTACAAGTTTATCTGAACTTGTTTGAGACCACTCCCACACTGTAAAGATATGAATCGTATTGATTGACCTGGTTGTAAGGGTCAGTCCATCCATCGCCAATCGCAACCCCTGCCAGATTTATTTTTGTGTCATTGAGGAAGGTTTTGTTGTTAACGATTCTTTGGGCAAATGCTGGAATATAATGACCTGCATACGACTCTCCAGTGATATACAAAGGACTTTGCTTCAAGGCTGGCCATTGCTTATAAAAGTTGTACAAGAAATTTAGCAGGTGTTATGAAGCTTCGCGAGCAGAGCTGACCAACTTTTTTGACGGATCAGTCGAATAAGAAAATCCTACCCCCAAAGGCTGGTCGATGTAGACTGTATGCCCGGCCATATTCCATGGAAAGTATATTTAGCTGATATTGTCTTTAGTTATTTTGATTGGCCCGTTCTCAGTGAAGGCACCGAATTGGGAACTGGCCCCAGGTCCACCTTGGAACCAAAGAATCAGAGGAATGCTGGGATCTGCCTAAATAGGAGTGCCCCCATAATCACTGAACATGTGGTAATACATGCCGGATTTCCCTGGAGCATAATACCAATTTATTTATTAGTAGCCTTCGTTGAGAGATGTGTACCTGAGTAGCTTTGGTAGTGGATGAACTTTTTGTTAAGAGTGTTCCTCCAAAACTCAGTTGTGTTCGTGAAAGCTGCACTTACACTCAACGCAAGAAGAAGGATTGCGAGAGATTGGTATAAAGTCATATCTCTAATCATTATGCAAGATGCGAAATTTTGAAATTTTCAACAATCACCAAAATTAATACCAAGCAGTCAGCTTTTGACTAGTCCAATGCTTGGGGAAGTTGCATATTCCTCAGTTCTTAAATGCTGCTTGATTAATCAACCAACTCTTACAAAACTTCTAAACTAAATCTTATTATAAGTTAATATCCAAGCTTATTAAAACCGCCAATGCCATGTTTGCTATCTACGAGGCATCCATCGTTTGGTAATTTTTTGAGGTAGTTTCAGCTAATTTAATTAATCTATTGTTTATTGAGCATGAATGACATTATAAAAGTTGACTGCTTGAGATTAAAGATAGAGCTTAAAATCAATAAACTGAAACATAATAATTCAAATCATTTCATGATCTATCAACTGTTTTAGCTTTTCTTTCGGCCTACTTGCCTCTTCGACTTTGATAAAGCTGTATCCTGCCATTTCCTTCTCTTGTTTAATCCTTTCGAGAGAACCAAACGATTGATAAGTGGCTATTTTAACACGAAAACACACAAACTATGTATCATTTTTTCGCTCTATTTGACTATGAAGCATCCAATCTCTTTTTGCAGCCGCTTCAGGTGCTAACATTAAACACAATTTTATATCAATTCTTCATGAACTTATAAAAACTAAATGATAAATAAATGAATCAAAGTATAGAGTCTACTCCATAGATCATAAATTTTCAAGTATACAAGGAATACAAGATCAAGAGGAGACTATCGTCTTCCTCGAAATTTTCAAGTAATTTCATGAAAGACCATTAGTGCTAGTCTTTGAGAAATTCTTGCTTTTATCAACTGGTTAAGCTATTTACTTCATTTTCACCCTAACCCGTTAAGGCTAACTCCAGTTTAGAAGGCTTGAATCTATAAACTGATTGATTATCGCCCTCTGAACTCAATTATTGTGTCTTTGATGCTTTCTCAACACATTAGTGCTTTCATGATTTGTTCAAGTTGTTCGATTTGTAAAATTAGCAGGATGTTAAAAACTTAATTTTGACTAAGAACTCAGGAAGATCATCAATTATCATGGATGAACAAGTTAAAACATCTTTCTTTGTGAATTCTGTATTCCGATGTTAATAAGAATCCGTTACTTAGTATTCTAATGCGTTATAGTTAAAACAATTCGCAAGTCTTAATTTGGACCAACTCCAGGGTTGAGCCAAGAATTTTATGTTTGTTTCTTAAATTTAAGTTGCAGACTATCACTCAAATATCTTTGTAAAAGCATATATCGAAAATAAGGAATCCTACAAGTAATCATAAAAACTTTAAGTTTCGATAAGAAATCTTCCGAAAACGGCTATTTTGGTCATCTTCAATACAAAACATACTAATCTTTCGTAGACTACCAAAACTTTCTACTTAAATTCTCGAAAGATATATTCGTTGTTATATAAATTTCAGTAATGAAAGTAGTTACTGCAGAGCTTCTATTGTTGTTAGTGCTGGTGATCCAGGCAAACTCACTCCAAATGCATTACCAAGGAATAGCTCCTCAGCTTGAAGGAAGTAGTTTCCAAATCAAGAAAGGATAGCTTTCCGCCTCAGTAGTCGCAACTTTCTCGTTCAATGATGGCATCCTCAGCTGGAAACAGTGTAATAATTATTTCTGCGGATTCACACAAATAGAATACGCTGTGAATATCCAGAATTGTGGGAGCACGAAACTGTGGTGTGGAGATTAAACTGAGTTCCGACTGGTCCAAAAAATACAACGGTTAAAAAGCTTCAGGGTTGTGGACGCAGATTACATCTTCAGCAACGGCTAAGGAATAGAATAGATCACCTTCACCAAAATTTGATGCATCAATCCATTATCTTAGTAATGTTTGGGTTATTGAGTTGAACACCTTTTATTTTGAGTGAACTGGATCTTATAGTTTACAGAGTGTTTAGCTTAATTGCAGGCAGCTTTATCTCAGTTTGGCCGGTTCACAGTATTTTAATATGTTTATTAAATAATAAATATAAGGAGTTTTATCTATTATCAAAAACTAGATCATCAGCTTGTAAATGTCAATTATTGCAATAACAATAGAGATGAAATTACGATTAATTTGCTCCCAAAATATCTCCCTAACTCAAGCCCACCAACAAACCTCATGTTTGCTCAGCCTATTTGTATCGAAAATAAGAAATCATTGAAGTAATTACATGAAACATTGAGTTTTGATAACTAGCCTCAGGTAGAGTACCATATTTTGTTAAACAAATTCTCGAAGATATATTGGTTAGTATATAAATTTTAGTGATGAAGGCAGTCACTGTTGGGCTTCTATTGATAATAGGCCTTCTATTGATAATAGTGCTGGCAATCCAGACGAACTCAGAACAAATGCATGAATAAGAAGCAGTTCCCAAACTATAAGGAAGTAGGTTCCAAATCAAGAAGGGATAGTTCTCCAGCTCAACTGCAACTTTCTCTTTCTCTGCTGGCATCCTCAGATGAAGGCAATGCAATTACTACTCTTGCGGATACTCACAAGTGGGCAACAAAGTCGAAATCAGCGATGGCATGATGACTTTGATGTGGTGTGATGATCCAATCGAAAGGCCGTTGAGTTAGGCAATAGATAAATTAAAAAGTTTCAAAGTTGTGGATGGAGATTACATCTTGAGCGACTCTCAAGGACAATAAATCATCATATTCACCAAAGTTTGATGACTCCAAACTATTATCGAAGGTAATGCTTGTTGATTATTAAATAAATAAGTTTGTGTAGTGGATGGATTTAATGCTAACCCACTAATCTTATATCTTAATGGTTCAGCTAAATTGCTGGCGAGCTAATTCTTTTTTTTGTTTTTTGAACTTCCTTGATACAAAAAGTGACTAAAATGTAGAATAATAGGAGAATAATCACTGACCACTCCTTCCAATTCTTATTCTTCGCGACAAAATGACAAAATGCTCAAATATATTGAAAGCAGTCTAAGGCTGGTCTTTTGGCAAAGTACATTGATTCAGATATTCCCAAACTCTAAAATATGTTTCTCACATCACCCAAAGCCATCTTCTGAGTGACCTGAGTCTGGTAGAAATTGCCGACTTATCTGAATTTGAAAATCTTCATTTCAAAATGCGTTACAAATCAAATAATCTTCAAACTGTAAATTGGCAGCAATAGTAGTTTAGGATAGGGTTTGATGCTTATTTATGCAGTTAGAAGTTGGGTTAGATAATGCTTTCAGCTAAGGGTAGATAAATGGTAGTTTAGGGCTATCTCGCAAATAAGAAATCAGGTCAGCTGTGGCAGGAAACTTAGATTTTCGAGAAAGGGCCTTAGAAAAGTTGTTGTTTGGCTGTCCTTAATAAAAAAGTCAAAGTATTTTAATGCCAACGTATATTTCCACATTAATTCTCGGAAGATATATTGGACGGTATATTAGTTTTATTGATGAAAACAGCTGTTGTAGGACTTCTATTGATACTAGTAGTGGCAATGCAGGCAAGCTCACTCCAAATGCATGAATAAGCAAATCCTTTAACTCTTTAGGGAAAAAGCTTCCGAATCAAAACAGGACCATTTTCGAATTCAAATGCCACTTTCACCTTCAAAGATGGCATGCTCAGCTGGATAGAATGCAACAACTACCATTGCAAATATACACAAACCCGCAACAAAGTTGAGATTGGTAATTGTGTCAGCACAAGAAAGTTTTGTGGGAATAAAATCGAAGTCCCACTGGCTAAGACCATAGAGGGTTTAAAAGGCTTCGCTGTTTTGAGTAATCAAAGGTATGGCTTCGTCAACAGTCAAGGAAAAATATGCATCATGTTCAATAAAATTTGATGGGAGAAATCAATTATCTTAAATAAAGTTTGTTATTGAAGTACTTAGTTTTTGTTTATTAAGATTAATCAAATAACTTGCTTAATGCTGAAGCTAAGTTGCATGTGGGTTGACATATTGACTGCAGTTGTGGCTTATTCACTAGCTATTTTATTTACCACTCCTGAAATGCCATATAAACCAAGTATCAACCTTTCCTTTGGGACTGTATACAGCAAAAGTTGGTAGCAGTCAGTTACTCCGTATTCCAATTAGTTATAACTAAAAAAATTGGCAGACCATAGTCTAACCCCATTTCGAGGTTGGCATGAGAATTTTATGGCAGGAGGTTGAGCAATAAATTATTTTCAGTAAATCATAAATATGCCTTACCTAAAACCTTACCCAAAATATCTTACAGGTAATAAGAGGAGAATTTGACTTTTGATAAAGTCCTACGAAAACATGTTGGTTTGAACACTTTTAATTCAACCTCGTATAAATTTTCGGAAAGCATTGTATGCTTCTCGATAAATTCTTGTAAGATATATTGGTCGGTAAATATATTTTATTGATGAGGACAGTTAGTGCAGGGCTTTTACTGATAGTAGTGCTGATAATCCAGACAAACTCTCTACAAATGCATCACCAAGAAACAGCCCCTAAGCTTTAAGGAAGCAGTTTCCAAATCAAGAAAGGATAGTTTTCCGCCTCAAATGCAACTTTCTCCTTTGATGAAAGTTCCTTCAAATGGACGCAATGCAACCTCTACGTTTGCAACTATTCACAAGATGGCAACACTGTCAATATCAACAATTGTGTAAAGACACTCGCTTACTGCGGAGATACAATTTAAGATTCATTGGCCTAGGCAATAGGCCAGTTAAAAAGCTTCAAGGTTGTGGACTCAGACTACATCTTCAGCGACAGCCAAGGAAATGAAAAGATTACATTCACCAAAGTTTGATGCATCAATCCATCATCTTAAATAAGCTTGGCTATTCAACTAAACAAGATATTGATAAGGCTGAATCTTAGATTAGTATTGCTAGTAACCTATGTCTTAGTAGCGTGAAGTATTGAGCTGAAATTTGATGGCTGTTAGTTGTTTTAGTAAATAAATATTCTCCTTCAATACTTAAAATATACGATTGGTAATATGTTTTATTTTTTCAAATACAACATCATCGAACTGTAAATATCTACTGTTTCTTTCTTCGAGAAGACTCAACCAAACTTCACTTAAATTTAATCACAAAACGTCTTCCTCTCTCAATCTCACCATAAACCTCTAGTTTTCCTATTGATTAGTCCTGAAATTATGGCTGAATTAGGTTTAAAAGTGTATAAAAGGTCAATGCTTAGACAATCAGAGCACCCTCTTGAAGATTTCAAGGAGTTCTGTCTTCTGAATTTTTCCGTCTCCTGAGGTATCAACAGCATTCACAAACTTCTGGACCTACTGAGCACTGACCTGTCGGCCAGCACTCATGTGGGTAAGCGCAGCGTTGATGAGCTCAGTGACTTCGGCGGTATCCAAGTAGCCGGAATGGTCCTTGTCGAATTTGTTGAATACTGCGTCAACTGCTTCTCTGAGCTGTGCTTCTGAGTACGACATATCTGATGATAAGAAATAAATGATAAGAGCTTAGATCGGACTCAAAAATTAATAACGAAGTGATAGAGTACAGATATTATGAAAGATTGAGGAGTCTGATTCAAAGAATAGAAGCATATTTTCGGCTAGCTCTAGTTTTAGATGCTAACGAAAGGAATCTTCTGTTTTTTGCAATTTTTTGAAAACTACTATCGATCTTAATTTTCAATTTATCTTAACTGTAAATTACAAAATTACTACAAAACAGTCGTTTTTTGACTGTTGGAGGCAGTAATTAGGCTTTGGCTATCATTTTCGTTGAGTTAAAACTTCACTCAACTCACTAAGTATAGCAGAAGACTTTTCTACCCTCTATAAAATTATCCAAGCTCGTTATAGCTTAAAAACCTGACTCTGATCACATCTCTGAACTTTTACAAATGGTAACTAACCTATTTTACAATAAATGACCGGATTGATGTAGCATATTACCAAAGGCAGGGTCGAGGAGTTATGAAACAACGCCAAGCTTAAATCAGGAATGTATAGGACTACAGTTCCAACCAGCCAATCTAGAGGATCAGCAAGTCCAATCTGAATAAACCAATTTCCTCGTAGTAGACCTCAACCGAGGTATAATCGGCCAGGTTGCAACTATCAACCCTGAACAGTTAATCCCACTCTTATTAATAAAAGCAAGCCGACCACCCTCTATCAATCCTGCTAATCGCTGCTTCCAAACCTCACTTCACAATATTGTACCTTCTATTCCACTTGTTTTGTTTCTCCAAGCTATTTTGTGAAATTTGATTAATAATATAATAAGCGAAATGACTTCAATTGAAGAGTAACTTCAATCAGTCGAGGCGCAGCTCAAAAAGTATGCGGAGGAGTTGGGAGAACTGAACCTCACTAATAATCGGGTAAATGATTTGGTATGCAGCTGCAGGAAAGCAATCAGTAGCTATCCATCGATATCCAACGCCTACAAACTAAAATCGCGAAAAAAGTACTTTGTGATTCATTGAGTATCATAATATTTAGCAGGAGGCGAAAGACAAGCAGATTATCCACCAAAAACTTGTGAAGGCCGAGCAACTCAAAGAGGAACTTGAGCTCAGATACTAAAAAGTACAGGCCAGAAAACAGCAGGAGGTTTTGAGGAAGCAGTACGAGTTCGAGAGGTAGGACGACTTATAGCCTAAAAAGACAGAAATCCAATCTCCGCCCAAGCCCACAATCAAAAGTACATCCATAGAGTCACCTAAAATCGCAGATAAGCAGCCTGTAGTTTCTCAGCCAACTTCCGATCTGAAGCCCGAAAAAGCAATCAGCGAAGTAAGTAGTATCAAACCTATCCCTCAGCCAGCGCTAATCCAAAAACCGCCACCTGCGGCCAAAGTTGAGCAAAAAGTACCCATAGTGTCTTCCGCCTACGATAACGCATAGAAGGGAGACTACCAGCCTCCCGCTTTATTTGCAGACGAGAATTCATCAGACTCGGACGGATAGGACAACTCGCAAGTGCTCGAGAAGCTGAAGCAAAAACTGAAGCAGGACAAGGAAGAACTAGAAGAAGATGACTGATTGCATTGATTAGATCATATTCGTACAATATCAAACACTACCACTATAAACAGAAACATCCTCAAGCATAGAATTTGGTGGTTCTTATCAAATCGCCAACCCAGACAGCATCATAAAATGTGGTGCGATTCACTACCGAACCAATATGCTCGAACCAGAGAAGCTAAAGAATTGAAAATAGTCTAAGATAAGATGATATCTGAATAGTAACAATGATTTATAGATTTGCCATCTTAATTCTTACTAATGCCACATAATATAACCCGATGTAGTCCTAAGCCATCAAATAGGAGGAACAGCCTCTCTCGTAACACGACAGCCTCCAGCCACCACTCAAGCAATAGAGTCCGTTTAATGCGAGTGCTGTCTGGAATAGTGGCCACTGGTCACAAGAAGAATAGATCAAATCCATCGTATTCTTCTAATTCAACCGGGACCAGCTGCATTCGAAATTGAAGCTGAAGTAAGATCTGCAGCATGTAGGGAAAATAAGTTTTTCAAACAGATGTCCAGGTTCATCTAAAGCAGAAATCCCATCCAATGTCGCTCCCAGTGCCACAAACTCCTTCGCAAACATCAGTCCTTCCATAAAGCCATCGTCCACTTCAAAGAGCAGTTCGGGCACGAACAATATGATTAGGCCTACCAACATTACAGCAAATCCGGGCTGGTGAGATTTAAAGGGCGGGAGGAATAAAATGAAACGGAGTAGAATGTCATGTTGGTAGAGGTAGCAACGCAGACTGACCAAAGTTACTTACTTAATGCACGCCTAAAAAAGGAATGCGAATAACCAAAACAAATGAGAGAAGGACAAGATTTCGATATCTATCCTTTTTTGAGACCAAACTGGTGGATGTGATGTTCTAACAATAAACACATATTATCTTCTACATTCTCTTATATAGCTATCGAATTATGTGTTTTAGCAGCCTAAAGATAGAAATTACTTCTAAAGAAGCTTAAGAGAGGTTAAATATCTACTCAAATGATAAACTTAATGCTTAAAAAAGGGTGGGTTATAGGCTG
>Ga0316217_10005435_pt1 | contig 13229 bp, 9 predicted proteins | sample 1anoAmetaG_FD_203633 | JGI IMG/M metagenome (GOLD analysis project Ga0316217, IMG submission 203633) | Freshwater microbial communities from Trout Bog Lake, Wisconsin, USA - 1anoA | ecosystem: Environmental > Aquatic > Freshwater > Lake > Hypolimnion/Profundal zone | place: USA: Wisconsin...
GCTACTGCTGATTGAATTGGTAGTGTAGGTTGACGAAGTAGCGCCCGATATAGCAGTGCTGCCATTATACCATTGATAGGTTGGGGCTGAACCGCCGTTGGTTGGCGTAGCAGTAAAAGTTACGGTCTGCCCGCTGCAAATGGTATTACCCACGCTTGATGCAATGGTAAGTGAAGGTGTGCCGTTAGACGCTATAGTAATAGTAATTGCGCTTGAAGTAGCCGTAGTTGGCGAAGCACATGCCGAGTTTGAAGTAATACCACAGGTAATAGCATCGTTATTCGCAAATGAAGAAGACGTGTAAGTTGAAGAAGTAGCACCGCTGATAGCCGATCCGTTCTTATACCACTGGTAAGTAGGTGCGGTGCCGCCGTTGGTTGGCGTTGCAGTAAAAGTAGTGCTTTGGCCACTGCAAAGTGTATTGCCTGCGCTTGAAGTAATACTTACCGAAGGTGTTACGCTGCCACCTACAGTTACAGTTATTGCATTCGAAGTTACAGTAGGTGTTGAAACGCAGCTTGCATTAGAAGTAAGCTTAACAGTAATACTTGGCGAACCTGTTAAAGTAGTTGTTGAATAAGTAGAAGCTGTAGCACCCGAAATTGCAGTGCCGCCGTTATACCACTGGTAAGTGGGTGCAGCACCTCCGTTGGTTGGCGTTGCAGTAAACGTAACGCTTTGGCCCGTGCATATTGATGTGCTTGTTGATGTAATACTTACCGATGGAGTTACGGATGCGTTTACAGTTACCGAAATGCTGTTAGACGTTGCCGGACTACCGGTAACACCGGAAAGATTCGAGGTCATTACACAGGTAATGGCATCCGACCCCGCCGCAAGTGTGGTAGTTGTAAATGTTGAAGATGTAGCACCACTTACAGCCGTGCCATTCACTTTCCATTGATAGGTTGGTGCAGTACCGCCATTGGTTGGCGTTGCAGTAAAGGTAACGCTGCTGCCTGCACATATAGTGCTGGTGCCTGCTGTTTGCGCTATGCTAACGCTGGCAACTAACGGTGTTGCAGTGGCCTCCGGAATAGTTACTGCCGAACAAACCTGGTATTTAGATGTACTTTGGCTGCTCAATTCGTTAACAACGCCGTAAAGCATTACAGTTCCTGTGCCTGCAACAGGGGCCGTCCATGCAATTGAGGCGGTATAGGTTGCTCCGTTGCCTCCGGTTGTAGGACTTGCAGCTATAGGATTGCTTTGTTCAACAATGGTTTCCGGCAAACCTGAGTTACTCGGTGTAGTAACCCGAACCCCGGCTCCTGGTGTTCCCCAGGTTCCTGCATCAACAGCGCTGGATGTACCCGCACCGCTCGCTTTTACTATAGTAAACTGAAAACCCAGGTATTTTAATGAGGTAGTACTACCATTTGTTCCTGATATCTTAACGGTATAAGCCATTCCCCCATGGTAAGAGGTTACGGCAACACCGGCCGAATCCAATTCAACTTTAGGCGCATCAGTACTTCCCGAGTTATGACAGCTGCCACAACCGCCACTACCGCCTGAGGCTTTCGTTCCGTCCACACCAGCCTGCGAAGCGGCACCTGATTGGTAGGAATAAACAATTAAAGAAACCAGAGCGCCGAAAACAATAAGTAAAATTCCTTTTTTCATAAGCACAGCATGTTGTTTTTATGGGTAATTATTGTAGCAACAAATATAAGGCTTAGCGTAAGCTCTACACTGAGATTTTTCACTTTTTGACGATACCATAATTGTCAAAAAATAAGATGCCCCTTAAATTAGCTGAAAGTTGATTTTAAAATCAAGTGTACTGTAATTAGTGCCAATTCTGCAGAATGAAAATGCCAAACAGGCATTTAATAATTTATTTATAGGCGGCTGCACCAGCCGATTAATCAAAGGCAGATTCAGGCCCCCATCAACCAGGCCTTCGCCCTTAATACACTGGCTGCCGAAAGGCTGTCGCGTATTTCGTTGCGCAACACCATTTGGTACACTTCTTCAAAAGGTAGTTTTTTAATACAAAGCTGCTCGTCTTCTTCAGGCCTTTCGCCCACGTAGGTTAATTTACGGGCAATGTAGGTATAGGATATCTCATCGGTTGTCGAATTCGACAGCTGCATTTCAAGTATCATTTCAAACTCTTCGGCTTGCAGGCCGGCTTCTTCAATCAACTCGCGCCGGGCTGTATCCAGCGGTAGGGTTCCTTCGGGGCAACCACCTTCAATAACCTCCCACTCATAGCTGTTTAAAGGGTAACGGTACTGCCCTACAATCCAGGTATTATCATCCTCATCCAGCGGTATAATAGCAATAGCCTGCGATTTAAAATGCACTACCCCGTAAATACCCTCGTTTCCTGATGGGTTCAGCACCTTGTCTTCAGTTACCTTTATCCAGGGGTTCTCGTACTTTACCCCGCCGCTCAGCTTGGTCCAGGGGTTAGGCGCTTCGTTCATTTTCATCGCTAATAGTATAAAGTAGTAAGTATTTAGTAGTGATACTGAACAGCCGGCAGATTACCTCCTGTCCTGTTTCACTCTTGCAGTAATAAATATCGAAGTACTCAAAAAAGGAACCGCAGTGGTGTTGTTGCCAAAAACGTTTTTCACCAAAAAGCGCTTCAGGGCACCATCCTTTAAAACATCCATAGGGGCGGTAACCAGCTTAATATCCAGCACTTCAAACCCGTTCGCTTCCAGCAGCCTCCTTATCCGGGGACGGGTATAAATGCGTGCATTGGCATACCGCTCGTGAATAAACTTAGGCAACCAGCTAAACAACGGCACTCGGTTCCAGGGCAATAAAGGCAGGCTGGCCCCATGCGTTTCAAATATCCACCATTTGTTGGGCACCGATATCGCACATAACGCACCCGGCTTTAACCACTGTGTAAACCGCTTCACTTTTGCATCGTCATTAAAATGCTCAATAACTTCAAAGCATATCAACCGGTCAAATTTTTCCTGATTAGGTTGGCCTTCAAAAAGATCCTGCTCTTCCACGTTCTTAATCACCACATCGCAGTTGGTAATGCCCCGCTCGGCCTTTATTTCTTCAAAAACCTTCTTATGTCCCTCATAAATATCAACACCCAGGCATGCTTTCATCTCACTGCTCATCAATAATAAAGTAGCTCCGTTTCCACAACCAATTTCAAGCAGGCGCATATCCTTATTGCAAAAACCGGGTATCTGTTTCACTATCTCTGCCCGGCGGGTAATTATCTTATCCGTGTGGTCAGCCGGCCGGCCCAGGTAATGGGCGCCATCAAAAAGTGTTTCATCAACTCTGGTCATGTATAACTGTTTAGCTGCAATATCGGGCGCAAATGTGCTATTAAAAATACAGAGTGCCAACAGCAATTTATGCCAAAACCCGGGCTAAAAACTTTTAAAAAAATAAGCCCGTTCATTACAAGCACCTGCGCGGTGCCTGAACAAACGGGCTTATCAGGCTTAAATTTACAGGTCAATCCCTTACTACCTTCACAATTTTGGTAGTGTTACCAACCTTTATTTTCATGATATAAATACCGCTTAAAACCGAGGTAAAGTCAACATAAAGTTGTTGCGTACCCGATGCCAGGTTACTGTAATTATTGGTTATTACAGGTCTGCCAAGGTTATCACTCACTTCAATACTGGCCGCCTGGGTATTCCCCGCAGTGCTTATTACCACTGTAAGCAGTTTATCAGTTGGGTTAGGGAAATAGCTTATCAAAGCATCAGGCCTGTCGCCGCTGCCCAGGGTAAAAGTGTCGCAAACTTCGCCATCGCAACTAAACTTTTCTCCATCGGCATAAACTACGTCGTAATCTATCCGCACACAAACCAAATGCAATCCGGGGCTTGGATCAGGATAGCTGAAAAACTCGCTGGTACCCGTAGGCGGTTGCGAAATGCCATCCACTGTCCAGTTGGTGCTTACAATAGAGATTGCGGCAGATGAGCTCACTTTAAACACAGCATCTGTAACCGAGTCAGACAGCAGTGAAATGGTAAAGGTACGGTCTCTGCATGGGTTGGTAAATACGTTAAAGCATATTGTATCAACACAGCAGCAAACCCCGCCGGTAGCACTGTCAATTGGCATACCACTGTCTATCATACTCCAAATAGCTTCGGCACAAACCTGCCAGTTACCCGAAGTATCATAGGTGTGTGTAACAGGCGAGCCATCGTTTACTGCGCTGGTGCCATCGCCAAAGTTCCATACCACCGTAAGGTTGTGTGTATAACCCGAATAAGTAAACGTTACCTGGTTATAATCAAACGGATCTATAGCATAACTGATGCTTGCATTTGCCTTCCACGAATCGCACGAATCAATAAATACGGTATCGCAGGCTTCATCATAACAGCATATATTATTGCCTGCCGTGTCAGTATAAACAAAAGCTACCTGCATGCATATCTGATGGTCGCCTGAAGCAAGCAATGTATCGCGGAATGTTCCGTTACCCGGCGTTTGCGCCACCTTGTTGCCATCAACATACCAGTTTATAAAATCAGGCGTCATACTTCCGCCGTCAGTAAATGCATAAATGCCCGGGCCCTCGTACTGCTTCACAATCACCGCCTGCCCCTGGTAACCGGCACATGTGCAATTTATAGTTGTTTTATAAAGGCAAACTGTATCTGAGCAAAGCATGGCCGGCGGCACCGAATCCGGGTTGGCCGAGTAAACTACCAGGCACGCAGCATGGGGTCCTATGGGGCCATTAACCGGGGCATAAGTAACAAATCCGGCCGCCGGTATAGTAAAGATACCCTGCGGCATACCATCAAATATCAATTGGCCGTATGGGCCGCCACTGGCCGTCAGCATAACCGTGTCGCCCAGACATAGTGTATCCGAGTAGCCTCTTTCTTTACTCCAGGCAGTCAGTACTGGCACCAGGGTATGCAACGTATCATACAGGGTGGTATCACCACAAGGTGTTACTACATTTACCTGTATATAAATATTGGCATCCGATACCGGAATGGTTACCGAAATAGTATTATAGAAATACGTGGTGGTGCCGTTTTGTGTAATGCTCCAGGTATCATTGGCCCCATCTGTATTTACCCCGTTTAATACCACAGTGGTAGAATCGCCGTAATGCAGGCAATTCGACGAATCTTCAATAGACGGCGAACACCTTGGGCTTCGGTAAACCGAAACCAGCGAGTCTGAAAATCCTATTGGGGGCATATCCAGGCTACTGTATACAAGCATGCCAATATCACTTACCACCACATTAGATGTAACATCTTTAAAATCCAGATCAAGCTTAATTTCATCGCAAGCCAATGGCTCTTCAGGGTTGGTAACTATTACCCAGGCACTACGTGTATCAGGCACGTTACCCCCAATTACCAGTTCAAGGCTATCATAGCCGTAATGTACCGATTGGTAAGTTTCGTTTAAAACCGGATCGCCAAACACAAAGCTTCTTCTTAACTTACCATATTGGTCAAATACTACCAAACCTATATCAGCCGATGGGCTGTGGTTATAAGTGGTATAGCCGGCTATAAATTTTTGTGAACTGCCCGGGGTTGAATTTGTAATAGGCTGCATGGTATTACCGTCAACCACTTCCGAGGTATTGGTTTCGCCATCCAGAATATCAGCCCAAACCACATTACCGCTGCCGTCCAGTTCCATATACCAAATGCCGTTGGTGCCAAAAACAGTGGGGTATTGCCCGGCTATAATTACCGAGTCGGTACCCTGCACTGCCGCAACACCAAAACCTACATAGCTGCTTCCGCCAAACAGGTTCAGGTTATATTCATTGCTCCACAATACCGAACCGGTGGAACTTAAACGTGTAACCAATATGCCATTACCGTTATTATAGGTGCCTGCACAAACCTCACCCGCTGCATGCAATGCCGTTCCGGCTACTTCTGCAGCGGCTGTCCAGTAACTATACATGGCGCCCGGCAAATAAACGTTCGACCATGTTGGCGCACCAGCCTGGGTCTCGCGCATGGCAAACGGTACCGAGTAACCAGCTGTGCTATAATATTTCGAGCCGGTTGTAAACCAGTCAGTATTGCTCATTTCGTTCAAGTGCATAAACTCCTGATAATAAGTATTACTGGGCGATAGCGGAAAGGGACCGTAAAAGTTTACCGGACCATATAGTCCGGTGGTTGTGTTATACTGCACATCGCTGCCAACCTGGTCAGAGGTACTGCTTAACGGATAATACCGGTGGCTGCCAATCACTTTCACATTATCGCTATAACCGGGGTCCATCTGTAAAACCTGGCCAAAACCATCTATCCGGTCGCTCCACAAAGCTACCTCCGAGGTCCATATCGGATTTAAACAACTGTCCGTGGCAATGGTAATGGCATCATAACTATCATTGTACGAATTCATATAGGGTATAGTAGGGGTTTTATCTTCATGCCCTACCAGCACAAAATTGCCGTTGCGTAACTGTATTACATCGGCCAGGTTTATTAAGGCGGTGGTTTTCGAATCCGTTAAAGTAATATTCTGCGCCTGCGCCCTGACATTAAAATTAAATACGCTGCAAAAACTTATCAGGCAGGTTATAACAGCGGCCTTTAGGTACATCAGATGTTTCATATAAGGGGTTTACATTGTTAAATAATATTTACACAATCGGTAATTCATGCCCTGGTTATGTTAATTCCGGGCATCGTCAGGGAATTTTGGCGCGGTATTGATAAATCATAAAATTTTTATTCAAAAATATTACCACCGTAACTAACAGCTTATTATATTTGGTAATAAGTAATTCCCGGCGCGGTTATAGTTTAGAATCGCCGCAGTTATAAAAGATAGGCCACGGTTATAGGTTTATCTGCCCTGTAGTAGTATTCATTATCATCAGGCTCCCAGCCTTTTGTTATTGATGGCTGCAGTGTTTTTAAGGAAGTAATAGTAGTATGTTAAGGCATTGTTTAAGCGGGGTAAACAATGTGCAACTAAATTAAATATGGCTGATGTTTTAACAACCTTTCCGGTAGTTTTTACCGGTATGATTTTTTTAAAATACAATAAGCACTTTATTTTTATCAGTAACTGAATATGTTACAAAACCGAAACGCTAAACCCCGTAAATAAAAATGTAACAGGTAATAATTGAATGCTCACTTATAATATGTTGTTAACCTTTTCAAATCCCCCAACAATGCAAATAGGCGACTACATTAAATTTTGGCGAGAGACCAGGAACTATACCGAAGATTACATGGCATCCGAGTTGGGTATATCACAATCTGCCTACTCTAAACTCGAAAAAGGAAAAATTAAAATTGATGCCGAAAGGCTTTTCCGCATTTCAGTAATACTGAATATCAATGTTGAGGAACTATCGCCCCAGGCCAACAACCTCACTAACCACGCCAACGGTGTTCACCAAAACCATGTTATTGACGATAACAGCGCCAAACCCGTAAACAGCCATAGCTCCGAACGCGAACTATACGAAAAGCTGATATCAGAAAAAGACAAACGCATTGTAGAAAAACAGGAAACCATCTCACTGCTGAAAGAACTACTCTCCTATTTCAGAGATAAAAAAGAGACACAGAGCTGAGGGCTGAGCCCCCATTAAAGCACCGGTGGCTCAGCCACGCTAAACTCCCCTCCTTATTTACGGATGGGCTGGCCTGGGTTGCTTGGCTGTTAAGTGCAGGCACACAACCTCAGGTTTTCCGCGCAAAAGTACACCTATGCTAAACCCCATCATCCACCTTCGGCCAAATCATATCCACCCAACCCCGCAAAGCTGCCGGCAACGGCGGAGACTCGCGCGTAACACCCAATTCCTTAAATGCATCATTAGGTTTTAAATGGCCTTTGGGGCTGCGCACCAAACCCTCAACATAAGTATGCGCGTAAACCTCACCGTTCACATAAAAAATATGCTCCAGGTAAAAACGTCGCTCGTTCCAGTGTACCAGGCGGGTTATCAGTTTTATACTATTAAAAGCTTGGATAGACTTTTTATATGTAATAGTTTCAGAAGTAGTAACAGGCACCCAGGCCCGCTTTAATGCCGCCGTTTTAAATTCAGAGTTGAATAAAAAATTCCACCGCGCAAGGCCCATGTAAAGCGAATATGTTTGGGTAAACAAGCGCTTGTAATCCGTATCAATAAAAGGTATGGCCCGGAAACTCAACTCAAAATCCTCTAAAAGCCCCTTCTGTTTCGAAAGCAGACTTTTAAGCAGCACATAAATAAATCTTAAACGATACATAGTTTGCAGTTTAAAAAAATGAAAAACCTGCTGCGTCAAACATCCGGGCTAGGTTAACTCCGCCCCGTGCTTATGGTTCCTGCGCACAGCATGGGTGGTCCACGCAACCCTGGCTTTAAACGGCGCTGTCCTTACTTTACAATCTTCAACGCTGCAAATGGGGCAACTTTTAGGCACACAAGGATCACCATGAATAAAAAACTCAACCCTGTGGCCGTGCTTATCGTTTATAATAGCAGCTATCTCTTCAATCTCGTCATGTGCAAGCTGCAGGGTAAAATACCAGGGTAAAGTAACGTGGCAATCAACGTGCAGCTTATTGCCAAACTGAATAACCCGCAAATTATGTATGTCAATCCACACCGGTTTGCGCTTTTCATTTATGTTCTCAACAATACTTTGTATTACGTCATCATCGGCTTCATCCATAATGCCGGCCACCGACTTTCTACCCAGCTTTACACCCATGTAAATAATAATAAAGCCAAACAACATGGCCACCACATTATCCAGAAACCCCCAGCCGGTGCACTGTATCAATATCAACCCGAAAAATATACCGAACGATGAATACGCATCCGATTTTAAATGCTGCCCATCCGCCCGCAGGGTCATGGAGTGGTTGGCCTTACCCACCCGCACCAGAAACCACCCAAGGCCATAATTTACAAAGCCCGAAACAATGATAATAAGCATACCTGTATCCAGGTGCTCCAGCTGCGATGGTTTAAAGAAACCGAATATCGATTTGCCAATGATCAGTATACCTGCCAGTACAATCAGTATACCTTCTAAACCGGCCGATATGAACTCAATTTTACCGTGCCCGTAAGGGTGGTCAAAATCTTTTGGTTTCGACGAAAGATACAGGCTGTATAAAGCAAACAGGCCTGCCAGCACGTTAATAATGCTTTCAAGCGCATCAGTTAATATGGTGTTACTGTTCGTATAAAAATAGGCCACAAACTTGGCAGCCAGCAACAACACCCCTATAGCAACGGCCCCCAGCTGAATACGAAAAACATTTTTATCAGAATGAATTCTGTCCAAGGCAATTTAAATTTTACTGCATATAGGGCACTGTTCCTTTACATGCCCCCTGGCCGGGCAATACTCCCGGCCAAAGTAAATAATCTGTAAATGTAGTTTGTTCCACAACTTCTCAGCAAAAAGGCGCTTGGCATCCTTCTCGGTCTGTTCAACACTTTTGCCGTTGGTCAGTTTCCAACGGGTCATTAACCGGTGTATGTGCGTATCAACCGGAAAAGCCGGCTTATTAAAAACCTGTGTCATAATAACCGAGGCGGTTTTATGGCCCACCGCCGGTAATTGTTCCAGGTCCTCAAATGTATCAGGCACTTGCCCGTTGTGCCTGGCCAGTATTATTTCCGAAAGCCCGTGTATACCCTTTGCTTTCATGGGCGACAGGCCGCAGGGGCGTATAATATCCTGTATCTCGGCAATACTCAGCTTTACCATTTTTTGCGGGGTATCGGCCCTTTTAAAAAGCAAGGGTGTTATCAGGTTAACCCGCTTATCTGTACACTGCGCCGATAGCAATACGGCAATCAGCATCGTATACGCATCCTTGTGGTCCAGCGGAATGGCCGGGTTGGGGTAAAGTTCCTCCAGCTTATGTACTATAAAATCAACGCGCTCTTTCTTTGTCATCCCTCAAAAATAAAAAGTCCCCCGAATGCACCGGAGGACTTTGTTCTGTCAATTAAAAATCCCTCTATCTCATCTGCACCAGCTGACTGCTGTATACATCGTTGTTAACGCTTAGCTTAACTATATAAATACCACTGCCGCTAATACCCTTCGCATTAAAATCAAGCTTATAGCTGCCTGCGTTCTGGTTGCCGTCAAACAGATTGCTTATCAGTTTACCCTGCATATCATAAACCTCTACCTTCACCTTGCTGTCGCCAGTAAGGCTATAGGTAATGCTGGCATTATCTACAAACGGGTTAGGGAAAGCCTCTACATTAATTTTATTCTCCTCAGCTACGGTTGCATTGGCCCCCGGTGTAATAGCCGCCAGGGTAGTGGCGTTATTGCTGTTATCCACTTTAGCCAGGTCAGTTACTCCGCCCGAGCATGGATAATTGTAAACCTCCATATAGCTGGCAGTGGCACCGGTCAGTTTAAGGTTATCGCCGTCTTTGGCAAAACTAAGCTCACCGCTTTTATAACACCATATTTTACCGGCAGGCCTGATGGCGTTATTTACCTCATACTCTCTGAAATGTAATTTATTACCAATCAAAACACCCTCCAGCTTCATATCGGCATAATCGCCGTTAGCGCTTATAATTGTGCTGGTGCCCGTAATAATATCGCCCTCCTGTTTAAGATCAAACTCGTATTGAAAGGTTTCCACAAAACTCTTTTTATCGGCGCTGTACTGCATCCGTTTACCGCTCCACTTTCCATTCAGGTCAAGCTTGGCAACCTGCGCTGCATTAAGCACCTGCACTTTACTATCCTGTGCATAGGCGCCCATACTAAAAGCCAAAAGCATGATACATACAAAAACAATAGCGTTAAAACGTTTCATAAGCATTGGTTTAGTTAAACAATTACTGAATCAAGATAAAGATATAACCAAATTCCATAAAAAAGTAACAGCCATGGGCAGAAAAAATTACAACAAAGTTGCAGCCCCCGCCTCCCCCACTCGTCCCGGTATGTAGCCAAGCCCCATATTAAAATAATATCGTTCATTATAATCTTACTTATTTACTTTCGTGCAGGCTGGACGGTGTTTTAGTCGGGAGACTAAAACTTACATTTAAACTTCAAAGTTGTAATTCGCAACACGAACAACGGAACTGGTAATGAAATGAAAACTTTAATATCCATAGCGTGTCTGATTTTTAGTAATGTCTTGTATGCCCAATTGTATAATGCTCAATGGGCGCTGGGCTATGACGAATCGGTGTTGGATTTTAGAAATTTGGACACAGTAGGTATCTACAGTATTCCTACGCTTGATTACTTTACCGTCACCAATGCCAGTATTTGTGATGAGTTAGGGAACCTGCTTTATTATACAAATGGCATCAATATATGTGGAGAAAGCGCTGTATTGCAAAATGGTTCAGGCATAAACCCATGCGCTTATACGGGTTATTATTCCGATCAGGGGTTAAACATTAATCAGGCAGCATTATTTATACCTAAACCTGGGAGTTTAAGATATTACTATCTTTTTCATTTTTCGAACGATGCTCCAGATAGTTCAAGGCCTTGGACAATATATTATTCAATTATTGATAAACAGGGTAATAATGGATTGGGCTCGGTAACAACCAAAAACATTCCTATTTATAATGGCCCGGAATTAAGAGGGGGAGGCATGACGGCCTGTAAACATGCAAATGGAAGGGATTATTGGTTGGTAATGGGTGGGTCAAAAAATAATACTTTTTACAAATTTCTGATTACTCCTGATAGTATTTTGGGGCCGTACTCGCAAAATATTGGGCCTGATTTTCTTGGTTTTTATGACGTTGCAACCAGTACATTCTCTCAGGATGGAACTAAATATGCAACAGGTATTCTTGCCGGTGCCCCTATTTTGGTAATGGATTTTGATCGTTGTAGTGGTGAGTTTAGTAATCCGGTCACCCTAAATGAACTGGCAGGGGTATTTCCCAATCAGGATACCATTTTTGGCTGTTATTCTTTGGAGTTTTCACCTAATGGACAATTTTTGTACGTCAGCAATCCGCATAATCTGGTACAGTATGATTTATTGGCAACTAATGTCCAGGACTCGGTGCAATTATTCCTTGGAGATAGTAGCGACTATTACAGCATTCATATGTTGCAACTAGGGGCCAATGGCAAACTCTACGGTAGTACCTGGAATGGTGGCTTAGAAGCATTGCATGTTGTTAACTTCCCTGATCGAAAGGGAGATAGTTGCAACTTTGTTCATGGCGGTCAACCCACATTAACTCTAAACTCGATTGCTTTACCAAATCTGATTAACTATAAACTTGGGCCGCTGGTCGGGAGTGGGTGCGACACAATCCAAACTGGTTTAATAGATGCTGGTGATCAACAATTCAGAATAATGCCTAATCCGGTAAATAGTTATGCATATGTTGAGGTAGGCATGCAGAGCCATTATGAGTTTGATTTGATAAATGCATCTGGGCAGGTTATTGATAAAAAAGAAACAAAGCAGGTGGATGTTTTTGACACCGAACAGCTGGCAAGCGGAGTATACTTTATACGGCTTTGGGATAAAAATGCCAATGCTGAGCTTGCCATTAAAAAGATTGTTATTGCGCATTGAACTATTTCATGCCTCCCCCACTCGGCCCGGTATGTAGCCAAGCCCCATATTAAAATAATATCGTTCATTATAGTCTTACTTATTTACTTTCGTGCAGGCTGGACGGTGTTTTAGTCGGGAGACTAAAACTTACATTTAAACTTCAAAGTTGTCATTCGCAACACGAACAACGGAACTGGTAATGAAATGAAAACTTTAATATCCATAGCGTGTCTGATTTTTAGTAATGTCTTGTATGCCCAATTGTATAACGCTCAATGGGTTATTGGCGAAAATGAATCTGTACTTGACTTTAGAAATTCTGACACGGTAAGTATCTATGCCATTCCTACTCTTGATTACTTTACGTTCACCAATGCAAATATTTGTGATGAGTTAGGGAACCTGCTTTATTACACAAATGGCATTAACATATGTGGGGAAAGTGCAGTATTACAAAATGGTTCGGGCATAAATCCTTGCGCTTATACTGGTGATTATTCTGATCAGGGGTTAAACATTAATCAGGCAGCTTTATTTATACCTAAACCTGGAAGTTTAAGATATTATTATCTTTTTCATTTTTCGAATAATGCGCCCGATAGTGCAAGGCCGTTGACAATATATTATTCGGTTATTGACAAACAGGGAAATAATGGTTTGGGTTCGGTTGTGGCCAAAAATATTCCAATTTATAACGGCCCGGAATTAAGAGGTGGGGGAATGACTGC
>Ga0316217_10005436_pt1 | contig 13227 bp, 7 predicted proteins | sample 1anoAmetaG_FD_203633 | JGI IMG/M metagenome (GOLD analysis project Ga0316217, IMG submission 203633) | Freshwater microbial communities from Trout Bog Lake, Wisconsin, USA - 1anoA | ecosystem: Environmental > Aquatic > Freshwater > Lake > Hypolimnion/Profundal zone | place: USA: Wisconsin...
GTTGAGTAGGTCGGAAGACGATGGCTTTCGAGTTCGGGGTTGCGAATGAGTCCGCGCGAGTGTGGGTCCACTAGCATTAATAAAATTAGTCTTAGTTATAATAGAAATTTAAACAGCTGCAATTAACCCATCCACCTGCCTAAGCTTGATAGAGGCAAAATGGGATTAGATTTGAGCCTATTGGGCCAGGTAGCAGTTGTTCTTAAGGATGATTAGATTAGCAAATACAGGCAAAATTACAAATTGCATCATTTATCATCGCTTGGTGGATTTTCCTAGTCCGAATCATCCTCACTGTCCTATTCCGAAGAGGATGAGTTATCCTCAGCATCCTCCTTATTTTCTACCTCTTCAGCATGGTTCTTGATAGATTCCTGTTAACTACTGCCCAGCCATTGGTCGATTTTGATGAAATTATGCATTGACTTGGCGGCTTCAGCTATGTCGTGTTTTGATGATTTTTACCTGAGCATCATGAGCCGTTTCTTCAGATTGTGCACTTTATGCTCCGATAATTCTACCAGCTTCAGTATTAGCTAGCTGTAGTTGGTGAAAACTCCCAACTGGCATTTCCTATCAGGACGAATATGGCATTTCAGAAGGGATCCTAATGATGACTATTCGTTTTTGACTGCCTCCTCATCTCCAAGTATGATGGGTTTGGTCAGGTCGTACAGAATCGCTAACCCTCTTAGAGATAGCTAGTTTACTTTCATGCGGATTTAGGCATGGTTCTGCCATTTGCTGCTCTGTCCGAATTGGATCACTAGCTGTGTTTTGACCTAATCAAAGGATGAATGGCTGTAGATCTAACCCAGTTTATGTTCCTATTCTTCTGTCCATTGTTTCAAGAGGTGATTATCCTCAAGCTCGTACAAACACTCACAAGCATAGAAATGTTCTGCTCTTCTTTTTTATACCTCATTACCTTGGTAGTTGTCACCTTTACATTACCTTTGAGACGACTTCAGATAAATCTGATTATTCATTTAAAAGACGATTGTAGCTTTTTTGGCGCAGCAACTATCTAATAATTAGGCTCTTTTGTTCAGCAGTAAACTTTTCTTTGTTTTGATTGTTCTATTCAAGCACGGCTAACATTTTTAAGAATATGTCTTTGAGATAGTTTCGGATATCTATAATGGAAGTTTGTTATATATTTTAAGAAATCCAAGTATGTAGAACGTGGTTTGAGAAATAATCCTGATTACATTTTATGTCTAACTCTTACATTTAAGTACTATTCTTCTCCAGTTCTAACTTGACATTTTCCTATTTCAGCTCCTCTTTTTCTTACATTTACTAAACTTTCTATTGTTTGACATTAGTCGCATCATTTGTATTTGACTTTTGTGCGTATTCATATTTGATTTACGAGGAATCCTCAATGACTTATACTTGTTCTATTTTAGCCTACTTCCTCTCGCTTTTATTAAAAGGTTGGCATAGCTACTTAATCATTTGTTTCATATTCTTCTTCCTCTCTTTCTATCTCTGCCGTTAAATTCTCAGTCTTTCCTCAAGCTTCTATCTTTATTTCTTCGAACCTCGACCGACAGGTTCTCCCCATTTTAGAGAATCTTGCTTATCTAAGTAAAAGTTGGACTTTCTTTTCTTTTTTCTGGATATCTTGGCGTATTGCATCATGATTTAATTGATGGTTTCCTATTTTTGCTTTGGTTTTGGTTTAGGAGGCTTGTAAACATAACCTTTTTGCTTGGATTTGGATTTTTTACTAGCTGCTGCTTCGTTTTTATTTGATGCCTAAGATTATTCTTTGTTGACTTTTTTAGTACTTTAGCTCTTCTTTGGCTTATCTTTGCTTTTAGAGTTTTTTGCTTTCTAGGATTTATTTTTTGTGGGTTTCGGTTTCTTTTACTCTTATTTGGCTTATTTTTATGCCTCTTAATTGATTTTCTGTTTAGCTTTCGTCTTACTTGCCCTCTTTTTAGTGATTTATTCTTAAATGCTCGATTATTAAGAAGAACTGGCTTTCTTCTTACTATTTTTAGTGGCTTTCTTTGTTAATTTTTACTTTTTAACTTCCTTTTCCTAGAGAGAAGCAGGCCTTTATCTCTTTAGATTAGGTGGCTACTAATTCTAATTATTTTTCTTATTTTTGGAACGCGTAGATACTGACTTTGAGGGTTGACCCGAAGGGTTTTATTTCTTTGAAGAATGCGAAGGTTCCATGTAATCTGAATGGAGCATAGAATATTGAAGCATTTCATGCAAAACGGCATATAAATCTGTTTATTACAGATGTCAATTCATAAAGCAAAGTTGTGAGTGATTTGGTGATTTGCAAATCAAGACCATGATATAATCAGATGCACAATAGATCCATTTGTAGTTTTCATTTTTTGAATTAAAAAAGAACTTTTCCTTTTAAAATCGGAAGACTGTTTGAATTTTTGTTTTCCCTCCTGCCCAATATTATATATTCCCATTCGAAAACGCCCTAAGTTTCAACCTCCATCCAACACAGAATTAATGATCTATAAACCGGATTACTATCGCTTAACCCTCAAGATTGGATTATTATTGGTCCATAAATAAGAATAAGTCTCACAGACAGCATATAAATCATTCAAAGGTATACTAGGCTGTCATCTTCTTCAATAGATTATAGACTATGTGCGGTTGGTAGTAGCTCTTTGGAATCTCTTAACTATTCGATTATGCGATAACTGAGCTCTTGGACCATCGCAGGCATCATAGATGCTAAAATTCTTCGGACCATGCCTTCAATTTTTTCTTATTTCCTTTTCAATAGCTCGCTTTGGGGGATAGAGCTGATGATTCTTGAGGTTTGCTAGATTGAGCATCTTCTTTTGAATGACATTCTTTAGTTTATTTAACTGTACATGTTATCCATATACCTGGAAACTTCCTCATTTTCAATTTTTTTCAATTTATGCTTGGCCTACTTGACTAAGACCTTTTGGTAAAGCTTTTTGAGATAGCTTTACAGCTATTAGCTTAATTGTTTTTACATTTATCTTTATGCTACATCTTCGTAAAATGAGGAGAGGAAACCTGAAACTTAACTGCTTATTATTTCAGCCTAAATTTGATCTTTTGATTTGCTTATTAATATTTTGAAAGTGATTTAGCCTCTTTTCACCAAATACTTCAAAGAGAGAAGATCAGAATCAGATTCTATATGAGTCTCAGATAGCTTTGAGTCCACGAAGTATACTTTTATATTATTCTAGGGCTGGCCGCATACCTTTGAAGCCTTTTGAATGACCTGCTTGAATGACTTGCATTCTTTGTGGTCAAGAGAAAAGCTGTATGTGCTAAAGCAAACTACCATTTAATTTAATTTTATTATTTGGCATTAAGTAAGCACAGTTATAGCATTCTCTTTAGCAATAAAATTAAAAATGAAAGAAAACTTTGTTAGAGCAAATATCTTAAAAAAGCTCAGTTAGTGTTGCATTTGTGCTACTAGAAGGGAAGGAAAACGCATTTTCTTAAAAAATGAGGAATTAAGATAAAAGGATTAAAAATTATATACTTTTCTTTCATGAATTGGGGTTTTGTTTTAGCTACATAACATCTGTCTTTTTTCAGAGCAGTAATCAGCCAAATTATTTTTTTTATCTATATAATTTACTTTATCAACGATTATCTTAAAGATGCAGGCAATAAGGCCATTAGATCAGGAAATTGATAGTAGATAAAGAATTTCACTTTATCCGATTGACTTTAACATCCCTATTCCTGTCAATTTCAGCAAAAAGATTGTATCTTCAACGCTTATTCATCAAAGAGATCATCTTTTGGCAACCGAACGTATCAACAGGTCCGAAGGGGACAAAAAGATAGCAGACATTAGAAAAATACTTTCTAAAAGTCTTTTTGACAAGAACAAGAAAAAGTCTACAGTTTAGAAATAGAAATTGAGGAACTACTTGTGTGGTAATAAACTCGATAACTTGCCCATATCTCCTTAGACATAACAAAAATCTGCAAATACCTTCCTAAACTTATTGAAGAGCAAAAATAATGCGATTTAGCAACAACCAAAGGGCAAAATATAAAGCAAACAAAGTGAGACTTTTAAGTAGGATGCAAATTGCTAAATCACAGAAGTAGATTCCTTTTTAAGAATTTCTTAAGACGGGTATTTAAATTGTAACTAGTAAGCCTAAAAAGAGCACAACGACATTCGGTAGTTGCTAGATTAAAAATTTGACAATATACTTTAGCATAATTTTGTAGAGCAAGGGGATCTTAGTATTGATATTGAGTCAAGATTTGCCATGAAAAGGTCCAAAAGAAACAAACAATACACATAGTTGATATAGGTTTGCGTACCTGATGATAGGGTTGCCATTCACTAGAAGCTACTTTAATAGGAAAATCAATATATTAGATAACAGTTAATAATATTCACTAAAATTGTAGAAGAAGAAAGATCAAGGGTTCATTAATACAAAAGCAAGACAAAAACACTCAAAAAGGAAAATGCTTTACTCAAAGCGAGAAACAGCCAGTTTCAAAATGAATATTTGCATAGGGAAGACAATATATCAGTTATATAAAGCCAAAACAACGAATATCTAAGAGAAATGAAGAAGCTGAAGGAATAAAAGATCCTAATAGAAAGTAAATTCGAAACGATTTTGAGATAATATGAGTTAAGCTTAGCAAGGCTACAGTAATTTGAAGAATAGAAAGAGAAAGTCATATAGTTTCTCATGGAGGAACGCAACAAATAGAAATAAATGTACATAGAATAACTAAAGTAAAAAGATAAAGATATTTTCTAATTGAATGAAATCATCAATTATTTAAAATCAAAGATTTCAGCTCAAGAGGAAAAGAACAAATAATCGAAAGAATAGAAAGTCAATACCAGTATTGATAGTGATAAAATTAAGTAAGAAAATATTGATGAAGAGGAGTTGCAAATGTCCAGTAGCATTTGCTTGTCTTTGGCCGAAGCCTAGAGTTTGAAAAATATCATTTAGGAGAAATAGCAGATGTTTCAGCAAGGAATTGAAACTTTGAAGAAGATTAATGTTGAAAACTAGCATAAATACTTAAAAACGGTTCAAGACTTATAAAATAAACTTTTATTGCTTGGGAAATCAAAAACAGCAGAAATTTAGCAAATCAAACAATTCTACTACTTATAGATTTAAAATTTGAAAAAGAATAATAACTAAAAATGGTAAATGATGAAAAAGCAAATTACTGAATAGCAAGAGAAAAAAGAAGATCTTTTAATCAAACAAATCAAATTTCTTGAGGAAAAGTTGAAGGAAAATGAAAAGCAGTAAGACGAATAACTGGAAGAATTGCTTTAAAATTGTGTAAATTAACTAGAAAGAGAAAGACATGCAAATTTTCTCTTGCGCCAATAGTTTTCTGACGAAAGAAGAGCTAATTATCTGATGAGGGAAGAAATCGAAAAGCTTAAAAGACTTTTTACCAGTGAGCTCTACTTTATTCAATAGATTTAGGGCAAGAACTTTGTTAATTGATTGAGTTTATTGATAATTAAAATGCAATTAGAGTTTACCTGATTATAGTGATCATTTCTTTGGAGTTACGAATGAAGCTATACTTTGAAGTACTTCCATTCCATGATGAACGTTCAATTCCTAGCGGCATTTTGGGTCAAAACTGCATTTTCCTAGCAAAATTGCTGCACTTTTTCTCCAGTTTCCAACTCTTTCCTTTGCTAATTACACAAGCTTACCAACTGTAGGGCGAAGAATCAATAGTATTTTATCGGTTAAGACAGACCTTTGGTCCAAAATAATTCCAAAAAGATTGCATGTATTACAAAAAAGCTGCTAATTGATTGAATTTTATTTTACCAACTTCGTCAAAGTTTTTAGTAAAGCTTAGGGAATATGCGTTATTAATTCAGGCTCTTTTATCAGGAAAAGAACATTCAAAATTTTCACTACTTGGGCTATATACTTATCTTCTTGCTTAACCAAAGGATCTATATTGAGAGTCATTTTCTCAAAGACTTTCATCCATTAATGAATTTGCCTATTCGAAGTATATTTGAATCTTCCTAATATCAATAAAGATCTGTAAACTATAGTTGTATTGTATTTTTCCCAGTTTGCTATAAATCGATTGAAGATAGCATCAGAGATCTCTCCTGCTTCGATTTGACCATCAATCGTAGCATTTGCCATAACGGATAAAAAGTTTTACATATAGAGCTAGAAATTATGGGCTATTCTAGGGTAAGATTACACTTCTTACTTTAGGTCAGCTAATTTGTTGTTTTTAGTTAAAAATTGAACAAAAAAGCTTCTATGCTATTGGTTAGTTATGACATTAGCAATAAAACTATATGTGGTTTGCTTCAAGTCCAGAATCTACCTATTTTTTGTCTTATGGTCTAGAACCATCAAATATAGGGAATCTAAGATTACACTTAATTTTTCTTTTTTCAAGAAAGCATTTTTTAAAGTTGATTCTCCTGAACATAGGTTACTGAAGAAAGTTATAAAATTATCAAGTAATTGAGGTTGTTTTTTAAACTTTGTTATCAATTTTGAAAACATGTACTCCAGAAATTCAAAGGTTTAAGGATTCGAAGCCAATGTAGGTCGATAAATATCACTCAATGTCAAAGGTACGAGAACTATAAATAAGTTATCGACAAAGCCGTAGATAGATTGATTTAATTTGGTTTCATCCTCAAATTTAGATTTTATTATTTCATATATCTTGAAAACTCCCCAATCCCAAACTCTCTTTTAGCCCACTCCATCTCCATCTAGGCAAATACTGATTAGAAATGCTTAATTTTTTGAAGATTAGTTCTGTGTAAGATGATCCAGAGTTAATTAGATTCCTTTCGATGAAATGAAGATACTTTTGTACTACTTTTTCGTAATAATTAAGTTTAACAAATACTAGAGATTCTGTTCGTTGAGGTTTTTCAATTTTTAAGGAATGGCAGTTATTGGGCTTTCTTATTTTTGCTTTGTTTGGACATTTTTACTAATTGCTTATTTTTTCTTTTAGTCTTATGAATTCTTTTATTGTTTTAACTGATTTTCAGCAATCTCCTTAATTATTTCCTTCTCAATTCTTTTCGATTTTTCTTATTCACCTTCAGAGTCTGATTCAGCTTTATTTTCTTCTTTGTTTAGCTCTTACTGCTGCTTTTATTTGTTCTATCGCAAGAGTTTTTAAACAGTTTCTGAGTGTTGGATAAAGCCTTAGATTTATTTTTTCAAAATTAAGCCATTTTTATCTTCTGGAAAGAGCTTTAAAGCTTGTTTGATGTCTTCCAAAGCTTATTTGTATTATTTGATCTCTTTCTTTGCCAAGGCACGACGACTATAAGCTTTAAATGTTAAGTCTTTACTTTCTCCAACCTTTTCAAAAATTTACATGTATTCAATTACATTAGTGCAGTCTTTTATGGCTTTTCTAAACTTTTTTAATTTTATAAAAGCCAAAGCCCTATTAGTATAAACGGATTTTATGTCCTTAATATGCTATAAGGCTAGAGTATAATATTACATGGCTTTTTGATAATCTCCCTCTTTCATCGAATTATTGCCTTTATCTTTGAGTCTTTTAGCTTTTTAAGTATCTTGAGCCCTTTTTTTCTTTCTTTCTTCAATATCCGCTTCTAATGCCATGAAGTTAGGATCATTTTTAGGCAAAATAGGTTCTTTTTAAGGCTATTAATCAGAATCTTAAACAAAATATTACCACTTTTTATTATAGTTTATGCTGCTTTTTTTCCAAACTGCAGCTTATGTTTTTTGAAACATTTCCCATTTTTGCCTCTTTTACTCTCTTGTCTTTTTATTAAACTTATAATCCTAGACCATGTGTTAGAGCTGAGCTTGCCTTTGTTATAAAGTCATTGTAGGTCTGTTACACTTCCTACATGTTGGGGTTTCAAGCTCATACTACTTGTGGCAAAACCTACAAAAATGACAAAAATCCTTAGTAATTCCTTTTCCATCTCTTCCCATTAGCTTTTGTTGGAACTTTTCTTGCTCTTTTCTTCTCTGTGCCTCTTATCTTTTTTTACGATCTTGTTATCTTTGCTAAGTGAATTTGTCTATTTCCTAAGAGCTAATTTTGTTTTCGGCTAAAGCTTTCACCTTTTGGTTGATGAGTTCAGCTTCAATAAGGAATGTTTCAAGCTATTATTGATTGTAGTTCATGATTTATGTTTGTATAACTAGTTTAAAAGTATTTAAATTATAAAACATGTAACAATCAATCTAGATCGCATCTTTCGCTTTTAGGGCACTAAAATTGATTTGTGATGAAATTTGCTTCGAACATGCTAAAGGTAGACATGTTAACATAGTAGGGAGAGAAAGTAGGCGTTATTACATACCATGGTGAGTAAGGTGGTGGTAATTAATAAGCAGAAGAAGTTTGGGGAACGTGTTTTACATCGTTCTCATCATCTTTAATGAATTGGTCAATTTAAGAGCTATTCACTATTTCTGGTCTCACTTAAACTTCAACTCTGTGGACCTCTTCGCAGCAAGAAGCTTTCTCTGTTATAATAACTTCAGGTTATTTTTTGATCTGACTCTCCGCATTCTCTTTTTTAATATATTTTTCTGCACACTAAGGATCTAAGAACGTTTTAAGCAAATAGAACTCATTGGCTATTTGAGGATGTAACTTCTTTTGTCTGCCAACAATAGTTTTGAACCTGTTTTTTACCATATGTTCTGTTCTTGATCCTCCTAGTTTCTTAGAAACCAGAGACCACTTTTTGCCCTCTTCTATGAACATCTTAGCAAGCTCTATGTCTTATTCTGGCTGCCATTCCCCACTACTTTAATAAAATCTTACTGTTTTTTGTTTGGATCAAGGTGGTTTAGCCATCTCTAACGGCATTGTTTTCCAGTTCTAAAAAATTTTTGCTCAGAAAGCTCATAGAGTTTTCTAGCGAACTAATTCCATTTGTTTCCGTGTTCTTAGCTTTCTCTACATCATTTATGAATTACTGGACTATTGATGTGAGTAATTTCTATTCTTAAACCTACCAATTTTGTTTGCTTGCTGATTCTTCAATGAGTTTTTTGCTTTCATACTCGAGAGTTAATGATTGCTTGAAAGAAAAGACTTCAAAAATTATTTTCCATTCTTTTCCAGTCTAAGTTATTTTTTCAGTACGAAGTCTTGAATGTTGATTTAGGTATGGCAGCTGAGCGCAATTAAAAACCAGTAGAAAGCTTTCAGTTAGTTTTAGAGCCACCGCTAAGCCTTGTCGGCGCTGCGCCTCTGGTAACTGTATTAAGCAACTGTTTACATAGCCTTGAATCTGGTGTAGGAAGCTCTAAATCTAAGCGGGGTATAAGCAGTCACAATCTCAGTATTCAATTTGTTGTTTTTGCAGGTTTTACGCATAGATTATTTCCAAGAAGCCTTGTTTTCAAGTTAGAACAATACCAGTTCCATCACAAATGATTTTTTAAATAAAAATATAGGAAAACAATCTTTAAAATATGAATTACTCGAAGTTGTCCCAAATGAAAATGACATTGGGAGCTTCATACCTGATTGGTAAAGAGTCTGATATTTCAATAGTTTCAAAATATAATTCCAAACGCCAGAAATAAGAAGAGAGAATTATACTGTAAATTAGCCAATAACTTTCGTGAGAGCTTTGTACCAATTCCTTTTTTACCTCTATTACAATTTTTCTAAAATTTTATAGATTCTTCACACATGCGTATATTTTCCAGTTTCGTTTTTTTTACTTTTTAAACTTTTCTCACTTTAATCTGATCCTAATATCCATAATTTATGCAGTGATCAACCTTCAGGTCCTCTAGTTGCTTAGGAAGTTTATTCTTCTTTGATAGAATAAAAAAGGACATACCGAGAATTGAACTCGGATTATTGGATTCAAAGTCCAATGTGCTAACCATTACACCATACGTCCTCTCTTACAGTTTATAAAAGATGAATGGTTTTCCGTTTTCGACCCAGCTTTTGATAGAGATTTAAGTTGTTCATTATTATAATATGAATTGATGGACGAGAAGTACTATCCTGGGGCTGCAATAGCTCTTTTAGTGATCAACTCGGTTTCTTTTTTGTCCCTACTCTTCGTTATCAGCATTTACATCATTCGTTGGAAACAAATAGCCTCATTTCCCATGCGTATCGTAACCAAATATTCACACAGTCATTCTATCTTTGCATCTCATGTCTCATACAAAACCTGTACGTACTTATTTATCCTCCTATGCTCATTTGGGAAGCACAGCAAGGTACCGCTGATACTTCTCCTTATTGTATCTTCTAATCACTGATCAAGACAGCATTTGATCTTTCATCCATAGTTTGGACTCTCATAATAATGTATTGCTCGTTTGCTACAGTAGTCCACGGCTATACTTTGGAGAGGCTTTAGCTGTTTTATCTCGGAGTAGGATTTTTGCTTCCTATCTTGCTGGCTATAGTGTAAAAATGCATCTATTTAGGCCAATTTTTCTGGGAGATTACGGCTATAACGTTTACTTTTGCTGGTTCGACAGCCAATAGTCCACAAGACAGTTTGGACTAAAGCTAGGCTATTTTTTTTGCCCTCTTTGGATCTTTTTTTTTCTGGAAATGTACTGGGCTTTCAGAACTTACAAAAAGTTAAAATAAGTTGGTTTGGAAGGCAGAGAGTTAAACATTTTCAAGAAAATACTACTTTTTCCCATTATTCTCCTGATTACAGGGTTTTTCGCAACTGCAGACTTAATTTATATCTATGTGACAGGCAGATTTGCTGAGTGGTTAGATATCCTATCCACTGTGTTACTCAGTACTTATGGCATTTTCACTTCACTAGTACTTCATCATCTATTTAGGCATACGGATTCAACCCTTTGATCCAAGACCAAATTTTGATAATATTTGGTTTCAAGCCGGAATCAGGAATTCGAACATCTTTTTAGCGTTCCGAGCGCACTACTACAAATAATTCTTAAAAATTGGCAGAGTTGATCAACATGTGATAATTTGTGTACATTTATTCTTTGAGCTGGTAGGAAATAATAAATTTTGATTAATAAAACTTTATTCATTTTCCCAGGGGAAATGCAATCGTAAATTTTGGATGACTTTGAAAATGATTTAAATTAAAGGTTTCGAATTAGCTGGAATTATATTGTTTTTTTACTGCAGAAGAAGATGGGACAGCAACAATTTTTACAAATCAAATAAAACTTTCTATCCTCTGAGTTACAAAATACCCCTTAGATCAAAACTCCTTAACAGCTTATTGCCAAACTCCAAAACTATACGTCCTAACTCACCAATAAAGAAATCACGATTGATTAGTTCAAACAGCACTTGTGCCAATACATTAACGGTCAGCTCGAAAATGATGATCCCTCCAAAAAGAGGAGACGTAGCTACTAGCTTTTGCAAACACAGCAGGAATCTATTGTGAAAAAGATATCCAGGACTGACTCATTCAGCAAGGAATGTATAGCAATTTAGTAAAAAATGGTCTGGCTTTAAGTACTCTTTGTTTTATTTAGGAAATAGAATCTCAAGTGCGTAAAAATATAACCGAGATAATGGTCACCCAAAAATCTTACAAAATTCGCCAAACTTTCAGAAAACTTATTCTCAATTTATTGAAACTCGACAATTTGCTCATTTACATAGTCCACTCAGAAGGACGTATATAATTTCATGACTTTAAAGCAAATTATATTACCTATGTGCTAGAAAACGATAAGTCAAAAAATGTCTAGTAACTAACCAAATAGTTTGAAAGCCAGAACGTTAACTCTAAAGTTCTCTAAGCTTTCGATCTCCCTGATGTAGATAAAGACGAACAAGAGCTATATAAGTGGGGTGTGAACAGCGAAAACCCTAAGTTTAGTTTATGTTATGTGTGGAAAAGTCACAAAGATTAGTAAATTAACGAACTCAATCATAAGTTTATTAAGAAAATAGCCAATATTGCTATGATTTCTTCAGGAGAAGAAGATATTAGCATCATCCAAAGCTATTCAAAAGATCTTTTGGACCTACTCTAACAGTGCATTTATCAGAGCTAGCTTGACATTTGTACTATTTTAGGTCTAGGTTTTAGAAATCTTTAAGAACTTTATCGAGGTCTTATTAGCTAAAAAGACAAAAACTAACCACTTATAGCAAGGGTTGACATTTATCAGCAGTTAGAGTTTTAATTGCTATAAAATGTAAGGACTTATAAGAAGTATGTTTGTGAAGGTGATAAAATTTTCATGGACTTCAATTAATCTGCAGAGCTGACCTTTATGTCAAACAATTTCAGTCATCCTCTTGTAACACGCTTTACTAAAGCAGCCGATCATCAAAGATACTACCTTTAAAAGATATTTTAGGATTATAAACCCATTAATGATTTTCTAAAGAAGGCAGTCCAAAAGAAGGTCAAAAGTAATAAAATTTACGAGCTTGACTTTTAAACCAAAGCCAGAGTTAAATACGATGAATAGGGCAGAATCATTAGGCTGAATGTGATTATTGAAGAGCTTTAAAGATCCAGTAGCAGTAGTTCCAACATTTATTGCTCTTCCTCTACAAAGATTCTCTCCGAATAAAGTTAAAAGCAAATTTTCAAAGATTTTCAATAATAATAAGAAGAAGAAAATAAAGAAAAGCGTCCTTCGACTTTGATTAGAAATTTGGAAAAAGAAAATCCAGGAATTATTAATTAAGGCTGGATCAACTTATTCATTAAAGAACATCATACTTCTGGCAGAAAGAACACTTTAATGCGAAACAAAGGAGGAAAGTCATATGCAGTAAAGCGCTCCTTTTCTCTGAATCATCAAGTTCTAGTCTAGAACGAAGATCCAAAAGCAAAGCTAACAAATATAAATATTGAAAGCATTGATTTGAACCTACTGCAACTTTAGTAATAGCAGCTTTAGCCTTTAGTCCTTAAAGTATTTAAGAAGCTCTAGTATTTTCACACTGGACATACAAACAAGCAGTACTTTTAGAATTTCTTGAGTGATCTACACAATGGGTATCAGATTCATAACAATCCTTTTCATAACTTCACTCACGGGGTCAATGGTAAATTTTCTCTAATATAGTTATGCATACTTGCTATATTTTGACTCAACCAACCAAAATTAAACAGCTTTTGACGCCTTTCAAGCTTTTTACCGTAATTTTTAGTGGCCTTTGCCATGACGTGGGTCATACAGGCTTTACGAATCTTTTTGAAATTGCTAGTCACTCGAAAAAAGC
>Ga0316217_10005437_pt1 | contig 13222 bp, 23 predicted proteins | sample 1anoAmetaG_FD_203633 | JGI IMG/M metagenome (GOLD analysis project Ga0316217, IMG submission 203633) | Freshwater microbial communities from Trout Bog Lake, Wisconsin, USA - 1anoA | ecosystem: Environmental > Aquatic > Freshwater > Lake > Hypolimnion/Profundal zone | place: USA: Wisconsin...
CAAGGCGCTGTTAAGACTGTTTATGATTTTTCCACGCGGTTAGCGGATGCCATTCACTGGGGAACCGGAATAATCGGAACGTTCAATCCGGTCGTCAAAAGAATTTGCCGAAGATCGTTATTCTCGATAGCTACCAACGGCACGCTGGGCATACCGTTTGGCTGGCTCAATGGTTCAGAAGCTGCTGAACACGCCAGAGATGAATTGAAGCAACGACTCGAACCCATCCTCGAAGTCAAATTCCCAGACGATTACGCCACCAAGTATTTGTTCTACCCCGTTGATAAGTGGTACCGGAAGGTCGCGGAGTTCGAAGCGGCTATGAAACACGTTGTCGGCGAATGACCTCAGGATTCCAATGCGCTGGCTGCGGGGAGTGGAACGAAACCATCGTTGACCCATCTGCCGGAACGAAGCAGACTTACATGGAGGATTGTCAGGTCTGTTGCAAGCCCAACGTTCTCCACGTTGAGTGGGACAAGTCTGCCGGGGAGTACACCATCTCCGCTGAGCTGGAGTAGGAAGGGCAACATGGAGCGCGAACAGTTCGCCAAGGTCATGCAAGAGGTGCTCGACTCGCTTCCGGAAGAATTCCGCAGTCGCATCAGTAATGTCGCCGTGCTGGTGGAAGATTTTCCGCCCGGCCAGTCTCCATCCTTCCACCCGAAGAAACTCCTGTTAGGTCTCTTCCACGGCATTCCCATGACAAAGAAGAGTGTCTTCAATCTGCCAACGGGGCCGGATTACGTCGTGCTCTACCAGAAGAATATTGAAGCTGTATGCTCCACAGAGGCTGAAATCCGGGCGCAAATCCGGCTCACGGTCATCCATGAGTTCGGTCATTACTTCGGCATGGACGAGGAGCAACTGAAGGATGTGTAGCTGACCGATGAACCGCTGATACTGAAGGAGGAATCGTGAGCAAAGCTTACGTCGTTGGACATATCACCGTGAAGAATGCAGAAAAGTGGGACGAGTATCGCGCTCGGGTTCCGGCTACTTTGGAGCCTTGGGGCGCTGAGCTTGTTTTTCGAGGGAAGAAAGTGGCAACTCTAGCGGGCGAACATTCGCACTCAGATATAGTCGTCATCCGCTTTCCTGACAAGGAGGCGGTCAACGGATGGCACTCGTCAGCCGCGTATCAAGCACTGATTCCTGTTCGAGAACAGGCAGCGGAAATGGTTCTGCTTTCGTATGAAGCAGATGTTTAGAGATTATTGAGTACCTGTGCTTGTGGAGGAGACCACATGGCGACATTAGGGTTGATTGAATACGACGACGCGAGTCCAGAGGTTCGCGCCGTGTACGACGACATCATGACCACCCGCAAGATCGACCGAGTGAACAATTTCTGGAAGGCCATCGCCCACGACCCGGTCACGCTGAAGCGGACGTGGGAGAGCATCAAGCAGGTGATGGCACCGGGCGCACTCGATGCACTCACCAAGGAGCTGATCTACGTTGCCGTAAGCACCACCAACGGCTGTGGCTATTGCATCGCAACCCATACGGCTTCTGCACAGAAAAAAGGCATGACGGACGCCATGTTCACGGAACTGATGGCGGTCATAGGCATGGCAAACGAAACGAACGGCCTCGCCACCGGGTATCAGGTCGAGATTGATGATCAGTTCAAGAAGTAAGCCCCCCAGTCCAGTTGACCGAGGGGCTCCAGAATTCCTACGCGCTGATCTTAACGCCGCCAATCGCGATCACGGTCACGCCGCTCCTCATGGCGATAGGCGTACGGTCTTGCGTATTCCCGGCCAACCCAACCGTGCTCCCGATAAACCACTGGCGGGTAAATATAACCGGGGCCATACACCGCGTACGGTGCGGGAGCGATGTAGCCGTAGGGATGTGGACGAGCGACAACATATCCATAAGCAGGACGAGCACCCACGCCCACTCCGATTACAACTTCAGCATTCGCTTTCGGAGGCGTGATGATCGCCATCGCCAAGACCAGACCGAACAACGCAAGTACCGATTTCTTCAACATCTCCCTGACCTCCATTGCACATTGGTATGAACCCAAGGGTTTGGGAAAGTTGCGACGGATGTGAGTCTCGTGTCACGGGAAGCAGATGACGGCTGCGTGCTCTCCGCCCGGCGCACAGTGGTATCGGAACCGCCCAGCGCACAACAGTTCCCGCAGCGGCAGAACAGTTTCGCGCCGCAGCCGCCAGACCGCCTCCAGCGGCTCTGTCCAGCGGGACAGCCACGGCAAGATCAGACGGAGTGCGGCGTCGAAGAATGCATTCAAGCGTCAGCAACCGTGTCCATCAACGGGCAAGAGCCGGGGCGCGTGTCCCGGCTACGTGATCGACCATGTGAAGCCATTGGAGTGCGGCGGGGCTGACGCTCCCGCGAACATGCAATGGCAGACGGTCTCAGCAGGGAAAGCAAAGGACAAGACTGAGCGATATTGTCGTTAATCAAAAGGAGAAGTTCATCCATGGATTTCGTGGTTGTAGATGTTGAAACCGCCAATGCAGATTTGTCGAGCATCTGTCAGATAGGAATAGCATCTTTTCGTGATAGTCGGCTGGCCGACTCTTGGGTGTCACTCGTTAACCCGCAGGATGAGTTCAACGCCATGCACGTCTCCATACACGGCATTCATAAAGATCAGGTGAAGGACGCTCCAACGTGGGCGGAAGTCCTACCGCATGTCACTTCTCGAATGGATGGCAGAATTGTGGTATCTCACATGCCGTATGATCGCCACGCGGTAACAAAGGCATGCGACCGCTCAGGGCTGCCCCTCTGCGCCTGTACATGGCTCGATTCCGCTCAAGTAGTCAGGAGGGCGTGGCCGGAATTCTCCAAGTCTGGATATAGCCTAACTAAGCTGGCTAAGCATTTTGGAATTGACTATGGGGCACACGATGCTTTGGAAGATGCCCGGTTTGCAGGAGAAGTTCTACTACGTGCCATTGATAAGACGGGGCTGAGCCCTGAACAATGGCTACTCCGGGTGAAACAGCCCATCGACCCGACCTCTTCCCATGAATACAAGCGTGACAGAAATCCGGACGGGGAGTTGTGCGACCAAGTGCTCGTGTTCACAGGTGCGTTGTCAATATCTCGCCAACAAGCGGCGGACGCAGCCGCAGCGGCAGGATGCAGAGTAGACGAAAATGTGAGCAAGCACACGACGCTGCTGGTGGTTGGCGACCAAGACTTGAGAGTGCTGAATGGTCACGAAAAGAGTTCTAAACATCGCAAGGCGGAGATGCTAATCGCCCAAGGGCAGTCGATTCGTATTCTAGGGGAGAGTGATTTTCGTCGAATCGTATTACGAGCTGCCGCTGCTACTGTTTAGATTAAGTGAAACGGTGTATTCCAGAAGACGGAGGTCAGCAACCGGGTGAATTTGGTCAGCGACTTGAAACGCTGGACAAAGGGGACGGATGGCGTATTGCTCGATTCCGTATCACGGGGACAGGAGTTCGTGCTCGATTGTGATGACTATCCTGAGGCTCAGAGCTGGCTGAGGAGCCTCTTCTGCGTTCAGAATATTGCAGCTTCCAACTTCGAGAAAGCCGTTTCAAAGTAGCGAATAGTACAGATGGTGTTCCGTTTTTCATTTGGTACCAACAAGGGGGTAGTGTGAGTCTACTGGAGCAAGTTGACGATTTATGGAAGCAGGGGGCGGAGAAAAGAGCTGCGGGGTGGGCGGAAAAGCTAAGAGATGCGAATAAGCATATTCTCTCAGCAAAGCAGCAGTTTCATGAGTGGTATCCACTAAAGGCATATCTTTGCTACACAAATGCTATAAATCCTAGAATCCAATTCTCATTAAGATATCTTGGCCAAGAGGTGGCAACGCTTCGAGTCGGGGTGAATCGCGATCTCTCCATTCACATCCCAAGAAAAACAGCAGCAGTGAATAAAAAGCTATTTGGTATCGCTTTGGAGGACACGTTCGACTGGAGAGACGCAAAAGCTCAGACCTTTCGAAAGCATTTTCAACGCCTAAATCATAGTGACTATTATTCTTTGGTTAAAGAGGAGCACCATGTCGAGTCGGAGTTCCTACGACACATGAAGAACAAGACCCGTGATAAGTTCAACGGGACACTTCAAGGAATACAACCTGTTATGCTCTGCGGTTTTCCGTTTCAATTTCCACTTCCCATCTCTGGCAACAGTGGAGTGCCGAAGCTAAACAAGGGGAAGGGAAACATCGACATTCTTGCAAGAAGGGGAACTGGCAAAGGTACGAAGATTTCTGTCTGGGAGCTAAAGAGACCGGGTACGACTGCGCACGCAATCCCACAAGCCTATATTTACGCGGCGACACTTCTAAAGATGCTTCGAACTCCTCAGTCTGGAGGCATCTGGTACCGAGACATAATCGGGTTCGGGGGCAAGGTGCCAGACAAGCTGACAATCGAGAGTGTGGTTGCGGTAAGTATTTCCAGCGACCGGGAGCGGACAAAGTTCGAGGAAAAGCTAAGAACTTTCAAAAGGGACAATCTTCTTTCGGTTGGCAACGACACTATCAAGCTCCACATAGCCCATTACCAGAAAGACCCGCTTACTGTGGAAATGGTGGAGTTTTGATTAAGACATCGAGTCGTGAGCTTCAGCCGGGACTCACTATTTAGGGTTTTCCACAGATATTTCCAGAAAACGGTAAATTTCTAGCTCTGAAATTTGAATATACAAAGATGGGCTCTCAAATAGACTCTGTAACCCTGACGATTCACCGGGCGGCAAATGAAATAGGCGGCAATTGCATTGAGATTGCCGCCAATGGTGAGCGAATATTGCTCGATGCTGGCCGTCCGCTGGATGCGTCGGAGGATGAGGCATGCGGTACTGTTCCAAGAACTCTTGACTTGGTGCGACCTGTTGCAGGAGTTCTGCTGTCACATGCCCATCAAGACCACTACGGGATACTGAATGAATTACCTGAAAGCTGGCCAGTCTATTGCGGCAAGGCTGCGGAGTCGCTAATACGGCTCACGTCCGGCATCTTCGAGAAAACCCCGCCTCAGCGGTTCAGAAACTGGGCGAGTGATGTTCCCTTTGGGCTGGGGCCATTTCGCATCACGCCTTTCCTCACCGATCATTCCGCTTTCGATGCATACATGCTGCTCATCGAAGTAAATGGCTGCCGGATTCTCTACTCGGGAGACTTCCGCATTCATGGCCGGAAGTCCGTGTTGGTCTCGCGGATGATGGACTCGCCACCCCCGTCCGTAGATGCGCTGATCATGGAGGGGACGAATCTAGGAAGCAACAAGCCATGCGGCAGCGAGGAGGAGCTGGAAGGGCGGTTCATCGAGTTGTTCAAAGCCACTGCCGGGCGTGTGTTCATTTCTTGGTCGGCTCAGAACGTAGATCGCACCGTCACCCTCTTCAAGGCTTGTGCAAACAGGGCTGCTGGCAGAACGTTGGTGGTCGATCTCTATACCGCTGAGGTCATGGAGATGCTGGCCGACTTCGGAAGGCTTCCGCGTCCGGGCTGGGGGCATATTAAGGTCGTCGTTACCAAAGCATTTGCTCGGATGTACGAAAAGACAGGCCGAGGAGACTTCCTAAAGCGGATGATTCCTCACGGCATTTCTGCGAGAGCCTTGGCTGAAAATCCCTCCAACTGGGTAGTGATGACACGGAAGTCCCTGCTCAGGGACTTTGAACACTGCGGTGTGGTTCCGAGTCCGTCCGACGTGTGGTCGTGGTCAATGTGGGGCGGCTATTTGAAGGAAGGCGACGGATTGGTGCTGAAGGACTGGTTTGAATCCCGTGGCTGCCCGGCGTGCCACATTCATACCAGCGGCCATGCTTCGCCATCTGATCTAAGGGAGTTCGCAAGCCGCATCAATCCTAAAATGTTGATTCCGGTGCATGGTGTTGCTTGGGATGATGGGCAGGAAGGCTTTCCCAACATCTTAAGGCTTGCGGACGGGGAACCCTGCGAGTTGCAGCAGCACCTTGCGGCCAGAGGAGGAGTGGCCTAGTAATGGCGGATTATAGCGAACTGGTGCTAGAGAAAATTTGTCCAACGTGCGAGTTTGGAAACCTGCCAACAATCCCGTTCTGCGTCGAATGCGGCGACAGCCTCACCTCTACCTTCCCAACGGAACGCATCGAAGCCGAAGTGAAGATCGTCTGCATGGACTGCAAGGCGGAGATTGGGGAGGGTATATTGCGCTGCCCGGACTGTGATTGCGTCGTGATTGGTGGAGACAAAGAGTATTGGCAGTAATTCTCCTGTGCCGATAGTCATTTAGCGGAGGGCACGATGGAAGCAACTGACGGTCAACTCTGGCAAGTCTGCCGAAAGCTCACGTCTGACTTCGAGCCGTTTGGTCAGCGCAAAGGGGAAGGCCAGCCCGATTGCTCCACCTGCCGCTGGTACCAGCCGCTCCTCCGGTACGGAGTGCTGGCTTGGGGCATCTGCGCCAATCCACATTCTCCCCGAGTGGGATTGCTTACCTTTCGAGAGCAAGGTTGTGAGTCATTCGATCAGGCTGAAGAACCGACCGATGACGAAACGCGCTGGAGCAGGGTCAACTTCAAGGACAGGGTCGAAGACCTGCTCTGGGATGCGCTCTCCGCTTACGCCCATGGGGAGATCGCCGAGGCAAACGCTCCTTTCCCTGACGATGATTACTGGATATTCAGTTGGGAGGACACGATTGAGCGCATTCTCGACCTCCACTTAGTTCGGATTCTCCACAAGGAGACTGAGGGCGACTTCGACCGCCGAAGAGCCGTTGAAGAGGTAATCTCAGATATCAGAAGAACCAGCGAGAGGTGCTGGCGCAACCCACCCAGAGCCCTTGTTCCCCTCTTGAAACGCGAGGCTGAGGCGATTTGCATTCCCGAGGCACCAGACCGCGAAGATAAGTTCTGGCGGCGGGTGGATGCGGCACTCTCAGAGGCGCTGTGACAGAAAGGCAGCAGACCATTATGCGAAAAGAACTTGAACAAAAATTTGTGGAGCGTTGGCCGACATGGTTCGAGATTGGTGGTGACCCCCGCCATACGCTGATGCCCTACGGCTTTGAATTCGGCGATGGATGGTACGACATTGTTTGGCAACTGTGTGAAGGTCTGGAGCCGTTCGTTACTGGAGCCACACTGAATACAGGAGACGCGCCATTCATCGTTGTTCAAGTAAAGGAGAAGCTCGGGGGATTGCACTTCTATACGAATAAAAGCAATGAGGCCGTTCTCCATCTCATCGCTGCCGCTGAGCAGCAATCGCTTGTAACCTGTGAAATCTGTGGCCAGCCGGGAACAACACAGGGCAAGTACTGGATTCGTACAAGATGTGAGGCGCACGCGAACGTGAAACCGGGACCGGGGATGTCTAAAGCGGAAATGATTGAAGAAATCAGATTGCTCGACTCGAATGCTAACTGATGGGAATCACAACGATGCCTGTGGTGAACTGAAGAAGCACAACCCGCAAGGCTAGAAACAAATCATGCGAATCGTCTGCATCAGTGACACTCACGAGTTTCACCGGGACGTCGAGGTGCCAGACGGCGACCTGTTGATTCATGCCGGGGACTTCACGTACTTCTCCAAGCGGCCATCGATGCTCTTCGATTTTGACGATTGGCTCGGCTCATTGCAGCACGAACACAAGGTAGTGGTTCCGGGTAATCACGAATTTCTGCTGGAGGACCCACGGCATCGTCCAGCAATAACTAATGCGACTCTGCTCATCGACGCTGGCATTGAAATTGAGGACATCAGGATTTGGGGCTCTCCGGTCACGCCTCTCTACGGGGGAGCATTCGGAATGTCTTCCGGGAGTGATCGTAAGCGAACATGGGCAAAGATTCCCGATGCTATAGACATTCTCATTACGCATACCCCGCCGTTTGGCGTCCTTGACCGGGAGGGTGACGGTGACGGGCATCAGGGTTGCCTCGCTTTGATGGAAGCCGTATTGCGAGTACGCCCCCGGCTGCATGTCTTTGGACATATTCATGGCGGTTATGGCACAAAGCATAACGAGCACACGCTCTTCGTGAACGCCGCGCTGTCCGATGAACTCGGCGGCGTGGAGAGACCGCCCATCGTTGTCGATTTCGATGCTCTGAGAAAGAGCTTCGATAGATAACCGAAGCAAAGCACCCCGGAGCCCTATCTTGAATTTTCGAGTTCCACGAAGGCACCAAGTCCCATCATCGCAATACCGGATGCGCAGGGACGCCGTCGCGAAGAATACGAGGAGTAGCCGTCCGTCCAACATCGGGTGCATACTTCAACCAGCATGAGCAGCCACGCGCTGGAGGACACCATGTCGGCTCGGACCATATTCCTAAGCAAGCTACTCGGTCTCTATCTGATTCTCATCTCGTTGGCCATGATCGCGCACAAGCAAGCGACTGTAGAGTCGATGAACGCGCTTGTACACAATGCCCCAGTATTGTTCGTGGTTGGTGTGATCGCGCTGCTGGGCTGGCGATGGTTCTCGGCCACAACGTCTGGTCAGGCGGGGTGCTTCCAGTCGTCGTGACACTGACTGGGTGGCTGATGCTGATCAAGGGCTCGATGCTTCTGTTCCTGTCGCCGGAAGGTGTGTATGGGACGCTTATCGCGGGGTTTCACTTTGAGCAGCTCTTCTATTTTTATATGGCATTCGTGCTTCTCCTCGGCATCTGCCTGACCTACGCTGGCCTCAAGTCAACCCTCCCCAAGAGCACCACCTCACGTTAGAATGGGCCGACGATGGCGAGAGGTGATTGCAGCATGGAACTGATACCGCCCGAATGCGCAGATGAGAAGCTGACGCCCTGCACGCCAAAGAACTGGATGCAGTGCGACAAGTGCTTCAAACTCGTGTGCGAGGTTCACGATGAGCTGTTTCAGGTATTTGATCTGGAGTCCGGGGAATACGGGCGGTCAGATATGATCTGCAGGTCTTGCTACGACTTCGGTTGCTACATGGGAGATATCATGACCGGAGACGACAACGAGTACACCCATTACTGATTGCTCAATCCCATCGCACTTTGACGCTTCTCAGAAATTCTTCATCCAGTTCCGTGAGCCGAACCGCCCTGACAGTTCTCGGCGGCTCCGGAATCTCCTGCCGCCGTCCGTTCAGGGAGAGAATATAGTCTGCCCCAGTGCCGAGGTGGTTCGGGTTCACGCAATCGCGCCCAATCTTGCAGTCGGGCATCCGGTACAGCTTTTCGGCAGGAAGCGGTGCCCCGTACGCCTCGGCAATAATGCGGTACACGTTGCCGTCTACGGGAAACCCATCCCATGTCCAACAGCCATCATCGCGGCGCTCGATGTGCGCGGCCACGTCGCTCCAATTGTGGGTGTCGTCCATGTCCCTCCTTCCGCTCCCGCTACCGTTTGTCCCCGACCTTGTCACCTCCGTCAATGGGCGGGTCAATCTTCTGAGCCAGAGCTTTGAATACTTTCGCGGTATCCTTAACGACGACATTTTGCCACCACTGTCCGCTGTCGTCCTTCCACTGACCGAGGACGGTGCCTTTCTTTAACTTTTTCCGGCGCTCTTTCAAGATGTTGCCCTCCCTACAAAGGGAATACGCCTACGTGCGCTTCAGAGCCGACACGCTGTCCCGCAGTATCCCAATCTGCTTCTCAAGACTCGCCGCCATTTTGCGGATTTCTTCGAGGATGTTATTGCTGTTCGAGTGGATGGTATCCGTCCACGTCTTCATCTTCGCGAGACGCCCGGCGTCTTTTTCGACCGCCAGAATCGCAGCATCGACGTCTTCCCAGTTGCCATCTTCTGCATCCCGCTCCTTCTTTTGCCGGACACACAGGGCCTTCACAAGCGAGAGCCCAGCCTTAAGAATGACGTCAGACTCGATCTTGTCCGCGTCCCATACGATGAAGATGTCGTCGCCGTGCCGCACGAGAGAATCCATTCCTTCCGGGGCAGTCTTCGCAGAGAAGAGGAAGAGCCCGACACTCGCCCCTCGGTTCTTTCTCGCAGTTTCGATTTCAGCACGGGCGTCGGCCAGCTTGTAGCTGGCATCCTCTTTTGCCTCGACCACAAACTTCTCCCCGGCTGCCGCACAGTCCGCTCCGAGTTCAACAACCATGTCGCCGACCTTGCAGTGTTTAATCAAACCCGTCGTCGCGCCAGTCCGACTGGCGATGTCGCCGGACTTCTGGGCTTCCTTTTCCACGAACTCAGAGGCAACATTCTCGAAGTCATTTCCATGCTGCGTCGAACGAGCGGACTCCTGTCGCTGCGCCTTCATCCCCTCCAGTGCGGCCTGAACGCTCGTCTGGAAAACTTGTACCTTTTCCTCGTGGGCGTTGAGGATTGTCACAAGCTCCCGCTTCAATCGGGACAACGCTGAGCCCTCACTATCCAACGTCAGATTGGCGTCGATGGCTTCCTTCGCGCCATTGATGACCGTTGAGAGCCGGGAGAGCGCGGAGTCCTGCTGGTCGAGGGAGAATTCCTTGGTGATGGTCTCCTCGGCGATCTCGACGCGCTTCACCAATCTGCTGAGGGCTGAGTCTTCGTTGTCGAGGGAAAACTCATCTACGACCAGCCCAATTTCGGTGGCGAGGTCTGTCTTGAGCTTCCCGTTCGATAGCGTCAACTCCTTGATGAGTCGGCTCAGCGCCCCGTCTCCGTTATCGAGCGAGAACTCACTCAGGATGCGTGTCTGCTCCCCAGTTACGACCTCAGTGATTGTCGAGCGGATGGAGGAGACCAATCCGTCTGATTCTTCCGGGTTCAGCAACCGCATCAAGGGGCTGTTCTCGCCGATGTGGGCGGCAAGCGTCGTGGCCAATTCGGAGCCGTTGTTGCCCACCTGACGCCGCAGGACTTGCTCAAGTTCGCCATCCTGCTTGATCAGGCGCTCCACGCGCTCTTGAAACCTGCCGCTGGTGGGGTCGAAGTAATCTTTGAGCGCGGTGGTCAGGTTGGTGTGAATCTCGTTCCGGGAATGCTCAAGGGCATTCTTCAGATCAACGAGCAGCTTTTCGCCTTCACGCTTCACGGCGTCCGCGTCGATCTGCCCGCGTGCGTGCTTCAGCGCCAGCAAGCCAATGCGCAGTGCAGTGAGAGCATACTCATCGCGCTCCCGGCCATCAGACTTCTGAAGCAACTCAGCTACAGAATCATGATCAGCCACGACCAAAGTGAGGGGCACAGACTGAAGGTAGCTGTCCGTGGATACAGCGGGTTTCCGGGGTGTGGCGAGTTGAGCGGCAGCGTCGGCCATTGGCTTTCATCTCCTTGCAAATTCCAACCTTAGGTTGTACTCAGGGGCGGCAGACGGCAAGTACGATTGTCACGGCTGACTGTTCAGAGTGATTGCTCAGACGCTACTCGAAGTCCCAATCGTCGTCTTGCTCACTGCCAGAGAGGCATCGGAAGCATTTGTAATGAAGGTCGGTGCCCGTCTTCGTATTCTTTGGCAGTTGCAGCTCTTTTTTGATCTGGGCCATCAGGTCTTTCCGGCTCAAAATACATTGGTCAGCGAGGATAGTGAACTCGTCGGGCGACGGATGGTACATCACGCGCCCACGCGGGTACTCCTCGTATTCTGACTCACGAGGAGCCTGACCAATCTGCTGGAATTGCTTCCACGTTTTGATATGGCTGCGAGGATGCGTCAGGTGGTCGCCATATGGCTCCGCCCGGCTTAGTGGAGTGGTGTCAAACAGCAGTTTGTCGCGCACGAGCCAGAAGATACCGACACTGGGCTCTGGTAGTGGTTGCTTGGTCATTACTTGCTCCCCGGTTTGGTGGCTCTATCACAGTCGTTCATTACCTCAGCGTCGTCCAACACTAATTGAAGAGCGCCAGCGAACATGCCGCATTCTGGCTGCGACTCACCACCATGGTGTTCCGGGCACGCCAGCAACTCAACTGGGCACGCAGAATGATCACCTTGCTCCATCAGAAGTCCGCAGATACATGAGCAGGTGTATTTCTCGCACGTCCATTCATGCCCGGCGATGTCGCAAAAGTGAGTGTGACTCAAGTAGGTGCCATTTCCTATGGGAGCAGGTTGGAGTCTAATGCTGTTCGAGTTGGGGACGGATTCTTCTTCAACCCTACGGTAGTTACGCCCGGATTCTCGCAACACAATGTCGTGTGCTTAATCCATCGCCGCAAGCTCATGTCATGCCTGAGAGCACGACGTATTTCCACGCCAAAGAATCCGGTATTGGTATTGACGAAGCCCGGCGTGATTCCGCGATTCCGTCCGTGGCCATGGATGAGGTACAGGTGAGTCTCGCCCATCTCCCAAGCTTGCTCCACAATCTTCGACAGAACGCCGTTCCGCACAATCTGTGAGGGATGGTAACCGTGAAAATCAATCTCCATCTTATTGCTCCGGGAGAGATCACTGGTTCAGCGCACCCTTACATTCTACCTAGCGGAGAGAAATAATCGCGGCGATTGAAAGAAGATTCATCGCCCGACTTTATGTAATTTCTCCGAGGCGCTAAGTATAATAAGTAGTGTCGAGACTATTCAGCGTCGAAGCAGGATTCTTAGAAGCACCCAACCTCACCCGCACCCTATTCAGCGTAATTACCACTGCTGAGACCGAAGACGATGCCCTTCGATACGCCAAGCTTCATTACCCTGAAGCATTCGCCGAAGGCACCGAACATCGCGTCGTTGAGGTCAAGCACGCAATCATCGACTGGCGGGCTGGCGAAGCCGTGATCGAAGGGAAGCACTCAAAACAATTTCACTGTTAATGACACCCCTCAATAACCTGCGGACATCGCGTGTCCAGAAGTTTGTCGGTCAAGCGCAAGGAGCGCCAGCATGAGTGGAATGACTCGCGTGTGGGAGCGGATTTACGTCGGTAGCAAGAATGACGCCGAACGCCTGAAGTTGAACTCACGCGGCATCAATACTGTCATCTCCGTGTGCGAGGAGAAGCTTGCCCGCCACAACCGCAAGATCAACTATCTCCACCTTCCAGTCGATGAAGGCAAGGCAATTAGTGTTGGGCAGTTCGATGCCATCATCGACGCCATCAGCGAGAACATCCGTTGGGGCACTGTCCTTATCCATTGCAGATTCGGCATGCTCCGGTCTCCAATCTTGGTCGCCGCCTACATGGATGCTGTCGGGTACAAGAATATCGATGCAGCCCTCGATGACATCTTGGAGGTGAGGTTGATGGGTAGACTGCCCTGTACTCTCCTCGACAGCGTGAAGGAGCACCTGAAATGAAGAAATGCGCCCTGTACGCCCGCGTATCAACCACAGACC
>Ga0316217_10005439_pt1 | contig 13216 bp, 8 predicted proteins | sample 1anoAmetaG_FD_203633 | JGI IMG/M metagenome (GOLD analysis project Ga0316217, IMG submission 203633) | Freshwater microbial communities from Trout Bog Lake, Wisconsin, USA - 1anoA | ecosystem: Environmental > Aquatic > Freshwater > Lake > Hypolimnion/Profundal zone | place: USA: Wisconsin...
CAAGGCCTGCGCCAACCCGATCACCGAGGCGCTCCGGCGGGAATTCCCGGCCCTCGTCCTGCTGCCGCTGCGCACCCCGGACCGGCTGGTGGGCGGCCTGAGCCTGGCCAGCCGGCGCAAGGGCGCGTTCCAGGCCGCCGGCCCCACCTACCTGGTGTTCCTGGCCCGGTTCCTGGCCTCGTTCGCCCTGCGCATCCTGCGCCTGCGCCAGCTGGACGCCCTCAACCTGCGCCTGACCCGGGAGCGGGACCAGCAGCGGATCCTGCTGGAAATCAACAACGAGCTGGTGGAGCACCGGGATCCCAGGGACCTGTTCCAGGCCATCTCCTCCACCCTGCGCAGGCACTTCCAGTACGACGGGATGATGCTGGTGCTGGCCCAGGACGGCCCCGCGGACGCCCAGATCCGCTACCTGGACTTTCCCACCGGGCGCGGGCTCATGCAGGAGAACCAGTTCCTCACCGTGCCCGACGGCCCCAGCCAGCGGGCCATGGAACTCAGGCGCCCGCTGGTGTACACCCGGGCCGACCTGGACGGCTTCCCCGCCCCCATCCCCCAGGTGCTGGTCCATGGCGAGGGGCTGGTGAGCCTCTGCGTCCTGCCGCTGATCTCCCGCTCGCGGGTCATGGGCGCCCTCAATTTCGGCAGCCGGCAGGACGGCGCCTTCACCGCCGAGACCACGGCGCTGCTCTCCAGCGTCGCGGCGCAAGTCGCCATCGCCCTGGACAACGCCTTCGCCTACCAGGAGATCCAGACCCTCAAGAACCAGCTCGCCGAGGAGAAGCTCTACCTCCAGGAGGAGATGGAGCGGGACTTCGGCCTGGAGATCGTCGGCCGCAGCCCGAGCCTGCAGCGGGTGCTGCGCCAGGTGGAGACGGTGGCGCCCTCCGACGCCACCGTGCTGATCCTGGGCGAGACCGGCACCGGCAAGGAACTGATCGCCCGGGCCATCCACCAGCTGAGCCCGCGCAAGGACCGCGGCTTCGTGCAGATCAACTGCGCCTCCATCCCCAGCGGGCTGGTGGAGAGCGAACTGTTCGGCTACGAGAAGGGCGCCTTCACCGGGGCGCTCAGCCAGAAGATGGGCCGGCTGGAACTGGCCCACCAGGGCACCCTGTTCCTGGACGAGATCGGCGACCTGCCCCTGGAACTGCAGCCCAAGCTGCTCCGGGCGATCCAGGAGCGGGAGTTCGAGCGGCTGGGCAGCACCAGCACCCGGAAGGTCGACCTCCGGCTCATCACCGCCACCAACCGGGATCTGGCCGCCATGGTCCAGGACCGCAGTTTCCGCGCCGACCTGTTCTATCGGCTCAACGTCTTCCCCATCCACGTCCCGGCCCTGCGCGAGCGCCAGGAGGACATCCCGGTGCTGGTGCGCTACTTCACCCAGAAATTCGCCCAGGCCATGCGCCGGCCCATCGAGACCATCCCGACCCGGGCCATGGAGGCCCTCCAGGCCTGGCACTGGCCGGGCAACGTCCGTGAACTTGAGAACGTCATCGAGCGTTCGGTGATTCTCAGCCAGGGCAAGGAGCTGCAGGTGCCCGTCGCCGAACTGCGCGACCGCGGTCCCTCCGCACCGGCCGGAACCCTGCCCACCCTGGAGCAGGCCGAACGGGAGCACATCCTCAAGGCCCTGGGAGAGGCCGGCGGCAAGGTGGGCGGCAGGGACGGCGCCGCCTCGCGCCTGGGCCTGAAGCGCACCACCCTCCAGAGCCGCATGGCCAAGCTGGGGTTGTAGGAGCCCACCCATAGGCCCGGGTTCCGATCGATCCTGCGGCGGGTCGCTTCGGGCGGCGGGGGCCGGCCAAAACATCAATATTGGATTTCCGATCCAAGACTTTTGCCACGCCTGAGGCTTCCGCGCCATCTGGGCCACTTGACAATGATTATTAAAAATTTATTTTTTATGGATGTCCACGCAGGCCAACCCCTAACCGCGCCGAGGAACTGTCATGAGAAGGATTTCAAGCTGGCTTCTGGCATTGCTGGCGCTGCTGCCGGCCGCCCTCCGGGCCGGATCCCGGGAGTACCCGTTCGTGTTCGAGAACGACACCAAGTACCGGGCCAATATCGTCGTCCAGGAAAAAGGCGGACATACCTACACGGTGAGCATCGCCGCCGGCGCTGCCCACAGCTGCAACGCCGGCTTCGCCCCGGGCACGGCGGGCAAGGGCATCGAGCGCATCAAGATCGATGGCGTGAGCCCGGAGAAATGGTTCTACGCCAAGGATATGAAGGACAGCCAGGGCAGGTCCCGGACCGGCCTGATCAACACCCCCTGGCAGTTCCGGGTCACCGCCAGGTCGGACAGCGACTGGACGGTGGAGACCTATGTGCCGGCGCCGGCCGAAAACCCCAACGACCAGCTCACCGTGTTCTCGCTCAATACCTACTGCTTCCCCCAGAGCATTTCGGATGCTCTCTGGAAAGCCTCCAAAAAGGCGCTCATGAGCGGCATGCGGCAGAACCGCAGCACCCGGATCGCCAAGATCGCCGCGCTCGCCGTCAAACAGCAGCCGGACGTGATCCAGTTCCAGGAGCTGTGGGGCGCCGACAACAAGAAGGAGATGATCGACCGGATCATGGAACAGCCTGGGGGCAAGGACTACAGGTACATCTTCTGGAATGACGAGCACCAGACCCTGCGTCCGTTCGTCCTGGACGACGGCCTGCTGGTGCTGTCCAGGCGCCGGCCGTTCATGGAGCGCAAGATCATCTACACAGCCAGGCACGGCGACGAGGACATGCCGGTCAGCATCAGCACCGCCTTCCAGCAGATCGGCGCCGAGAAGGGGGCGCTGATACTGGGCTACTACAGCAAGGACGGCAAGGCCATCCTGCTGGCGGACACCCACATGAACAGCGGCACCCACATCGACGCCGTGGAGACCAAGCGGAACCAGCTGAACCAGCTGGCCGACGAACTGATCAAGATCCAGAAGACCGACCCGCGCACCGCCGACGCCCAGTTCATCATCGGCGGCGATTTCAACGAGGCGGTGTGCTGGCGCACCGAACCCGTCAACCGGATCGCCGACCGCACCAAGTGGATGACCGACGCCTACAACAAGAAGGGCATCCCGGTCTCCAACCAGCAGATGATCAAGTTTCTGGCCAGCAACCTCCAGCCCAGGCCGCAGGAGGTGGTGGACGTCAACGAACTGGACATGCGCTCGGTGGTCAAGGACCTCAGCGGCAACGTCCGCTACACCCTCGTGGGCAAGGGCGTCCGCTTCCGCAACTGGAAACCGGACGGCAGCGTCTCCCTCGATGTGGATCCGGCGCCCAGCTACCGCAAGGCGGTCGAACTGCTGGACAAGAAATACCAGGATCTCAAGGACAAGAACGACCTGAGCCTGAGCTACAGCCTGGAGACGGTCAATGTGCCGGGCGTGGGCAAGCCCGGAGACCGCGCCCCGCAGTATGACAACGAGATCCAGGGCAGACACGGCGACGCCGGCTACGCCTATTTCCCGTTCGCCACCGAACCCAGCGGGACCCAGGTGCTGGACCACTTCTTCGTGAACGACAAGCGCAGCGAGATCGTCGGCTACCGGGTGATGCGCCGGGAGACCCTGGGCGACGAGGGCAAGCTCTGCCCCGTGCTCAACGACGACGGCAATCTGGACAAGGACCACGAGGAGACCCAGAACGGCAAGAAGGTGCAGGTCAAGGCCCGGATGGTGTACATGGACTCCGCCATCTCCCTGACCGACCACGCCGCCATCATGGCGACCTTCAGGACCCGGCGCTGAACCGGCGCCCCGCGGTCGTTCGGGAAAACCGCTCGCTATTCATTCTGCGCACTGAAGCCTCTGGCCTCTTCCAGAGATTCGCTCCCATCACTGGACTGCCGATATTTCGGCTCTAAGCCGAAATATCGGCGTTTATTTTCGGCACTTTTTCAATATTCTTAGTTAATTCGTTATATAACAACGTTTGAAATAACGGCATGGAAAATGCTCCATGATTGCCCGTCGGAGGCTTTCATGCTGCGGATCACCCCCAAGGAACAAGACGCGAAGCTCACCCTCTCCCTGGAGGGCAAGCTGGCCGGACCCTGGGTCACCGAACTCGCCAAGGCCTGGAGCGAATGGCAGGGCCGGGTCCAGCCCCGGGACGCGGTGATCGACCTGCGCCTGGTCTCGTTCGTGGACGAGGCCGGGCGCGAACTCCTGGTGCAGCTCCACGGCGAAGGCTGCGCCCTGCTGGGCAGCGGCTGCTACGTGGGGCCGCTGGTCGAATCCATCGTCCGCGGCCGGGAGACCGGAGCGGCGCCCCTGCGCTGGTGCTGGATGACCGCCCTGGGCCTGGCCGCGGCCGGGATGGTGGCCGCCGCGGCCGAGCCCGCCCCCGCCCTGCCGCTCACCCTCAACCAGGCCCTGCAGACCGCCCTGGCCCAGAACCCGGAGGTCCACCGTTCGCTGCTGGCCATCGCTCAGAGCCAGGATGACCGCCGGACGGCGGCCTCGGCGCTGATGCCCAGCCTGGAGGCCGACGCCATGGGCCAGCGGGCCAGGATGAACCTCGATACCGAACTGGGCACCGCCACCCCCGGCGGCCCGCTGATCGCCGGGCCCTACAACTGGGGCATCGCCAATATCCAGGCCAGCGTGCCGCTGTTCGACCTCAGCCTCTGGAACCGCTGGCAGGCGTCCAAGCACGGCGAACAGTCGGCCCGGGCCAAGGCCGCGGAAACCCGGGAGGCCATCACCGCCTTGGTGGTGGGCCAGTATCTCAGGGCCCAGCGTTCCACCGAAGCGGTGAAGGCGGCCCAGTCCAGGGTGCAGCTGGCCCTGGCCCTGGACCAGCTGGCCCAGGATCAGCAGAGGAACGGCCTGGGCACCCGGCTGGACACCCTGCGCGCCCAGGTGCAGGTGCGCAACGAACAGCAGCGCCTGATCCAGGCCGACACCCAGCTGCAGACCGCCCGGTTCGGGCTGGTCCGGCTGCTGAACCTCGCTCCCGGGACCCGGGTGGACGTGGCCGACAGCCTGTCCGCGCCGATCCTGCCCCAGTTCACCTTCCAGGAAGCCTATGCGGCCGGGCTGCGCCAGCGGCCTGAGCTGGCCGCCCTGGACGCCCGCGAGCAGGTCCAGAGCAGCCTCAAGGACGCCGCGCAGAATCTGCGGCTGCCCACGGTGGTGGCCATGGGCAGCTACGGGTCCTCGGGGCTGGAAGCCAAGCCCTGGGTCCCCACCTACACGGTCGGGATCGGGGTCAAGGTGCCGCTGTTCACCGGCGGCAGGATCTCGGCGGAGACCGCCAAGGCCCAGGACGAGCTCTCCCGCATCCAGGAGGAGCGGGCCGGCCTCAAGGCCCAGGTCAGCATGGAAGTCCAGGTGGCCCAGGCGGAACTGACGGCCGGGGCGAGCGAAGTGGAAGTCGCCGGGCAGGCCGTGGCCCTGGCCGACGAGGCCCTGCAGCAGGCCCGCCACCGGTTCGAAGCCGGCGTCAGCAACAACATCGAAGTGATCCAGGCCCAGGATGAACTGGCCCGGGCCACCGACAACAAGATCAACGCCCTCTACCGCCTCAACCAGTCCCGCGCGGACCTGGCCCGGGCCATGGGCCAGTTGGAACCCCTTTTCGTCCGCTGATGGAGCCCGAGATGACCGAGACCCCCGAAACCACCGAAACCCAGGCCACGCCCCCCGCCGCGCCCAGCAGCAGGGGCCGGATCGCCCTGATCGTGCTCCTGGCCGCCCTGGCGGTGGCCGGCGGCGGCATGTACTACCACTACCGGGACCGGGTCAGCACCGACGACGCCCAGGTGGACGGGCACCTGGTGCCGGTCTCCTGCAAGGTCTACGGCAGCGTCGACAAGGTCCTGGTGGAGGACAACCAGCCGGTCAAGGCCGGCGATCTGCTGGTCCAGCTGGACACCCGGGATCTGCAGAGCAAGGTCGACCAGGCGGAGGCCGCCCTGGGCCAGGCCCTGGCCCAGGTGCAGGGCGCCAAGGCCGATGACGACAAGGCCAAGGTGTCCCTGGAGCAGGCCAAGAGTTCCGATCTGCAGGTGGCCGAAGCCAACCTGGACGCCCGCAAGGCCACCCTGGACAAGGCCCAGGCCGACCTCAAGCGGGCCAGGCCGCTGGCCGACCGCCAGGAGATCTCGGCCCAGGAGTTCGACCACTACCGGACCCAGGCCGACGTGGCCGAAAGCGAGTGGAAGGCGGCCCAGCGGCGCCTGGCCTCGGCGCGCCAGGAGGCCGAGATCCGCCAGGCCAACCTCGGTTCCCAGACGGCCAAGATCGGCCAGGCCAACGCCGGGGTCGAGGCGGCCAGGGCCAACCTGGACGCCCTGAAGCTGCAGCTGAGCTACACCCGGATCACCGCCCCGGTGGACGGAGTGGTCACCCGCAAGAGCGTGGAACTGGGCCAGATCATCCAGCCGGGCCAGGGCCTGCTCACCCTGGTGCCGCTGCACCTGACCTGGGTCACCGCCAACTTCAAGGAGACCCAGCTGACCAATGTCCATCCCGGCCAGAAGGCCGAGGTCACCATCGATATGGATGGCCAGGTGCTCAAGGGCACGGTCGATTCCGTGGCCGGCTCCACCGGCTCGCGGCTCAGCCTGCTGCCGCCGGAGAACGCCGTCGGCAACTTCGTCAAGGTGGTGCAGCGCATCCCGGTGAAGATCACCCTCGACCCCGGTGACGCCGCGAAGGTCGTGCTCCGTCCCGGCATGAACGTCGACGCCACCATCCTCACCAAGTAGGGCGGACCATGGCATCCCAGACCCACCACCGGGTCATCAACCCGTGGCTCATCGCCGCCGTGGTGATGCTGGCCACCTTCATGGAAGTGCTGGACACCAGCGTGGCCAACGTCGCGCTGCCGCACATCGCCGGCAACCTGTCAGCCACCGTCGACGAAGCCACCTGGGTGCTCACCTCCTACCTGGTGGCCAACGCCGTGGTGCTGCCGCTGGGCGGCTACATGTCCAGCCTGTTCGGGCGCAAGCGCTTCTACATGACCTGCGTGGGCCTGTTCACCATCTCCAGCATGTTCTGCGGCCTGGCCCCCAGCCTGCCTTGGCTGATCTTCTTCCGGGTCATGCAGGGCATCGGCGGCGGCGCGCTGCAGCCCACCTCCCAGGCCATCCTGATCGAGACCTTCCCCCACCACAAGCGGGGCGCCGCCATGGCGTTCTACGGCATGGGCGTGGTGCTGGCCCCCATCATCGGCCCGGTGCTGGGCGGATGGATCACCGACAACTACAGCTGGCACTGGATCTTCCTGATCAACATCCCGGTCGGGATCCTGTCCCTGATGCTCACCTACCGGATGGTCTTCGACCCCCCGACCCTCAAGCGGGTCTCCATGAAGGAAGGTTTCCGGGTCGATTACCTGGGCATCGGCATCCTCACCCTTGGCCTGGCCGCCCTGGAGATCGTCCTGGACGAAGGCCAGCGCCGGGATTGGTTCGGCTCCAACCTCATCATCATCAGCGCCATCGTGGCGGCGGTCTGCCTGGTGGGGGTGGTGTTCTACTTCCTCAAGAAGGACCACCCCATCCTCGATCTGCGCCTGCTGAAGGACCGCAATTTCGCCGTGTCCACGGTGATGCTGTTCGTGCTGGGGTTCGTGCTCTACGGCTCGCTGGCGCTGCTGCCGATCTTCCTGCAGACCCTGCTGGGCTACACGGCCTCGCTCAGCGGCTGGATCCTGAGCCCCGGCGGAGTGGTGATCCTGCTGATGATGCCGGTGGTGGCGGTCCTGCTGCGGCACTTCGACACCCGCTTCCTCATCGCCACCGGCTTCATCACCTGCGGCCTGGGCCTGCTCTGGATGGCGAAATTCAATCTCCAGGTGGACTTCCAGTCTGCCATGCTGGCGCGCTGCGTCCAGAGCCTGGGCCTGGCGTTCCTGTTCGTGCCCATGAACGTCACCGCCTTCCAGAACATCATCCCCTCCAAGACCAGCTACGCGTCGGGCATGCTCAACCTGGTGCGCAACATCGGCGGGTCCACCGGCATCGCCCTGGTGAGCACCATCCTGTCCCGCCGGTCGCAGGTGCACCAGGCCAACCTGGTGGCCAACCTGCACCCGGGCAGCCTCGCCTACCAGAGCTTCCTCGCCCGCTCCGGCCAGCTGCTGATGCTGCACGGCGCCTCGGCGCCCGATGCCGCGCACGAAGCCCAGGGGCTGGCCTACGGCACCCTGCTCCGGCAGGCCAACATGATGGCGTTCGCGGACACCTTCTGGATCATGGGCGTGCTGTGCATCTCCCTGCTGCCGCTGATCTTCTTCATGCGCCGGACCCACGCGGGGAAAGGGCCGCTGCCGGCGGAGCACTAGTCCGCACCTGGTACCAGTGCCAGCCCCAGGCGACCCCCCCGGCCAGCAGCAGCCAGCCGATGGGAGAGCGCGCCGCGATCCGGAGGTCCTGCCATGAAGGCAGCGCGGCGTAGACCAGGTTGGCGATGAGGTAGACCGCGAGCAGTTCCCAGCCGTCCAGGCGCGGCTGCAGCCCCAGCCGCCAGCGCACCAGCGCGTAGGCGGCGGGCAGCATCAGCAGCGGCGCCATGCCGACGAAGAAGGCGTTGTACCAGGTCAGGTGGCTGAAGCTCACCGAGCCCAGCTCCCAGCCCTTCCCTTCCCGCCTCGGCAGCAGGTTGAACCCCGCCGGCTTGCCGTTCAGGACCAGCCCGAGCAGCAGGTGGCAGCATTCGTGGATGAAGGTTCCCGGCAGCACCAGGACCGAAAAGACCCAGAAGAACCGGCGGGTCCAGTGGAACAGCGCGAGCATGGCCACCAGCGCCGCCAGGAACAGCCATTGCACGCCCGGGCCGGGCATCTGCGGGCCAGACATCGGCGGGCTAGGCATCGGCGGGCTCCATGAGGTCCGGACCTTCGTTGCGCGCGTCGCCCACCCGCCGGCCCACCGGATACAGCCGCAGGAACCCCTCGGGGCAGGGCCGCAGGAGCGCCTTGAGCCGCTCCGGAACGGAGCCCGGATCCAGCCAGGCGGCCTGGTCCGCCGGGGCCAGGATCACCGGCATCCGGTCGTGGATGGGGGCCATGAGGGCGTTGGCGGTGGTGGTGATGATGGCGCAGGTGTCCAGCGCCCCGTCGGGTCCCTCCCAGCGGTCGCGCAGGCCCGCGAAGCCCATGACCGAACCATCCGCGGAGCGGATGCAGAACGGCTGCTTGGGCCCGCCGGCCCGGGCCTGCCATTCGTAGAAGGCGTCGGCGGGAATGATGCAGCGGCCGCGCTTGAACGGGGCCCGGAACGACGGCTTGTCCGCCGCCGTCTCGGCCCGGGCGTTGGCCATGCGCGCGCCCGCGGACGGATCCCTGGACCAGGACGGCACCAGCCCCCACCGGTGCAGGGTGATGATCCGTCCCGCCGCGGCCATGACCACCACCGGCACCACGGCGGTGGGGGCGAGATTGTACCTGGGCTGGAAGCCGGACTCGGCCTCGGCCTCGAACTGGGCCGAGATGGCCTCCATGGGGGAACTCAGGGCGTACCGGCCGCACATGGCTGCCTCCTATCCCCGGGCGGCCTTCAGGTAGTCGCCCACCGCCCGTTCCATCCCGGTGATCAGGGCATGGCTGATCAGGTGATGGCCGATGGAGACCTCGGCCAGGTTGGGCACCCGGGACACCAGCAGGGGCAGGTTCAGGTGGGTCAGGTCGTGCCCGGCGTTGACCAGGATCCCGCACTCCGCGGCCACTTCGGCGCTGCGGATCACCTTGTCCAGTTCCGCGTCGGGTTCGCCCCGGAGGAACGCCGCGGCGTAGGGTTCCGTATAGATCTCGATGCGGTCCGCGCCGATCCGGGAGGCCGCGAGCACGCTGCCGGTGTCCCCCGCCTCCACGAACAGGCTGACCCGGATGCCTTCCGACCTGATCCGCGCGACCACCGGGGCCAGCAGGAAGGCCCACTGGGCCACGTCCCAGCCGTGGTTGCTGGTCACCTCGCCCGGCTTGACCGGCACCAGGGTGCACTGGGTGGGCCGGCACTCCAGCACCAGGTCCAGGAATTCCTCGCGCACGTCCCCCTCGAAGTTGGTTTCCACCGACTTCACCCCCCGGGCCACGTCGCGCGCGTCCTCCGGCGTGATGTGGCGCCGGTCCGCCCGGGGATGGACAGTGATCCCCTGGGCGCCGAAGGCGATGATGTGGCCGACGAAGCCCATGAGATCGGGAGTGCCGCCGCCCCGGGAATTGCGGAGGGTCGCGATCTTGTTGACGTTGACGCTGAGTTTGGCCATGCCCGTCCTTCCGTTGCCTGCCTGCCGTTCCCCATTCTAGCAGCCGTAACGGAGCTCGCTCCGTTACGCTGCTGGCACCGGGAGGTTCCGGGACCTTCCGGCGCTGGTTCAGCGCAGGCCGGATACCTGCAAGGTCAGATACAACACCAGGGCGAAGGTGCCCGCCCCCAGGAGCACGCACACCGGCACGGTCAGCGCCCACGCCAGCAGCAGGCTGCGCACCGTCCCGCCCTGGATCCCGGAGCGGTTGGCAGCCACAGGCCGGACCAGACCACCGCCGGGGTGGCGGGCAGGGAATGGGTGTAGATCAAGGTGGCGACGGCGTTGGCAGTGTCGTGGAAGCCGTTGATGACTTCAAACGCGAGGGTGAGCCCCACCGCCAGGAGCAGGAAGATCCCCATTGCCAGCGTCGGGGTGTTCAACAGGAAGGGCATGGAGGCCTTTCAGGGTTCGGCACGGGTCCTGGGTGGGGGGGCTCCCGGCCGGGAACCAGCGAGGGGACAGCAGACGGGTGTCGGCGGGGCGAGGATGGGTGAAAGCACTGCCATGAATCAAAATTAATATAAATATTTTAAAAATCACTGAAACCCGGACGCGGATATCCAAACCACTGAGCCTGGGCGCTGCGGTTTCTGAACCTGGGTTATCTTTTGCCAATGTTGATTTTAATTCATATTTAGGCCGATCGGTTCAAACCGTCCGAACTTTTCTTGCGAATGAAGCAGCATATTTATGAGTTGTAGTTAAATTAATTCTTTATCATGGAAGCTCGAATGCCCCCTTCCTTCCCAGCGCCACCCAGCAAGCAGTTGCCCCCCGTTGGACCCGCCCAGGCCAGTCCGGGCCGCGGGGCCTGGCTTCTGCTCATGGCGCTTGGGCTTCTGGCCGGATGCGGCGGAGGATCCGGCGGCGACCTGCATCCTCATGGGGGTGTGGCCCTGGGAGTGGTCCTCGAGAACCAGCCGCGGGAAGTGGTGATGACCGAAGGGCAGCGCCTGCAGCTGGGTGCCGAGGTCAAGGGGACCGACCGGACCGACGTCTCCTGGTCCACCAGTGACCCGTCCGCCGGCAGCCTCTCTCCGGACGGGAGCTACACAGCCGGAAGCCCCGGAATCCATTTTCTCCGCAGCCAGGTGGCGGCCTTCCCCTCGATCGGGGACACCACCGTCGTCACCGTCCACCCGAAACCCCAGATCCTGTCCTTCCAAGTGGACCAGACCACCGTCCCCCCCGGCGGTCTGGTGCAAGGCAGGCTCGCCTTCAAGGGCGGCATCGGGGTGCTGACCCCGGGCCAGCGCCCGGTCACCAGCGGGCAAGCCTTCGAATTCAAGCCAGCGGCCAATACCGAGTGCACGTTGACCGTGACCAATGACCTCGGCGAACAGGAACAGCGAATCCTTCACATCACAGTGGCCAGATCCCATGGAAGCCAGGGCATCCAGGCCCCCGCTTCGGCCCAGGCGGGACTGCCCCAGGCGGCCTGGATCGAGCGTTCAGATCTCCAGGAGTGCCGGTGGAGCATCCAGGGCGGCCGGTTCCTGGGCGGCGACCCCACGCCATCGACCGCCGCGGTGGTGTTCGTCCCGGAAGAAGGCGAGTACTACCGGCTGAAGGCCAGGGTGTTCCGCCCCAGGCCCGCGACGGCCGGACTCATCGGGGAATCTGCCTCCAGCCTCGAGTCCAGGGAAGACCAGGAGCACGTCTATGAATTCACCGGAAAGATCCAGGGCAAGGCCGCTGGCGCGCCTTCGCTGACGGTCCCGGCCTTCGTTTCGGCGGGCAAGGCGGGCTACACCATGAAGGTGGCCAACGCCGAACCCGGCCTCAGCTATACCTGGACGGTGCGGGATGACCAATCCGAACTGGTCCGGAACCTGGAAGGCAAGTCCGTGGCCATCCCCGTCGTGGAGCAGGCCCGGGTGCTGCTGGTTTCCTGCACCGCCAGGAACATGACCACCGGCGCCACGGCCGCCACCTCCCAGGCGGTCATGGTCGCGCACCGGCCGGAACCGGCCCGGATCGTCGCTGCCGAACAGATTTCCTCGGGGGTCCAGCAGATCGCCTACGTGGCTGGGACGAGGCCCGGCTTGACCTACCGCTGGGAACTGGACCGCGGCAGCTTCGAAGGGGGCGGCACCGCGGCCACCGGCGAACTGGCGAGGTTCACCCTGCCGGAAGCCGGGATCTTCACGCTGAAATGCACCGCCTTCGATCTCGCCGGCGGCGCCGCGCCGACCTCGTTCCTGACCCGCACCGCGGTCCCGGCCACCCCCCTGGGCGCCCTGAGCCTGCAGGCGCCCGCCATCGTCACTGCGGGCACCGGGCCCCACACCGCCGCCGTCCTCAACCCCAAACCCGACTTCCAATACCGGTGGGAGCTCCGGGAGGGCGACGGGGTGCTCGAGGGGGAAGCCGGCCCGTCGGTCTCGTTCCGCGCCGGCCAGCGGCAGAGCCTGGTCTTCGCCTGCCAGGTCACCGACCCGGCCACGGGCAGGACCGGCACCACCCCCTTGTACGTCAGCGTGGCCAAGCCGCCGGTCACCCCCCGGATCCAGGGTCCGGCCAGCGCCAGGCCGTCATCGGTGCAGACGGCCCAGGTGGTGGGCGGCGGCTTTGCGGGTGAGACCTTCGAATGGGCCCTGGACCCGGGAACCTTGCGGCAGCCGATTCCAGGCGGGAACGGATCCAGCGTGTCCTTCGCGGTCGCCGGAGCCGGGGCCTACACCCTGAAGTGCTGGGCCATCAACGCCGCCGGAGCCCGTTCTGAAGCGGCCGTGTTCCAGGGCATGGTGGCTGAGCCCCTTCCGGTGCCGCCCGGCCCCCACCAGCAGGTTCCGCCCCAGCCAGGGCCCCAGCAGGTTCCGCCCCAGCCAGGGCCCCAGCAGGTTCCGCCCCAGCCAGGGCCCCAGCAGGTCCCGCCCCAGCCAGGGCCCCAGCAGGTCCCGCCCCAGCCAGGGCCCCAGCAGGTCCCGCCCCAGCCAGGGCCC
>Ga0316217_10005441_pt1 | contig 13207 bp, 10 predicted proteins | sample 1anoAmetaG_FD_203633 | JGI IMG/M metagenome (GOLD analysis project Ga0316217, IMG submission 203633) | Freshwater microbial communities from Trout Bog Lake, Wisconsin, USA - 1anoA | ecosystem: Environmental > Aquatic > Freshwater > Lake > Hypolimnion/Profundal zone | place: USA: Wisconsin...
GACTTCTACGTGACCCTGGGCCTGGGCGCGGGCCTGCTGGCCGTGAAGTTCACCGGCCTCACCTGGCTCGACCCCGCCATGGCCCTGGCCGTGTGCGCCATGCTGGCCTGGACCGGGTTCAAGCTGGTGCGCACGTCCAGCGCCGCCCTGCTGGACGCCGAGGACCCCGGCCTGGTGCAGCGGCTGGTGGCGGTGATCAACCAGGTCCGGCCCCGGGAGGTCATGGCCATCCACGAACTGCGCACCCTCCGTTCCGGCCGCTACACCCACGTGGACATCCACATGATGATCCCGGAGTTCTACTCCATCGGCCAGGGCCACGAACTGGCCGACCGGTTCGGCCAGGCCCTGCTCAAGGGAGCCGCCCTGGAGGGCGAGCTGCACACCCACGTGGACCCCTGCATGCGGGCCTTCTGCAAGGGCTGCGAAGTCGAGCCCTGCCCGGTGCGGCAGAATCCCCAGACCGAGCCGTGCCGGATCACCTTCGACAGTGCGGTGGCGCCGGGGCCGATCTAGCCCGGCTAGGCATTCGCCCGTATCCCGGACTTTCGCCCGTAGTCGCTTCCGGAACTTGTCGCGCGCGTTCGCGCGCTTCGCCGGAAGCGCAGCGGAGGTGTCCCGTTGAACGTGTCCCGCTTGGGAGAGAACAACCCCTGCAGATGAATGGGCGGAGCACGGTCAATGTGAGCGATTTCAAACCGATCCGTGAAAAGGACGTGCGAAGGCACGTTCTTTTCATGGATCGAATACGGCCGAAATGGGGGGACCCGGATGATTGCGCAGACGGGCTGCTACGCCTGGAGTTCCCCCGGCGCCACCCACTTCACCAGCCGGTATCCCCCTTCCATCAGCACCGCCTTCGCCGCCTCCGCGTCCTCGAACCGGAAGATGGTGATGGCCTTGGCGCTGTGGCGGTCGGTGAAGGCGTACATGTACTCGATGTTGATCCCCCGGCTGGCGAAGGTCTCCATCAGCGGCAGCAGCGCCCCCGAGGCGTCGTCCAGGGCCACGGCCAGGACATCGGCCAGGGAGCAGGTGAAGTGGCCGGCCCGCAGGGCGGCGTGGGCCGCCTCGGGCTTGTCCACGATCATCCGCAGGATGCCGAAATCCTTGACCTCGGCGATGGTCAGGAACTTGATGTTGACCGCGTTTTCGGCCAGGACCCGGAGCACGCTCTGCAGCCGGGCCGGCTTGTTCTCCAGGAACACTGAGAGCTGGGGGATGTTCACCGCTTCCTCCTGTCGATGACCCGCACGGCCTTGCCGGTACTGCGTTCGATGGACGAGGGCTCCACCAGCGTGATCTTGGCGGAGATGCCCAGGGTGCTGCGCATGCGCCCGGCGATCTGCTCGGCGAGCGCGTTCATCACCTTCAGTTCGTCGGAGAAGATGGCCTCGCTGACCTCCACCCGCACTTCCACGTCGTCCATGGCCCCGTGGCGGTCCACCACGATCTCGTAGTGCGGCTCCACCCCCTCCACCTGCATGATCACCGCCTCCACCTGGCTGGGGAAGACGTTGACCCCGCGGATGATCAGCATGTCGTCGGAGCGGCCGTAGACCTTGTCCATCTTGATGAGCGTGCGGCCGCAGGCGCAGCCTTCCCGGTAGAGCCGGGTGATGTCGCGGGAGCGGTAGCGCACCACCGGGCAGCATTCCTTGGTGAGGGACGTGTAGACGATCTCCCCCTGGGAGCCTTCGGGCAGCACCTCGCCGCTCTCCGGATCGATCACCTCCACCAGGAACATGTCCTCGAACACGTGCAGCCCGCGCTTCTCGGAACACTCGCAGGCCACCCCCGGGCCGATCACCTCGGACAGCCCGTAGATATCGTAGGCGTCGATGCCCATGCGGGTCTCGATCTCCCCGCGCATGGCCTCGGTCCAGGGCTCCGCCCCGAAGATGCCGCGCCGCAGGGCCTGAGGGAACCGGTAGTCCGGCAGGTGCCGGGCGGCGTAGTCGGCCATGTTGATGGCGTAGGACGGGGTGCAGGCCAGCATGGTGGTGCCGAACTCGCTGATGAGCTTGAGCTGGCGCTCGGTGTTGCCGCCGGAGATGGGGATGACGGTGGCGCCGATCTTCTCGCCGCCGTAGTGGGCCCCGAGCCCGCCGGTGAACAGGCCGTAGCCGTAGGCCACCTGCAGGATGTCGTCGGCGCTGCCGCCGGCGCTGGCGATGGTCCGGGCCATGAGGGTGGCCCAGAGCTCGATGTCGCCGCGGGTGTAGCCGGCCACCGTGGCGTTGCCGGTGGTCCCGGAGGAGGCGTGCACCCGGACCACCTCGCGCATGGGCACCGCGAACATCCCGTAGGGCGCCTGGCTGCGCATCTCCTGCTTGGTGAGGAAGGGGATCCGGCGCAGGTCGTCCAGGCTCTGCAGCTGGTCCGGCCGGAACCCGGCCTGGTCGAATTTCGCCCGGTAGAAGGCGTTGTGCTCGTAGGCATGGCCCACCGACCAGCGCAGGCGCTCCAGCTGGAGTTCCCGGAGGGCGCCGAGGTTCATGGATTCACGGTCTGGGCTCAACATGGCATGCGGGTCCTCGAATGGAAGCGAGACTCGTGGGCTGCCACGCCAGGGCTCTGACCAATGGACGCCGAGGGTCAGGTCGGCGGCTCGCTAGGGGATGATCGACAGGATAGAAACAATTCCGGGTTTGGGCCAGCAGAAATGGCAGTTCAGGCCCCCGGGGCCGGCTCGGCCTCCCGCGCTTCCCGCGGCCCGGACCGGAACCATGCCGCCGGACCGGTGGCCAGGCACACCCCCGCCACCACCACCGCCCCGCCCACCAGCTGCAGCACCTCAAGCCGTTCGCCCAGCAGCACGAACGCGGCCGCCACCGCCACCACCGGCACCAGGTTCAGGTAGACGCTGGCCCGCCCGCTGCCCATGGCGTTCTGGGTGGCGATGTAGAGCCAATAGCCTGCCGCCGAACAGCCCAGGCCCAGGTACACCACGTTCAGCGCCGCCGCCGGGCCGGGCACCTGCCACAGGGCCCGCTCGCCCAGGGCGAACGGAATGCAGCCGGCCAGGCCGAACAGGCACTGCCAGAAGGACACGGCGATCAGGCCGTAGCGGCCGGCCACCCGCCGGGTCATCTGGCCGTACACCACCCAGGCCGCGCAGGCCACCATCATGAACAGGTAGCCCATCCGCGAGCTGGTGGTGCCGGCAGACCGGGCGGCCACCATGATCACCCCGATGGTGGACAGCGCCGCCCCCAGGTAGACCCGGCCCCCCAGCCGCCTGCCCTGGCAGACCCGCTCGGCCAGCACCGCCAGCACGGGGATGAAGCTGATCACCAGGGACGATTCCGAAGCCGACAGCAGGGCCACTCCGTGGTTCTCCCCGTAGAAGTACATCGTGACCCCGGTGAACCCGCTCAGCGCCAGGGCCGGCAGATCGGCGGCGGCCACCCGCAGCCGTTCTCCGGTCAGCCGGCCGATCACCGGAAGCACCGCGCAGGCGATGACGAACCGGTAGACCGCCATGGTCATGGGCGGGATCTCCACCAGCGCCACCTTGATGCTCAGGAACGACAGTCCCCAGATCACCGACAGGGCGATTCCGAACAGGATGGCACGGCGATCTGGATGCATTCATCATCCTACCGCGCCCGTTCCGTTCAGTCCCAGTGGGTGAGGCCGGACCAATGCTCGCGCAAGGACCCGCGGGGCCCGCGGCAGAGATAGATGGGCCGGTTCTCGGAGGCCATGCCCCAGGGATGGCGGTGCTCCCCGGGTTCCAGCCCGTGGTAGATCGCCGCGGTCTCACCGGCCAGTTCCGGCCAGCCGAACTGGTCGCCCAGGAGCTGGTCCAGGGGCCCGGTGTGCTCCGTCTCCATGGGCGGGGGCGAAAGGCCCAGCCAGACCCGGTAGGCCAGCAGCCTCCCGGGCGGCAGCCACGGCACCAGGGCCGGCGCCAGGACCAGACCGCAGGCCGCCGCCAGCCCGGCCAGGGCGGCCCGTGGCCAGCGCCTCCGGCGCCAGGCCGGCCGGTCCAGGGCCTGTTCCAGGGCCACCGCCCCGGCGGCGAACAGCATCGGGTAGCTGGCCGCCAGGTAGTAGGCCTTGCCCTGGACGGCGATCAGCGCCGCCAGCAGCAGGACATACCACCAGCCCAGGACCCGCAGCCGCCGGTGGCGGAACAGCCAGGCCAGGCCGAGGCCCCAGACCGGCAGCAGGAGCGGGTTCAGGAACAGGACCTGCTGCCCGATGAAGGCCCAGGGCCCCAGCACCACGTTCTTGCCGGTGCGCCGGATGTTCTCCAGGTCCACCAGCAGCGGGTACTGCTGGCGCACCTGCCAGGCCAGGGTCGGCAGGGCGATGAGCAGCGCCAGCCCGGCCCCGGCCCAGAAGGCGGGACGGCGCAGTTCCCGCCGGGCCGGGGTGAGCAGCATGGCGGCCAGCAGGCAGGCCAGCACCAGCAGCATGGTGTACTTGATCTCGACCCCCAGGCCCGCCGCAAGCCCCAAGCCCAGCCAGAGCCGGGCCTCCCCGGTCCGGGCGATGCGCGCCAGGAACAGCGCGCAGCCCATCCAGGCCAGAGGCTCCAGCACCCCGACGCAGAGCGTGCCGTCCATGACCAGGAACACCGGGGCGGCCAGGACGCACAGCCCGGTGAAGGCCTGGGCGAACCGCCCGCCGCCCAGCTCCCGGGCCACGAGCGAACCCGCCAGCACCGTCGCGGCCCCGCCCAGGGCCGCCAGCAGCCGGACCACCGGCAGCGATCCGCCAAGCCCCAGCGCCAGCTTCGCCAGCAGCACGATCCCCGGGGTGTCGTCCACGTAGCCCCACTGCAGATGCCGGGCGCAGTCCAGGAAGTAGAGTTCGTCCCGGAAGTACCCGTACTGCCCCGCCGCCAGCGCGTGGAGCAGGAACTTGACCGCCGCCGGGAGCAGCGCCGGGCCCCAGGCGACGGGCTGGACCGCCCATCCCCGCTCAGCCATGCCAGTCATTTCAACCTCATCCTGGATCTGTATTGGCGAATCATGATACCAGCCCTGGCCCGGGCTTCCCGCCGCCGAACTTGGCATCGCTTTCGCTGATGAGCCGATGGTGTCAACATGCTGACCCTCCTGGACCGCCTACTGCCCTATATGGCCCGCCTCGCCAAGCGGGTGGATCTCGCCGCGCCCGTCTTCGTGCTCATCGTGATGGTGGTGATGATCCTGCCGCTACCGGCGTTCATCCTGGACATCCTGATCGTCTTCAACATCACGATGTCCCTGCTGATCCTCCTGGTCGGAATGTATGTGGCCCGGCCCCAGGAATTCAACGCCTACCCCTCGATCCTGCTGATCATCACCCTGTTCCGGCTGGCCCTGAACGTGGCCACCACCCGCCGGATCCTGCTCTACGGCGGCGAGCAGGGGCCGTCGGCGGCCGGGCACATGGTCCAGGCCTTCGGCCAGTTCGTCGTCGGCGGCAGCTACGTCATCGGCCTGGTGGTGTTCCTGATCCTGCTGGCGATCCAGTTCCTGGTCATCAACCACGGTTCCGGGCGCATCGCCGAGGTCACCGCCCGGTTCACCCTGGACGCCATGCCCGGCAAGCAGATGGCCATCGACGCCGACCTGAACGCCGGCTACATCGACGAGAAGGAAGCCCGCAAGCGGCGCAAGGATCTGGCCGGGGAAGCCAGCTTCTACGGCGCCATGGACGGCGCCGTGAAGTTCACCCAGCGCGACGCGGTGGCCGCGCTGATCATCCTGGCGGTCAACATCATCGCCGGCATCATCATCGGCATCGTCAAGTACAACCTGCCGGTGCTGCAGGCCATGGAGACCTTCACCCTGCTGACCGTGGGCGACGGCCTGGTCACCGCCATCCCCAGCCTGCTGATCTCGGTGGGCGGCGCCATCCTCACCACCCGCAGCGGCTCCAGTTCCCCCAACCTGGGCGCCGACGTCATGGGCCAGCTGGGCGTGGACCACCGGCCCCTGTTCATCGCCGCCGCGGTGCTGTTCCTGTTCGGCGCGGTGCCGGGCCTGCCCCTGGTGCCGTTCTGGGTCATGGGCATCGTGTTCGGCCTGCTGGCCTACAGCACCTGGAAGCTGGCCAGCCAGAAGGTGCAGGAAGAGGCCGCGGCCGAAGCCAAGGACCAGGCCAAGCTGCCCGAAGGACCCGAGAAGGTCGAGGCCCTGCTCAAGGTCGACCCGCTCGGCCTGGAAGTGGGCTACGGGCTGATCCCGCTGCTGGACGCCGCCCAGGGCGGCACCGTGCTGGAGCGGATCAAGGCGCTGCGAAGGCAGATGGCCCAGGACCTGGGCATCGTCGTGCCGCCGATCCGGATCCGCGACAACCTCCAGCTGCCCGCCAACACCTACCGGCTGCTGCTGCGGGGCGAGGAGATCGCCCGGAGCATCGTCATGCCGGGCATGTTCCTGGCCATGAACCCCGGCACCGCCACCGAGGGCATCCAGGGCACCCCCACCACCGAGCCGGCCTTCGGCCTGCCCGCCTTCTGGATCGCCGACAACCAGCGGGACCGCGCCCAGCTCCTGGGCTACACCGTGGTGGACGGCGCCACCGTCATCACCACCCACATCTCCGAGCTGGTCAAGCAGAAGGCTCCCGAGCTCATCGGCCGGATGGAAGTGCAGCAGCTGCTGGACGCCCTCAAGGAGATCAGCCCCAAGCTGGTGGAGGACCTGGTGCCCAGCGTGGTGCCGGTGGGAGTGCTGCAGAAGGTGATCCAGAACCTGCTCCGGGAACGGGTGCCGGTGCGCGACCTGGCCCGGATCCTGGAAGCCGTCGCCGACGCCATCGGCATCACCCGCGATCCGCTCACCATCACCGAATACGTCCGCCAGCACCTGGGCCGCTCGCTGACCAGCCCGCACCTTTCCGACAACAATGAGCTGGGCGTGCTGGTGCTGGACCCCAAGCTGGAACAGACTATCCAGGCCGGCATCGAAACCACCGACCGGGGCAGTTTCCTGGCCATCGATCCCTCCCGGCTCCAGGAACTCCTCAACCGCATCGTCTCCGGCATCACCAGCCTCCTGCCCGGCGCCCAGCCGGTGCTGCTCACCAACCCCGTCGTGCGCCCGCACCTCCGCCACCTCCTGGAACGGGCCCTGCCCCACCTGGTGGTGCTCAGCCACAGCGAAGTCCCCATGGACGTGCGGGTGGTCAACCTGGGGACCGTGGCATGAACGCCTCCCGCCCACCGCTCGCTGATCGGACCCTCCCATGCGCGTGAAGACTTTCGAAGCCGCCTCCATGCAGGAAGCCCTCAGCATCGTCAAACAGGACATGGGCGAGGAGGCCTTCATCCTGTCCACCCGCACCCGCCAGCGCAAGGACGCCACGGGCCTGGGCAGCGAAGCGGTGATCGAGGTCACCGCCGCGGTGGACGAGCCGGTCCGCGCCGAGGCTCCGGCCGTGGCCAACGGCGTCTACGCCCTGCGACCGCCCCTGGCCGGGCGGCCCCAGCCGGCCCCGGAAACGCCCGCGCCCCGGCCCAGCCCGATCCGCGACCGGGCCCCGGCGCCGGTCCCGCCCCGGCCCGCGCCGGCCCCGCCGGTGGACCTCCAGCCGCTGCGCCGGGACATCCTGGAGATCAAGGGCGCGGTGGAGGCGCTCAAGGACCAGGACACCCGGAACCAGGCGATCCTCCGGGAACTGGACCAGATGAAGCTCCAGCTCAACCGGATCCAGAAGCAGGGCATGCCCCAGGCCCAGCTGCAGCTGCCCCAGGCCATGCTCAGCCTGTACGGCGAGCTGGTGGCCAACGACGTGGACCCCATGATCGCCCTGCGCCTGTGCGAATACACCCAGCGCACCCTCCTGGAGCAGGGCGGCGACGCCGCGGTGGACCCGGAGAAGGCCCGGCTGTTCATGCGCCGGGTGATCGCCGACTTCATCCCGGTGGCCTCGCCCATCCAGCTGGACCCGTCCCGGATGCGGGTGGCCGCCCTGGTGGGCCCCACCGGCGTGGGCAAGACCACCACCGTCGCCAAGCTGGCCGCCTACGCCAAGCTCGAGCTCAAGCAGAAGGTGGCCCTGATCACTCTGGACACCTACCGCATGGCCGCCGTGGACCAGCTGCACCAGTACGCCGAGATCCTGCAGGTGCCGCTGCACGTGGCGCTCACCGTGGAGGACCTGCGGGCGGCCATGCGCTTCTACCAGGACCGGGCCCTGGTGCTCATCGACACCCCCGGCCACAGCCCCAAGGATTCCGAGATGCAGGGCCAGCTGCGCCGGTTCCTGGACGAACTGCCCGAGGTGGAGACCCACCTGGTGCTGTCCGCCACCACCAAGCCCCGGGACCTGGCCGACATCGCCCAGCGCTTCGAGCCGCTCCGGCCCGGCCGGATCATCTTCACCAAGCTGGACGAGACCTCCACCTACGGCCCCCTGCTCACCACCCTGGTCCGGGTCAAGCGGCCGCTGAGCTACCTGGGCACCGGCCAGGGCGTGCCCCAGGACCTGGAGATGGCCACCAGCCGGCGGGTGGCCGACCTGATCCTGCCGCTCGCCCCCGTCGATCCCTTCCCCGTCCCTGTTCCCCAGGCGAAACCATGAACGACCAAGCCAACCGTCTCAGAGCGCTCGCCCGGGCCCAGGCCCCGGAACCCGGCCTGTTCAGTTCCCGGGTGATGGCCATCGCCTCGGGCAAGGGCGGCGTGGGCAAGACCAACGTGGTGGCCGGGCTGGCCATGGCCCTGGCCCAGCGGGGCCAGCGGGTGGTGGTGCTGGACGCCGACTTCGGCCTGGCCAACCTGGACATCCTGCTGGGCCTGTCCCCTGAGTTCACCCTGGAGCACGTGCTGCGCGGCGAGAAGCTCATGGAGGAGATCCTGCTGGACGGCCCGTTCGGCATCCGCATCATCCCCGCCAGCAGCGGCATCCAGGAGCTCACCCGGCTCGACGCCAGCGCCGAGCTGCGGCTGATCCAGGGCCTGCAGCGGGTCTCCGACACCAGCGACTGGCTGCTCATCGATACCGCGGCGGGCATCCATGACTCCGTCATCAAGCTGCTCATGGCCGCCCAGGAAGTGCTGCTGGTGACCACCCCCGAGCCCACCGCCCTGGTGGACGCCTACGCCATGGTCAAGGTGGTGCACCTGCGCGACCCCCACAAGCCCCTCTGGCTGCTCATCAACAACGCCCAGAGCCAGGAGGAGGCCCTGGAGACCATCGAGCAGCTCCAGGCCGCCACCCAGCGCTTCCTGAACAAGGAACTGAACGTGCTGGGCATGCTGCCCTCGGACCCGTTCATCCTGCAGGCGGTCCGGCAGCAGCGGGGCGTGGTGGAGCTGTTTCCCCACGCCCCGGTGACCGCCGCGCTGCACGCCGCCGCAGGTCAATTGCAGGAGAAGATCCCCTTACAAAAGGATGGATTTGCTGCATTCTGGAAAGGCCTTCGAATCGAGGATCTATGAAGCCAGGGGAGCAGACGGGGAGCACGGGTTCCACCGCTGACGGGGCGCGCCCCCCGGCCGTGGCTCTGCCCGCCGCCGCCCTGGCCGCCCAGGCCTACGGGCGCAACGCCCGGCTCGCCCCGCCCGCCGCCGAGCCCCCCCCGGAAATCCGGGAAATGCCGGCGCCCGAGCACCGCGACCTGTCGGCCGCCGAGCGCGATCTGCTCATCACCGAGTGCCTGCCCCTGGTGAAGTTCATCGCCCACCGCATCTCCTCCCGGCTGCCGGCCCACGTGGACGTGGACGACCTGATCCACTCCGGCATCCTCGGACTCATCGACGCGGTGAAGAAGTTCGAGCCCGACCGCAACGTCAAGTTCAAGACCTACGCCGAGCAGCGGATCCGCGGCGCGATCCTGGACGGCCTGCGCGACCTGGACTGGGTCCCGCGCAGCCTGCGCCGCAAGAAGAAGGACATCGAGACCGCCTACCACCTGCTGGAGCAGCAGAAGGGCCGCGCCGCCAGCGACGAGGAGGTGGCCGCCCACCTGGGCCTGACCCTGGAGGAGCTGCAGCATTCCCTGGACGACCTCAAGGGCGTCACCCTGGGCACCTTCATGGACGCCGGGGAGAACGGCGACGGCGAGAACCTCATCAGCTTCGTGCCCGACCCCGACGGCGAGAACCCGCACATCCTGCTCCAGGCCAAGGAAGTGCGGACCCTGCTCAAGAACGCCGTGGACAAGCTGCCCACCAAGGAGCGTTTTGTGGTACAACTCTACTACTTCGATGAACTTACCATGAAGGAGATCGGCACCCTGCTCAACATCACCGAAAGCCGGGTATCGCAATTGCATACCAAGTCCATGCTCCGGCTCCGGGGCAAGCTCAAAGAACGCCGCATCGAAGGTTAACCGGGAAACCAAATGGCCAAGATTCTCAGCCAGGAAGAGGTTGACGCCCTCCTGAAATCCCACGCCAAGGGGGCCAAGGCCGCCGCGCCCGCGCCGGGCCCGGCGGCCCCGGCCCCGGCCTCGGCCTCGGCCGCTCCCCAGCGGGCAAAAAAGGCCCAGCCCCAGAAGAAGGTCACCCTCTACAACTTCCGCCGGCCGGACCGGGTCAGCCGGGAGCAGATGCGCTCGCTGCACTTCATGCACGACCGCTTCGCCCGCAACTTCTCCAGTTCCCTGTCCGCCTACCTGCGGACCATCACCGAAGTGAACCTGGTGAGCGTCGAGCAGCTCAGCTACCAGGAGTTCCTGCTCTCGGTGCCCGACCCCACCTGCTTCAACGCCATCTCCATCCGGCCGCTGGAAGGGGCGTTCGCCCTGGAGGTCAACCCGCAGCTGGTATTCCCCATCATCGACAAGATGCTGGGCGGCCCGGGCGACGCGCTCAAGCACCTGCGGACCATGACCGACATCGAGCAGTCCATCTTCGACGGGGTGCTCAAGCTGGCCCTGGACGACCTGCGCGAGGCCTGGCGCGGCATCATCGACCTGGACTTCCGGATCCAGGCCCGGGAGACCAGCCCCCAGCTGATCCAGATCGTCGCCCCCAACGAGGTGGTGCTGCTGGTGGTGTTCGAAGTGAAGATGGGCAGCGTGGTGGGCATGATCAACCTGGCCATCCCGTCCATCATCCTGGAGCCGGTGGCCAACAAGTTCGACCAGGAGATGTACACCGGCTACAAGAAGTCCTCCACCTTCGAGGAGGCCAAGCTGCTCATGCTCAGCCTGAAGAAGTGCGACATGGACGTGTCGGCGGAGATCCGCGGCACCAACCTCAGGCTTTCCGATATCCTCAGCCTGCAGGCCGGCGACCTGATCCCCCTCAACAAGCGGTTCGACGCCATGCTCGACCTGACCGTGGACGGGATCCCCCGGTTCCAGGGCTACCTGGCCTTGAACGCCAACCAGAAGCGGGTCTTCCAAGTGACCACCACGCCCCAGGAGGCATGACATGGACCCCGTGATGTCCGAACTCAACCAGAAGATCGGCGGCTGTTTCGGCGAGAGCATGTCCTCGGTGTTCTCCATGCTCACCGGCCGCGAGTTCGCCATCAAGCCGCAGGACGGCGACATCCTGGACCACGCCGGCATCGCCGCGCTGCACCAGTCGCCGGTGGTCTACGTCAAGGCCCACTACACCAAGGGCATGACCGGGGTGATCCTGTTCGCCCTGCCGCTCAAGGAGGGCACCATGCTGGTGGACCTCATGCTGGGCGGCGACGGCACCCCTTCCCAGGAGCTGGCCGGCGATTCCCGCGACGCCCTGGCCGAGACCTTCAACCAGATCATGGGCTCGGCCAACCAGGCCCTGTCCGACCTGGCCGGGGAGACCCTCTCCATCTCCAACGTCGAGATCTTCGCGCCCCAGGGCGGCGATCCGGCGGCCCTGGAGGAGCTGCTGGGCCCCGGGCCGTTCAGCGACCTGCCCCTGGAGACCGCCCAGGAGAGCCTCAGCACCCTGATCCACGTGCTCATCCCCGACCTGCTGGTCCAGCAGATGAAGCGCAAGCTCGGGCTGGGCGAGCCGGCCCCCGCCCCGGCGCCGGCACCGGAAGCGCACGCCCCGGCGCCGGCCGCCGCCGCGCCCCGGCCGGCCGCCCCGGCCGCCCCGGCCCCGGCTCCCGCCCAGGCCCAGCGCGCCGCGGCGCCGGTGGACACCGGCAACCTGGACCTGCTCATGGACATCGAGCTGCCGCTGATGGTCCGCATGGGCCAGACTGAGATGCAGCTCGGCGACCTGCTCAAGCTCACCCCCGGCTCCATCCTGGAGCTCAACCGGGCGGCCGACGCCCCGGTGGAACTGCTGGTGAACAGCAAGCTGATCGCCAAGGGCGAAGTGGTGGTGGTGGACGGCAACTTCGCCTTCCGCATCACGGAAATCGAGAGCACCGACACCCGCATCCGCAGCCTTGTGTAGGGGTACGTCCTCGTAGTCAGCCGGGTCCCTCCATCGCTTTCGCTGCCGGTTCGGCGCGCATGGGCGCGCCGCTCGGCAGCGGGAAGGCAGGGACTCCGGCGGCCGTGTGCCAATTCCTTGGGGGGTGGCACAGACAGGGGCGATCCCGTCGCTGCGGCGGGTGTCGGGGGTGTGGCGGGGGGGACACGGTCTGTGGCCTTCTGGGCGCCACGGGGTGTGTTGAGCGCACTACATTGGCAATTCCACGCGATCCGCATATGTTGGAGGAGAACCGGACAGAAGAGCGGCGGCCCGCGGGGCCCCGCGTTATTATCCCAATTGAATGGAGCGGACCATGTGCGGAATCGTCGGATACATCGGGACCAGGAACGCGGCGCCGATCCTGGTGGAGGGGCTCAAGAGCCTCGAGTACCGGGGGTATGACAGCGCCGGGATCGCCCTGGACAGGGGCGACGGACAGTTCCGGGTCACGCGGGCCTCGGGCAAGCTGGCCAACCTCCAGGCCCGGGTCGACCTGGACGATCCGGCCACGGTGGGCATCGGCCATACGCGGTGGGCCACCCATGGCCGGCCCACCGAGGAGAACGCCCACCCCCACCGCAGCGGCGACGGCAAGGTGGTGGCGGTGCACAACGGGATCTTCGAGAACTTCCTGGAGCTGCGGGCCGAGCTCAAGGCCCAGGGCCAGGCCTTCTGCACCGAAACCGACACCGAGTGCTTCCCGGTGATGGTCGCCCAGATCCTGGCCGGCAAGCCCGATTTCAAGGCGGCCTTCACCCAGGCTGTGGGCAGGATGCGCGGCATCTACGCCATCGCCTGCCTGCACGCCACTGATCCCGGACGGATCCTGGTGGCCCGCAGCGGCCCGCCCCTGGTCATCGGCCTGGGCGAGGGCGAGAACTTCATCGCCT
>Ga0316217_10005442_pt1 | contig 13207 bp, 10 predicted proteins | sample 1anoAmetaG_FD_203633 | JGI IMG/M metagenome (GOLD analysis project Ga0316217, IMG submission 203633) | Freshwater microbial communities from Trout Bog Lake, Wisconsin, USA - 1anoA | ecosystem: Environmental > Aquatic > Freshwater > Lake > Hypolimnion/Profundal zone | place: USA: Wisconsin...
AGACCGGCAAGCTGGTCTGGTACTACCAGCATGTCGGTGGCGAGTCGCTGGACATGGACACGGTGTTCGAGCGCGTGCTGGTCGACATCGACGGACATCCATACGTGTTCGCCATCGGCAAGGACGGCATCCTGTGGAAGCTCGACCGCGCAACGGGCAAGTTCGTCGACTTCAAGGAGACGATCTTCCAGAACATGTTCCAGTCGCTCGACAAGGCGACCGGCAAGGTCAAGTACCGGCAGGACATCATCGACGCCAAGATCGGCGACTCCGTGTCGGTGTGCCCCAGCATCTACGGCGGCCACAACTGGCAGTCGAGCGCCTACAACCCGAAGACCCAGTCGCTGATCATCCCCGAGCACCAGCTGTGCGTGGACTTCGTCGGCCGCGAGGTGAAGATGGCGGAGGGCTTCGGCGGCTATGGCGGCGAGTCGCGGGTGTTCGAGATGCCGGGCGCCAAGGGCATGCTCGGGCGCCTGAGCTCGTGGGACCTGAAGACCATGAGCGAGCGCTGGGTGCACCAGCAGCGGGCCATGTTCATGACGGGCGTGCTGACGACCGGCGGCGGGCTCGCGTTCGTCGGCGACGTCGACCGCTACTTCAAGGCCTTCGACATGGACACGGGGAAGGTCCTCTGGCAGACCCGGCTGGGCTCGGGCCTGCACGGCTATCCGGTGACCTACACGGCCAACGGCAAGCAATACGTCGCCGTGCAGACCGGCATGGGCGTGTTCAAGCTGATGACGGCGCGGCAGAGCCCGGAGATCTACCAGCCGGCAGGCGGCAACGCGCTGTACGTCTTCGAACTGCCGGACTGAAGCCGGGCGCAGACCTACTGGAAGAGGTCTTCGCGCGGATCCCGGACGATCGAGGCGGCGGGTGCCGAAGCACCCGTTGCCTCGAGGCCACGGACGATCACGACCGGCCGGCCTTCGGTCGCCTGGCCCATCAGTAGCGACGCGGCAGCCGCGATCTCGTCGGCGTACGCGATCACCGTCACCTTCAGCGTGCGTCCGAACAGGTCCGGCTTGCCGCGCAGGTCGAGCAGCGCGGGTAAGCCGGCGCAGCCCAGGGCCACGCCGACCGTGCCCTGCCGCCAGGGACGACCGAAGCTGTCGTTGATGACGACGCCGACCTCCCTGCCCGTGAGCCGCTTCAGGTCGCCGCGCAGGCGCTCGGCGCTCGCGTCCGGATCCACCGGCAGCAGCAGCGCCCGCTCGCCGGCAGTCGGATCGGCGACGTTCGACTGGTCGATGCCGGCGTTCGCCATCACGAAGCCGAGCCGGTGCTCGACGATCAGCACATCCGGGATCCTGCGGACGATCCGCCTGGATTCCCTCAGCACGAGCTCGACCATGCGCGGGTCCTTGCGCACCTGCGCAGCCACTTCCAGCGCCTGCGCCGAGGGCGTCACGGCGGCGAGTTCGACCAGCCGGCCTTCGCTCTTCGACACGACCTTCTGCGCGAACACGACGACGTCGCGATCATGCAGCTCGATTCCAGCCGCGGCCCGGCCGCGGCCCACCAGGGCCGCGAGGTCGTCCCCGGACTGCACCATCGGCAGGCAGGGGACGGCGATGAGCTCGAGCTTGCCGGTCACCGGGACGGGGTCGCGTCAGCCGTAACGGGCGCGTAGCCGCGGCATCACGTGCTCCGAGTACAGCTTCAGGAAGCGCTCCTGGTCGGGGCCCGGTGCATGGAAGACGAGATGCCGGAACCCGAGGCCGACGTAGAAGCCGATCTTCTCGACATGCTCGTCCGGATCGGTCGAGACGATCCAGCGCTTGGCCGCACGTTCCGCGGGCAGGCTGTCGGCGAGCCGCTCCATCTCCAGCGGATCCTCGACGGACATCTTCTCGTCCGGCGTCAGCGCCAGAGCCGCCCAGTAGCGGGTGTCCTCCATCGCGCGCTTCAGGTCGGTGTCGAACGACACCTTGACCTCGATCATGCGGTCGATGGAGCCCGGGTCGCGCTTTGCGGTTGCGAGGCCCAGTTCGAGGTTCGGCAACAGCGTGCCGGTATACAGGTCCGGCGACTTGCCGCTGGTGCAGATGAAGCCGTCGCCCACGAGGCCGGCGTACTTCGAGATCAGCGGACCCGCGCCGGCGATGTAGATCGGGACCATCTTCTCCGGGCGATCGTAGATCGTCGCGTTCTCGGTCTTGAAGTACTCGCCGTTGAACGTCACGCGGTCCTCCGACCAGAGCTGACGGATCAGCTTGACCGACTCGCGCAGCCGCGCGGAACGCTCCTTGGCCTCCGGCCAGTGCATGCCGGTCGCCGGCACCTCGTTCAGCGACTCGCCGGTACCGATGCCGAGGATGATGCGTCCCGGGAACATCGCGCCGAGCGTGCCGAAGGCATGGGCGATGATCGACGGATGGTAGCGGAAGGTCGGCGTCAGCACGCTGGTGCCGATCAGCACCCGCGAAGTCTTCGCACCGAGCGCGCCCATCCAAGCGAGCGAGAACGGCGCGTGGCCGCCCGTGTGTCGCCAGGGCTGGAAGTGGTCGCTGATGAATACCGAATCGAATCCCGCCTGCTCGGCCATGACCGAGTAGCGCAGCAGCTCGTTCGGGCCGAACTGTTCCGCAGACGCCTTGTAGCCAATCTTGATCAAGACATTACTCCTCGAATTCCAGGTGCAGGCCTGGTACCGGCCGGCACGCATGCATGTGAATTTCCGTCGCCGGCGCCTACCCGGCGACCCGGCTCAGGCCGACGCCCGCCGCGCCATTGCCGTTCCGGGAAACACCGGCTCGCCGTACAGCGTGGACCGCTGGCGGGCGATGCGTCCGATACCGGCGATCATCCGTTCGAGATCCGCAGGCAGCATCTCCTGGCCATGCGCCGCGCCGGCCGAACGGGAGATGTATTCGTTCATCAGCGTCCCGCCGAGGTCGTTGGCCCCGGCCTGCAGGCACGCGAGCACGCCCTCCGAACCCATCTTGACCCACGAGGCCTGGATGTTGGTGACGAGCGGATGCAGCGCGAGCCGGGCCACGGCATGCATCAGCACGGCCTCGCGGAACGTCGGCCCCTTGCGGGCCTGCCCCTTGCGGTACATCGGGGCCTCCATGTGCACGAACGGCAGCGGCACGAACTCCGTGAAGCCACCGGTGCGCGCCTGCAGCGTGCGCACGGCGAGCAGGTGGCGCGCCCAGTGCACCGGCTGCTCGAGGTGTCCGAACATGATCGTGGCCGTGGTCCGCAGGCCGACCGAGTGCGCCGTCTCGATGACCTCCAGCCACTCGGCGGTCGAGATCTTGTCCGCGCAGATGCGCTGGCGGATCTCCTCGTCGAGGATCTCCGCGGCGGTGCCCGGCAGCGTCGCGAGCCCAGCCGCCTTCAGCTGCTCGAGATACGTCCGCAGCGGCATGCCGATGGTCTTCGCGCCCTGCCAGATCTCCAGCGGCGAGAAGGCATGGATGTGGATCTCCGGGACCGCTTCCTTGGCCGCACGGCAGATGCTCAGGTACGTCTCGCCGGTGTAGCTCGGGTGGATCCCGCCCTGCATGCAGACTTCCGTCGCACCACGCTCGCGCGCCTCGCGGACACGTTCCGCGATCACGTCGAGCCCGAGGTTGTACGGCGCACCGCGCAGGTCGTTGCTGCCCTGTCCCTTCGAGAATGCACAGAACGAGCACTTGAAGTAGCAGATGTTCGTGTAGCTGATGTTGCGGTTGATCACGTAGGTGACCGTGTCGCCGCTCACCTGCCGGCGCAGCGCATCGGCTGCCGCCACCACGCGCGTGAACTCGCTGCCGCGGGCCTCGAACAGGCGCGTGATCTCGGGCTCCGTCAGGGCAACGCCATCGCGGGCACGGAACAGCAGCTTGTCCAGGGCGGAGACGGACCGGGGTGCCGGTGCCTTCAGCAGGCGTAGCCCTTCCGCTGGCAACGCGGTGGTCGCCGCACCCGAGAACCACTGGTCCTCGCGGGCGTAGCCGTCGCTGTCGATACTGCGCAGGATCGGCGTGTGGAACGCCGGCGCGACCCATTTCCGCAGGTCGCGGATGTACTCGGGGTAGACCGCCAGACGCGGCACGAGCGTCTTCCCCGCCGCCTCGGTGACGGCCCGCAGGCGCTCGACCTCCGGCCATGGCGCCTCCGGGTTGACGTGGTCCGGGGTCACCGGCGAGACGCCGCCCCAGTCGTTGATGCCCGCGTCGATCAGCTGCCTCAGTCCGCTCGGCTGCAGGTTCGGTGGCGCCTGGATGCTCATCGACGGGCCGAACATCAGCCGCGCGACGGCGATCGTCCACAGGTGCTCCTCGAGCGGCGGCGCCGGCGAGTTCGCCATGCGGGTGCCGGCCTTCGGGGCGAAGTTCTGGACGATGATTTCCTGGATGTGGCCAAACTCGGCGTGCAGTGCGCGGATCGCCAGCAGCGACTCGATCCGCTCGCGGCGGGTCTCGCCGATGCCGATCAGGATGCCGGTCGTGAACGGGATCCGCTGCCGGCCCGCCTCGCGCAGCGTCGCGAGCCGCACGGCGGGCACCTTATCCGGTGAGCCGAAGTGGGGGCCACCCCGCTGGCACAGCCGCTCCGACGCCGACTCCAGCATCAGGCCGCCCGACACCGAGACCCCGCGCATCGCGGCGAGCGAGGCGGCACCCATCACTCCGGGATTGACGTGCGGCAGCAAGCCGGTCTGCTCGTAGACGGCCCGCGCCGCCTCCTCGACATAGCTCAGGGTCGTCTCGTGGCCCAATGCCGCCAGCGCCTCGCGCGCCGCCCGGTAGCGCAGCTCCGGCTGGTCGCCGAGGGTGAACAGTGCCTCCCGGCAGCCGACCTCGGCGCCGCGCCGGGCGACCGCCACCATCTCCTCGATGGTCATGTACGGCGACTTCAGCGACCTGGGGGCCTTCGCGAAGGTGCAGTAGTGGCAGGAGTCGCGACACAGGAAGGTCAGGGGCAGGAAGACCTTCGGCGAGTAGCTGACGATGTTCGGGCGGCCGACGTCCCGAACGTGACCTGCCGCCGCCACGAGCTCGGCAACCGGCACGTCCGCATCGAGCGAATACGACTGCTCGTCGGTCAGCAGGGTTCCGCCGACTATCGTATCGACATAGCTGGCGATGTCCGGTTGCAGGGCCTGTACTCCGCTGGTGGCGATCCGGCAACGCGGCCGTCAGGCCGCGCCGGGCGCGCTCATCTTAGCGCCGGGGATCGCATTGAAGTAGTGCATCTTGACGCCACGGCGGGCGATCTTCCAGACCCCGTTGCGCCGCTCGAAGTCGTCTATGTAGGTCGCGCTGATCATCTGCACGACGTCGTCCTTGGTCGCGCCCATGCAGTCCACGTCGCAGGTGCCGCGCGCATGGTCGGCGTCCTGGAACGTCACCCGCAGGTTAGACGTCAGGTGGTGGGTTTCGCGCCACACCGGGTAGAGGACGTCGAACACCGCACGCTTGATGCCGGCATGACCTTCGAAGTCCCCGAATGGCGCTCCGATCGCCCAGACGCAGTCGTCGTGCCAGATGGAGATGAACCGGTCCCAGTCGTGGGTATCGAAGCCGATGCAGTAGTCGGAGACCAGGTCCCGCAGCGCGCTGCGGCTCTCCAGCTCGTCGACCCTGCGCAGCAGGGCGTCAATCGTCGCCTGATTGTCGGTTGCCATGATCTTCCTCTTTGCGGTCAGTTTTGCAGGGCGCCCTGCTCGATCCAGGTCCTGATCAGAGCCAGTTCCTCGGCCGAGAGCGGGTCCTGCTGGAACGGCATCCGCAGCCCGCTGCCGCCGGCCTCCAGGTGGGTTCCCATGAGCTTCCGGTACAGGTAGCTCTTGTCCGGGATACCCGGTTCGACGCGCTTCAACGGCGACTCGGTCGAGTCGACCCCGACCAGATGGCTCCAGGCCTCGGGAAAGAGGCTCATCTTGGCCTGGTCGGCGCCATCCATGTGACACATCACGCAGCGCGTGGTGAGGACCGGCAGCACGTCGTCCCGGAAGCTCACGCCACCCGCGACGACAGGGCCCGTGACGAGCAGCGCTGCAAGCGCGAACCGGCGACGCCAACCGCCGGCTGCGGTCATTCGGCCTCGCTCGGCGCTTCGGCGTGCGCCGCGTTGGCGGCAATGGCCCCCCAGGTGATCGCATTGCCGAGCGTGTGGCCCGCACCCCAGTACGCGTAGCGCGACGGGCTCGCGATGCAGTTGCCGGCACCATACAGCCCGGGAATCGGCTGGTCCTTCGTGTTCAGCACACGGCCCTTGGCGTCGATCATCGGTCCGCCATTCGTGTCCAGCGCCCCGCTGGCGAGGATGATGGCGTAGTACGGTCCCTTCGCCGCCAGCGGATGCATGGTCGGATTCGGACTCGGGTTCTTCGGCCATTTGCTGCCCGGATGCATCGGCGAGAACACCGCGTGCCACTCCGTGTCGTACGCATGCTTGCCGCGGCCGAAATCCTCGTCCTTGCCGGCCTTCGCGAAGCCGTTGAAGCGTGCGATCGACGCCTTCAGGTTGGCGACGAAGTCCGCGGCGAGCGAGAAGCCGCCGGTCTTCGGCCCGACCTCCTTGAGGCGCTCCGCCAGCTTCGCGGCCAGGCCCTCCAACGTATCGGCGCTGAGAACGTACGGCGCGCCCGTCGCCTTCTCCGGCAGCGGGTAGGCGCCGGCAAACCCTTCCGCCGTGCGCTGGTCGTAAACCATGAACATCAGGTGGTTGGGGTACTCCGCCTCGGTCGGATTGAACTGCGCATGGACCTCGGTCCGGTCGTTGTAGTTGCGCTTCTCGTCGACGACCCGCTTGCCGTAGCGGTTGACCTGCAGCATGGAATCGCCCGGCGGGAAGAACACGCCCGCGGCGAGGTTCGGGTTCTGCAACGCCTCCTCGAGCAGGATCTGCGTACGCCAGGCACCGGCGAGGTAGCCCATCCGGGCCCCCGCGGCGCCTCCGATGTTGATGAAGTCGCCGGTCGACCAGGGATGCGCGCACGCGCCATAGATCGGTACGCGCTGGTACAGCGAGACGAATTCCGGGTTGTGGGCGTAGCCGCCGGTGCCGAAGATCACGGCCTTGCGCGCGCGCACGGTCACGGTCTTGCCGCCGGACTCCGCCTCGACGCCGACCACGCGGCCCGCGCCGTTGATCACGACCTTTGTGACGCGGTGGCCGAGCAGAACCGGGATGCCCTTCTTCTTGAGCGCGCCATTCAGGTGAATCATCAGGTCGACGCCCGCGCCGACGGTCTTGCCGTCAGCCTTAAGGGGGCCGAGCGTACGGCCTGCCGGGACCTTGTTCTCCAGCACATGGTCGAGGTAGTCGGTCGCCGGACGGTCGAGCGCGAACATCCGCCACTCGGCCACCTCCAGCGCACCCATCTTCTGCAGCCGCTCGATCGTCGGGGAGGCATTGTCGTAGAACGCCTCGAGCTTCGCGAGGGCATCCTGGCCGATGCCAAGGTGCGGCTGCGAGGCATTGAACTTCTCGGGGTAGGAGTAGCGCGCCATGAAGCGAACGCAGTCCTCCTTCTTGTCCTGGATGCCGCGCCCGCGCAGCGCGAAGTTGTTCGGGATCCACAGGACGCCTGCCGATTTCGCCGACGTGCCGCCGGGGATCGGAGCCTTCTCGAGGACCGTGACGGAGTCGCCGTTGTCATGGGCGATCAGCGCGGCCGTCGAGGCGCCGGCGCCACTGCCGACGACGACGATGTCGGACTCCTGGTCCCACCTGCCGGCCGCCTGCGCCCTGGAGGCGCCGAGCGTCACCGCTCCCAGCGTCATGGTCGCCGCACCGGCTCCGACGATCACCTGCCGACGCGTCAGATTCTTGTTCTCGTCACCCATGGCCACCCCCTCCTGCGTTTTTCGTGTGCCCCGGAACCGAAACGGGCGCCGGAGTCTCCTCCGGCGCCCGGTGCGCTCAGCGTGCGAGCTTGATGCCCGCCTTCTCGCGATCCCAGCAGTCTTCGGTAATGCCCTCGGACTTGAGCTTGAACTTCTCGACGCGCTCGCTCGGCGTCTTCGGCAACGTATCGCGAATCGCGATATAGCGCGGGATCGCAAAATACGCCATGCGCGGCGCGCACCAGTGGATCAGTTCCTCCGGCGTGGCGCTGTGCCCGGGCTTGAGCACGACGACCGCCTTGACCTCCTCCTCGCCGACGTCCGACGGGACGCCGACCACGCACGATTCGAGCACCGACGGGTGCGTCCCGATGACCGACTCCACCTCGAACGACGAGATGTTCTCGCCCCGGCGGCGGATCGCCTGCTTCTTGCGGTCCGCAAAGTAGAAGTAGCCGTCCGCGTCGCGGCGGCCGAGGTCGCCGGTGTGGATCCAGCCGTTCTTGAACAGGTCGAGCGTCGCCTCGGGCTTCTTGTAGTAGCCCGACGTGCCGACGAACATCTTGTTCGAGCGACAGATGATCTCGCCGACCGTATCCGGCGGGCAGTCCTCGTCGTCGTCGTCGACGACGCGAACGTCCCAGCCGGTGATCGCCTGGCCGCAGGAGCCGGCGCGCGGCGCGTCGTACGGGCTGGCGAGGCAGCAGTAGCACTCCGTCATTCCATAGACTTCCAGCAGCTTCGTGTTGAAGCGCGTCTGGAACGCGTGCCACTCATCGGCCGGCGCCGCGGCGCCGACCATCAGGCGAACCGGGTTGTCGCCGTCGTTGTCCTTGGGATCCTGCTTGAGCAGGATCGGGATGATGCCGCCGATGTAGTTCGCCTCGGTGCATTCCCAGCGGCGGCAGTCGTCCCACAGCTGGCTGGCCGAGAAGCGCTCGACGATCACGGCCTTCGCGTCCGCCATGATGGCCGGACCCACCGTGATGCCCTGGGCATTGCCGTGGAAGAACGGCAGGCCCGTGTAGAGCACGTCGTCCTCGGTGTAGCGCGCGTACTTCACCGCCTCCACCCAGATGTCGTACCAGTAGCGATGGCCCATCTCGACGCCCTTCGACACGCCGGTGGTCCCGGAGGTGTAGAGGATCGTCGCGAGGTCGCGGTAGTGGACGATGACCTTCGGCGTGTCGGACGACACCGAGGTGAGTTCCTCGTAGGACAGCGTCGTCATGCCGGGGAAGGTCGGCAGCGGATCGGTGTAGTTCGCGCCCCGGACCCACGCGACGTGGGTCAGCTTCTTGAGGTCGCCCATCACCTCGGGAAGCCGATCGAGGTAGTCGGTGTGCGCGATCAGAACGACGCAGTCGGACTGGTCGATCTGGTAGGTGAGGCCCTGCCCCTTCAGCGCCGCGTTGATAGGCACCTCGGCGGCGCCGGCCTTGTTGGCACCGAACCAGCTGTACAGGAATTCCGGGACGTTCGGCAGCATGATCGCCACCTTGTCGCCCGGCTTCACGCCCAGCTTGATCAGGCCGTTGGCCGCCTTGTTGATGCGCTCGTTGAATTCGCCGTTCGTGATCGGATAGTCACGGAACTGGAATACAACCCGATCGGGATGCTTGCGCGCCTTGTCCTCGATGATCTTCGTCAGCACCCGGTCGTGGAGGGGATATTCCTCCATCTTCCAGCTTTCCCACTTGCGTGCTGCGCGAATCGTCTTGTCGTCCCATCTACCCATTGCAAGAACCTCGCAAAATCCCGATCAGGTCTTCCGCCGCCGTGCGCTAGCCGCTCAGAGGTCGGCCAGGTGCGCCTTGATCACGTCGTAGGCACCACCGAAGTAGAGGCCCGGCGTGTGCGCCTGCACCATCTTGCCGAAGTCCCAGCTCATGACCTTCTCCGGGACGACCTTGATGACGGCACGCAGGTCGGTGTGCACGGCATTGAAGGCGGCCTCGCGCATCTCGGGGCTCTTCACGTCGGACCAGTACTTGTCGATGATCTGCCAGTGCACCTTGCGCATCAGGGCATCGTCGTACGTCACCTCGGCATGGCCGATCACGAGGATCGCCTTCTGGTGCTTGAGGTTCGCGCCGTCGTTGTGGATGCTGACCGACATCTTCGGGTTGGCCTCGAGGTCCATGACCTTGTGGCGGTGCTTCTTGATCGAGCTGATGTAGATCAGCCCGTCGTCACCGACGACGTAGAACATCGGTGTCGTGATCGGATAGCCCTTCTTGTTGACGTGGGCCATCTCGCAATAGGCGTTGTACTTGTAGAGGACCTCGAATTCCTTCGGCTCCATCGGATAGTCGGTGGCGACCTTCACTTCCTGGAGCTTCTTCGGATCGAAAACCGGGGCCTTCTGGGGTTCAGTCGTCTCGCTCATGTCTGTTCTCCGTTCGTGCGTACTAGATCTTCTCGTGCAGATGGATTGCTTGTGTCGTTACGACGCCGTCATTCTAGAGCCAGCGGCGCGTCGCTGCGGCACCCCCGCGACGCCCGGGGGTGAACCGTCTGGGTGCATTCGCCGCAGCGCAGCATAGCGACCCGGGGATCCCCGGCGCCCAGCGGAATGCCAACCTACGTCGATATTGAGATCCCGCGCCATCACTGGTCCGGAACCGACCCCCTCAGATTGAACGGTTACTTGCTGTTATCAAGCAAGCCTTGAACTTTGTTCAAAGTTTCCACAGACTACCCCCGAATGTCAAGCGCCGCGGGGTCCTTCCTAGCGACGGCGCCGGTACACTGGGACTCACAAAAACGCAGCGGAATAGCGCAGGGGGTAACGATGGCTGATGTAGTGGTCGAGCGGCGCGGCGAAGTGTCGTGGATACGCCTGAACCGGCCCGAGCGGATGAACTCTTACGACGCATCGATGGCGAAGGAGCTGATCGCCGCCATCGAGGGGTCGGTCGATGCCGGCGTCATCGTGATCACCGGCACCGGCAAGGCGTTCTGCGCGGGCGGCTACCTGGCCAACCTCAGCAATCCGGATGCCGAGGCCCTGCGCAGCATGTTCTACGGTTCGCTGCACCTGTACGAGGCGATCCGCATGAGCCCGCGCCCGGTGATCGCCGCCGTCAACGGCGCCGCGGCCGGCGGCGGCAACGAGCTGGTCGTCGCCTGCGACATCGCGATCGCCGCGGAAAATGCGACGTTCGGCCAGACCGGCGTTCGCATCGGCAGCGCCCCGGTTCTCGGCGGCACCAACTTCCTGACGATGAACATCGGCGAGAAGCGCGCGAAGGAAGTGGCCTTCATGTGCCGCCGCTATCCCGCCAAGGAAGCGCTCGAGATGGGCTGGATCAACCGGGTCGTACCCCCCGACCAGCTGGAGGCCGAGGTCACCAAATGGGCGGACGAGCTGCTCGGCATGAGTCCCCGCTACCTCGAGATCGCCAAGATCAGCTCGAACGTCTGGTGGAACCAGGTGCGCGACTCCTACCAGACGGGGCTGGGGATGCTGGTTCAGGCGATCGGCTCGAAGGACATGATCGAGGGGGCCACGGCGTTCATGGAGAAGCGCAAGGCAAACTTCGAAGGACGCAAGAAGAAGTCCTGATACCGGGCCTGCCGCGCTCATCGCCTCGTACCATCCCGAAGGGACCCTCAAGCATGAATTTCGAACTAGACCCCGCCTACAAGGCCATCCAGGCCGAGGCCCGTGAACTCGCCCGGGCCGTCGAACCCCTGGCGGCAACCGCCGACGAGATGAGCGAGGTCCACCCAGGCGTTCTTGCTGCGCTGCAAAAAAGCGGTCTGAGTTCGCTGATGGTTCCCGCGGCCTATGGCGGGCGGTCGGAGCGGCCCGATCCGCTGGCGATCTGCCTGGTCCGCGAGGTGCTGATGGGGACTTCGTCGCACCTGGACTCGCTGTTCGCGCTGCAGGGCATCGGCAGCTACGCGATATCGGTAGGCGGCTCCGAGGAACAGCGCCGGACGTGGCTGCCGAAGGTCGCCCGGGCCGAGGCGCTCGCCGCGCTGGCCCTGACCGAGGAGGACGTCGGGTCCGACCTGAAGCGCGTCGCGACCGAACTTACCGCGACCCCCGAGGGACTGCGCCTGCACGGTTCGAAGTCGTTCATCTCCAACGGCGGCGCAGCGGACTTCTACATCGTCTTCGCCAAGGAAGACGGCGCCTACTCGATGGTGCTGGTGCCGGCGGACACCAAAGGCGTGTCGATAGCGCCGACCCCCGTGATCATGGCGCCGCACGTGCTCGCCGAACTCAACTTCAACAAGGTTGTGCTGCCCGCCTCGGCCCGCCTCGGCCAGCCCGGCCGGGGACTCGACCTCGTCCTCGCGACCCTCGCCGTCTTCCGCGTGTCGGTCGCCGGCGCCGCCTGCGGCCTCGCCCGCGCGGCGCTCGAGGAGGCCGTGCGCCATACCCGCACGCGCATCCAGTTCGGCCGCCCGCTGGCCAAGCTCGGGCCGGTCGCGCAGATGCTGGCCGACTGCTGGACCGAGATTGAAATGGCGCAACTGCTGACCTACCGCGCCGCCTCCTACGCCGTCACGGATCCCGCGGCCGCGCTGCCGCACTCCTCGATGGCGAAGCTCGCGGCGACCGAGGCGGCCTCCAGGGTCGTCGACCGGTGCGTTCAGATGATGGGACGCTTCGGGCTCATCCGGAACTCGAAGATCGAGCGCCTCTACCGGCAGGCTCGGCCGATGCGCATCTACGAGGGCGCGTCGGAAGTGCTGCGCCTGGGCATCGCAAAACAGCTGTCGGAGGAAGTCCGATGATGGATCTGGAACTCAGCGGCAAGGTCGCGATCGTCACGGGCGCCAGTCGCGGCCTCGGTCGCGCGATGGCCGTAGCCCTCGCGGAGCAGGGCGTGCGCGTCCTCGCGGTGGCGCGCTCCGAACCGGAGCTTCGTGAACTCGAGGCCAGCGCGCCGGACGCGATCCGCGGACGTACCTGCGACATGCGCGACCTAGCCGCTGTCGGCGCGCTGGCCGACGAGGCGGTGGCGGCGTTCGGTCGCCTGGACATCGTCGTCAACAACGCGGGCATCGCACCGGCTGGCGCCTTCCTCGATCAACCGGAGAGCGTCTGGCACGAGGTCTTCACCGTCAACGTCGCCGCCCCGGCCACGCTCGCGCGCGCAGCCGGACGACACATGATTCCGGCACGTGCCGGCAAGATCATCAACATCGCGTCGACCTCCGGGATCCTCGGCAAGCCGACGCTGGTCGCATACTCCGCGTCCAAGGGCGCGCTGCTGCAGTTCACCAAGGCGCTGGCCGGCGAATGGGCCGGCAAGGGCGTGCAGGTCAACGCGATCGCGCCGGGCGCATTCGAGACGAGTGCGCAGCAGGCCGTGCTCGACTCGCCGGAGATGCTCGAGCGCAGGTTGCGGAAGATCCCCGCAAAGCGCATGGGCGTAGACGACGAGATCGGACCGCTG
>Ga0316217_10005444_pt1 | contig 13204 bp, 17 predicted proteins | sample 1anoAmetaG_FD_203633 | JGI IMG/M metagenome (GOLD analysis project Ga0316217, IMG submission 203633) | Freshwater microbial communities from Trout Bog Lake, Wisconsin, USA - 1anoA | ecosystem: Environmental > Aquatic > Freshwater > Lake > Hypolimnion/Profundal zone | place: USA: Wisconsin...
CAGTGGGAACCCTCCTCAACCAATATCCCAACTGCCTCATCCCGCCCAGCCACAAAGTCAAGTCCAACCTGCCCTGTGTGGTCTACCCTGCTGCCGCTGGCGTGCTCACCGACATCCCCGTTGAGTAGGTCTACCAGTTTGTTGGCTCCAGCGTAGTGCTCATCCAGAGTCGCAACCTGCTCCAGAGTGAGAACAGCAGCGAACTCGACAACTTCGTCAAGACCTACATCGACGCGACCGTCACTGACCGAGCAGTGGTCATTGACGAGTACCAATACAGCGCCAGAAGCTTCCTCTTTGAGCAGTTTGACTATGGCAACTACATCAAACCCCAGATCTTCACAGCACTCGCCCCCTATGTTTCTTTCGCTCAGCCCATCTACACCAAGTAGTACACGAATCCCGGCTTGCTCCAATGGACTTACTTCACCACCCAGGGCTCAACTGCCAACACCAACGTCACCTGCTACTCCTTCGACAACTCCACTCCCACTCACTACCGCATCAGCACCTTCCAAGCCGCCTCTCAGTCAGTGTTGCTCTTCCAAAACTAGAACTGCCTGCTTATTGAGTCTGCCTCCTCTGTGATACTCTATGTCTACAGCTTCATCAAGAAGACCTTCGTTTTTAGCGCAGACCTGACTTCCTTGCTCACCGCTGCTCCCTCAGCCTCCATCTCTATCAACATCACCAACGCCAACTCCTCCCTTACCAACATCACAATCACAAACAGCACTAGCTCCTTTAACTTCAGCGCAGCCAACTCAAGCAGCACTAAGAACTCAAGCAGCTCGAGCACTAAGAACTCAAGCAGCAATAGCTCTGGAGCTAGTGGGAGCAGTGGAAGCAACAGCAGCATTCTTAACCTGACTGGCAGTGCCAACAGTTCAAACAACCAGTGGAGGGTGTCCCCTGACTGCAACAGGATAAACTTCGGGAGCCGGCTGTTCGTGAGAGAGCAGACCTCCAAATTCAAAGAAGTGATGATCAGTTCCAGCATCAGCATAGTGACCCTGGATTAGAACCTGGAGTACGCTCTGACCAACGAAGGCAAACTGTACTGGTGCGACTTCAAGAACGACATGTTGGTGCCTCTCAAGGCCAATGGCGTGCTCTTCCCGCCCAACAGCATCATCAACTCCTCCTTCAACAGGATAGTCATTCACGGAAGCAACTCTTCCGGCTACTGGCTGCAGGCTTATCAGGTCGACATACACTTCAACCTAAGACTCTGTCTCAGCTATCTCATCTAAAACATCACCAAGACTCCCAGCATCTACCTCTCCTCAGAGCTCTCCAAGATACTCATCCTCACAGAGAGGAACACACAGTACACTGCCACCAATTCCACTCTCCTCTCTCCTGCAGCTCCCGCCAACAACACTTCTCCTGCAGCCAATCTGACCAATGCCACCACACCTTCCTCTCCAGCAACCAATGGCACTATTCCTGCTAGCAACACTACAAATGGCACTGCTCCAGCCAGCAACAGCACTTCTAATGCAACCAATGCTACTATTCCTCTTAGCAACATCACTTCACCAAACAATACCAATGCAACTGTACCAGTACAAAATACCACTATAATAATCAAAAACCTCACCAATTCAAATCAGTCATTCCACATAAATGGCAGCCTGCTAAACAACACATCTCCCGCCAACTCAACCCCACCTGCCAACACTTCCAACTCGACCGCACCCTCCAATGCTACTGCACCCTCCAACTCCACCATTCCCTCCAATGCTACTGTTCCCTCCAATGGTACTGTTCCATTCATCAACACTACCAACTCAAGCATACCAATCATACCAGTCAACACTACCAACTCGACTGCACCAGCCAACTCCAGCGCCAACTCCACAGTGCCTAACAATTCCACAGTGCCTGCTAATTCCACAGTACCTATTTCAAACGCTTCTAATTCTTCCTCTCCTTCCAAAGCCAACTCAACAGTGCCTGTCCCTGTCAACCTCAACAACGCAAACAACTCCGAAAACATCTACGAGAATGAATACCTGGAAAGCCAAAGCTAGTAGCTTGCTGAATCATACATTGTGTACTGTGTGGACTATACCAACAATGCATTCTAGCAGGTAGCCATTCCCTAGAATACCATCATTGACTACTCCCATACTGAGGTGCTTCTGTAGTAGTCTTTCATGTACATCAGGCAGCTTTCTTCATCTGCCTCCAACCTCACACAGGCCAACCTCCAGGAGTTCGCATACTACTTCTCTGAAAACGTTGCGGCCTTGCAGATATTCGCCCGCACAGTGACCACAGTCACAACCACCACCTGGCAAAAGACAGTCTTGCTCAACACCAAAGGCTCAACATTTGTGCTGTCGCAGTACCTAACTCAAAACACTTCCACTTCCCAACAACTAGTCGAAGTCAAGCAGGAACAGATAAGTGCCACTCAAGCCTTTATCAACTCCCAAAGCACCACCTACACTTCCGAAATAGTCAATGGACAGATCAAGATCTGTCCGATCGGCTGTGCCGACTGCCTCTGCTCTTCTTGCATCACAGGCTTCTCCTATGATAGCACTGCCTTTACCTGCAGGCCATGCGCCGTCAACTGCAGAACCTGCCAGCCAGACTACCCTGCCATTTGTACTTAGTGCTACCCTGGGGCCTACCTCGACCAAACCTACAGTTGCCTGCCCTGCCACAAATCTTGTGTGGCCTGCCAAGGCTCTGCCAGCCAATGCACCTTCTGCTCCCCTGGCTTTTTCTTCAACACCAAGCAATCGGCTTGCGCACCCTGCCCCTCAAACTGCTTCTACTGCCGAAACTCCCAGTCCTGCTAGATATGTTCTCAAGGCTTCGTCTTGTCTTAGGTGAGCGGCACTGCCATATGCCACACTTGCTCTCTGGCATGCACCACATGCAATCCTCTCAACATCACTGAGTGCACTGGTTGCGCAGTGGGGCTTCAGCTATACAATGGCCAGTGCGTCAAATGTCCAGCTCATTGCTTGAAATGTCTAGGCACAAAATGTGGTCTTTGCGCAAAAGGCTACATCCCCAACAAACATGGAGTCTGTGTGCTCAAATGCCAACTGCCATGCATCACCTGCGCACAAAACAACCCTCATGAATGTTTGAGCTGCCAATATGGCTCAACTTTGGTCAACAAAACTTGCCAAGTTGAAGTAAACTGCAGCAAGTCCAACAACTGTACCACTTGCGGGCAAGGTTTGGGCTATTTCTTGCTGCCTCAAGGCTCAGGAGCCACCTGCTAGAAATGCCCCAAGATAGGTAACTGCATACAATGCGACCAATTCAATACCTATCGCTGTGTGCTTTGCCAAACCGGCTACTACATAAATAAGCAGGGAACCTGCTCACCTTGCAGCTCCACTTGCACCACTTGCTTGAGCCAGAGCATCTGCCTTGGCTGCCAACCCGGATACACTTTGTTCCAAGACTATACTGAAGGCCAATGCCTGAAGTGCCAGTCCCCCTGCGCCACCTGCCTGGGAGAGACTAACTACTGCACCTCCTGCATAAGTGGGTACATAATGAAGTCTTGGAAGTGCATCAGCAAGAACTTCGTAACTCTAACTTGCACTTTCACCCAGAATGCGAGCTAAGTCCTCAGCAACATCTACCTGATTACCCAAGGAATACTGGAGATCCTCCACCAGAATATCACTTATGCCGAAAACATCGTTTACACCTCGATAGTAGGCCAAACCATCACCTTGGATTACTCAATCACTACTCAAAACATCACTACTACCTACGTTTCTCAACAGCTCAATCAACAAATCAGCACTCAAGGTATTCCAGGCACCAACCTCAAAGTCACCAAAGTACATGTTTCTCAGCAATGCTCCTCAAGAATGGTCACAGCAGATTCCCCTCAGGAATAACCCTAAAAAGCATCTATTAGCATCTTGTTGAATGTAATACTGGGCCTAACTTTAATCGGTAACTATGAAGCTATTTAGTTATGGCTATGGCGATTGTGATTGCGATCCTTCGTAAGAAAAAGGTCGAGGAAAGCAGCCAACATACTTACGCGCCACGAGTGGTAATTGAGCCAGTTGAAGATGAGATAATAGGAATGAAAGAGAAGTAGGGCACAATCGAAGGCTTGATACCCACGGATAAGATCACCCACTAGATTTGATTGTGAAACATTAAATCCTGATCTGTGTTAAAGAAAATAAAATTATAAGAATACAATAGTTATGGTAGAGAATATTGGTGGGCTGTAGTGAAATAAAATGATTTTGGAAAGAAAAAATAAGGATATTTAGAGGAAGATAATAAATATAGGCATTATTTGCTAACTTTATTTAGATACACTTTCTTTTACCAATTCCTTTCGCTGTTAGCTTTTTTAATTTTCTTCTCAGAATATAAACTTTATACTTTCTCCGACTTTATTTTATCATCAAAAGAATAATTTTATTTTATGGCCAACCTGCCACGATTTATTAAATTAATCATCTATTTGCCTTCCTAATTCTTAGCTCCATCCTTCACTTGACCCTTTAAACTTTGATAAAGTGAAACTCGAAATCGGTGAGCTAAAATAATAATATAGCGAAATGTCTGTGTATAGTCCATATTTGGCAGGCTCTCAGCACAGTCCTCATGCATCTAAGCAAACTCCACGTAGTCGCACTCCCACTAAACAAATGCCAACTGTGCTCTCCACTCCAGATCTCTTTAATAGTGCCCACCAGCCTCGGCCTACCACTCATATCCTTCGCCCCCCTCAACTAAAGAACCAGCTTTCCAATACCAAACCACCCAACTAAGAAAAACAAAACATTTCTCCAAATAATAAGACCAATAACATCAAAAAACTGTAATTCAAGCCTGAAAATGTTTCGCCTATTGGAATGCAAGTCCAGGTTAGAAACATTCCGAATGGGCAGCCAAATGAGCAGCTAAACGGACAGTTGAAGTATTTTAAAAGTCGTAAGAGTTCAGAAAACAATATTGTGTTCTAAAGCAGAGCACTTCATCCAGCGAGCAGTAAGTAAATAAAGGGTGATTTTTCGCCAATGGCTACTCCTCAAAAGTAAAGGAAAGCAAGTTTCAACTACTAACTATTGCAAGTACACACAACAAAGCAGCCGAGGTTCTCAATGGCTGAAATACTGCCCATTTAAGAGGAAATCAGCGCCCGCAGAACCCGGAAAAAACCCAAGGAATGGCAGGAAAACAATAACTTTCAAATGGACCCCGAGGCTGTCCAGTAGCCCGTCCCCAAAATCCTGATTTAGTCGCCCAAAGTAGGTAAACACATGCACATGCAAAGAAAGCATTCGGATAATGAATGCGCAAAAAGAACTCCAGCTTTTCTGATGGTGCCAAAGTGGGGCAACAAAAGCTAGTCAACCACCCCTCGCGTCAAGTTTAACATCTAGCGCTTTCGTATCATAAAGTAATTGGGTCGTGGAGCCTTCGGGAGAGTAGTTTTGGGTATTGAGAAAGAAAGTAACTGTGTCTGTGCAATAAAAATCCTGTCGAAAAGAGACTTGAAGGAGTAAAACATGATAGAGCAGTTAGTCAGATAGATAAAGATCCAGTCTTGCCTCAACCATCCCAACGTAATCAAAATATACGGTTTCTTCGATGATCTGCTCCACTTTTACATTGTCATGGAGTGTGCGTTGGATCTTCGGCTTTCCGACCTTTTGGAGAAGAATAGACTTCAAGAACATGAAGCTTCGATTGTCTTCTATCAGCTTTGTACGGCTATTGCTCAAATGCACTCATTCACGATTATACACAGAGACCTGAAACCTGAGAATGTTATGCTTCATGAAGGGGTTGTAAAGGTTTGTGATTTCGGATGGAGTGTCTATCGTGGGAGTCAGCTGAGGACCACCTTTTGTGGTACTCCTCTATACCTAAGTCCTGAGATTTTGATGGGTAACTCCTACGATGAGTCTGTTGACATATGGACCCTAGGCATAATGCTCTATGAGATGGTGATCGGAGGCAGTCCTTTTGGGATCACTCGTTCTGAGTAATTGGTTAATATAGTAAATGACAGTGTAGATCTTTCAAGCAGCAACATAAGTAGTGAATTGAAGGAAGTGATCTCCCAATGTTTGTAGAAAAAAGCAGAGAACCGGCCGAACGCGAAGTGGCTGCTGGGCCAAAGTTGGGTGAAAAAAGGTCAACCCTAGGAAACTCGCCGCTTATCACTAGTCAATTAATGATTCTATATTGATTTTATTTGATTTACTAAAGATAGGCAGTTAATGATCACCCTCTGCACCCATAAGTAAGAATGATCACTTTATGCACACATAAGCGTAGTAAGATTTGGAGTCATCAATCTCAGAAAACACGGGGATTATGGTTTTGGGGAACTCATAGACCTTCACATCCCACTTCTTTAGAATGTTGATGCGCCCCTAGGGAGGACAACAACTAATGTGGAAAAAGATCCCCTTCTACTTCAAAGACTTGTTGATGAATTCCACTGTTTTTTTGAGTTCTTGGGGAGGTAGGCAGTCCAAAGTGGCCTTTTAAAACACGCAATCTACCTACCAATCCGGCCATTCTTTGGTCAAATCCACTCTTTCCCAACGCAGCCCCCTCTTGAGATAGCGCTATTCGCTTTTCTTTTGGTTGATTAGGGTCCAGCTGAAATCAGAACCAATCAGCTCTTTATAGCCCCACCTGAATAAAGAGTCAAGCATTGCGCTTTTTCCGCTTCCTAGTTACAGGATGCGGGCATTGTGGTCTACGAACTAAGAAAAAAGTTCCTTCAAAAGGTTCGGCTGAACATACCAATCGTAGATCTACTGCTGCTCCAACTAATACCTAGCGTCCCAGTAGCTTTCAACATCGTAATCAGGTAGGTTCTCAGGGAAGCCATGCTCAATCAAAAATTGCTTGTATTTGCTAAGTTTAGCCAACTACATTTTTTCTTACATTCTTTCTTCAAATTTAATTAACCTTAAAAATGGAGTAATGGTCATTCAGCAATCCACACTTTGAAAATAGGATTATCCGACTTAAAGCAAATTAAGAAGTTATTGGGAATTCGGAAACCAAAAAAGTGAGTATTTCGGAAAAAAAGTACTTTTCTTGCTTATTCATTCTTTTATCATCTATCAGGTCATCATATGCGTTCAAAAGAGCAAAGGGTTTAAGAACAAGAAAAATATCATCTATAAGTAGTGGAGATTCTATCTGAAAGCAACTCTTGAAAAAGCTCAGTATCAACATTTAAGTTACTTTTCATGCCTTTTCCCTTTGAAGCTGAAGAGATTTGGCTCTTAACCCCTGGAAAAACGGAACGCAGAGACAATTTCTTGAGTATTGGGAGATTTACCTATAGAAATAAGGGTTGTAGTAGGTCAAGCAGTTCTAGCAGTTTGAGATCTCTTCGGTGTCCTTTCCAGGGCAATGAAATCCCTTGCTATTAATGATATTTGTAGTTTTCCTCACGCCTATCGATTATCACTGTGTTATTTGTATCACAGCCTATTCTATCTAGCATTTTAACGTAGCTTTACCTCTCCTAAATCACCAAAAACTTACTAATTTGCAGTGATAGCGGTATAGGCATAGCCCATACGGCAATCTTTTTATGAGGACATCAATGTTTTTAGGCATCAGATCAGTCCAATACACAATATTCCAATAGCGACTCACAGTTTTAAGGAAAGTTTAAGTGTGCGAACGAATAAAAGTGGCATTTCCTTTGGATGCGAACAAAACTTGCCAGGGCTAAATGACTAAAGTTCTAGGTTTGGGCAGGGCGGGGTAGTAAGGAGCTGGGGCTACCTAAACAGCTACAAATTGACCACAAATCCCCTTCTCAGCTAGATGAAAGGCAAGGAACTAAAAGATGTAATGAGCATACTAAAGAAAAGGCTTAATGTCTAGTTCAACATTCTTGAGGAAATCACTAGCTACGTCCTGAAAAGAAGAGTCAAAGTGCAGACTCAACTTACTGTTGACAATCGCTATAACTTCGTTGTTTTGCTACATCCGCAGAACGACCTAGCTGATTAGATTTATCCTTTTGCAGTAAGACCCTTTCTCATACTCAGCAATCGTCTAGATGACTCTTTCAGTCTGTTGAGAAAACTTGAGCTGGGTTTATAGTCTGTAAAGCAGTACCAGCAGCTTGATGACAAAGACCAAGTTGGAAGTAGAGTAGCCAATCAGATTAGTAAGGTTGGACTAGGCTTTGAGGTTCAAGCTGATAAACATAGACAAATAGACGATTGCCATATTTTCGTAAAGCCTTGATAGAATAACAGCCTTTTTGAGTCTCTTCGCAAGCGCCATTTCTTGGCGAGTGTTGCTCTTTTTCAGAAGCTACTCCAGCAGTTGTTCAAGAAACCCAAACTACTAGGAACAAACTGTGGAGATGTACTTTATTATTGTCTGCTTTTCCCGCTGGGCGCCTTCTTTCAGTGATATCAGCAGCTTTGTCACAAGTTGATAATGCGACCAAATTGAGCCAATTTTGTTTTATAGCTATGACACTTCGCCTTGACTACAAAGCCTTATCTTGCCTTAGAAATTAGATTCTTCAAAGCACTTCTGAAAAGACGACTCGCTGCATTTTGATTGCTAGGGCTTTTAGCCTGTTTTGCACCTTTTTCTTTGCCAATCTTTATCCTAATAGCTCTCCTGTTTGCTGCTGAGTTCCTCTCGAGGGTTGTACACAGTCTTAGTTCTGCTATCATAACGAGCAAAGTTATTTGGTTTGTAGAATGTTTCATTCTTTGGGTTAGGCTTACGAAATGCATTAGTATTGGCAGACTAGTGTTGCTTTCTGTGTGAAGACTGCTGAGAAAAGATGTTGCCTTTATCAAAGGGCAATCTTTTCTTGATTTGCATTACTGTATCACTGCTTTCATGGGTTAGTGAGTGTATCTTCCCAACAAATTTGGCAGTCGACTTGTCCTTTTATGAGTCGTGGCTCTTATTTTTGGTGATTTCACCCAGGTTATTAAACGGGGACTGCAGAACCTTTTTGCGCTTAAAGTTTTAAAGTCTGATTTTGAGCTGCCTAATATTGAGCCTCTGGTTTTGGTAGAAGTTATGTATATCAAAAGCTTTAGAGACATACTCTTATTCTTTAAAAAGGGCTTCCATCTTTTTACGGCTATTAGATTGCTGCTTGACCTCCTCAACTTGCTTACTCATATCGTTTAGTTACTATTATAATATTAAGAAATCGAGACTTATCATGTTTCAAGGTTTATCGCTCCATTTTTAAAGCACCAAAGCTAAGAAATTGGTTATTGTGGCCTTGAGGGAAATGACTTTTGAGGGTTTTGTGATAAGTGGTTTTGTTGGGGTTGTGATGGATGGGTTTTGTTAGGTTTGAGATAAAATGTAATAATTTTTCGACTATGTTTATTGACGGTCCAGCCTTCGTTCACAGAAAAATCATGAACAACCGAAATTAAGTGCCGCCTGAGGATTCTTCCTACAAATTCGGAACAGAGCGCAATCAGCTTATTAAGTATGTCACCTCTGCCCTTGCCAAACATTAAAAAGATTAGCTAATTCTCGAAAAATTCAGAAGAGAGGCAGAAGAAATAAAAAGGAGGAAGTTTTAAAGGGTTAGAAAAAATAGTAATGACTATGTTTTGACTAAAAAGAATACAAACGAAAACCTCCCTCCAATCGCCTCTGTAAATCTTTCAGCATTCGATTAGGAGTAAAAAAACAAAGATTTGGTTTCTCCTAAAAACAACAGTGAGTACATTTCGAGGCACTAAAAAGGTTTAGAAAATGTTTTGCAGCATCAAAGTGAATTAGTGTAGAAATACAGAAAAATGTTGAGCGTGAAGTAAAAGTAGCTGAAGCAGAAGAACAAAAGGCTATAGCGTAACAAGCAGGCTCTCGAAAAGATGTCCCAAAAGATAAAGTACCTTTAAAAGGAGCAGTAGTTGGTCAAAAAAGAAGAGTAACTTTAGCTCACGCATATGCAAAACATGCTCAAACAGTTGAGCAGTCAACTTGTCTAGAACAAGAGTTCCCTCTAGCATCAACTTACCAGTATCAGGAAGTAGACAAAACCTCTGTGGGATCTCAACCCTTCTTCTGACTCCAAGGTTAAATAGCCAATTCCTGCAGTCTAGAACCATTAGTAAGGCTTGAAGAGACCAACTAAGAATCAACTGTAGCTGATAAAGCGTAAGGCTAAAAGTTTGAAGCATTAGAACTAAGTTAGAGTGCTAAGAAGCCCCACCGTGCAGTACACAAAGATACCGACCTAAGAGTCAAACGAAATAGATTCTCCTCGAAATGGCAACTACCTCTCTGAGCTGAATAAGTCGATTATAAAGCAGAGCAAGTTCAGGAATTTGATCGGAGAGGACACAGCTGCCAAGTGATGCTTTTTGTGTAATTGATACATTTTCAATAGTTTACATTTGATTTATAAACTGTATAAAACTATGATGTCTACAGAGCCTTCAATAACTGTAAGCAGCAGTTCGGATTCATTTTCTGCACCCAGTCGCCAAAGGAGATACAAAATTTTCCAGCAAAAGCCCCAAACTTAGATCAACCAGCAATAAAACCTATTGCTCGAGAGCAAAGAGTCGAGAAAACTTGAAAAGGTACGGCCTTTTTCCAAATAGCGAACGCAATAAGGCGAAGGCAAAGGAGGATTTGTCAAAATACCCAAGAAAGATCTCTTGGAAAAGGAGTTCTATGCCGAGGAGGATGAAGACGAATAAGTCACTCTGCTTTAGCCCAATCTTTAGGGTTATTGTACCGTTGATTCCCAAAATTTTGGAGTCACTACTCAGTTATTAAGTCAAACTGTCCAACCCTCTGTGTTTTTAAGGTTTAACTCACTAGTCATAAACGAGTAAAGCGAGCTTTTCCAATCAGTAAGAGATTTGAAGTCAACTTTTCGCAACATGGACAATGAAACCGACGAATTGGCACAGTCATTGTCTCACATTGATGCTTCTGTGAGAGTTTTGGTCAAAGACGGAGAGTCCTCAGGGTAGAAACTAAAGCACATCGAATAGTTTTTAGAATAGCTGCAAAAGGAGCAGGAAGTGTACTAGAAAAAGATAGAATAGCTAGATCAGCGCATCTAGAATCTTGAATTCAGAGAGAGCATTTCGCTCAAGAGTTTAGAAAAGTCAGAGGAAGGACAGTAGCTAAAAGTATTCATAGAAACAAAAGGACTAAAGATAGAGAGAGAGGAAGAGAGAGATTAGATCGTAGAAAGCCAGTTCTTGCCTGCTTCACTCATAGCTGAGTTTATGGAACAGAGAAGATTAAAAGCTCAAGAAGCTCTAAAGAACAGTCAAACGCTCAAAGAAACGAAAGAACTGTAATTATTCCATCCTTGCTTGGGCATAACTCAGGATACGTTTAGAACTCTCAAAGGCTTTATTTCCGAGTAATTCAAAGGCAAGAAATAACCATAACTTCGATTTTAGCTTATTTTCAAAAGAAGCACTCTAGACATAGAAGATGGGTTTTTTGGGGACAAGCAAAGTCTTGAGTATAAGGAATGTCTTCTTTTCATCATCAGAAACGGAGCAGGGAAAACTTTCGGAGGCTTCATCTCCAACTATCTGATCTAGGAAGAAATCAGAGAGGACCCCCACGCCTTTTTATTCAGCTTGACTGAAGGCTGCAGCAAGTTCAAAATCAAGGAGGAATTCAGCCACTCCGCCTACGAAGCCAGCAAGCACTATCTAGTGTGTTTTGGCAGTGATCTGATGATTTCTTCGTAGTGCATGTAGGAGTAGAGCTACTGCGAGTGGCCCAACTCCTATGAGGGGAGGGAGGGAGATTGCTCCATGAACTGGTTTGCCGGAGACTTCACCTTCACCATCTAGCACATCGAAGTCTATGAGGTAATAATAAAGTGACACAACAAACCCTGCCTTGATCATTTTAATGACTTGCTCTGCACTCTTCCCAATACTGTTAATGCCTGATACTGTTAGTCCCAATAGTTTTATCTCAATAGTTTTATCCAATAGTGCTATCTCAATGGTGCTAGTGCCAATTGTGCTACTAAGGGTGGTGGTAGGTAGGGTTACAGAATATCATGTCTCTATCTGGACGATGGCGAGTCCAAATATCTGGACGGGAGACAAGCCGGCGGCAGCTATGATCTGGTATCTTTTGGATTCCTTCTTGCCCAGCAGCAGCTGCAGACTGCCGTTGCTATTCTTGAACTCCATTGCCTTCTGCGAGGGCCGCCACCGTTGATGGCTCATCAGCTTCAACTTCTTGCCCACGTCCATGCGAGTGGTCATCGCGTAGTCGACCTGGTATATCTCATTTTCTCGGAAAACACTCTGCAGGTCCTTCTTGCCCTCGGAGTCGTAGAAGATGACAGGCTGGTTGTTTTTGTTGACCTTGGGGTAGTACACCACCAGCAACTTGGTCTTATTCACGCACTGCTGGCTGTAGGTGGCCAGCAGCCTCTTCTGGCCCGACTCGCTCTTGTGGGTGTTGAACAAAGAACGGTCGATGTTGCTGGTCATTGTGCAGGTCTATAGGTACTGTCGGAACTGAGGGTCAAATGTGTAGAACTCGAAGCTCGTCCTGTTCAGGGTCACTAGCTTGACTGCCCTCATCAGCAGCCTCAGCTCTTGGCCCATGTCCAGCAGAAGCAGGTAGGACTTCTCGGTGAGGCTGCTGACTACTTGCAGCTGGAAGACCTGCCTGGTGCCTGGGAGCAGGGGAGTCAGCATTAGTTCGATGATGGCTGACTCGTCGTAAGACCAGTTCTGAAGAGTGTGCTCTAGGTAGTTGCTCCTCTCAGAAAGTTCAGCATCCTATCCGATGTCTGCTATATCCACTCCCTTGCTATACTAAACTGATGGCTGCATTGTTAACGACTTCTCTTTCTCGGCTGGCTGCTCAGTGCTCTATTCTGTCTATTTTGTGCTCTGCGCTAGTTTGGTCTAAGTAGCCGCTTCTTCGAATCTTGCTTTGGGGTGATGGGTTTCCTCGGGCTCTGACTCAGACATCTCAAAGTTTATATTGGCTGATATCTGCATCTTCGGGATTGTTATCTATTTTTCTTGCTCTTTCGCCTTTGGGCTCTCCTCATTGGTGCCAGTTATGGGCTAGTTGAGGATGGTGGTATCCTCGAGAAAAGACTTGGGAGCCTATCTGCGTTGCATTTTTGTGATAGTTGCCTTACCCCTTCTGGCAAGACGATGCTGCATGTCTGGAGTTGGGTTCTTTGTTACTTACTCTA